>FWWM01014991.1_pt1 | contig 11991 bp, 8 predicted proteins | sample 2228351 | NCBI WGS metagenome assembly FWWM01 (sample SAMEA103939774, study PRJEB20133) | metagenome | reverse complement strand
GGGTGGTCTTCCCGTGGTCTACGTGCCCTATCGTCCCCACGTTCACGTGAGGCTTGGTCCGCTCAAACTTTGGCTTAGCCATGGATACCTCGCCCTCCTACTAGACTCTATGTCCGCAGTATCTTGCGGCTATAGTCCAACCGGCAGCCCTTGTCCCCGCCGGCCAGCACACCAATTGTCTGGAGCCCACGACGGGACTTGAACCCGTGACCACGTCCTTACCAAGAACGTGCTCTACCGACTGAGCTACGTGGGCTCGCAAGAACGAACACCAGAACAGAGAACACCAGGTGGGCAGGGAAGGATTCGAACCTCCGTAGGCCTAGCCAGCTGATTTACAGTCAGCCCCCTTTGTCCACTTGGGTACCTGCCCACGTGTATGTTTGTTGAGCTGCAAGAGCCGACGGTGGGACTCGAACCCACGACCTACCACTTACAAGGCGGTTGCTCTGCCGATTGAGCTACGTCGGCCGGTCACAGCCTGGCTCGAATACCACCTAAGTATAGCGAGATTGGTGGCAAATGTCAAATGCCAACCACCACTACCCGTCATCGGCGGTAGTCGCCCTTCCACGCCAGGCAGCGTACAGCACGATGGACCCGGCTACGGCGGCGTTGAGTGACTCCACGCGCCCCCGCATGGGCAGCCGGACCAGGAAGTCGCAGGTCTCCCGCACCAGCCGGCTCAGGCCCCGGCCCTCGCTGCCAACCACGATGGCCACCGGCATGTCCCAGTCCACCTCGTCGTAGGCCTGATTGCCGGCCATGTCCAGCCCCACCACCCAGACACCCTGTTCCCTGAGCTGCCGCAGCGTGCGCACCAGGTTGGTGACCCGCGCGACCGCCAGGTGCTCCACCGCCCCCACCGAGGCCTTCCGCACGGCGGAGGTGACGCTGGCTGCCCGGTGCTTCGGCAGGATCACCCCGTGAGCACCCACAGCCTCCGCCGTCCGCAGCAGGCTGCCCAGATTGTGCACGTCCTGCACAGCATCCAGCACCAGGAGCAGCGGCTTCTCACCCCGCTCGGCGGCCCGCGCCAGACAATCGTCTACCCGGGCGTAGCGATACCCTTCCACCTCAGCCACCACGCCCTGGTGCCGGGGCGCCATCTGATCCAGTTCGTGTCGCGGGACCCGCTCCACGGGCACCCTCCGAGCCTCCGCAGCAGCCAGGATGTCCGCCAGCGCCCCTCGAACCCTGGCGCTGTCAGCCACCAGCACCCGGTAGACCCTGGTATCGGACCGCAGGGCCTCCAGTACCGGCCGGCGTCCGTACAGCGCCTCCCTCATCTACCGCGCACGCCAGGTGGTCCCCGATGGGCCATCCTCGAGGATGATGCCCAGCTTGGCCAACTCATCGCGGATCTGGTCGGCCAGCGCCCACTGCTTGGCAGCCCGCAGATCGCCGCGCACCCGTACCAGCAGGTCAACGAAGGGCGCTATCGCCTGAACCTGCTCCGTCGGCGGCAGTTCGAGGCGCAGCCCCAGGACCCCGGCCAGCTCAAGCAAGGTAGCCTGCGCATCGGCAAAGGCAGGCCCGGCCACCCCCTCGTCCCGGGCCTGGTTGATAGCCCGCACCAGATCGAACAGCGCCGCCAGCGCCTGGGGCGTGTTAAAGTCGTCGTCCATGGCGGAGACGAACCTCTGCCGCGTCTGCCGTGCGGCCTCTCGTAGCGGGTCGCCGTCCGAGGCACTGTCGGCGTGCGGGGGGCGCAGGGCTGAGCGCAGCCGCCCCAGCCCTCGCTCGGCGGCGCCAATGGCCTCCCTGGTGTAGGTCAACGGTCGGCGATAGTGAGATGAGAGCACGAACAGCCGCAGGACATCGGGCTCGTGCTCCTCCAGGAACTCCTGCACGGTGATCAGGTTGCCCAGCGACTTGGACATCTTCTCCTCGCCCAATTGGAGGAGGCCGTTGTGCAACCAGTACTTGACAAAGGGTCGCCGGCCCGTGAAGGCCTCCGTCTGGGCGATCTCGTTCTCATGGTGCGGGAAGATCAGATCGGTGCCACCGCCGTGGATGTCCACCTGCTCACCCAGGTGATGGTAGCACATGGCGGAGCACTCGATGTGCCAGCCCGGCCGCCCGGGGCCCCAGGGGCTATCCCAGGCAGGTTCGCCCGGCTTGGCCGCCTTCCACAGGGCGAAGTCCGCCGGGTCGGTCTTGTGCTCGCTGGCCTCCACGTCTTCGCCGGCCCGCAGGTCCTCCAGAGAGCGACCGGAGAGCCGGCCATAGCCCTCAAAGGCCACCACGCGGAAGTAGACGTTGCCGTCGGCGACGTAGGCATAGCCCTTGTCAATCAGGCCCTGGACAATCTTGATGATGGTGGGCACCTCGGCCGTCGCCCGGGGGTAGAGATGCGCCTCCTTGACCCCCAGTGCCTCCATGTCGCGCAGGAACTCGCGGCTGTAGCGATCTGCCAGTTCTTCCGGCGTCACCCCCAGACTATGCGCCCGGGCGATAATCTTGTCGTCAACATCGGTGAAGTTCTGCACATGGCGCACGGTGTAGCCTTTGAACTCCAGGTAGCGCCGAATGATGTCGAAGACCAGGTAGGACATGGCGTGCCCAATGTGGGTGCTGTCGTAGACCGTAGGGCCACACACGTACATCAGGACCCGTCCCTCGTGCAAGGGTTCGAAGGGTTCTTTCCGGCGAGTCAGGGTGTTGTAAACCTGCAATGCCATTATGCACCTCTTACTTGATGTCGGCGACAGCGCTCACGATCAAGTCGACGGCGGCATCAACCGAGACACGGCCCGTGTTGATCACCAAATCATACAGACACGGGTCCAGCCAGTCTGCCTCGTAGTAGCGCCGCAAGTGCTCGTGATGCATGCGATCGCTGTTGAGCACCCGGTCCATTGCCTCGGCGCGCGACAACCCCTCACGGTGCATAACCGTTTCGACCCGCTTCTCCAGCGGGGCGACGATTTGCACGTGCAGGGTATCGGGCCTGTCACGCAGGATCACCTGGCCAGCCCGATCCAGGATGCACACGTCGCCGGCGGCTGCCAGGTCGCGAATCAGCGCCTCCATGGTGCGCACGTAGGCCTCCATCGCCTCGGCGAAGGGAGAGCGAGTGGGGCTGTGCCCCAGGCCGAAGGGCAGGGTCATAGGCGAGGCAGCCTCTCGCAGGGACGCCTGCGGCGTGCTGGGGATGGGGGGCATGGCCTTGACGATGTCCAGCACCCGGTCCACCAGCCCACGCCGGCCCTCGTATTCCAGCTCCTGCAAGGCCAGCTCCGGGACGCCGGCCTGGCGCGCGGCACGGTGGATGATCTCGCGGTCAACGAAGCGCAGCCCTAGCCGCGTAGCCACGCTGGCAGCCACTTCGCTACCACGCGCACCCAACTGCCGCGACACAGTGATAACCGGCATCCAACCACTCCTCCTCTAGCCCGTGCCCGCATCCTAGCGACTCTACCACAGGGATTCTGATCAGGTTCGTAGTGAGCACTTTAGCGCTCTGGGAGCGCGATGAATCGCGCACCCTGACCTTCGGCAGGACTGGCTACAAACATCAAAACCACTATGGTGAGGTCCTAGCGACTGTGCCCACCGTTGGGGATCGCAAACATCATGCGCCCCTTCTCGGTTTGCAGCACCCGGGTGACGGTCACCTCCATGGTGCTGTTGATGTACCTGCGCCCGTTCTCCACCACCACCATGGTCCCGTCGTCCAGGTAGCCCACGCCCTGACCAACCTCCTTGCCCTCCTGGATGATGCGGACTTTGATGGTCTCGCCCGGCAGGACCAGGGTCTTGACGGCGTTGGCCAGCTCGTTGATGTTGAGCACCTTGACCCCCTGCAGGCCGGCCACCCGGTTGAGGTTGTAGTCGTTGGTGAGGATGGGGCACTTGAGCTTCCTGGCCAGCCGGATGAGCTTGCTGTCAACGTCCTCTGCGTCTTCCACGTCCATGTCGGTGATTTCCACCGGGACCTTGGAGTTCTTCTGCAGCTTGTTGAGAACGTCCAGCCCGCGCCGACCGCGATTTCGCCGCAGGGGGTCAGGCGAATCGGCGATGTGCTGCACCTCGTTCAGGATGAAGCGTGGGACCAACAGCGTACCTTCGATGAACCCGGTCTGACTGATGTCTGCGATGCGCCCGTCAATGACGACGCTGGTGTCCAGTAGAACGTACTCGCTCTTGCTGCCATAGCCCCGACCCGGGCGGCCACCCAGCAACGCGAACAAATCCTTCTGGCGCATGACGGCGGCCATCACGCCCAGATAGCCAAACACCACAGCTCCCACAAAGGGCAGGATGTCACCCAGCGAGAAGGGCAGCCGGGAGAGGGGGATGGACAGCAGAGCAGCCAGAAGCAATCCCACTGCTAACCCAACCGTCGCCGCTATCAGACTCTGGATAGGGACACGGCGAATCTCCTTCTGCAGCCACACGAGGGGGCGGATAGACACCCAGGGGGCGATAACGAAGCCGATCACGCCGCCCGCAGCCGCCAGGAGGTAATGGAGCTCAACCACCCAGGTCAGCGGCAGGTCTTCTGCTATCGCCGTACCAACGTTCCAACCTACTGCGGCGAAAATGATCATCCCGGTTATCCGCGCGATCCAGTCAACCCATCTCGATCCCATACTTTACCTCCTTCGCGTGGAGAACCGCAAGGCACCAAAAAATGAGTGGGCTCCGCAGAGCACACTCATCTAGGCAGCAAGCAAAACCCGTATTCCGGGCTACCATGCCCCGGCATCCATGATTGTCCGTACCGCGCCTACCAGTGACCCCGTTACCGCTGCAGTCCGTGACAATGGATGACTATGAAGACAAAGATGAGTGCGCCGTGCGGTTCTCTAGCCGCTAAACCCGCGAATGACTCGCGCAAACGTGATAGACGAATAAATGCTGAGCTATGAATGCTGATGCACGAAATGACGGCTAGGACTACTCGATTTTAATCTTAACACATTCCCGCCAAATTGTCAACGCAAAGCACTACCGCGCCAGGGCCACGTCCAGCGCCTCGCCCAGGGAGCGTACCGCGATGAGTTCGATGTCACCCTTAGGCTGAACCCCCTTGCGTGCAGATCGAGGCAGGAGACAGCGCCTGAAGCCCAGCTTGGCCGCCTCGTTGACGCGCTTCTCCACCTGCGACACGCTGCGCAGCTCGCCGGACAGCCCGATCTCCCCCATGATGGCCAGGTCGGCTGCCACCGGCACCCCTCGCTGGCTGGAGGCGATGGCCGCCGCCACGCTGAGGTCAACAGCCGGCTCCGTGACCCGCAGACCACCTACCACATTGACGAACACGTCCTGGTCGTACAGCTTCAAGCCCACCCGGCGAGTGAGCACGGCCACCAGGATGAGCAGCCGGTTGAAGTCAATCCCGTTGGCGGTGCGCCGGGGCACCGCAGCCGCCGACGGATTGGTCAGCGCCTGGATCTCCACCAGCAGCGGTCGCGTGCCCTCCATGGTCACGGCGATAGCCGAGCCGGGCACGGCCGTCATGCGCTCGGCCAGGAAGGCCTCCGATGGGTTCTTCACCTCCACCAGCCCCTCGGCACGCATCTCGAAGACGCCCACCTCGTTGGTGGAGCCGAAGCGATTCTTCACGCTGCGCAGCAGGCGGTAGGCGTGAAAGCGCTCACCCTCCAGGTAGAGCACGGTGTCCACGATGTGCTCCAGCACCCGGGGCCCGGCGATGGCCCCCGTCTTGGTCACGTGTCCCACGATGAAGATGGGGATGCTTTCCTGCTTGGCCAGGTGCATCAACTGGTGGGCACACTCGCGCACCTGGGTGACGCTGCCGGCGGTGGACTCCAGCTCTTCGAGGTACACCGACTGGATGGAATCCACGACCACCACCCGGGGCTTGAGGGTGGTGATGTGGTCGAGGATGGCGTTGAGGCTGGTCTCGGCCAGGAGGTACAGGTTGTCCCCGGTGATGCCCAAGCGCTGAGCGCGCATCTTGACCTGTTGGACGGACTCTTCGCCGGAGACGTAGAGGACCGGGGCCTTATCGCGGGCCAGCAGGGCCGCCGTCTGGAGGAGCAGGGTGGACTTGCCGATGCCAGGATCACCACCGATGAGGACCAGGGAGCCGGGCACCACGCCGCCTCCCAGCACCCGGCTGAACTCCTCCATGTCCAGCTTGAGGCGCTCGAAGCCTTCCACCGGCACTTCCGAGAGCTTCTGGGGCACGCTGCGGACCGGCCCCCGGGGAGATGGAGCACGCCGTTCGCTCTCCACCAATGTCTCCACCAGGGTATTCCAGTTACCGCACTGCGGGCAGCGTCCGACCCACTTGGGGGTGCGATAGCCGCACTCCTGACAAACGAATTCGCTACGCGCTTTGGCCATTCTCTTCACCCGATAACGCTACAATGAGTTCATCCGTGAGTACGCCCTCGTGTCCCTCCCGCCTGATGATCCCACCAGCGTAGTTGTCAAGAAGGACAAAAGGATCAGGTGTCCCGTTTCGCCAGCGTAATCCCCTCGTGCAAGGCCCGCGCTACAAATGTGTTGTTCGCTTCCAGCATCGCCTGTAGCTCTCGCCGGGTATAAGCAAATATGTCCACACCGATGCCCACACGAGCCGGCCGATAGTAGACACACCGCTCCAGAAAAGGCAGTTTGCTTTCTCGCAGGATCAGCAACATATCCGCATCGCTACCCGGGACGGCATCACCCCGCGCCAGAGAGCCGAAGAGGATGACTTCATCTATTTCCGAATGGTGGGCCAGCAGTTCCTTAGCTGCCTCTTGGAGACGCTGGAGCGTCTTCTCCCGGTTCAGCCAGAAGACGCGTACAGAAGCGAATGATTCTGTCGGCGTTGGCGATAGCGCGTTGGGCCTCTCCTCGGGTGTAGTACTCATAGGGAGCTCCCTGTGGGTGCGCATTGGGATAACGCGGCGGGATATAGTGCTTGTCCAACTCTTTGGCAGCATCCAACAAGCTGTCATCCGCTTTCCAGGCCCCGGGCAGCGATTCCAACAGGGCAGTGACGGAATGTCCCCACGCCTCGCCGCCTGCCTTCTGGTAAAGCGCTTTGACCGCCTTCTCGGCACCTTGCTGCGCGGCGAAGCAGGCCCATTCGTAATCGCCGCCTTCCAGGGCTCGTCGGGCGTGCGCCAAGTCTCGCTTGCCTTGTTTAAGCCAATCTGCGTGTCGGCTTGGCATAGGTATCCACTCCTCAACCAGTGAAAGGAGCGAGACATCCCAAGAGGCTGTTCCCGTCACTGTGAGGCATATCTCGTGGTCGAGGCTCAGGCCTGAGGCCGGTCTGTCCCGGCCAGCGGGACAGCACGCTGCGCGTGGGCAGACGCGAAAATGGAGAGCGTTGCCTGCTCTCCACCTTTGCCTCCACCAGGGTATTCCATGCACCGCACTCAGGGCATCGCCCTAGCCCCTTGGGAGTGCCATCCCGCACTCCGCACACACCAATTCGCTACGCCGTTTACCCATAACCTACTATCACTGGCTAAGGCACGCGGCTAAACGAGCTACTAACGGACACAACAGGTGGACGTCGAGAACCTTGCTTAACTACCCTCACTAACCGCCGCGATAGCCTCGTCCACTCCAGGCCACTTGCTAACTAGTGCTCCGCCTTCGAGCAAGCCCTTCACGCCGGTTGAAGCCCTCGCGCCAAGGAGTCAACCAGAATTAATCTGCTCTGCCTCAATCCGGCATCCCCGCCATCTCGAGGACCCCGGCGCGCTCCTTGGCCCGCAGGACGATCTCGTCGTCCTCCACGTCCACCACGACCACGTCGCCCTCGCGGAACTCGCCGGTCAGCAGCCCCTCCGCCAGTGGGTCCTCCACCAGGCGCTGGAGCGCGCGGCGCAACGGCCGGGCACCGTAGTCCGGGTCATAGCCCTCCTCGGCGATGCGCTCTCGGGCAGCCTCCGTCACCTCCAGGCTGATGCGCTGCTCGGACAGGCGCGGCTCCAGCCGGCGGATCTGGATGTCCACGATCTCTTTGATTTGCTCACGCGTCAGCGGCCTGAACACCACGATCTTGTCCACCCGGTTGAGGAACTCGGGGCGGAAGATGCGCTTGAGCTGGCCGAGGACCTTCTCCTTTATCTTCTCGTACTCTGCCTCGGCCTCCTTCACCCCGTCGCGCTTGGTGGCGAACCCAATGGCCATCTGGCGGTTAAGCTGCTCCACGCCCACGTTGGAGGTCATGATGAGAATGGTGTTGCGGAAGTCTACCTGCCGACCTTTCGCGTCGGACAGCAGGCCGTCCTCCATGATCTGGAGGAGCATGTTGTGGGCCTCGGGGTGAGCCTTCTCGACCTCGTCCAGGAGGATCACCTGGTAGGGCCGGCGGCGCACAGCCTCGGTGAGTTGTCCGCCCTCGTAGTAGCCGACGTAGCCGGGCGGGGCACCCACCAGCCGGGCCACCGTGTGCCGCTCCATGAATTCAGACATGTCCAGGCGCAGGAGGGCATCCTCGCTGCCGAACATGAACTCGGCCAGGGCTTTGGCCAGTTCCGTCTTCCCCACACCTGTCGGCCCCAGGAAGATGAATGAGCCGATAGGCCGGCGTGGGTCCTTCATGCCGGCGCGCGCCCGGCGCACCGCCTTGGCGATGGTCTCGATGGCCTCATCCTGGCCCACGATGCGCTCGTGCAAGGCGACCTCCATCTGGAGCAGGCGCTCGGTTTCCTCGCCGGCGATGCGGATGACCGGCACGCCGGTCCACATGGACACCACCTCGGCCACATCCTCATCGGTCACCTTGAGGAGGTGGTCGCGCGTGCCGTCCAGAGCGCCCATGCGCATGCTCTCAATCTGCTCTCGGAGCTGCACTTCCTGATCGCGCAGGTACACTGCTTCTTCGTAGCGCCGCTGTTGGAAAGCCTCCTCCTTGCGCCGCTGTATCTCCTTGAGTTGCTGGAAGGCCTCTTTCAGGCTGGGCAGGTCCGGCATCTTGTACATGCGCACTCGAGAAGCAGCTTCATCTATCAGGTCTATGGCTTTGTCGGGCAGATACCGGTCGGTGATATAGCGCGCACCCATGTGGGCCGCGGCGTAGATGGCCTCATCGGTGATCTTCAAGCCATGGTGAGCCTCGTAGCGATGACGGATGCCTTTGAGGATCTCGATGGTCTCCTCGATGGTGGGCTCTTCAACGTAGACGGGCTGGAAGCGGCGCTCGAGGGCGGCGTCGCTTTCGATGTAGCGGCGGTACTCGTCCAGGGTGGTGGCCCCGATGCACTGCAACTCGCCCCGCGCCAAGGCTGGCTTGAGGATGTTGGCTGCGTCCACTGAGCTTCCGGCTGCGCCGGCTCCCACCAGCATGTGCAGCTCATCAATGAACAGGATGCTCTCCGTGCTCCTGATTTCCTCTATAACGCGCTTCATGCGCTCCTCAAACTGGCCGCGGTAGATGGTGCCTGCCACCAAGGAACCCACGTCCAGCATGATGAGGCGTTTGCCGCGAAGGGTCTGGGGGACCTCGTCGGCGACGATGCGCTGAGCCAGCCCCTCCACGATGGCCGTCTTGCCCACGCCCGGCTCGCCGATCAGAGCGGGGTTATTCTTGGTCCGGCGGGAAAGGATCTGGATGACGCGTTCAATCTCCTTCTGCCGGCCGATGACCGGGTCCAGTTTGCCTTCCTCTGCCTGCGCCGTCAAGTCGATGCCTAATTGGTCCATGAGCGGAGTCTTCCCCGTCTGTCTCCTCGTACCCGCACGCAACTGCGGTGAACTCTGCAAAATAGCCCGCGTTGTCTCAATCCTGATGGCCTCAAGGTCCACCCCCAGATCCCTGAGAACGCTGACCGCCAGACCATCCGCTTCCCGAATCAAACCCAGGAGGAGGTGCTCAGTGCCGATGTAGTGATGTCCCATGCGGCGAGCCTCCTCCACCGCAAGCTCGATGACACGCTTGGTGCGGGGGGTGAGACCAGTAACCTGGCTGCCCATCTGGGACCGATGACCGCGGCCCACGGCCTGCTCCACCAGGCGGCGCACCTGGTAGGGATTGACCCCCAGTTCGCGGAGCACACGGGCCGCCACACCGGTCTGCTCCTGGACCAGCCCAAGAAGCAGGTGCTCGGTCCCGATGTAGTTGTGATTCAACCGCCTGGCTTCTTCCTGAGCCAGCATCAGGACTCGCCGTGCTCGCTCCGTAAATCTGTCATCAAGCTTGTTAGCCATCGGAAGTATCCTTTCGTCCTGCTCTTACAGTAACACCCTTGCCCTATGTGACGGTAGCGGCTAAGCCCCGTCGCTGGGACGCCCACAACCTCTTCCGCTCACCCGAGCTACCCGCCAGGGTCGGCGACCCTTAGCACAAGGGACCCTGGCTCAGCGGCAATTCTGCGGCCGGCAAGCGCAAGATCCCGAAGAGCAAACCCCGTGACCTAGAGCCTATCCGGCAAATCCGCTATCCGACGGCGTCCTCGGGCGACGGCAATGCCGTCGCGCACCCCGGGGCGCAGACGCCCCTGTCTAGCATTTTCCGGGCTGGCTCCTAGCGCTCTTCCGAGAATTCGCCGAGACCGTCGTCCGGTTCTTCTGCCGCCTCCGAGGTCTCGCCTTGCAGGACTTGCCGCAAACTCAACCCGATGCGGCGTTTTTCTTTGTCAATGCGGATGATCCGCGCCATCACCCGATCGCCCTCGCTCACCACCTCCCTGGGGTGGTTGATGGGACGATCGGCCAACTCCGAGATATGGATGAGGCCCTCAAAATCCTCATCCAGCCGGGCGAAGGCGCCAAACTTGGCCAGCCGGGTGATGGTCACCTCAACGACCTGGTCCACGCTGTAGCGCTCGTCAATCACCGACCAGGGCTCCGGCTGCAGGCGCTTCAGGCTGAGCCCGATCCTCTGGCGCTCCTGATCCACCTTCAGGACGTAAACCTCGACCTCGTCACCAACCTGAACGACCTCGCTGGGGTGCTCTACCCGGCCCCACGAGAGTTCAGATAGATGGATCAGGCCATCTGCACCCCCGATGTCGACGAAGGCCCCGAAATCTGCCAGACTCACCACCCGGCCGGTGATCACATCGCCTTCTTGCAACTCGGCCAGCAAGCGTTCTCTAGTGGCCTTGTCAATTTGTTTCAGCGCAGCCCGCTCCGAGAGGATCAAGCGGTTTTGCGACCGGTCAAGCTCGATAATCTTGACCCAAATCTTCTCACCGACGAGATGCGCCAGCGAGCCCCCCTCGTCTCGATTCCAACGCCGCTCCCTGGCTAGCTGTGAGGCGGGCAGGAATCCCCGCACCCGCCCCAGGTGAACAATCAGTCCGCCCTTGTTGGAACCCGTAACCTGCGCTTCAATGACCTCGCCGTCGTCGAATAGCTTTTGGGCTGTTTCCCAGTCGCGCTCAAGCTCGGCTTGTGCCAGGGAGACGATGACGTCACCCTGCCAGCTCTCGGCCGCCAGGACATAGGCCCGGACCTGAGTGCCCACCCGCAGGGCACTCAGTTCCTCAGGGCTCATACTTTGCACCTCTTTAGGTGCGACTACCGCCTCGGTCTTCGTTCCGATGTCTACCAGGATCTCATCCGGACTGACGTAGACAACCACTCCTTCGACCACGTCCCCCTTGGACACCCTGGGTATGGAGAAAGCCTCTTCCCCCCACCACATGTCCATGGGGTGACTGTCTTCTGACGACTGGCCTTCGGTTTGAAAAGAGGAATGATTCACGGGGTAATCAGTGCACCTTTCACTTGAGATTCTCGCTTGAAATTATAGCCCACTTCGAGACAAAAGGCAAACCTTCGACCGCCGTCCCGCCGTGCAAGACTTTTCCTCGACACTCATGTATAGCATCCTGAGAGCACACCAGGTCATGTTTTGGCAGATGGGTGGCCAGAGCTGCTTCAGAACGTGCTCGGGCATGCTTGATTTTGGCTTCCAAGCAAGGGAAGCCAACTGATAAGAACTTATAGGTGCACTCAAGGGTTGTCCCCGGTCTACCGACCGAGGCACACTAACCGGCCACCGGGCAGACCTGCGCAAATTGGGCGCCGTTCACTCGTGCCAACAAGGACGCGGCGTCCGCC
>FWWM01014517.1_pt1 | contig 11992 bp, 10 predicted proteins | sample 2228351 | NCBI WGS metagenome assembly FWWM01 (sample SAMEA103939774, study PRJEB20133) | metagenome | reverse complement strand
GATTAAGGGGCGCCTTCTGAGGTCGTAGACGTAGATGGAGTAGCCGATGCGGGCGTCGGGCTCGCGGCGGCGGAACCAGGAGTAGTCGGTGTCATCGGCATAGAGACCCTGAAGGACGGTGGCGCTGATGGCGGCGACGCAGTCGAGGTTCTCGCCGCTGCCGCCGGTCCAGCTATCCGAGAGCCGGCGGCGGATGCCGTAGTAGGCCAAGTCGGTGACGCCGAAGTAGGCGATGCAGGCGTCTTCGATGCGGCGCTCGTCGAGCCAGGCGCGTAGTTTCTTGACGTCCTGCCCCCAGTCGAGGTTGGAATCGACCAGCAGGGCGGGGCCGTTGGTGGGGCCGCCGGCGAGGGTATTGAAGAAGGCGAGGTAGTGGGGGTGGATGCGGGAGTGCTCGTAGATTTGCAAGGCCAGGGCGACGAGGATGAGAGCGCGGGGGCGGCCGCGGGCGGCGATGGCGCCGGCGACAGGGAACAGGAACGGGTAGACGGGAAGGATGTGACGGAGACCGAGGTTAAGGTTCGAGGCCATGGCGCAGAGGAAAAAGCAGGCGGGGGCGGTGACAGCGACGACCCAAGCGAACGAGGCGGTGCGGAGGCGGGCCAGCCGTCCAGGCGGGTGAAGGACGCTGAGGCCGGCGGCGCCGGCCAGGGCGAGCAAGAGCAACAGGCCGGAGGGCGTCTTGACGGCGAAGGCCACCGGGAAGTAATACCAGCGTCCGTGGTTGGCGATTGTGCCGAGCAGGTAGGCGGGATGGCCGCGGTGGTTGTGGTCGGCGAGGGTGTCCAGGCCGAGGAGGTAGGCGTGGCTGGGCAGGTTGAAAGTTTCGCCGGCCCAGTGGAGCAAGCGCCCCACTGGGTTGGAAGGGTGGGCGTAGACGCTGAGCGGGGCGGTGTGGCGGCGGAGGAAGGCCTGATCGGTTTCCGGCCAGTAGACGGCGAGGAGTAGGGCCAAGGCGAGCGCCAGGGCCGCTGCTGCGGCGGCGATCAAGCGCGACGGCGAGAGGCGCGGCGGTTGCTGCCACCGGCGGAGGAGGCATAACAGCGGCAGCAGGCCCAGGAAAAAGAGGGCGGAGTACTTGGCGGCCAGGGCCAGCCCGAGCAGGATGCCCGAGGCGAGCAGGTCTGTCCACGCGCTGGTCGTGAGGAACCGGGACCAGGCAATGCAACAGAGGAAGATGAGCAGGGCGGCGATCAAGTCGGTGGTGATGTAGCGGCCATGGGCGAGGAAGTTCGGATCGGTGGTGTAGAAAAAGAGGGCCAGCAGGGCGGCGAGGGGGCCGAAGTGCTTGCGGGTCCAGAGGGCAAGGGTGAAGCCGAGGGCGAGGGTCAGCGCCATGATGGGGAGGCGTCCGAGCAGCAGGAGGCGGTTCGGGGGAAGGATGTTGCGGTAGAGGAAGACGGCGCCGAACAGGACCGTATCGCCGATGCGGAAGGATTCGTGCTCGAGGGGGAGACGAGGGTTGGCGGCCAGCAAAGGGAGGGCGGCCAGCAGCTTGGCCAGGGGGGGATGCTCCCAGTTGAGGCGGAAGTCGCGCCGCTTGAGATAGTTGTAGCCGGCCACGAGGTGGGTGGCTTCGTCCCAGGTCTGGTTTTCGAGCAGGCTGGAGGAGACGAGGGCGGCGGCCATCGCCGCCAGGAGGGAGGCGGCGACGGTCCAAAACACGATCGAGCTGGCTACAACCGGTTTCCTGCCCAGGGATGCACCTCAACGCGGGGCTTGAATCTCGACGACGCGGTACGGCGTCGAGGTTTCGGGGTCGGGATAGAACCAACCGGTCCCTTGTTTGTCAAGGATCTCGAAGTAGTACATCAGGTCGAACTCGCCGGTGAGCTCCTCAGCGGGCACGGTGAAGGCGGCGTGGGCGGCGGGGGCCTCGAGGGTGCGGAACTTTTCGAGTTGATTGAGGGGGCGGTAGTGAAGCCGGACGGTCTCGGCGGCGGAGGGGGGCGAGACGCGGAGGAGAAGGTTCAGCGGGCTGCGGGCGCGGGCGCGGGACGGGGCCACGTGGGTGAACGTGGGTCGTTTTGCCGGTTCGCGCCAAGCCTTCGGCCTGCTTTTGGGGTCAGGCCGGAGCGACTTGACGAGGAGGCCGCTGATGTCCCAATCCGCCGCGGGCATGAGGATGTCGAGGACGCCGCCGGCGGCGTGGAGAGTTTCGGTTTGAGCGTTGCCATCGGGGTACAGGAAGCTGACGAGAAACTCGCCTGGGCCGGTGCGGACGCGAAAGGTCTGGGCGCCGCGGCCGCGGATGGAGTCGCCGAAGAGGGCGTTTTCGGGCAGGGCGTGCGGGTTGAAGGCGGTAGCCCGCAGGATTTGGCGGGGCGGTTCCTCGAGGGGTCGGGCGTAGCGTTCTCCGGCGACCGCCCAGCCGTAGCCGCGCTCTTCGGTGAAGTCCGTGGCGGGATCGACGGGGCGGAAGCGGGGCTCGACGGTGGCCGGCGGGACGCGGCGGGCGGGGGGCGGGGCGCCGAAGTCGAAGCCGTGATCGAACCGGCCGAAGCGATCGAGTATCCACTCGCGTTCGTCAAGGGTCTTGAGGTCATGGCGGAGGTAGACGAGCTTGTCCTTCCAGTGCCCGGTGTCCTCGGGGCCGAAGGCCATCCGGGCAGGGTAGAGGCCGGCGGTGAGCTCAACGAGGCGCTCCCAGGTTTTCAGCGCGGCGGCGGTCTGCTGCCGGGCGGTGTGTAGGGCTTCGCGGTCGCCGGTCTGGTAGAAGAAGGCGAGCTGGTCGGCGGCGAGCCGGCGATGCGCATGGAACCTTGCGAGGGCGGCGAGGACACGGAAGTCGGGGAGCGAGCCGCGCCATTCCCGGTTATTCGGAGGGATCTTGGCGGCAGCGCGCTGGATGGCTTGCTCGATGGCATCGGCCATTTCAGCGAACCGGCGCGCGCTCCGGCGGGGGGTTTGCTTGGCGGAAGGGATCCCGGCGATGCGATTGCGAACGGCTTCGGTGATGGAGGCTACGAAGCGCCGGTCGCCGGGGGGCGCGGCGATGTAGTAATCGATGAGGCCTCCGGGGTTGATTTCCGGCCACATGTACATATTGGGATCGGGCATGTGGACGGCGACGAGTTCGTTCAGCACGCGGCTGGCGTGCTGGTAGAGTTCGAGGACGTCGGCGGCGGCGAGTCCGAAGCGGCGTTTGAACTCGTCGGTCCAGGCGCGGGGAGAGGTTTTCGGGTCGTAGGTGAGGCGGCCCCAGAGGAGATAGAAGAGCCAGTACCTTTCGAAGTCGTACATCCAGAAGATCTTGTCCTGGTGTTGTGGGGTGAAAACGCTCCATTTGCCGGGGCGGTTGCCGAAGCCCATCTGGGCAAGAGGCGCGTCGATTTCGAAGCCGGCCGAATCGGCGAGGGTGAGGGTGGGCACGGCGCGGCGGACGTAGTCCGGATCGCCCCACAGCAGCAGGCGGTGGGAGCCGAGGGCCCAGATTTCCCAGAAAAAGGTGTAGGACCGGGGGCGGCGCAGGAAGTCGGGGTAGCTGTAATTCGGGTAGGTTTCGGCGGGCGGATAGGGCCGGCCGAGGTGTTCGGCCCAGTATTTGGAAGACAGCCGGAGGGGAACGCCGGATTGGGCGGCGGCTTCCAGCATTCCCGGCTTCATGAGCCAGCCCCGGAGGTCGAGGGTGACGAGGCGGCCGGCGTCGCGGATGGCGCGGTAGACGTAATCGCGGTAGAACTCGAGCTGGCGATGGGGCGGGATGCCGGACTCGGAGTTGGTGCGGACCTGGACGCTGCGGATGGCCGGACAGGCGGCCAAGACCTTTCTCAGGGCGGCGTAGGTGTACGGGCCGATGTTGTTTTCGTTGAGGCCGTGGACAGAAGGCGTCATGCCCTTTTGGACGTCGTGCTCCCAGATGCCGAGGGTGAAGTCGATGGCATGGTCGGCGGCCTTCTGAGCGATCGAGCAGAGGGCGTTGAGATTGCGCGCGCGCTGTTCGTCGGAGAGGCCGGGGACGTGGACTTGGGGGAATTGCTCGACGGCGACCAAGAAGGGATAGGGGGGCGCGAGGTAGTCGGTTTGGGGGGCGAAGACGAGGTTAGAGCGGTTGAAGCGGTTGCGGGCGAGCATGCGGAAGAACTCGGTCCAGTAGTCGCCGGAATAGTACCAATCCTGTTCGAGGTCGCGGTTGTGGAGGAACCTACGGATGCCGCGGATGGGGACGGCGGGCTTGCCGCCGGCCGAGACCATGTAGCCGTAGCGGCGGATCTGCGCGGCGGCGGTGAGCAAGCCGTACATGAGGCCGCGGAGGTCGCCGCCGGTGACGGTGCGGCCGACGATGCGGAAGGTTTCCGGGTCGGCCATGGAGATGTCGGCGCGGATGCGGAAATAGCGCTCGTTCAGCTTGCGCTCGCGGACGGCTCGGCGGAGCTCTTCGAGGCCGAACTCGACCGGAGGGGCCTCGGCGCGGGCCGGGAGCGGTGGGAACATGAGGAGGAGCAGGGCGGAAGTCTTGAGCCACTCCATGAGTCCTCATCCTAGTGTGGTGGTCTGTTGCGTGCTGCGCAAGCAGAGGGGTTGGGCGGGGGTTGGAGAGTTCCGGCCACGGATAGACACGGATGGACGCGGATGTCGGGGAGCAGCGGCAAAAGCGCGGCGCTTGGGTTTGGGCGGCTGAGTCTTTAGAATGAATCTGATGGTGCCGAAAGTACGCAAAGCGGTGTTCCCGGCGGCGGGGCTGGGCACGCGGTTTCTGCCGGCGACCAAGGCGCAGCCGAAGGAGATGCTGCCGCTGGTGGATAAGCCGCTGATTCAATACGGGGTGGAGGAAGCCATCCGTTCGGGGGTTCAGAACATCATTATCGTGACCGGCCGGGGCAAGACGGCGATCGAGGACCACTTCGACGTCAGCTTCGAGCTGGAGCACATGCTGGAGGGTGGGAAAAAGGACAAGAAGAAGGCCGAACTGCTGAAGATCGTGCGCGGGATTTCGGATCTGATCAACGTGGCGTACGTGCGGCAGAAGAAGGCGCTGGGGCTGGGCCATGCGGTGCTTCAGGCCCGGGAGCTGGTGGGTGGAGAGCCGTTTGCGGTGGTGCTGTCGGATGATGTCATCGATTCCGAGGTGCCGTGTCTGCGCCAACTGCTTGATGTTTATGAGTATTACGGTGCGCCGGTCGTGGCGCTGATGGAGGTGGCGGAGGAGAACATTTCGGCCTATGGGGTTGTCCGGGCCAAGCCGGTGGAGCATGCCGGGAGCCACGACCGGGTGTTCCGGATCCGGGACCTGGTGGAGAAACCGCAACTGAAGGACGCGCCGTCACGGCTGGCGATTATCGGCCGGTATGTGCTGACGCCGGAGATCTTCAAGGCGATCGAATCGGTGGCGCCGGGCTTGGGCGGCGAGATCCAGTTGACGGACGGGTTGAAGCGCCTGCTGGGCAAGCGGCCGATTTACGGGTTGCGGTTTGAAGGCAGACGATATGACGCGGGCGACAAGCTGGGTTTCCTGAAAGCGACGGTGGAATTTGCGCTGCGGCGGAGTGACCTGGGGGCAGCGTTCCGCGAATATTTAAAGTCGCTGCCGTTGGAGGCATGAGAGATGAAGCGGAGAACTTTTCTGGCGGCGGCAGGGGCCGCCGCGGGGGCGGCGAGGGCGGAGGCCAAGCCGGTGGTGAAAGTCGGCATTGACTTATTCAGCATTCGTTCCTCGGGCTGGTCCCCGTTGGAGTACCTGGATTACTGCGCCCAGTGGAAGGCGAACGTAGTGCACTTCTCCGAAGTGCGGTTTCTTGGGGGGCTGGAGGAGAGCCATGTGCGCAAGGTGGGCGAGTACGCCAGGCGGCTGGGCATCGAACTGGAGATCGGGATGGGGTCGATCTGTCCGAGCTCGAAGCGGTTCAACGCAGAGCTGGGGACGGCGGAGGAGCAACTGGCGAAGGTGATCGCGGCGGCGCGCGTGGCGGGGTCGCCGATAGTCCGGGCGTTTTTGGGCAGCATGGAGGACCGCAAGGGGCCGGTGCCGATTGAGGGACATATCGAGAACACGATCCGGGTGCTGCGGGCGGTGCGGTCGCGGGCCGTGGACGCCGGGGTCAAGATCGCCATCGAGAATCACGCGGGGGACATGCAGGCGCGGGAACTAAAGATGCTGATCGAGGGGGCGGGCGCGGAGTTCGTGGGGGCGTGCATCGATTCCGGCAATCCGCTGTGGACGCTTGAGGATCCTCACCTGACGCTGGAGACGCTGGCGCCGTATGGGCTGACGAGCCACGTTCGGGACAGCGCGGTGTGGAAGACGGCGCGAGGGGCGGCGGTGCGGTGGGTGCGCACGGGTGAGGGCAACGTGGGCATCGACGACTGGATCCGCACGTACATTCGGCTTTGTCCGGGACGGGCGGTGACGCACGAGGTGATCGTTACGGGGCCGCGCGAGTTTCCGTATCTGGAGCCTTCGTTCTGGGACGGATACCGGAATGTGCCGGCGTGGGAATTCAGCCGGTTTTTGGCGCTGGTGGAACGGGGCCGGCCGGCGGACAACTACCGGCCGCCGGAGAAAGAGGCGCGGGCGCAGAGCGAACGGGAAGACCTGGAGGCCAGCGTTCTGCATGTGCGCAAGGTGCTGGGAGTCTAAGGCGTGACACGTCTGATAGTGGCGTTGCTGCTGGCCGCGGCGACGCTTGGGGCCGACATCGTCCGCGAGGTGCGCTCGGCGATCGGGAGGGGGGACTTTGCCGAGGGGGAGCGGCTGGTCGCCGCCTACCGGGCAGTGGCGGGCGTGACGCCCGAGATGCTGGAGGCGCTGTCGTGGCTGGGGCGCGGGGCGCTGGCAGCAAAGCAGTACGAGAAGGCGGAGAGCTACGCGGCGGAAACGAGGAAGCTGACGCTCGAGTTGCTGGAGTCGCGAGGGTTGGATGATGAACGACATCTGCCGATTGCGCTGGGGGCCTCGATTGAGGTGCAGGCGCAGGTGCTGGCGGCGCGCGGAGCGCTGTCGGAGGCGATCGTCTTCCTGGAGGACGAACTGAAGCGGTGGCGGGAGACGTCGATCCGGACGCGGATTCAGAAGAACATCCATTTGCTGAGCCTGGAAGGCAAGCCGGCGCCGCCGCTGGAACTGGCTGAGCATTTGGGGCTGAAGCCGCAGCCGCTCGGGGAGTTGAAAGGGAAGGTGGTGCTGCTGTTTTTCTGGGCGCACTGGTGCGGGGACTGCAAATATCAGGGGCCGATTCTGGCGCGGCTGCAGCGGGAATACGGCGATAAAGGACTGGTCGTCGTGGGCCCGACGCAGCGCTATGGCTTCGCGGCGCGGGGCCAGGAGGTCTCACCGGCCGAAGAGCTGGCTTACATCGAGCAAGTGCGGGCGAAGTATTACGGAGAGCTGGAGATGACGGCGCCGGTGAGCGAGGAGAACTTCAGGAATTACGGTTCCTCGACGACGCCGACGCTGGTGCTCATCGACCGGGGTGGGATTGTGCGGCTGTACCACCCGGGGCGGATGGCGTACGAGGAGCTGGCGCCGAAGGTGGCGGCGCTCCTGTGACGGGGCTGGGGGCCGGCGGGCGAGGCGGTCTTCGATTTTGCGGAGGGCGCCGGCCAGATCGCGCGGACTACGGATCTTGAAGGATTGGCCGTGCCGGGACCGGGTGAGCTTCTCGATGGTGTCGGCGCAGGGGAAGCGGCGGGAGAAGTAGTCCAGGTGCAGGTAGAAGAGGAGGGGCGTTCGGCGGGGCCGGCGGCAGAAGCGATCCGACGGGTCGACCCGCATCCAGTCGACGTGGTCGGCGCCTTCTCCAAAATTACGAAGCCGCCGCCGGCATTGGCCTGAACGCGCTTGCTGCGGGGCTGGGCGGGAAGAGCGATGTCCTGGAGGAAATAAAACAGCGCGGCGGAAGTGACGCGGAAGGCGATCCGGAGTTTCGTTTCCTCCGGCGGGAACTGGGTGAGGGGGATGGTGAGGCGGTAGCCGGCTTGGTGGTGAAAGACGAAGGTGAGGACAGGCTTCAGCGGGTCGATTTGGCAGGCGAGAGTGTCTTTGCCCGGCTGTGCGAGGGCGTGCTCGAAGGCGGCGATGAGCGTTTTGGCCTGCTCGGCGGCCGGATCGAGCCTCTGCCGGGGGCGTCCGGCAAGCGGCAGCAGGAGAGCGAGGAGGAGGCCACAGGCTGGGCGGATGCCCGCCGCGAAGGGAGGCCGATGCACTTTCAGTTCGACGGGTCCTAGCCGCCGATGGCGTACATCGGCCGGGGCGGGGGAACAAACTGTGTGGAGTTGATTTGGTGACCCTCCCACTTGGCGCGGACGGTGGAGCGGATGACCTCGATGATGTCGTCGTCGGAGGCGCCACTGCGGAGCAGGCTCTTGACGTCGGTCTCCTCGATGGCGAACAGGCAGTAGCGGAGCTTGCCGTCGGCGGTGAGGCGGATGCGGTTGCACCGGCGGCAGAAGGGATTGCTCACGGAGCGAATGAAGCCGACCGAGCCGCAGCCATCGGCGAAGCGGTACTCGGCGGCGGGGGCGCGGGGGTCGCCGTCGGGAATGGGCTCGAGCGGGCCGATCTCGCGGGTGAGCCTGGCGAGGATCTGCTCGGCGAGGAGGACCTTGTCGGGGAGCCACAAACCCTGGGCGTCGAGCGGCATGAACTCGATGTAGCGGATCTGGAGGCCGTACTGGCGGCCGAAGCGGGCCAGCGGGACGATGTCGGGCTCGATGAGGCCCTTGACGGCGACGGCGTTGATTTTGATGGGGTGGTAGCCGAGGCGCCGGCAGGCGTGAATCCCCTGGAGGACGCGGGCGAGCTCGTCGCGGCGGGTGATTTGGATGAAGCGCTCGCGATCGAGGGTGTCGAGGTGGATGTTGATGCGCCGGAGGCCGGCGGCGTAAAGGGGGGCGGCCTGGCGGTCCAGCAGCACGCCGTTGGTGGTGAGTGAGAGATCGCTGACGCCGTCGATGGCGGCAAGCTTGCGGATCAACACGGGCAGGTCGTTGCGGACGAGCGGCTCACCGCCAGTCACTCGCAGCTTACGCACGCCGAGGCGGACGGCGATGCGGGCGAAGCGCTCGATTTCTTCAAAGGTGAGGATTTCGGCGCGAGGAACGAACTCGACCGGATGCTCGGGCATGCAGTAGTAACAGCGGATGTTGCAGCGGTCGGTGACGCTGAGGCGAAGATTGTCGTGCAACCTGCCGTAGGTGTCGATCAGCCGTTCCGGGCCCGACATGGGCGACTCACCTGACGGCCAGCATCCTTTCGAGCGGCACGAGGGCTCGGCGGATAATGTCGTCGGACAGCTCCACTCTGGGCTCGAGGCGGAGGAGGCAGTCGCGGAGCTTCTCGAGCGTGTTTTTCTTCATGTGGGGGCACTCGCTGCAATTGCACTGCTCGTTGGTGACGAAGTGGAAGCGCTTGTGGGGGGCGCGCCGGGTGAGCGAGAAGTTGATGCCGCTCTCGGTGACGATGATGAACTCCTGGCCGGGGTGCTCGACGCACCACTGGATGATGGCCGAGGTGGAACCGACAAAGTCGGCCATCGCCAGGGCCTCGCGGGGGCTCTCCGGATGGGCTGCGATGAGCGCCTCGGGATGCCGGGACTTGGCGGCCGCCACGCGCCGGGCGGTGAAGGTGGCGTGGACGATGCAGGCTCCCTGCCAGACGCGGAGGTTTTCCCGGCCTGTCTGGCGTTTGACGTAATTGCCGAGGTTGGCGTCGGGGACGAAGAGGATCGTCTTCTCCGGGGGGATCGAGTTGACGATGTTGACGGCATTGCGCGATGTGCACAGGATGTCGCTTTCGGCCTTGACTTCGGCCGAAGTATTGACGTAGCTGACGACGACATGGTCGGGGTAGCGGCGCTTGTAGGCGCGAAGCTGCTCGACCGGGCAGCAGTCGACGAGGCTGCAACCGGCTTGCGGATCCGGGACGACGACGATGCGCTGGGGATTGAGGATCTTGGCGGTCTCGGCCATGAACCAGACGCCGCAGAAAGCGATGACGTCGCCGTCGAAATCGCGCGCCTTGCGAGCCAGTTCGAGGCTGTCGCCGATGACGTCGGCCAGTTCCTGAATCGCGGGTTCCTGGTAATGGTGGGCGAGCAGGATGGCGCGCCGCCGGCGTTTGAGGTCGAGTATCTCCTCGGTGATGGTTTCGACGGCTTGCATGAGACCGGCCGGTTGCTTTTATTGTAGCAGCAGGGCGGCCGGGGGCCTGTGCAAAAGGTGAGGCCAGGCTAATCCGGCGGGGGGCTGGGGGGTTCCGGCGGGCGGTCGGCGGGCTGGGGACCGCGGGGACCCGGGGGTCTGCGGGCCGGTGAAAAATGGTCACGCATAGCGCGGGAGCGCCATTCTGAACGGCGGCGTTGCAGGTCGGCCCACTGCTGGGCGGTGAGCACGCGGCGGAGCTTGAGGCTCATCTCGGTGAAAGTGCGGGTCATGGCGCCGCGGGCTTCGACGAGCTGCTCGATGGCGGCCTTGACGTCGGCGTCCGCCGGCTTGTCTTCGTTGAAGATGTCCTCGACAGCGGCCTCAGCCTTTTCCACGGCGGCGCGCTGATCGATCATCCGGTCCCGATATTCGCGGAGGACGTTGCGGATCTGTTGCTTCTGGGTTTCGGTGAGATTCAGCGAACCGGCCAAGGGGCCCTCCCACCAGGGGAAATAAGCCCGCGGGGGTTGAGCCAAGAGCGGGCCGGTGAGGAACAGGAGGACGGCCAGGACGGTTTTCATTGCTGCACCTCCGACGGCAGTTCGAACAAGGCGTAGATGGGTTCGACGGCGGCAGGCTCGGGGCTCTCGACCATCGAGTAGATCTCGGTGTAAAAAGTTTCGTTCAACGCCAGGGTGGGTTGTGGAGGCGGGCTGGGGCGGGACAGGACGACGCCGAGCACGACGACGGCCAGGGCGGCGAGGGCGGGGGCCAGGCGGAACGGCCAGCCGTGCTCCGGCTCTTCGAGGCGCTCGTAGATGCGGCGGCGTTGCGCGGCCAGGAAATCGTCAGCCGGGCCTGGCTCCTCGAGTATCTGCCGGCGCTGGGTCTGGAGGGCGAGCCACCGCGCGCGGCAGGCTTCGCACTCCTCCAAGTGCGCCTCCTCCGGACCGATGCCGTAGAGGTGGTTAATCAGGTCGTCATCACTCCAGTGTTTCAACATAGCTTACACTCCGTGGCGCTGGTTTGCGGCCGGCTCGAGCCCGTACAGATCACGCAGGAGGACTCTGAGCCTGGCGAGCGCCCGCGCCATGTGCGCCTTGACGGTGCCCAGATCCAAGCCGAGGATCTCGGCGATCTCCTCGAGGCGGCGGTCGTCGTAATGCTTGAGGAGGAAGACGGCCCGCTGCCTGGGGGAGAGCTGATGGACGGCTTCGTGCAACCTTTTTCGGATCTGGTGCGCGAGGACCAAGTCCTTCGGATCTGGCGCGCGAGGACCAAGTCCTCCGGCGAGGGCGCGCGGGTGCGTATCATCCACAGGACCGTGTCCTCGTTGTCGGGCGAGAGGCGGCGTTTCCAGAACTTCCAGCTTCGGGAGCGGAGGCGGTCGAGGCACGTGTTGACGGCGATGCGGGTGAGCCACTTCCCCGGGTCGTCCGGACTGCCGGCAGCGCCTTTGGCGAGCGCCCGGTGCGCTTTGAGGAAGGTGTCCTGCGTTGCCATGTCGGCCTCGTCGCGATCCTGCAACATGCGGCAGCAGAGCAAGAAGATGCGCCTCTGTTCGGCGGCCATCCAGCTTGGGAAGTCGCTGACGGCAGGGGAGGCCTGGATCTGAGCTGGAAGCCGGCCGGCCATCGCGCCCATCACGCCTATTAAGACGATGGTACTCGGGCGGGGGATTACTGTGGGGAGCCAGTAGCCGGCTGGTGGGTGGCGGCAAGGAGGGGACGGGCCCGTCCCGAGGCCTGGTTAGTCACAATGGAGCGACCAACCACCAATTCGCAGTAGCGCGGGTTACGCTGCGAAGAGGAAAACGCGCGGCGCAGAGCCGCATACGAAAGGAGTTGGTCGCATGTCTAGAATACGATTTCTTGGTTTGGATGTCCAGGCGGACACCATCGCGGCGGCGGTA
>FWWM01011521.1_pt1 | contig 11993 bp, 10 predicted proteins | sample 2228351 | NCBI WGS metagenome assembly FWWM01 (sample SAMEA103939774, study PRJEB20133) | metagenome | reverse complement strand
GATTATCCGGCGGCATCCGCGCGGTGTGTCGCCAACCTTCGAGCATGCGCCGCCGCGGTTAAGCCTCGGCGCCTCGCTTTACGCCGTGTTGTTTGGGCCGTTCCAGCATTTCTACCGACGCGCCAACCCAACCTGGGGGCGGGGCTACCTGTACTACCACGTTGCCATTATTACCGAAGTGATCGGGTACACCATCTCGGCCCTGATCGTCTTCGCTCGTATCTTGCTGGGACAGCCGGTGCCAGACGTGGCGCTCCATCTTGAAACTAGCTTTAACTACTCACCGGCTAATCTGCTGGCATTGATCTTTGGCAATGGCGAAGCGCTCCAATCCCGCTTTCTCTTCGGCGAGCTGGCGCCGTATGTAGTTGGGATAACCTGGATCGCTGTTGGCTTCGCCGTCATTGGCAATCTGCATCTGATGGTGGTTTTGCTGCGCCGGTGGAGCGGGGCAGTCGTTGGTGACATCGACCACGCAGCGCGCGGTATTCGCGCTCCGGGATCACTGCCCTGGGATCGGCTAGTTATCCGCACAACGGTATTCATGATCATCTGGACGGAGCTGTTCGCGCGGCTGAGTCTGATCGAGGGTATCGTGTACGTTCATGCGCTGCTGGGCTTGATCCTGTTCACGCTCTTCCCATTCACCTACCTGTTCCACATGGTCTACAATTTTCTCGCTGTATTCTATGCCGTCCGGCGGCGGATGGAGCGGACAATTGCCTGAATACTGGCAGTTGCAACGATTGCAAGATGGACGAGATTTGCAAGATGGACGAGATGAGCGCGGGCCGGTATCACGCTGCTTATCGGCGCATAAGACGCAACCCGGCTGCCCGTGTGCGGCCCGCAGTGAGATGTCTTTACGTTATATCTTGCCGCCATGCGCCCGATAGCCGCTGATGAGCTGCGAGCGCTACCGCGCTCCCGTGATGCCGTCCGGCTGTTGATGGCCGCGAGCGCAGGATAATTCGTGAACGTATACGCCAGCACAAGAGCCGCGCCGGTATCAGCGCGGCTCGCTGTGTGCAATGATCGAGGGCTAATCAGCCGAAGCCGGCGCTTGAGCGACCTCTTTCAACGCCTCTCCTTCGCGCTTGCTCTGCCAGATCGCCCAGATTAGCGCAGCCACACAGATCACCATCGCCACGATCACGCCAGGGCTGCCCGGCTCGATGGTGACCACGATCGGCGCAATGATCAGCGCCACCAGGTTAATCACCTTGATCATCGGGTTCAGCGCCGGGCCGGCAGTGTCCTTGAGCGGATCGCCAACGGTATCGCCAACCACGGCTGCCTTATGCGGCTCGCTGTGCTTGCCGCCGAAGTGTCCCTCTTCGATGTACTTCTTCGCATTATCCCAGGCGCCGCCAGCATTGGCCTGGAAGACGGCCATCAACTGGCCGGTGAGGATGATCCCAGCGAGGAAGCCGCCCAGCGCCTCAACGCCCAGCGTAAAGCCAACGATGATTGGCACCAGCACTGCAATCAGGCCGAGGCTGATCAGCTCCTTCTGCGCCGCCGTGGTCGAAATTTGCACTGCGCGCGCATAATCGGGCTGCACCTTGCCCTCCATCAGGCCAGGGATGCGGAACTGGCGGCGCACCTCATTGACGATCTGCGCTGCTGCGCGCGACACGGCGCGAATGGTCAACGCCGAGAAGAGGAAGGGCACCGCGCCGCCGATCAACAGCCCGATGAAGACGGTCGGTGACGCAACGTTGATCGAGGCCAGCAGCTCGATCCCCTGCGCGCCCTCATTGATCATCTGCTGCAACACCTTGTTGACATCGGTGAAGTACGAACCGTACAGCGCCACCGCCGCGATCACCGCCGAACCGATCGCGATCCCTTTCGTTACGGCCTTGGTCGTGTTCCCCACCGCGTCAAGGTCGTCCATCACATTGCGCGCATTCTTGTCGAGACCGGCCATCTCGCCGATACCGTTGGCGTTATCGGAGATCGGCCCGAAGCTGTCCATCGAAATAGTGTTGCCGGTCAGCAACAGCATGCCGATACCGGTTAGCGACACGCCGTAGAGGATCGCCGTGAACTGCGTTGCCGCCGGTTCGCCGGCATAGATCAGCACCGAGGTGAAGATCGACGCCGAAATCACCAGAATCGCCCAGACACTGCTCTCCATACCTAACGCCAGACCGGAGAGAATATTGGTGGCCGAACCAGTCTGCGACGAGCGTGAAGTCTCTTTCACCGGGCTGAAGTGGGTGCTGGTGAAGTATTCGGTCAGCTTATCGAGAATGATCGCCAGCGCCACACCCGACAGCGTTGCGAAGAAGGGTCGCCAGTCAACCGCGCCCGTCTCATCAACCATGAAGATGGGGGTAGCGGCAGCGCTGGCAGCAATCGCCAGGCCAGCAGCGATGTAGAAGCCGCGGTTCATCGCTGCCATCGCATTACGTTTGCGCTCGTCGGTAGTGACGAACAGATTGCCGATCACCGAAGCCACCACGCCAATCGCCCGCAAGACCAGCGGGAAGATGATAAAGCGCAGATCGTATTGCCCATCGCCGATGACGCCAGCAACGGCATCGCCCAGCACCAGGCCAAGGATTAGCGCGGACACCAGCGTCACTTCAAAGCTCTCGAAGACGTCGGCAGCCATACCGGCGCAGTCACCGACGTTATCACCCACCAGGTCAGCGATCACCGCCGCGTTGCGCGGATCATCTTCGGGAATGCCCGCTTCGACCTTCCCCACCAGATCAGCGCCGACATCAGCCGCTTTGGTGTAGATACCACCGCCTACGCGCATGAAGAGCGCAATCAGCGAACCGCCGAAGCCAAAGCCGAGCAGCGCATCCGGCGCCGCGATCCCGAAGACGATGAAGATCAGGGTGCCGCCGAGCAGGCCGAGGCCCACTGTCAGCATTCCGGTCACCGAGCCAGATTTATACGCCACCTGTAGCGCCGGATTGTACCCCTTGCGCGCTGCCGCTGCCACCCGCACGTTGCCTTCGACGGCGACATTCATGCCGACAAAGCCAACGGCGTAGCTGAACAGCGAACCCATCAGGAACGCGACGGCGCGCCCGATTGCCACCCAGAGGGTTGCAGCCTCTTTGCTGCCAAATCGCTCGACTGCCTCAGTCGTCGGGGGAATGATGAAGACGCTGGCAGCAAGCACAAAGGTCAGAATAACGATCAGGATCGAAATGGTGCGGAATTGCTGACTGAGGTAGGCATTTGCGCCTGTCTTGATGAAACCCCAGACCTCGCGCATCTTCGGGGTTCCCGTGTCTTGTGCCAGGATCTGGCTGCGGATGAAAAAGGCGTACCCAATACCGAGCAGCGAAATGGCGAGCACTGTCCAGACAGCAATACTTTGGACGGCGTTCAGATCCTGCATGACCCCAACTCCTTTGTTGCACGAATGCAGACCCGATGTGTGCGCCAACGCGAACCGTTAAACCAGGCGGCGATCACGGCGCGTCGGTGATGAAAAAATCCCGTTTTCGGACGTGGATTATTCTAGCATAGACGAGTTACGATTGCAACGAACGGCACAATCAAAGTGTTGGGCAGAAGTGGTGCAAAATCTGCGCATTACTGATAGCTGTGGTCGGGCTGCGCTGTCACACGTGGTTGAAGCAGCAGCAAGACGCCCAACACTGCGCTGCCCAATATCAGCAGCGCGATCAGTTTCATCAGCGGGGTGAAGAAGTCGAGCAAGCCAATCGCGCCGAAGACGATGCTCAACCCGTAATAACAGGCGACAACCTGGCGCTGACTTAGCCCCAGATCGAGCAGGCGATGGTGTAAATGATCGCGTCCTGCCTGCGCCGCCGAGCGCCCGCGCCTGATCCGCGATACAATCAACCAGGCCATATCAACCAGCGGCACGCCCATCACCAGCAGCGCAGTAGCCAGTTTGGCCCCGCCGATCAGAGCGCAGATCCCCAGTGTGTAGCCAATAGTCATCGCGCCAACATCACCCATAAAGATGCGCGCCGGGTGCGTGTTGTAGATCAGGAATGCTGCGCAAGCGCCGCTGAGCGCCAGCGGGAGCAGGGCAATCGTCCGTTGCGGCGGATCGAGACTGAGCGTGTGCAGGGCCAGAATACTGCCGGCAATCAAAGTCACGCCAGCGGCCAGCCCATCGAGGCCGTCGATCCAGTTCACCATGTTCTGCATCCCGGCGATCCAGATCACCGTCGCTGCAATCGCCAGCGCCGGATGGAGATTATGGAGGTGGATCTGCTCGACAAAAGGAAAATTGAATGCTGTCAGAATAATCCCGCGCGCCTCGGTCGGTTGACCGAGCGCGTCGGGATAGAGGGTCTGATCCCACAGGTAAGGGCCAACAGCGACCAGGGCAGCGAAGATGTGAACGCCAAGCCGGGGCAGCGGCGGCAGATCGTAGAGATCATCGAGAAAACTGATCAGCGCAATGATCGACAATCCGATCAAGAGCAGACCGATGCGCAGATGTTCAAACGGTGAGCGGTGCAGCGCCGGATCGAGCGCCTCGAAACCAAGACTGCTGACGATTGCGATCACCAGTCCGGCAATCATGGCGAGACCGCCGACCACCGGTGTTGGTGCGCGATGGACGTGCCGGGGGCCGGGGTACGCAACCCATCCTTCGCGGCGGGCCAGCGCAATGAGCGGCGGGATCAACCATGCTGTGACGGCAAAGGCGATCAGGGGCACTGCGATCAACGCCAGGAGCACAACCATGGCTCGTTACGCCTCTCGCTCGTTATCGATCTGCCTGGCTCGGACACGCATGCTACCCCGTCCCAAACTGCCGATCGCCGGCGTCACCGAGGCCGGGCACGATGTATCCCCGCTCATTGAGATGGCTGTCAATGGCAGCGAGATGGATCGCCACGTCTGGATGCGCGGTTGAGAGCGCGCGCACGCCTTCCGGCGCCGCAATCAGGCCAAGAAACTTGATCCGTTGCGCGCCCCACCGCTTCAGGATGTCAACCGCCGCAACCGCCGATCCTCCCGTGGCCAGCATCGGATCGACAATGATCGTCAGGTCAATATCCGGTTGACTGGGGAGTTTATTGTAATAGGTGACCGGTTGCAGCGTTTCATGATCACGGTAGAGGCCTAAATGCCAGACATGCACGGTTGGCAAAATATCGACGATCGCTTCAGCCATGCCCAGACCGGCGCGCAAGATTGGAATGATGCCAATCCGTTCGGCAACCTCGTGTCCGGCACAGGTTGCCAGGGGAGTCTCGACCGTCAGCGGCGCTAGCGCCAAATCCTGGGTTGCTTCATAAAACAGCAATTGCGCAATTTCACGCACCAGCTCGCGAAACTTTTTCGGTTCCGTCCATTTACTGCGGAGCAGGGCCAGTTTGTGCTGCACCAGCGGGTGGCGCGAAACGAAGACCTGTGACGACATCCTGCTGATCCTTGCGCAATTCAAACACGCGGTTGACCCGCAAAAATGACTTATACCCGTTCGAGTTTATAGCCCACGCCACGCACCGTCACGATGATCTTAGGCTTCGATGGCTCAACCTCTACTTTTTCGCGCAGTCGCCGCACGCACACATCGACCAGATTCGTCTCGCCGACGTACTCATAGCCCCACACCTCGCGGAACAACACCTCACGGGTGAAGACCTGGCCGGCATTTGCTGCCAGGAAGTAGAGCAGCTCAAACTCCATCGGCGTCAGCTTCACCTCTCGTCCTCGCACCGAGACGCGATGAGCGACGGCATCGATCGTTAATTCGCCAACCTGCACAAATGGCGGGGCCGTGCGCGCCTTCTGCATATCCACCCGGCGCAGAATCGCCTCAACCCGAGCCACAAACTCGGCCACCTTGAACGGCTTGGTGATATACTCATCGGCGCCGCGTTGAAACCCCTGCACCACATCATCTGTCCCGTCGCGCGCGGTGATGATCACAATCGGCACATCGCTCTGGGCGCGGATGCGTTCACAGGCATCGAAGCCATCGACGAATGGCATCATCACGTCGAGAAAGATGAGATCGAACGTCGAACGCTCGAAGGCTTGCAGCGCCTCCAGGCCGTTAGCGACCACCACTGTCTCATACCGTTGCGCTGGCAGCGCGTTCTGGATCAGTTTGCCGATCGAAGGATCATCATCGGCGACCAGAATTCGCCGCTTCGGCGGCGGCTGATCGACAGCGCGGCTTGATGTGCGATGAAAGACAGGCATAGCGCAGTGCTTGTTTCGTATGATGGATTGCCGATCGGCGCGCGGATTGCGGCGCGATCAGACTGCTTCATCAAGACGGCGGCGATAGTCGGCGCGCGGCACCAGGATGGGCCGCCCGCGCCCCTGAATGACCTCGGCATTGACGATACAGCGCCCAATATGCTCTTGCGAGGGGATCTCAAACATAACGTCAAGCAACACCTCTTCGACGATGCTGCGCAAAGCGCGGGCGCCGGTGCGCGCGCTCATGGCACGATCAACAATCGCTTCGAGGCTATCAGGCGTAAACTCCAGTTCGCAGTGGTCGAGCGCAAACAGTTTCTGGTACTGCTTGATAATCGCATTGCGCGGTTCGGTGAGAATGCGCAGCATCGCTTCGCGGTTCAGCGGTTCGAGCGCCACGATCATCGGCAAGCGACCAACAAATTCAGGTATAAAGCCGAAATGCATCAGATCATCGGGCGTGATCTGAGCCAGCAGCGCGCCCTCTTCTTCGACCGGATTGACCGGGTTGCTGCCAAAACCGATCAACTGCTTGCCGCGCAGGCGCTTGGCGATGATGTTGGTAATCCCCTCGAACGCGCCACCGCATATAAAGAGCACGTTGGTCGTATCGAAGGGAATGTACTCTTGTTGCGGATGCTTACGTCCGGGGAGAGGCGGCACATGCGCGATCCCGCCTTCCAGAATCTTGAGCAGGGCCTGCTGTACCCCTTCGCCGGAGACATCGCGGGTAATTGAGGGGTTATCGGCTTTACGCGCGATCTTATCAATCTCATCGATATAGATGATCCCGGTCTGCGCCCGCTCGACATCGCCATCGGCGGCCTGAATCAGGCGCAGCAGGATATTCTCGACATCTTCACCCACATAGCCGGCTTCGGTGAGCGCCGTTGCATCGGCAATCGCAAATGGCACATCGAGGATACGAGCCATCGTCTGGGCCAGCAGGGTCTTGCCGCTGCCGGTTGGCCCGATCAGCAGAATATTGCTCTTGCTAATCTCGACATCATCGATCCGCGCGCCAGCCCGTACCCGCTTGTAATGGTTGTACACAGCAACCGCCAGGGTCACTTTCGCCCGCTCCTGCCCGATCACATACTGATCGAGCCGTTCGCGGAGTTTGCGCGGAGTTGGCAGTCGCGCCGGACCAGAAGGCGCGGCGCGCCGGGTCGCCGGGCTTTTTTGATCGCTTTCTTCGGCAATGATAGCGCTGCACAATGCGACACACTCATCACAGATGAAGACATTGCCAGGGCCAGCGATCAACCGTTGAACTTCATCCTGCCCGCGACCACAGAATGAGCAGGCGTAAGGATCGCGACCGGTATTGCGGGTGCGACTCATGGGGCGATTCTCCAAGACGGCGGGCGCGCGTTTGCGACCACGCGCCCGCTCGCCGTTACTTCTTTACGTCCTCGCGAGTGAGGATTTCGTCGATGATACCGTACTCTTTAGCCTGTTCGGGCGTCATAAACAGGTCACGGTCGAAGTCTTTGGCGATGCGCTCGATTGGCTGACCGGTATCTTTGGCCAGCAACTCGCGCACGACCTGCTGCAACCGCAGCAGCTCGCGGGCCATGATTTCAACATCAGGGGCGTATCCGCGCGCGCCGCCGCCTGCCGGATGCATGTGAATCGTCGAATGCGGCAGGCTGTAGCGCTTGCCCTTCGCCCCGCCGGCCAGTATCGGCGTCGCCATACTCCCGGCCATACCGACGCAGACGGTTGCGACATCGGGCCGAATGTGATGCATCGTGTCGTAGATGCCCAATCCGGCAGTCACCGAACCGCCGGGGCTGTTGATATACAGCCAGATGTCGCGATCCGGGTCTTCGCTTTCAAGGAAGAGCAACTGGGCGACAATCAGATTAGCAATCTGATCGTCGATCGGCGTGCCAAGAATAACGATGCGTTCTTTCAGCAAGCGCGAATAGATGTCAAACGCGCGCTCCCCCCGGCTGGTGCTTTCAACCACCATTGGAATCAGCAATTCCGGGCGTTGGGAAAGCCATTCCGGGCTGGACGCGCTGCGCCAATCGTGACTATAACGACTCGACCAATTCATACGCACAACTCCTCAGGCTTCAGCGGTCGGTTTATCGTCCGGCGCTGACGCAGTAGTTTCGGCGACCGACTCTGCCACTTCAGATTGCGCCCCGTCTAGCGCTGCCGTCTCGTCAAAATTGCCGCTGGCGATCGCCGCCAGACGCGCGCGCAGCTTCTTGTCCAGCACAATATTGGCTACTGACGAGAGCATCTGTGAACGGATCGTCTGCTCAATCTGCGGACGCCGCTCTTCCTCATAGTCGGCCAGAATGCGGCTGATCTCGGCATCGATCTCGTCGTTGCTGACCGTCAGGCCTTCGCGCTTGATCACCTCACCCAGCGCGAGGGTGACCTTCGTCTGCTGTTCAGCTTCAGGCAGCAGCTCCTCGACGGCCTGATCGTGGGTGAGGCCACGGTACTGCAACACCTGATCCAGCGTGATCCCGTAGCGGGCAAACTGCTGCTCCTGTTCGTGCAGCATCGAGTGCGCCAGCTCGCGGATCATCACGTCAGGAATATCGAAGGTGGTCTGTTCGATCAGCCGCCCCAGGTAGGTGTTGAGTTGATTCTGCTCGGCCTGCCGACGCGCTGCCGCTTCGAGGTCAGCTCGCACCTGCGCGCGCAGTTCGTCAAGTGTGCCAGCAAAGTTCTCTAATGCAGGCAACTCTTCCCACGCGGGCACGATCCGGCGCTGAATGCCGAGCAGTTCAACCTTGAATGTCACCTGCTTGCCGCGGATCGACTCTTCGGCGTGATCGTCAGGCATCACGGCAACTATCTCTTTGCGCTCGCCGACGTTCATACCGATCAGTCCTTCGTACAGTTCATCGACCAGCCGGTTCGGCTCGAGATCCAGCGTCTCTTCCGAACCCTCCTGATCGTCGTCAGCATCTGCCTCGTTCAGCGGATCATCCGCATCGGCCTGATCGTCATCGGCCTCCGTCTCGTTCAGCGGCTCATCTGCATCGGCCTGATCGTCGTCGGCCTCCGCAGCCTCCTGCTTCTCTTCACCTTCAACAACGGTAACCAGCCTGACCCGCACCTGATCGCCCTGCTGGGCGGGACGCGGTTCGTCAAGCTCTTGCAGGTTGACATGCTTCTCCCGGCGCGCTTCCAGCGCGCGTTCGACCATCTCGTCGGTAACCTCTTCGACCTCAAGCGGCACCCGAATGCTGCGGTAATCGCCCAGCGTAACGGTTGGCGGCACAGGGACGTTAACGGTAAAGATAAATGGTTCGAGCGAGTCGATGCGGGCAAGTTCGGGCGGGCCGATCACTTCAATATTTTCCTGCTTGATCGCCTTCTGGTAGGCTTTGTTGATCAGATCTTCAGTAGCTTCCTCGATCAAGGCTGCTCGCCCAAAGGTGCGTTCAATGATGAAACGGGGCGCTTTGCCGGGACGAAAGCCATGGATCGGAAATTTCTGCGACAGTCGGCGAGCAGCCTGATCCAGACCGCGCTCAAACTGTTCCCGATCGACTTCGATCTGCAATGACATCAGGCTCTTGGGCAGTTTTTCGGTCGTAACTTTCACGGTGGTATCCTTAAACAGTAACGTTCTGCGCAGCAGCCAGTGCTACAAGGCGCGCCGCACACTGGTGCGCCGTATGCTGCATTATAGCATGCCTGCCCTCCAGAATGCGCGCCGACCAGCGCTTGGTTCTTACTCGTTCTTAATGAGCGTCAGCGACGCTCATTCCTGATCTGGCTATTCCGCCTCCGGTGCGTTTCGTGGTGGTCAGGGAGATGCGCTGCGAGATGCATCGCTGCGGTGAACAGCCAGAGGAGAGCATGGGCCGCAGGCCTGTCCCGATCAGGACGATTCGTGATGATAGTATAACATTTTCGAGGGCAAAATCAAATACTTCGCCGTGATTGCCGGTGAGTATTCGATAGAGCGCCGACGTCTTAAGGCGGCGCAACGCCAGCATGCGCGCTGATGTTTAGTCAGAGGTATCTGACGTGTTTTTGCGCAGCCGGTGGGCAAGCCGTTGCACCATCAGGCGAAGCTGGCGATAGCCGATCTGTTTGGCTGCCTCATCGATCGGCACCCAGGCTGCGGCTTGAATTCCCTCGGCCAGCGCCGGCATGGTTGGTTCGGGCGCAGCGCTGGCCAGAAAGAAGGTCACCTGCTTATCGCGCCAGTGTCCGCGCCGGTATACCGGATAGGTCACCTGATCGAGCCGTTCGGCAATCGTGCAGCGCACGCCGGTCTCTTCAAGCACCTCCCGGATGGCAGCCTGCTCTTCGCCTTCACCATCATCAAGATGTCCCTTCGGCAATGTCCACACCCCTTGTCGGTCTTTGATGAGCAGCACGAGCAGGCGCCCCGTTTCATCACGAGCCAGAACAACACAACCGGCAGCGCGAATCGGTGATGAAGACATACGTGATTACAACCCGAACAGCCGACCGATCGCGGCTTCAATCTCAACCCACCACTGCGCCAGTGGCGTGGCATTGGCCTGCTGCGAAATCCACTCGAGTCGTCCGGTTGCCAGCAGCACGCCCATTGCGACCATGAGCGCGCCGCTGAGCAGGCTGGTTGTATGAAGAAATAGTTCGCGGCCAAACAGGTTCACGGTGAAGCCGCGCCCGCGCAGGAAGCGCCAGGCTCGCGATCCGGCGCCGAGACGGTGGAAGAACGTCGCGATCAGAATGAGCGGCAGGCCAAGCCCAAGCGAGTAGATGAAGGCGAGCACTGCGCCCTGCAAAACAGCGACATCGCTGGTGGCAGCCAGGAGGGTAAGCAACGCACCCAGAATCGGCCCGACGCATGCCGTCCAGCCCAGAGCAAAGGTCGCGCCGTAAAGATAGGAACCGGCGAAAGTGGCAGCGGGTCGCTCTTGCAATTGCGGCCCGGCAAAACCCTTGCCGAGCATACCCATTACGCCAAAACCGATGATGATCAGGCCGCCCCAGAAGGTAAGCGCGCTGCGGTTGGCGAAGAGCAACCCGCTGAGCGCCGTGGCGCTGGCGCCGAGCAACGTCATGGTTGTGGCCAGACCCAGGAAGAAGGCGACACCCATTGCTGCGACGCGCGCCCGGCTCTGGCCGCTGGCCTGAAAGGTGAAGGCGAAATAGGCCGGCAAAATCGGCAAGGTACACGGCGAGAGAAAACTGAGTACGCCGGCGAGGAATGCCGGCAAGGCCAGCACCAGCACACTGCCGCCGCCGGTCAGAAAGCGGGTCTGATCGCCGGCGTCGGCGCTCAGAGCAATCAGCGCCAGCGCCAGCAGAGCGATACCTGCGATCACAACAATGACAGTCCGCCGATTAGAATGGCGGGGTGGATCAATTGGTTGTAACGTCATGATGTCCTCGAATTGAATACATGCCCACTGCGCAGACGCACCGCCCTCTGGCGAATGCGCGCGGCTTCAGCGTCGGTTACCGGTGAGCATCCCATAAAGAAAAGCGCAGCGCTGGGGATGTCGTACTGATAACGACAGCGCTCCCATTGACCAGATGCTGTCTGGCGCAGCAGGGTTACTTTCCAGTGCATGCCTCGTTCGCTGTACTCTTCAGCTTCGATCCAGACGAGCGCCCCCGCCGGGAAGATTTGCGCCAGTCGTTCGTGACATGCAGCATTGCTCTCGCGAACTACATCGGTCATGCGAACTCCTGTGCAATGTGCCTCAATGACGCGAGAGTCATCCTTTCTTTCATTATACCGGGATCAGCGTAACCACGACGGCAATACAGCGAATGCGCATAACGTTAGCCTGATGTTAGCGAGCGCTTAATCGTCATGCCATCGTGGCTTAACCTTTTCA
>FWWM01014979.1_pt1 | contig 11997 bp, 13 predicted proteins | sample 2228351 | NCBI WGS metagenome assembly FWWM01 (sample SAMEA103939774, study PRJEB20133) | metagenome | reverse complement strand
GCCTTCACCTCTCTTACTATGGATTTCTCAGGAGTTGTTATGCTCTTTATTTGCTCTTCCTTTGGTATGTCCAACATGCTTAGATCTATCTCCAAAACTTTCTCTTCCTTGTAAGGCGTAAGCCTCAAAAGCAGCAACAAAAGGGCAAGGAGGGTAAGGTGCATGAGGAGGGAAAGGCTAAAAGAGGCGATCCTGAGGGTCATCTTAAGATTAAGAGCTCCGTCTTTATGTGAGCTTTGGTAAAGCCCAGACGCTTGAGAAGGTCAAGCACATCCACAAGAGCCTGAACCCTTGCGTCCCTGTCCGCATAAATACTTATCACGCTCTCCCTGCTTATGCCTGTGAGTATTTCCTCCAGCTCTTTAAGGCTTACTCGCCTTCCCTCAAAGCTAATGCTTCCCTCTTTGTCTACAACCACCTGAAAGCTTTTTGCCTCCCTTTGCTCGGAGCTCTTGGCTTGGGGAAGGCTTACCGGCAACTCACCTTGCACCATAAAGGTGGCGGTTATCAGGACTATGGTCAAAAGCACGAGCATTATATCCACCAAAGGTATGACGTTCATGGAGCTAAACTCTTTATCTTCCATTCTTAGCCTCCCACAAAAGCACAAACTCTTTTACCCTCCTCGTGAGGTAGTTGTAAAGAATTGTGGAAGGAATGGCTACCGCAAGACCTATGGCTGTTGCCTTCAGAGCCAGCGCAAGACCTACCATGATTCTCTTGGTGTCCACCATGCCTTCCGTGCCTATGGTGTAGAAGGTCAAAAGTATTCCCAAGACGGTTCCCAAAAGTCCCACGTAGGGAGCGTTGGATGCTACGCTGGCAATCCACACCAACCCTTTGCTTAGGTCCATCTCTAACTCTTGCCTTGTGGAGTATGCGGAGATGTCAACCCTCCTGAAATAGAGAACCCTCTCAATGGCTATGCCCACAGACAGGACACTCATGAGCAGAAGAAGACCTATGATGCCGTAGTCCACTAAAAGGTTGTTATCACGTTCATAGTATCACCATTTTATATTAATGTTAATGTTGATGTCCATGGGTATGGGGAGGAAACAGCACCATCACCACAAGGGTGAACAGGCTCAAAAGCAGGTAGACCGTAGGCAGTAGGGAAGCCAATGCGTAGACCTTTATCCTGTTTTCTTGTGTCAGTAGCTTTACCCTATGCCAAAGCATGTAAAGGCTCCAAAAACCTGCTATAAATGGGAAGATTCTGAAAACCATAAGCCAAGTCTCTCCCCTCTTGGCAAGGGGGCTTACACTGATGCCAAGCCCAAAGGCTTGAGAGAAGCCGTTGACTATGTTGTGGTAGTATTCAACGAAGAAAAACTCCAGCACGTGGGAAAGACTTCCTACTATCATCAGAGGAGCAAAAGCATATCCCAAAGTAAGGAAGACCTCTTCAAAACTCTTCTTTGTGATGTTAGAGATGGCTTTAAAGCTAAGGTAAACAACGGTAAGGACAAGACCCAACGCCATAAGCATGGCGACAAGACCAGACATGTCCACCCATTTGGGCAAGCCTAAGATATTTGATATAGCTTCGCCTACAAGCACCCAAGGCATGTGCTCACCCAAAGCTGAGCGGGAAAGCCCGTGGTGAAACCTCATGGTAAAGGTTATTACAGCAACCATTAGGATGTAGACCCATACCTCTATATTCATAGGCTTCTTTATAGCTCCATATAGGCTATTACCAAAACCCCTATACTCTAACTTTACCGATGGGCAAGCATGGACACACTCCATACACAGCGTGCATCCAAACATAGAGTTCCTTTCATCAAACTTGGAAGGGTTCAGCTTGTAGGGGCATGCTAAGGCGCAGTTAGGCTTTTTGCACTCTTTGCAATCCTCTTGGTAGGTGGAGAGCCATATGGGTGATGTGCGTGCGAAGGAGGGATTGACCGAACCTATGGGACATATATACTTGCAGTAAGCCATGTTCCTAAAGAGGAAGAAAAAGGTAAAAGCTATGAGGGTAAAGCTCAAGAAGAAAAGGGCACTTACCCATGGCGTTCTCAAAAAGTTTGGAAAGGTGTATAGGACAAACCAGTAAGCCATTACGTTAGAACCTATCAAGCCTACGTATGGGTTTGCTAGCCATTTGGGCATGTGTAATTTTAGACCATACTTGGTGAGGTATTTCCCCACAAACCCGTGAGGACATACCATACAGAAGACATTACCCAATGTAGGTAGTGTAATCACCATAAAGAAGGGCCAGAAGATAGACCAAAAGACCGCTTTGGTAAAGATGTTTTCCTTACCTGGATGTAGAAAGCCATAAACTATGGCGCAAAGAAGAAGAAAGAGAGTAAAAAGCCTATAGAGGGTAAGCATATACTTGTTCCTCAGAAGAAAACCAACTATTGGTATTTTAAAGATGTCTCTCATGACTTGCCTCCTCAGAAGTTGTAAGAGAACTTAAGGACCGCAGTCCTAGGGCTTCCGGGCCTATACCTTTTAATGTTGCCGGTCACCTCTTTGGCAACCTCTACCGCATACCTTTTGTCAAAGAGGTTGTCTACGCTAAGGATCAAGTCCCAATTCCTTCTTTCGTAACCTACGCTCAGGTGTGTAAGAAATTCATATCCTTGGTATTTCTCTGTGTTAGCATTGTCTATGTAATACTCTCCCCATGTGTCAAACTGAAGTGAAGCCTTAAAGCCTGTAGGATGCTTTATACGTGCAAAGATGGAGTATTGGTGGATTGGGATGTATGGAAGCCTATTTCCGTTCCTACTGACGTTGTTATTGCCAACGGGTTCAAAGAACTCCTTAAACTTGTAGTCTGAGTAGGCGTAAGCTAAACCTAAGCTAAGCCAGTCAGACATGCTGTAAGAAGCGGATATTTCTAACCCTTTCTTGTCCGTCTTGCCCGCATTCACAAAGTTGGTTTTTCCACCTGTCTCTATAACCCTCACCACTTCTTTTTCAACGAGCATGTAATAGATGGATAAGTCTGCGGAGAGTTTCTTGGTTCTTAACTTAGCCCCTATCTCGTAGTTGTTTACCCTTGCCAAGTCCAAGTTGGGGTTTGTTTGGAGCTCGTTGGAGGCAGGTGTCTGACCCGCGGTTGAGTATGTGGCGTAGATGTTCATCCAGTCTGTAAGCGGGTAGGTTATACCCACGCGTGGACTGACAAAGTTGTATTCCTTATTCCTTGAATAATAGATACAGTCCTGGGTGCAGTTTTGGTAGTTGCCTGTGGAGAAGTTATAATCGCTCCACTTTTGTCCGCTTATGTCAAATTTCACCCTGTCATACCTTGCCCCTAAATCTACAATAAACCTCCCCAAGTTAAGAGATTGCTGGACAAACAAGCCGTATAGATTGACGTCCTGGTCTTGGATCTCCGAGAGATCCCCCGCACGGTCAGACAGCGTAGCCACTATCCTATTGTTTAAGACCTTTACGTCCGCATATTTGTAGTATTTAGTCTTCTGGTGGTTTCTCCTTAGGCTAAGCCCTGTTATCAGAGTTCCAAAGTCCTGTCTGTAATTTAGCTGTATATCCGTCCCGTAGACCCATGTGTCTGCGTCGTTTATGCGACCCGTGACTGGGTGGTAGTGAGACCATTTGTTGATATACACCAAGGGTATAAGCTCCAACCTATCACCTAAGGTTTTATTCAGTTTGGAACTGAAAAAGAGTATCTCCGAATACCTTCCCATATGCTTCCATGGGTCTGCGGTCAGTTCCACAATACCCGTCTCCACATACTTGGTCCACTGATCTATGTTCTTGGCTGGGTTGACCACAAGAGGGCCAGGGAGCTGTAAGTCCGCCTTTGTGTAGCTTATGTAGTTTTCCCATAGGTCTCCGTTGGGAAAAACATAAGCGGGTTGTAGTGTAAACTGAGTAGTCCTGAAATTGTTCCAATCCCTCCATGAGTTGTCCGTTTGCCTTCTGCTTATGTTAAATCCCATGTGCCAGCCGGAAGAGCCCAAGGGTGTTGAGTAGTAAAGGTTAAACACGCGCGTATCGTAATCTCCCACACCGAGCTTTAAATGCCCTCCCCTCCTCTCTATTGGGCTTTTGGTGATGACGTTTACCACACCGCCCGTTGCGTTTATACCCCAAAGGGTAGAGTTTGGGCCCTTTACTACCTCCACCTGCTTAATCAGGTAGGTGTCCACGAAGTCAAGCCTTGTAAGACTATCTGGGTCCGTTATAGGCACACCGTTTAGAAGCACCATTATTTCCCTTATGCCAAAAGGAGCCTTCAAACCAGCACCCCTTATAATCAATCGCGCATCGTAGCCTAAATTCCTCGATGTTACGTTCACACCGGGTATTCCCTGAAGAGCTTCATAAAGACCTATCATGGCTTTGTCTTTGATCTTCTCCTCACCTACTACGCTTACGCTTGCTGGTGTGTCCTTTACCTCCCTCTCAAGCCTTGTTGCCGTTACGCTCACCTCCTCAAGCTTCATCTCCTGAGCCGAAACTACACCACTCAGCAGAGCCATGGCTACCAACGCCTTTCCCTTCATGCTCAACCTCCTTTATTTAATATTAAGTTTATTTTATCAAAAAAATTTGTTATTTTCTCGTCCAATCTGTCTAACCAAGTCAGCCCTTATAATTTTCTCTATGCATCTGATGGAGACCTACAGAAGCCTTCCGGTGAGCTTTGTAAGAGGGGATGGAGTCTACCTTTATGACGATAAGGGCAGGAGATACTTGGATATGGTGGCAGGCATAGCGGTAAACGCTTTAGGCTACAATCACCCTGAGCTTACCCGAGCCATTTGCGAACAAGCCCAAAGGCTGATGCATGTTTCTAACCTCTTTATAAACCCATGGCAAGAGGAGCTGGCAAGCCTTTTGGTAAAGCACTTTCACGACCCTGACGGTAAAGTTTTTTTCTGCAACAGTGGAACGGAAGCCAACGAGGGAGCCATAAAGCTTGCAAGGAAGTATTTCAAGGAAAAGGGAGACAAAGATAGATACAAGCTCATAACCTTCTACAAAGGCTTTCACGGAAGGACTTACGGTAGCATGTCCGCAACCGCTCAGGAGAAGATTCAGAAGGGGTTTGAGCCACTCCTTGATGGCTTTGATTATGCATACCTTAATGACTTTGACTCCGTTCTTAGAGCTCTCAACAAGAACACCGCCGGCATTATGCTTGAGGTCATACAGGGAGAGGGTGGTATAAACGAGGCACAGGGAGAGTTTTTGGTAAACCTTGAAGAGCTCTGTAGGAGGGAAGGGCTTTTGCTGATAGTGGACGAAGTGCAAACGGGCATAGGGAGGACGGGAAGCTTTTACGCTTACGAGCAGTTTGGGATAAAGCCTGACATAATCACGTTGGCAAAGGGCTTGGGCGGAGGTTTCCCCGTAGGAGCTCTTCTTGCCACAGAAGAGGTATCCAAAGCTTTCACTCCTGGCTCTCACGGCTCTACATTTGGAGGGAATGCGTTGGCTTGTGCATGTGCTAAGGTGGTCATTAAAGAGGTAGAAGGGCTCTTGCCGAAAGTTAGGGAAGTTGGGGAGTACTTTAAAGAAAGGCTTAAAAGCTTTGGTATAGTAAAGGGTAAGGGCTTGATGCTGGGCTTGGACATAGGTAGGGATTGTCAAGATGTAGTCCTTAGAGCCTTAGAAGAAGGTCTTGTTATAAACTGCACCGCAGGGAGTGTGTTGAGGTTCGTCCCACCTTTGATAGTGGAGAAAGAGCACGTGGATGAGTGTATAAGAGTTTTGGAAAAGGTCTTAGGCTAAGTTCATGATAAGTCCCACCGCCATTGCGCCTGCGGTCTCCGACTTCAAAGTGTAAGGCTTTAGTCTCACTGAGATAAAACCCCTTTTTCTGAGGAGCTTTGCTTCCTCTTGTGTAAACCCTCCCTCAGGACCCACCACCAAGCCTACATCCTCAACGGTGGTAAAGTCAAGCTCTTTCATGAGTTTTCCTTCACCGAAGTTATCCAAGAGTAGGTTTATGCGGTGCATGGGAGGAAGGTCCTCTATGCTTACAAGCTCTCCTATCTCCAAAGGTTTTGGTCTTCCACATTGCTTTAGGCTCTCAACGGCTATCCTTTTCCACCTCTCCCCCCTTGCCCTGATAACTTCCCTTTTGTTAAAGCCCCTTTTTGACAACACGGGTATAAGTCTGTAAGCGCCCACCTGACTAAGAAGCTCCACTATGATGTCCATAGTTTTCAGCTCTACGGGAACACACTGATACACAAAAAGGTAAGGTTTGGGTATGGTTAAATCCAATTCCTCAAGCAAAGTGCAAACGCACCGCCTTTTATCCAAACTCTGGACCTTACACAGGTAATGCCTACCTTCTAAGAAGACCTCAACCTCTTCCCCTACTTTTACTCTCCTTGCTTTTAGATGTCTTAATTCCTCTCCCTCTATGTATACTAAGGAACCTTCTGAACCGGATGCGATGAACCTTTTCATAAAAGAGGGGGCAGAGCCCCCTTGTGAGGATTACTTGACCCCTTCTGAAGACTACCACCTTCCTGGCGGGTATGTTGATGACCGCGCCCGTCCTGGGGTTCCTACCCTTTCTTGCGGACCTCTGCCTGACCGCAAATATACCGAAGCCGGGGATGGCTACCCTCTCGCCCTTCTTGATGGCACCCGCCACCGCGGACACAGCAGCCTTTAGGGCAGCGTCTGCTTGCTTCTTGGTTATACCTGCCCCTTTGGCAATCGCAGATACGAGCTCAGCTTTTGTCATAGCTTGTCCCTCCTTTGCGAGTTTTAATGCTTATCATTGTAAAGCTTTTATATAAGTCTTTGTCAAGAGGTTTGGAGGCTTGTTTAAAATTCCGAACACCTCAGGGAGAGTCTTCCCTTCCTTGAGATTTAGGACATCTATCAAAACCCCATAACTAACTCTTTTAAACTCTTCTCGGGGTCTGCGAAGAAGACCTTCATATTAAGGTCCTTGTAGTAAAGGAAGTTTATGAGCCTTTTCATGTCTTCCCGTGTGTTCTTGCTTGCGTAGGTCTTGAACTTCATAACCTGAAAAGGAAAGGGTGCTTGACATCTAGCCTATGGAGGGCGCTCTCAACGGATGAGCCATCCTTTAGCATTCCGTAGAGGGTATAAAGCTTGATGGCGTAGTTGGACAGCATGGCAAATATCTGCAAGGGTGGGACGCCGTTTCTCAGCAATGAGGAGAGCTGCAGCAAAGCCTTTTCCTTATCCTTCGTAAAAAAGGCATCTACAAAGTCAAACATGTTAGCTTGAGCGTCCCACAGGCATACCCTCCTCACATCCTCCAAGGTTATATTTTTCTTCCCAAGAAGCAAAAGCTTATCCACCTCGTTCTTGAGCTTCATAAGGTCGTAATCGGTGGCAGACAGCAAAAAGTCTAAAGCCTGCTCCTCTATCTGCACACCCTCCTTATCAAACTTACCCTGGACCAGCTCCCTGGTCTTCTTCTTATCAAGCTTCTTCAACTCCAAAAGGTCCCCCACCTGGGATATGGACTTTATGGGCTCCTTCTCCAAATCCTGCTTTGACAACTTCTCCAACACCACAAAGAAGACAAAGGAGCTCCTTAGCCTCTTAGCCAGATTGGGGATAAACTTATGGTCCTTAATCTTCTTCAGGAGCTCCTCCGCCCTTTTTACCACAAAAACCCTCTTTTGGAAGGAGAAGAGGTCTCCTTCTGAGACTCTCCTTAAAAACTCCTCCTTGTTTATCTCATCTCCCCAAAGGATTTCCACCCTGTAAAGCTTGGAGAGCTTGTCCACAAAGGTCTTGTAGAGGTACTCCTCCTCTCCGTATACGAGGTTGACCGGCTTTATGTTCCTCTTTTCAAGGTCCTTCTGATAATCTAAGATGTTCATGAGTGCATGGCTTTGAGGAACTCCTTGTTAGTCCTGAACTTCTTGAGCTTGTCAAGGAGGAACTCCATGGCTTCTATGGCGTCCATAGTAGCCAAGAACTTCCTAAGCACCCACACGCGCTGGAGTTCCCAATCTTCCAGAAGGAGCTCCTCCTTTCTGGTGCCAGATTTTTCTATGTTTATGGCGGGGAATATGCGCCTTTCCATCAGCCTGCGGTCCAGGTGTATCTCCATGTTGCCCGTTCCCTTGAACTCCTCGTATATGACATCGTCCATCTTAGAACCCGTCTCTATGAGGGCTGTAGCTATGATGGTCAGAGAGCCTCCCTCTTCTATGTTCCTCGCCGCGCCGAAGAACCTCTTGGGTCTTTGGAGTGCGGTAGCTTCTATACCTCCCGTTAGGACCCTACCGGTGGGAGGTGTGACCGCGTTGGACGCCCTGCCAAAGCGTGTCATGGAGTCTAAGAGGATGACCACATCGTGCTTCATCGTGCTTGAGCTCCACCAGGCGCTTTGCCTTCTCTACCACCAGCTCCGCCACCTGCATATGGCGTTCGGGGGGTTCGTCAAAGGTGGACGCCACCACCTCCGCTCCGTCGCCCACTATCCTCCTCATCTCCGTGACCTCTTCCGGTCTTTCGTCTATGAGTAGTATTATCAGGTGGACCTCCGGGTGGTTTTCTATGAGGGCTCTGGCTATCTTTTGGAGGAGGACTGTCTTTCCCGCCTTGGGCGGTGCCACTATCATACCCCTCTGTCCCTTGCCTATGGGTGCAATCAGGCTTATCACCCTGGTGGAGAGCTCGGTAGGCTTTGTCTCCAGGTTGAACCTCTCGGTGGGGTGGTAGGGGGTGAGCTTTTCAAAGATGGGTCTGGAGCGCAGGATCTCGGGGTCTGGGGGTAGTCCGTTTACCGACTCTATCCTCACAAGGGCTTGGTATTTTTCCTTCTCCTGAGGAGGTCTTGCGTAGCCCACTATGGTGTCGCCCGTCCTCAGACCGAACTTCTTTATCTGGGACGGTGCCACATAGGTATCGGTATAACTGGGCATGTAGTTGTTTTCGGAGCTTCTTATAAAGCCGTAGGATTCGGGCAGGATTTCCAGCACACCCTTTACGAAGTTGAGCCCTTCCTCCTTAGCCTGCGCGGAGAGTATCTTCTCTATCAGCTCATCCTTGCGCAGGTTGGTGACCCTTGAAAGCTCCAGCTCCCTACCTATCCTCTGGAGCTCGCTCAGCGATAGCTTTTTTAGCTCTTCATAAGTGTAGAGCTTCTTTTCTTGGGTTGTTTGCTCCATACCGACCTCCTGTTTATTTTCCTATGCAGAACCTTGAGAAGATGCTTTCTAAAACATCCTCTGTGCTTACCACTCCTAAGACCTCCTCCGTATAACTCAAGGCGGTCCTTAGCTCAAGGGCTAAAATCTCCGGCGACATGTCTTCCCTTCTGAGCCTTTGAACAACATCTATAATAACATCCTTAGCCTTCGTCAGGAGCTCCGCATGTCTTACCGAGAGGTAAACCCTCATGCTGTCCCCGGCGTGTATGCCAACCCTTTCCAGTATGAGCCTCCTGAGGTCCTCTATGCCTTCTCCCGTCTTGGCGCTTACCTTGACCCCATCTGAAAAGAACCTTACCGTGTCAGGATTCATTCCCAAGTCCTTTTTGTTGAGAACCGTTATGTGCTCCCTGTCTTTTACTAAATTATACACCCTTATGTCCTCATCATCAAGGGGTTCGTTGACGGATACAACAAAAAGTATCACATGGGCGCTGTTAATCCTCTCCAAACTCCTGAGCACACCTATCTTCTCTACCTCATCCTGCGTCTCCCTGATGCCCGCTGTGTCTATGAGGTTTACGGGCACGCCCTCTATGTGGACCTCCTCTTGAAGGTAGTCCCTGGTGGTGCCCGCCATATGGCTCACTATGGACCTCTCATGACCCACAAGAGCGTTAAAGAGGGAGGACTTGCCCACGTTGGGCTTTCCCACTATGGCGAGGTTTATACCCCTTCTGATGAACTCTCCCTTTCGGACGGTGGACAGCAAAGATGCCAGTTTGGAGAGGATGTCCTCAAGGGCTTTTAATATCTCCTCCCTTGTAAGGGTGGGTATGTCTTCTTCTGCGAACTCTATCTCCGCCTCCACATGAGCCAAGAGCTCGGTAAGTTTCTCCCTCAAAGGCTCTATAAGATAAGAGAGCTCTCCCCTGAGCTGGTTAAGGGCTGTCTTTCTCGCCAAGTCCGTTTTGGCGCATATGAGGTCCATGACCGCTTCCGCCTGTGTTAGGTCCATTTTTCCGTTGAGGAACGCCCTCTTGGTGAACTCCCCCGGCTGTGCGAGCCTGACACCCTTTGAGATTATGACCTCCAGAGCTCTTCTGAGGATCAGAGGGTTTCCATGCAGGAACATCTCCACCATGTCTTCTCCGGTGTAGCTTTTGGGCGCCTTGTAGTAGATGAGAATGCCCTCGTCCAAAACCTCGCCCCCTTCGTCCAAAAGCTCAAAAAGGTGGGCATACCTAGGCTTTATACTTCCCTTGGTGCGCACTATGTCCCTGATTTTTTCCAGCACGCCCGCTCCGGAGAGCCTTATGGCTCCTATGGAGCTCTCGCCGTAGGGAGTAGCTATGGCAACTATGGGTTCTCTTTGCTTAATCATGGAGGGATTATCAATAAGTATATATCCGAGAAGAGAGGGGTCAAGTCTTGGCGGGCTTGTTTAAAATTCTCAACTGATTGAATTCCAACAACCTCAAACAGCACTCTTCAAAATTAGACCAAACAAGGCTTTGAGGTATAATACCCCCATGCACGAAAGAGTTTTAGAGCTCCAACTGCCCTCAAGAAAACAACACGCACTTAAGGAGTTCCTCAAAGACTGCATACACCTTAAGAATCTCATCCTCATAAATGCCTACGAATACCATAGGCTCTATGGCTCTTTTTATCTCATCCTCTCTTACAGGGCTATGGACTTATACTCTGTTATGGCTAAGTCTGAAAGGGTCTTAGAAGTTTCAGGAAGAGGGAGACTATTACACCTTTAAGCTCGTAGATGGTAAGGAGTTTAAGCTTCCAAAGGGGTTTTACAATAAACTCAGAAGCCAGTTTGAAAAGCTTTCTAACTCTAATGTAGTTCAGGCTATTCTTTCTCAGGTTCATAGGGAATTTAAGAGTTGGTTAGGAGCAAGGAAGAAAAGTGTAAAGAAAGGCTAAACCGCCAAAGCCAAGGAAGATAAACGAAGTCAAAAACTTCACAGTAGAGCTTGTAGGAAACACTTTTGGGATTAGAGATGGATATCTTACCCTCAAGCTTTACAGAAACGGAAAGAAAGGAAAGGCTGTAAGGATAAAGCTACCGAAGGAAGTGAAAGAGTTTATCAGGGACAAAAGGATAAGCTCTGTAAGACTTATCTTGAGAGGAGATGTTATAAGTATTCAGCTCGTCTACACGAAAGAAGTAAGAGCACTCAAGCCCTTAGGAAACCATACAGCAGGTATAGACTTAGGACTTAACAACTTCTTGGCTTTAGTGTCTTCTAATCCAAGCCTTAAAAGTCTAATCGTAGATGGGACGGAGATAATAGCTTTGAACCAGTGGTATAACAAGAAGGTAGCAGAGCTCAGAAGCAAAAGAGACACTACATCTGACCCAAAAGAGATAGACAGGATAAGCAGACAGATAGCCAAGATAAGTGAAGTAAGGAGGAGAAAGCTGAATACCACCTTCCACACCATAGCTAAAAAAAAGGCTTGCAGAGTTTTTGTATCTGACGGGACACAGCAAGGTTTACATAGGGAAGAATGTCATGGAAAGCAAAAACGGGATAGACCTATCCAGGAAAGTAAATCAACAATTCGTGCAGATACCCTTTAGGACCTTTATAAACATGCTCAAGTATAAGTGTAGCGAGTATGGGATAGAAGTGATTGAGACCGAAGAGAGTTACACCTCCAAGACTTCGTGCTATGGAAAAGAAGGGCAGAGGGTAAAAAGAGGGCTTTTCTTAGACAAGGCTTTAAACAAAGTCTTTAATGCTGACCTTAATGGAGCTTTAAACATCCTCAAGAAAGGACTTGGGCTTTTCAAGGCTTTTGGAGAGAGCCTTTTAAGAGCTTTTGACTGGGACTTAAAGACCTTGTTTATCAAGCTGTGTAATCCTTTAAA
>FWWM01014972.1_pt1 | contig 12004 bp, 8 predicted proteins | sample 2228351 | NCBI WGS metagenome assembly FWWM01 (sample SAMEA103939774, study PRJEB20133) | metagenome | reverse complement strand
TTGACCTGTAGTTGTGCTCAGAAATATTATGTAAGGCAGGAGGCTGATTTAAAAGCAATAAAAAAAGTTGCGGTATTACCCTTTGAGAATTTTTATACAGAAGAGATTGCTGGAGAAAAAATAAGAAGAATTGTTATAGCAGAACTTATATCAAGGGGTATTGAAGTTGTTGAACCAGGAGAGGTTGCAGGGATAATCAAGGAAATGAAGATAAAAACAATAAATATGATAAAGATTTCTGATATTAAAGAAATAGGTAAATTAACAGGTTCCCATGCGGTTATGACAGGTTCTGTTGAATATTATGGTATCTCAAGGGGAGTGAATATTAATTATCCAGAGGTAACAATAAATCTCAGGCTAATAGAGACAGCCACAGGTAATATAATGTGGTCAATAAGAAGAACTTCTGAAGGACCGAATTTCTGGATGAGACATTTTGGTTCTGAAGGAAAAACATTGAGCGAAACAGCAGGAGAAGTCGTAAGAGATGCAATTAAAACAATATTTTAATTTGCATAATTCAACCATGTAAACAGTGTAAACTGATTTTAATGAGAGGTATATAAACATGAAGTACTTAAAACAAATAGTTCTATTAAATGTATTACTTTTAATTATTTATGGTTGTGGAGGCAGGGCGAATCCTGACTTTTATATTAATCAGGACATTGATTTCAGTTATATAAAACGTGTGGCTGTCTTACCTCTGGATAATCTTACAAATGACAGATTTGCTTCTGATGCTGTCAGGCATGTTGTAATAAGCGAATTACTTGCAACAGGCCTTGTTGAAGTTTCATGCCCTGGAGATGCAGTAGCTGCTCTCGACAGCATGAAAATTAAGAATGTTCAGTCCCTGAATGCAGAGCAAATAAAAACAATTGGAAAAACATTGAATGTTCAGGCAGTTATTATTGGAGCTGTAAATAAATATGGTGAGGTAAGAGAAGGTAATGTTTCTGCTCCTGAAGTTTCTATTACTCTTATGATGGCTGATACTGGCTCAGGAAGCATTATCTGGTCTGTAACAAGAACAAGAGGCGGAGCAGGGTTTATGGTAAAGCACTTTGGAGCAAAGTCTGAAACCATCAGTGAAACTGTTCTTCATGTTGTAAGAGATGCTGTACATACGCTGTATAAATACTAATGAGCGATGAACAATGATTAATTAGTAATTAGTAATGAACAATGAGTAATGAATGAAGAGTGTAAGATTAATAAATAAAAGCTTTATATTATTATGCGTTGTTTTATTAGTTTTATTTTCTAATAAAACCTATGCTGATGTTTTATCTCAGAAATATAAGATTGCCATATTCCCTTTTGAAAATTTCAGCGAAGATAAAGACGCAATTAAGATAACTGTACCTCTTTTAAAAGATAAATTAATTTCAAAGGGATACGAGTTCCTTGATGATGAAACTATGAATAACTTCATGATTAAAGAAAGAATTAGAACGACTGGGTGTGTGTGCCAGGATATGGCTATAAAAATGGGCAATGAATTAAATGTTCAGGCTATTCTTACCGGAACGATAAATACTTATATCAAAGGTGATAATCCACAATTCGGCTTAAGCATGAGACTTATAAATGCTTCGGACGGCTCTCTCATCTGGGCTGAACATTCTGCTGGAACCGGCGATGATTTTGCAGGAATTCTTGAAATAGGAAAGATAAAATCAATTGAAAAGCTGGTAGATAAAATATTAAATATATCTCTGAAAACTTTTTCATCACCATTTACAAAAAAAGAATCAGAGGATGTTTACAGAATAGCTGTAATGCCTTTTCAGAATATGAGTAAAGTTAAGGATTCCGGAAATATAATAACTTACATGTTTTTAACAGAGCTATTCAAGAATAAGAAATATCTTCCTGTTGAATATGGAGAAGTGAAACGCTTAATAGTTGATTTAAGGGTCAGAGAAAAGGGAGAACTGAATATGAATCATGTTAGTGAGATAGCTGCAAAAGCTGGAATTGACGGAGTAATTGTTGGTTCTGTTGATATGTATCGAAGTGGTGCAGGAACAGACATTGCTCCTGAAACAGAAATTTCTGCAAGGCTAATTGATGCAAGAAAGAATAGAGTTATCTGGTGTAATACTTTTTATGTGAGAGGTGATGATGATATTTTTATACTTGACTGGGGAAGAATAAGGGCAGTAGAAAATGCTGCTTACAAAGTCGTTAAAAAACTTGTGAAAGATATGGAAAAAGCAAAATGGCAATAATTACACGGTTTACACAGTTTGCACGGTTTGTTAAATGGGTAATTAAATGATGAAGACAATAAAGGTATTGAATTATTTAAAGCTTATAATTATTTTCATTGTCTCATTCTTAATTTTCAATAACTGTGCGTCTTCTGATAAAAAGGAACTGGTGCTGGCTACTATTGATGGGGAGACGATAACAGAAGGAGATTTGATATATTCACTTACAATATCCCATAGACGTGAAGATCTTTCTTCTGCAGGAACTTTAAATCTTTCAACCTATATCAACAAACTTTTTGAGGATAAGATTTTAGTACATGATGCACGTATGGCTGGAATGGATAATTTTCCTGAAGTGGTCTCCGCAATAGATGCTTTTATCCTGAGAGAATCTGTGATGAAATTAAGAGAAGAGGAAGTTCTTAATAAAGTAATTATTACTGATGAAGAGGTAAAAGAAGCATTTAAAAAAGACTATGAACTTTTTAAATATAAATTCATAGAAGTAAATTCAGAAGATGTAGCTAAAAAAGTAATAATGGATTTGAGGAATGGCTCTAATTTTGAGGATTCGATAAAGGAATATTCTATCCATCCATCAAAAGAAACTGATAAGGAAAATATCCAGACAAGAATTTCTATGAATAATGAAATATATAATGCAATCATAAAAATAAAACAGGGAGAATATACAGAACCTATAAAAATATCTGATAAATATTATATTGTTTTGTTTCTGGGCAAAGAGGAAGCTCAGGAGAGTGATTTTGATAATTTAAAAGAAACAATAAAAACAAGATTGAGAAAACAGAAAGAAAAAGAAAGAGGTGATGAATGTTTAGAAGAGTTAAAGGCCAGAGCAAAAATATTTATTAACAAAGAATTTTTATCAGAAGAAAATTTGAATAAGAATGACTTAGATCCCGAATTGATTGTAGCGCAAGTTGACGGAGAAAAATTAAAGCTTGCAGATTTCAGAGATATGATAAAGCAGGCAAGGCGATATTCTCCTGAAGCTATAGTTAATAACTGGATAGAACGTAAATTGATTGATCATGAGGCTTTGTCAAGGAATTACAGGAATATTCCTGAAGTTAAAGACAGGATTAAAAGGTATCAGGACCAGCTATTAAAGAATACTTATATTAAAACAGTGATCCTTCCACAGATAAAAATAGACGAAGAAATGTTGAAAAATTATTATTCAGAACATAGTAAGGATTTTATGAAACCCGTAAGATATAAAATGCAAATGCTTACTGTTGAAACAGAAAAAGAGGCAAATGAAATTCTTGAGAATCTTAAAAATGGAGCTGATTTTTCATGGCTTGCTAAAAGGAAATCAAAGGATAGACTATCTCAGAAATCAGGTGAACTTGGGTGGGTTACTGAAAAAGAACTTCCAGAAAAATTAAGGCAAAACATCGGGAAACTCAAACCCGGAGATTTTTCTGATGTTTTAAAAATTGATGAATCAGAGTATGCAATTTATATGTTAAAAGAAGTTTCGAAGAAAGAGATTGAGGATTTTGATAAAGTCAAAGATCAGATTTATAAAATATGTTTTAATGAAAAACTAAAAGAAAATATAAACCAGATTGTAAGTAAATTGAAGAAAGATGCAAAAATATTTGTACATGATGAAAATATTAAATTGCTTGAAGATAGACTTTTAAAGCAGGGAGGAAAATAAGACTTGACATTAAGCACAAGCTAAATGATAATTTATAAAAATCTTTATAAACTTTCAGTGAGAAAAGGATAGAAATATGCAAAAAAGTTATATAACAAAGCTATTTTTAGTAATATTGTTATTGTGCTTTGCTTATACCTGCACTACCACCGAACAGAGGAGAAAGGGTTTTGTAGCAAAACCATGTCTTGATTGCCACACAAAAACTTTACCTGAATATCAAAAAAAGTTTATTCATGAACCGATGGCAAAGAAAGACTGCGAAGCATGCCATAACAGACATGGAAAAATAGCTGTTTTAAGTCTTAAAGAAAGGGAACAGCGTAAATTATGCATGATCTGCCATAAAGACTTTGATGCACGCATATTAAAAAGCGTCTATATTCACTCAGCTTTAAAACAGGGGAAATGTACGCCGTGTCATCATCCACATGCATCTGATAATAAATATCTTTTAAGAAAGACAGGAAGCGAACAGTGCTTCCAGTGCCATAAAAAAGATACTTTTACACGCACAATGCAGCATAAACCATTATCAGACGGATGCCTTATCTGTCATAATCCACATGGTTCTGATTTTGGTCAGAATCTTGTAAAAAAGGAAATAGAATTATGTAAGTCCTGCCATGATCTTTCAAAGGAGAGTTTTAAGAACGCACACAGAGGCTATCCAGTTGAAAAAGGAAAATGTACTGAATGCCATACACCGCATAGCTCTTCTGATAAAAAACTCCTTAGAATATCAGTCCATGGTCCTGTAAAGAAAGGTGAATGTTCTTCATGCCATAAGAAATCGGGTGATTCTTCCCCTCTTGATTTACAGATAAAAGGTGTGAAACTATGTTATAAATGTCATACAAAAGAGGAGATGTTATTTAAGGAAACATACCGTCATAAACCTCTTGATGAAGGTAAATGTCTTGACTGTCATAATCCTCATGCATCAGATTATAATAAAATAACATTGAAATCTACCAATGACCTGTGTTTTACATGCCATAAGAAAAAGACAGACATACTCAGAGTCTCTGTGCAGCATAAACCTGTTAAAGAAAAGGGATGTACTGTATGTCATAATCCACATTCTTCGCATAATCAATTTTATTTAAAATCTCCTCGGAAAAACCTCTGTTTTAGCTGTCATGTAAATACTGAGAAAGAATTAAAAGATGGCAATCTGCATATACCGTTTTCAAAAGCAGAGTGCCAGAAATGCCATGATCCTCATGGTACTAATACAAAAGGAATACTTAAAGTTTCTGCGACTGATTTGTGTTATTCATGTCATAAAAAACAGGAAAAAGAATTTTTTATTATATATATTAATACACCTGTTAACAATAAAAAATGTATGTCCTGTCATAAACCTCATTCATCACAATACAGGAAACTTCTTGATTCTACGGATGAACAGCTCTGCACAAAATGTCATGAAGCTATGTTTATTGATTCAAAAGAAGTTACTATGCACAGACCATTTCAGAAAAAATCCTGTCTGATATGTCATGACCCACATGCAAGCGAATTTGCTGCAAATACTAAAAATACAATGACCGGTCTGTGTTATAGCTGTCATAAAAATATGGAAACCGAAATAAAACAATTAAGCGAAAAACATCTTCCAGTAGAAGAAGGAAAATGTATATCATGTCACAATCCTCATTTAACGAAAACAGGAAAGCTTCTCTTAAATAAGCCCAGGGAATTGTGTCTGTCGTGCCATGAAAGAATTGTTAGAACAAATTTAAGAAAAGGACACATTGGTTTTGATTCAGGTGATTGTCTGAGCTGTCATAAACCTCATTATTCAAACATTATCAACCTTTTAAATGAAAATGATCCTCTAATATGTACAAAATGCCATTCTGCTGATAATGAAACTTTATTAAGGGTTCATTTAAAACCTGTAAGCAGGATAACAAAATGTCTGCCATGTCATGAACCTCATGTTACAGAGAAATCAGGATTATTGAGAAATATAAAACATGCTCCTTTTGCAAAAGGAGATTGCAGGAGTTGCCATGAATAGAAAAACAACAATAACACGGTTTACACGGTTTACACTGTTTACTTGGTTTACACTGTTTACACAGTTTGCACGGGTTACACGGTTTACACAGTTTGCACGGTTTACACTGTTTACATGGTTTACACAGTTTGCACGGGTTACACTGTTTACACGGTTTGCATGGTTTGAAAAAGTGTTTGACATTTTACAACCAGGAAAACTAAGTAAACTATGTAAACTGAGTAAACTATGTAAACCAAGTAAACTGAGTCAATTGAGTCTTTCTTGTTTGATAATGTTTTTATGTGGTTTTGCTTTTGCCGAACAGGGTGATTTAAAAGCAAATGTTCCTGCTTTATGCTATCAATGTCATTTAAAAATGAAAGATAAGCTCTCTGATCCGGTTGTTCATTTACCTTTCAAAGAAGGTAGATGTAATTCCTGCCATAATTCTCACTCAGGAGATATGAAAGGTTTGATAAAGCAGGACATAAATAAGCTCTGTCTTGGATGCCATGAAAAAATTAAAAGTTCGCTTAAAAATAAATATGTTCATCATGTCCTGAAGAGAGGTCTATGCACAGATTGCCACTATTCACACAGTGGAGCCATAAAATATCTTCTTGTAAAAGAACAGGAAAAGCTATGCTGGATGTGCCATGAATCTTTACAGGAACAGTTTAAAAAAACTGCGGTGCATAAACCATTCAGGAATGGAGAATGCGCATCATGCCATGAGCCACATGCATCTTCTACAGAAAACCAGCTTATTGATACCCCAGCTAAAACCTGTATTAAATGCCATCCTGTAAAATGCTCGGTAAATGGCATTTCTCTTAATCAATATACTCAAAATATGAAGTGTACTTCATGTCACAGTGGTCATGCTTCTGATAAAAAAGGATTGCTTGGACCCTATGGACATAAAGAATTTCTTGATATGAAATGCGAACAATGCCATAATCCTTTTGCTCCTGATAAGAAAGTTTCAGTAAAAATGAAAGTTACAGACTTATGCCTGAGCTGTCATAGAAAAGACAGGTTTATATTAAAAACAAATGACAGGCACCTGTTAAAAGAAAAAGGTGAATGTTTGATGTGCCACAGTCAACATGCTTCACAGGAGAAGAATTTAACAGCGAGAGAAACAGAAGTATGTTCAAGTTGTCATGAGAACACTGAAAAGAAGACTCTTTTAATGGAAAAAGCTCTGAAAAAAATAAGATGTGTTCCAGTAAAAGACAGGAAATGTTTCCAGTGCCATATACCACCTCATTCTGAAAATAAATTGAGTTTGAAATCTGATGAAATACTATCATGTGCAGGATGTCATGAAGGACAGCATAAGGTTACCCATCCTCTCGGAAAAGATACAAAGGACCCGAGAGATGGTAAGCCACTTACATGCCTTACATGCCATAGTATGCATTCAGCTAAGGCTGAGTTTATGCTTTATTTTGACAGAAAAAGGCAGCTATGTATTCAGTGTCATAAAAGGTAAAAAAGTGAAAAGTATATATTAAAGAAGAAAGAACATGAAAAAATTAGTTCAAATAACACGATTTGAAAAGTTTACACTGTTAACACGAACCAAAAAAAATGAGTTACTTAACATATTCAAAAAGCTTGAATATGTTAAACCAGGTAAACAGGGTAACCTTTGTAAACTAAGTAAACTATGTAAACCGAGTAAACTGTGTAAACTGAGTCATTTATTTTTGTTTTTAATAATTTTTTTTCTGTTTTTCACCACAGTTCTTTATGGAAAGGTTACAGGACCATGTGTTAACTGTCATACAATGCATAACAGTCAGAATGGGCAGGCTGTAAATCGCGGTGATACACCATGGGGAGGTTCCGGGACACTGAATAATCCTAACGAAACACTTCTCAATGCAACATGTCTTGGCTGCCACAGCTCAACAGATGGTGAAACTATACAGACTCTGCCAGGTGGACAGAAAGTTCCGATAGTATTTAATACAACAGGCTATCCATCTAACCCTTTATCAGGTGGTAACTTCTACTGGGTATCGCCAGGGGTCGCAAGTTCTGAAAATGACACAAAAGGTCATAATGTTTTTTCAGGTAACCAGGATGATAATCTCACTCAGGCTCCAGGAGATGTTGGAGGTAGCACATGTGGAGGTACAAATGCCTGTCACAAGAATTTATACGGAAGTACAAGCCCACCGTCATTTGGGTTCCCGAGCTCAAGGCAGGGATGCACTAAATGCCATATGGTAGGAACAGATTTTCCAAAAGGGTATCATCATATTAATGATACAGATTTATTGAAAAATAGTGCTTCTGATGGATGGTTCAGATTTCTTTCAGGACATCAAAGTGGTTCAGGAAATGGTGTAACAGGACTTATAGATACGAACTGGCAACATGATCCAGGTAGTACTGTTCACAATGAATATTTAGGCTATTCAGGTACAAAAACAGGCTCAGGTGGTTTTTCTGCTCTTGGTAATACCATGACCGCTTATTGCACAGGCTGTCACGGAGATTTTCATAAGGAGCAATCAACTACAAATGTATGGATAAGACATCCATCTGATTCTGTAATCCCAAATTCAGGTGAGTTTGCGAGTGCATATAATGCAACAGGTGGCATAGGAACTTATGATCCGAGAGTACCTGTTGCAAGACCTTCACTTGATGGCTGGACAGGACCAGACAGTACTGTAAGGCTAGGCACTGACCTTGTTATGTGTCTTTCATGTCATCGTGCACATGGTTCTCCATATTCAAAAATTATGAGGTGGGATTATAAAGGCTGGCCAGGAAGCGGTGAATTCAATGGATGTAATGTATGCCATACAAACAAGAATTAAAGACGGTAACGGCAATGGTAACGAAGCCCGTATCGGTAACGAAGATCGGTAACGTGATATATTCGAACGACTTAACCGGCGGACGAAACGGGCCTCGTGACCGTAGCCGTAAGACGAACAAGTGTCATTAAACGATAAAAGCGATGAATGAAGGAAAGAGAATAACAAGTTTTAAAGACTTAGATGTATATCAACTTGCTTATCAATCTTGTATCAAAGTGCTGAGAGTAATATTGCCTGAATTACCAGAAAGCGAAAAATTTGACTTAAAAGATCAACTGGGTCGTTCAACTAAAGCTATTCCCCGTTTAATTGCTGAAGGTTACGCAAAACGCCATCAAAGAATGGGATTTCAAAAATATATTGATGATGCAATGGCTGAGTGCAATGAAACAATTGTTGGATTAGAGCAATGTAAAGATATCTACGGGGAGAGAATGAAAGAGACTTCTTTAATTGAATTAATAGATAGTTACGATAAAATTGGTAGGCAGCTATATAAATTAGCAGAAGCCTGGTCAAGGTTTGGGGCCGAACGACGTAGCCGTGAAACGAAACGGGCCTCGTGACCGTAGCCGTAAGACGATTTAAAATAGGGAGAATAGACAATGAGAAGAACGATAATACTAATATCAATCTTGATGTGTGGAATATCAATTATTTACTGGATATCGAATCTTGACAATGCAAATGGTGGCGCATATCTTGATTCTGCTCATGGAAATACTTCCTATGGTGTTAACCGAATTGCTACTTCTAATTTTGGATATTCAAGAGGCAATTGTGCTCACTGCCACGAGCAACATGCAAGTATAAATGGAACCGAACCGAATCCAGTAAGCGGAAGTCCATCATCACATCTACTTTTTGCAAATAATTTTGTTAATCAATCGAATAATTTCTGTTTTTATTGCCATAAAGGTTCTGGCTCATTACAGACATCATTCGATCGCACTAATTATAATTACAGTTACTGGTTTGGCGGAGATACAACTTTAACTACACCGAACAATATTTATGATGCATTTAATCCTTCTCCTGTTGATTGCTGCCAGAGTTCATCACATAATCTTCAAGATATTCTTAATTTTGTCAAAACAAAATGGCCTGAAACTTTTGGTAATGAGTCAAACCCTTGCAATGCATGTCACAATCCGCATCTTGCACAAAGAGGTTATCCTGTGGCTCGTCCTACTGACAGGAACAATATATGGGGAGATGAGCCTGATGAAACAATGAGTCACTACGCATCATCTCATGGAGGTCAATATCATGCACCTTACAGAAAAGGAGGTGGATATGAACCAGATGGCTCTTCAACAACAGATGGCTCGAATGTTCCAGACTATGTGACATTCTGTTCTGATTGCCATAATGCAACAAATACTATATATAGTTCTTCTATACCCCAGCCTCATATGCATTATTCTGATAATCCCTGTACCTGTAATGGGAGAAATTTATTTAAAATTGATTGGTCGAATCAAAATCGTATTTACAATGTTCCAGGAGATATGCATGGCTCTATAGCAAGATGCTGTGATATTGATGGTAAAATAGGGGGTCAATGGAGAACATGCGGTGTATATAAAGAAAATAGTTTTCGTGCACATCCTCATCCGCCTGATTATTATACTGATGAATGTGAAACGCAATCTGCAGGGAATTTATATCAGAGGGACCCTGTCTGTGCTGCTAATACAACAGATAACGATAATGATTGCAACTCCGGTAACGGGTTAAATCCTGATGGAATTCCTGATAATATTCAATGCGGCTATTGTAATTGTACTCATAAAACAACAGGACAAACTGTATCTGTTCCTGTATGGTGGGGTGCTCTTAAAGACCCATATAAAACATCTAATTATACAAATTTTATCCTGAATTGTACTGACTGTCATGAACCACATGGCTCACAAAATGCATACCTTCTGAGAGTAACTACAAATGGTAAATATTCTCCACCTACATGGAATGTTGACAACAGAACAGTAGATAGCCCACAAGAATTCTGTACTTCGTGTCATTATCATTCAGATACAACTGTTTCAATTTCTGTCCCTGAATTTAATCTAAATTTGACTCCAAATGGCGCTCATTGTGGAAATCAGTGGTTATGCCTGAACTGCCATCATCATTATAGTGTTGATTATATAGACAGGTGTTATGCATGCACCTACTGCCCTGATTCCGGCTGGGTTCATGGAAGGACTTTTTAAATCTTTTTTTCATATATCCTGTACTTTTTATACAATCTACCACCTATCATTTCGACAAGTCTTTGCACCGGGATATTGTCCTCTAATATCCACGAGAAGTCAACTCTTTTGTAACCTCCACGTTTAACACCTTTAAAAGCTTCTCTAAAAAGCATGGCATCTACCCCTTTGTTACGGTATTCGGGTTTTGTTCCAAGAAGGAGCATTCTTAAGTCCTTTATTTTTTTAGAATAATAAAGAGCTTTTATTATGGTCAAAGGATTCAGCCTGCCTTTCACGTGTTTTAATACAAAATTATAATCAGGCAATAAGCCAAGGAATCCTATTGGTTCGTTACCTTTTTCTGCGATAATTGTCATGTCAGGCACAACCACAGGTTTAAGATTATTTCCAAGAAAAACAAGTTCTTCATCTGTTAGAGGTATAAACCCCCAGTTCTTTGCCCATGCTGAATTATATACTTCTTTAAATATTTTCATATCATGTTCAAAATTTTTCTTATCAATCTGTCTTACGGTTATCCCGTACCTGGAGGCTATTCCTGCAACCCTGTGAATTTTTTCTGGTAATTCATCTGGTGTATCAAGAATGTATGCAAAAAGGTCTTTTGATTTCTGCATCCCATGATTTTCTATAAGGGCATGATAATATGGTGGATTATATGGCATCATAAGCATGGGTGAACTATCATATCCTTCAAGCAAAAAACCGCACTCTTCATTGGTCGAAAAGTTCATCGGACCTCGCATTATGTTTATATTGTTTTTTTTAAGTTCTAAGGAAACTCTTGATAGCAATGCATTTGCGACTTTCGGGTCATTTATTGATTCAAAAAAACCAAAAAATCCTGTATTTTCATTATGAAACTCTATATGCCTGTAGTTGATAATTGAAACAATTCTTCCTGCTGTGTTGCCATCTTTCTTTGCAATAAAATAACGTACTTTTGAATGAAGGAAAAAAGGATTTTTTTCTGAAAATTGTTTTTTTAAATCAGAAATCAAAGGTGGTAC
>FWWM01014339.1_pt1 | contig 12011 bp, 12 predicted proteins | sample 2228351 | NCBI WGS metagenome assembly FWWM01 (sample SAMEA103939774, study PRJEB20133) | metagenome | reverse complement strand
AACGGAGTCAAAACAATGTCGCGGAAATGGATTTCGTCACCTTCGGCAGTGAGGCAGATCGGCCCGGCAACGGCGTCGCAGTGCTCGGCGCGGTTCACCTCCCGGCCGTTGATCTTGAGGATGACCGTGCCCCCGCGGGCAATGATCTCGTAGCGGTTCCACTGCCCGGCCGGGTGCACCGCAGCCTCCGTCCTCTTCAGGTGGGTGAGCTTGCCGAACGGAGAGCTGCTGATCACCTTCAACCTGGATGCCGGTCCCGAAAGGCCGAAGCCGTCCAGGCCCCAAAAATCGCCTTCGTCCCCGGCATTCAGTTGGGCCTCCAGACTCCGGGGCCAGATCTTGTGCGTTCCGGTCATGCGAACCAGTACGCCGCCGCGGCCGGGGTTTTTGCCTTCCGGAGTCCGCCACTGGAGCGAAAGCGAAAAATCGCGCCACGACTGTGCGGTATAGAGATAGCCGTTCGGCTTGCCACGGCATACCAGCACGCGGTCGGGCAACAAGCGCCACACTTGACCGGTGGTCAGGTTTGGGTCCTCGAGGTAGGACTTCCAACCGGCCAGTTCGCCGGCGGCGTCCTGAGTGGTAAGTAAAGGCAGGGGGCGTTGGGGCTCGGCGGCCGGGGCCAGGCCGGCCAGCCCAGCGATTGCAACCGCAAGGACAGGACGTTTCATCGTCGCCGCTCCTGGTGATGGCAAAGGCCGGCCACCCTCCGGCACGGCCGCGGGACCTTGGCCTGATGAGCCCCTATGCTAAGCGGCGGAGCCGCGTGTGGCAATGCCCTTGCGATGGGCTAGAATTCCTGCGATGTCGGAGCCTGTGGTGGAGATTCTTTTGGAGCAGGGGCCGTGCCTGGTGGTGAACAAGCCGCCCGGCTTGTTGACGCAGGCGCCGCCGGGCATCGACAGCCTGGAGTGGCGGGTCAAGGAGTTTCTTAAACAGCGGGAGCACAAGGCGGGCAACGTGTATTTGGGGGTGCCGCACCGGCTGGATCGGCCTGCCTCGGGAGCCATCGTGCTGGCCCGGCATGTTCGGGCAGCACGGAGGCTGGCCGAACAGTTCGAGGCCCGCACTGTGCGCAAAGTGTACTGGGCCTGCGTGGGGGGGCGGGTGGTGCCGGCCGAGGGAACCTGGCGCGACTGGGTGCGGAAGGTTCCCGACCAGGCGCGGGCCGAACGAGTCCCCCCTGATCATCCCGACGCCCGCGAGGCCGTTCTCTCCTATCGCACCCTGGGGGTGTTCGAGTGGGGCACGTGGCTGGAAGTCGAGCTGGAGACCGGCCGGATGCATCAGGTGCGGATCCAGGCGGCCGCTCGCGGCCATCCGGTGCTGGGCGACGCGATGTATGGTTCGGAGGTGCCTTTTGGCCCGCCGGTGGCAGACTGGCGTTTGCGGGCAATTGGCCTCCACGCCCGGGCCCTGCACTTCCGGCATCCCATGACCCACGAGGCTTTGGAAGTGACCGCCCCCACCCCGCCGGAATGGGTCGCGCTATTAGGACCGGCGGCTGGGTGAGGCGGAGATACCGCACGCCGTGCAGTGGGCGTCCTCTACGGAACGGAAACCAGCGAGGGATTTCGCCTTGGCAAGGGCCGCCACGCCGAGAGGACGGCCCGCGGAGTCCAAGGGCCAGGCTGTGTTGGAAGCCACTGGGTTTTTACAGGCCGGGCTGTCGTAGTCGCGCCGGGCGGACCGTGGGCGGGCAACGGGTTTGCATTGGGTGTGCACCGGGCATTCGGCGGGTTTGCAGTGGGCATTCGGCGGGTTTGCAGTGGGCATTCAGCGGGTTTGCAGTGGGCATTCAGCGGCTTTGCACCGGGCATTCGGTGGGTTTGCGCCGGGTGTTACCGGGCCCGAACGGGCCCGGCTCTGGGCCCCGGCTGTAGGCGCGGCTCTGGGGCTCTGGGGCCCTCATTGATTCCGACGGCAAACATCTCTAGAATTGTGCAACTCTATCAAACCTGCCGGGAGTGTTGTCGATTGTTGGATACTTGAAACTGGCCTGGCGGGGAGGAGCAATGCGCCGGGTGGTTCATGCAGTCTCAGATTGTACCTATCTTGATCTATATCGCGTCGGCCGTGGGACTGGCGGTGTTCTTGCTGGTCCTGGGCAATGTGTTGAACCCGCGTCGGCCCGGCGAGGTCAAGCGCATGCCGTACGAAAGCGGCATGGACCCGGTCCATGACACGCGGCGGCGGTTCGATGTGCGGTTCCATTTGATGGCCATCGCCTTTCTGGTGTTCGACGTGGAACTGCTGTTCTTGTATCCCTGGGCGGTGGCGATCCATCGGTCTCGGCCGGCGGTCAGCGTCGCATGGGCGGGGGCGGCGGGGCAGGCGAGCACGAGGGCTATGGGCGGGGCTGCCCGCCTCGAGGCCGGCCTGGGCAGCAGGGGCGGGCCCGATGCGGCAGCCGCTGTGGCCGGGGTGGCTCCAGGGGCGGTTTCCAGGGGGCCGGTGGCTGAGCCGGCCAGCAACCGGCCGAGCGGCCCGGGGCCGCGCGGAGGGCTTGCCGATGCCGGCGTTCGGCCGGCCTTCGTGGGCGGGTTGATCTTCGTGGGGCTCCTGGTATTGGGGCTGGTGTACGACTGGAAAAAGGGTGTCTTCCAGTGGCGGTAGACCTTCCGGATAATGTGGCGGTGACGCGGTTGGACGAGCTGGTCAACTGGTGCCGCAAGAACAGCCTGTGGCCGATGCCCTTTGCCACGGCGTGTTGCGGGATCGAGTTGATGGCCACGGGAGCCAGCCGGCACGATGTGGCCCGCTTCGGGGCCGAGGTGTTCCGTTTCAGCCCGCGGCAATGCGATTTGATGATTGTGGCGGGCCGGGTGGTGATGAAGATGATGCCCGTGCTCCAGCGGATTTGGCTTCAGATGCCGGAGCCCAAGTGGTGCATTTCGATGGGGGCTTGCGCATCGACGGGGGGCGTGTTCGATACCTACAGCGTGGTGCAGGGGATCGACCGGTTCATTCCGGTGGACATGTACGTGCCGGGTTGCCCGCCCCGGCCCGAGCAGTTGCTGCGCGCCATCATGGACCTGCAAGAGAAGATTCAGCGCGAGGGGACCATGTTCGGTCGGGAGTTCGACGCGCCGGGCCGCAACGCCCCGCCGTTGGCCCTGCGGCCGCAAGGCCGGATCTCGTCGCCGGGGAAGCCGGAAGCAGGAGGTTCGGCCCAGGCATGATCCGCCCCGCGATCGTGGAAGCCGTTTGCCAGCAGTTCCCCCAGGCCACTCACAGCCAGTTCCGGGGCCAGGTGCGCCTGGTCGTGCCGCCGGAGATCGTCCACGACGTGCTGGAAGCGCTCAAGACCCAGTACGGTTTTGACCTCCTGGTGGATGTGACGTGCGTGGACTACCTGTATTATCGGGGGGCGACGGATCGGTTTGGGCTGGTGTATCTGCTGGCCAACACGTCCACCAACGAGCGGCTCACGGTGCGCACCTTCGTCAACGACCCGGAGCCCCGCGTGCGGTCGGTGGTGGACCTTTGGGAGGCGGCCAACTGGTTGGAGCGGGAAGTGTGGGACATGTTCGGCATCCGCTTCGAGGGGCATCCGGATTTGAGGCGCATCCTGCTTCCCGAGGGGTTCGAGGCGTTTCCGCTCCGCAAAGACTACCCGCTTCAGGGGCGGGGCGAACGGCACAACCTGCCGGTCCTGCGCCGGCGGGAGAGTTGAATCCGTCCTGGGGGACCGCAGCCACGCGCCGAGGAGGCCAAGCACCGAGGCAACCCTGGTAACAAACCGATCGACCGAGCATCCTATGCCGCTTTTGCGTTCCGAATTGGCGTCGGAGCAGGCCGCGGGCCAGCCGCAGGAATACCTGTGGATGCTGAACTTCGGCCCGCAACACCCCGCGACGCATACCACCCTCCGGCTGTTTTTGACGTTGGAGGGCGAGCGGGTCGTGGATGCCGTGCCCGATATCGGCTACCTGCATTCCGGGTTCGAGAAGCTGGCCGAGCACCTGGACTTCAACCAGTACGTGACGGTGACCGACCGGATGAACTACGTGTCGCCGATGGCCAACAACGTGGCCTGGCACCTGGCGGTGGAGAAGCTGCTGGGCATCGAGGTACCGCGGCGGTGCCAGTATCTGCGGGTGATCGTGTCGGAGCTGGCCCGCATCGGCGACCATCTGGTGTGCAATGCGGCGGTGGGATTGGATACCGGGGCTTTCACGTTTTTCATGTACGCCTTCAATCCCCGGGAGTTGATCTACGATATCTTCGAGGCGCTGTGCGGGGCACGGTTTACCAACAGTTACACGCGTGTGGGGGGCCTTTTGTACGACGCCACGCCCGAGGCGATCGAGATGATCCGCCGGTTTGTGCGGGAGTTTCCCCGGGCGCTTGGGGATATGCGGCGGCTGCTGGACCGCAATCGGGTGTTCGTCGATCGGACCAAGGGGATTGGGGTGTTGACCAAGGAGGAGGCAATCAACCGGGGGGCGAGCGGCCCCATCGCGCGGGCCAGCGGCGTAACCCGGGACCTCCGCAAGGACGAGCCGTACCTGGCTTATTCCGACTTTGACTTCCGGGTGTGTTGCGCCACCGAAGGGGACTGCTACGCCCGCTACCTGGTCCGCATGGCGGAGATGGAGGAGAGCCTGCGGATCGTCCAGCAGGCGATCGAGAACCTTCCGCCGGGACCGGTCAACGTGGGGCTCGACCAGCGCCTGGCCCTGCCGGAAAAGCGGGAGGTGTATCTGACGATCGAGGGGTTGATCACACACTTCGAGCTGAGCATGCCCAACCGGGGTTTTGCCGTGCCTTGCGAGGAGGTCTACCAGGCGACCGAGGCCCCCAACGGGGAGCTGGGGTTTTACATCGTGGGGGATGGCAGCGATACGGCGTACCGGGCGCGGTGCCGGCCGCCGTCGTTCGTGCATTTTGCGCTGTTTCCGCACCTGATTCGCGGGCACATGCTCAGCGATGTGGTGGCCGTGCTGGGAAGCTTGAACATCATCGCGGCGGAGTTGGACCGATGAGCCAGCGGCTGTTGAGCCCCGAGGTGGTCGAGCGGATCCGGGGGTATGTTCCGCGCTATCCGACGCGGCGGGCGGTCGTGTTGCCGGCGCTGCACATCGTCCACGAGCAGTTGGGCTACGTGCCGCCGCAGGCGGTGGTCGAAATTGCCGAACTCTTGGGCTTGGCGCCGGCCGAAGTCCAGGACACGCTATCGTTCTACGGGTTTTTCAAGCAGGATGCTCCGGCAGGCACGGTCCGGGTGTGGGTCTGCCGGTCGCTGAGCTGCGCGGCCTGCGGCAGCGAGGCGCTGTTGGAGTACCTGTGCCAGCGGTTGGGGATCCGGCCGGGCCAGACCACGCCCGATGGCCGGATCACCCTGGAATATGCCGAATGCCTGGGGGCGTGCGACTTCGCCCCGGCGGCGCTGGCTGGCCGCGTCCTGCTCAAAAACCTGACCCGGGAGAAGATCGACCAGTGGCTCCAGTCGCTGGGCGTGGGGGGCAACGGCCGGCCCGGCTAAGGCCTCGAGGCCGGCCGGCCCATCAATCCCCCAAGGCGAAAGCGCTTTATGGCAAAGGGTACAACGCACGTGCCGCAGTTCGAGCCGGTTCTCTTGGCGAACGTGGGGAAGCCCGATAGCCACACGCTGGCCGGCTATCAGGCCAGCGGCGGATATGCCACCCTCCGCCGCGTGTTGCGGGAGATGGCCCCCGCCGCGGTGCTCAACGAGGTCCGCCGCAGCAACCTGCGGGGCCGGGGAGGCGCGGGTTTCCCCACCGGCCTGAAATGGTCGTTTCTGCCGGCCGACCACCCCGGGCCTGTCTATCTCTGTGTCAATGCCGACGAAAGCGAGCCGGGCACCTTCTGCAATCGCGTCCTCTTGGAGCACGACCCGCACCAGGTGCTCGAAGGGACGATCCTGAGCGCCTACGCCACCCGGGCCCGTGTGGCCTACGTTTACCTGCGCTACGAGTATCCACTGGCCATGGAAAGGCTTCAGCGGGCGATCGACGAGTGCTATGCGGCGGGCCTGCTGGGCCCGAATATCCTGGGCACGCCGTTCTCGCTGGACGTGTATATTCACCGGGGCGCGGGGGCCTATATCTGTGGGGAGGAGACAGGGCTGATCGAAAGCATCGAGGGGCGGCGGGCCTGGCCGCGGATCAAACCCCCCTTCCCCGCCGTCGAGGGCCTGTTCCGCAAGCCCACGGTGGTCAATAACGTCGAGACCCTGGCCTGTGTGGTCCACATCCTTGCACGCGGCGCGGATTGGTTCCGCTCGATCGGTGTTCCCCCCACCCCGGGCGATCTGGGCGATCCGGGCAGCTTCGGCCCTAAACTGTATTGCCTGAGCGGGCACGTGAATCGGCCCGGCTGCTACGAAGGCCCCCTGGGGTTGACCGTCCGCCAGGTGATCGAGGAGTTCGGCGGCGGCGTGCGGCACGGACGCAAGGCCAAGGCCGTGGTGCCCGGCGGACTGAGCACCGGCGTGCTGGGGCCCGACCAACTCGATACGCCTCTGGACTTTAACGGCCCGGTCCGAGCGGGGTGTTTGGGGCTGGGCACAGCCGGGGTGATCGTGCTCGACGAGACCTATCCGATCGTGGAGTTTTTGTACAACAGTTGCCGGTTCTTCGCCCACGAGAGTTGCGGCCAGTGCACGCCCTGCCGCGAGGGGACCCGCTGGGCCCTGGAGATGGTGCGGCGGATCCGGGCGGGCCGGGGGCGCCTGCGGGACCTGGACCTGCTGGCCGAAATCGGCAACTCGATTGGCATCATCCCGGGGACGACGATTTGCGGGTTGGCCGACGGGGCCGCCTGGCCCATCAAGACCGTGCTGGCCCGCTTCCGGGACGAGTTGGAGGCGTACATCCGCAAGACCAATCCGGCGGGCTATGCGGTTACCGAGCCGGTGCCGGCCCTGGACTGGTCGGACAGCGGGCCCGCAGGGACCGGGGAAGGCTGCGGGCCTTGGAGTGGCGACCACCCGGCCGCGAGCCGGGCCGAGATCGCCCCGGCGATGGCACGGTCCGCCCTGGTGGCCGAGGGCTCCCGGGCCGCCGGAGCGGTTGCCGAAAACGGTCCCGGCCCATCGGCGCAAGGCCGCGTGGCCCGTTTGCCGGAAACCCGGCGCGAAACCTCTGAAGGTTAGCCTGGATTTGCGACCCTGGCAGCAGCACCCATGCCCATTGCATACATCGATGGCCAGCAACTGGAGTTCCGCAGCGACGAGCGCCTCAACGGCATCGAGGCCGCTCGACGATTAGGGATCGAGATCCCCCACTATTGCTGGCATCCGGGGCTTTCGGTGGTGGGAAGCTGCCGGATGTGCCTGGTGGAGACGGGCCTGCGCGATCCGCAGACCGGCAAGGTGACGATGTTGCCCAAGCTGGTACCGGCGTGCAACACGCCGGTCCGCGACGGCACGGTCCTCATCACCCAGAGCGAAAAGGTAGCGCGGGCCAGGGCGATGGTCGAAGAGGACCTCCTCTTGCGTCACCCCATCGACTGCCCCATCTGCGACAAGGCAGGGGAATGCCTGTTGCAGGATTTCCATTTCCGGTATGGGCAGAAGGAGCGCCGGGCCGATTTGCGCCCTTTCACCAGCCGCCGCCGCGATCTGGGCGATGACATCACGCTGTTTGTGGACCGCTGCATCCTTTGCAGCCGGTGTGTGCGCTTTGTTCGCGAAGTGGCGGGCACGTCGGAGCTGATGCTGGTCCACCGCGGCACGCACCAGGAGATTGCGGTTCTGCCCGAGTTCCCCCTGAACAACAAGCTTTCGGGCAATGTGGTGGACCTGTGCCCGGTGGGGGCGCTGGGCGACAAGCGCTTTCTGTACCAGCAGCGGGTGTGGTACTTGAAGTCCCACCCGGGGATTTGCACGCGGTGTGCCACGGGCTGCTCGACGTGGATCGAAGAGAACCAGGACCGCGTGTACCGCATCCGTCCCCGCGAGAATCCGGGGGTCAATAAGTGGTGGATCTGCAACGAGGGGCGGTACGATTACCCGCACCTGCACGATCCGCGGCGGCTGGTGCAGGCCCTGCGGCGCGACGGAGCTGCCTGGCATGAAGTCAATCACGGGGGCTTGGTGTCCGAGTTGAACGAACGGTTCCGGCGATGCGGCCGGGTCGGGGCGGTCCTCTCGCCCTTTTTGACGGTCGAAGAGGCCTATCTGCTGGCCGCCTGGGCACGGCAGATCGACCCGGAAGCGCTTTTGGCGTTAGGGCCGGTGCCGGTGGTGGGCGAGGACGAGCGGTTCCCTGGGGGCTTCGTGATTTCGGCCGAGAAGTGCCCCAACCGGCGGGGCGTGGAGGAGGTGATCGCCCACTTCCTGCATCGGGTGCCGGGATTCGAGGAGGCGGTCGAGGCAGCCGAGGGCGGGCAGTTGGGCGGCGTATGGGTATCCGGCGGCTATCGGAACCCGTGGATCGATGGGGGCACGGCCGATCGCCTGGCCCGCGCACCGTTGGTGGTGGTGCACGACTTGTTTCCCTCGCCCCTTTCGGAACGGGCGAGCTTCGTGTTGCCTGGCGCGGCCTTCGCGGAACGCGACGGCACGTATGTCAACCGCAACGACCACCTCCAGTCGATACGTTGGGCCATCCGGCCGCCGGCCGGCGTGTGGCCCGAGGGAAGCCTGCTGTGGCAACTCCTGGGGCGGGCCGGATTGTACCAGCCCCAGGCGGTGCTGCGGGAGCTGGCCGGCCAGATCGCCTACTTCCGGCCGGTCGGGCAGCGCCCCATTCCCGAAACGGGTTTCAACCTCAAGGTGTATATGCTGGCGGAGGCGGGCCAGGCCAGCCCACCGGCATGAGGGCCCTGGCGGTGCCCGCGTGGCGCACCGCCCCCCGCATCCCCCTGGGCAACAGGAAGCGAGTCCGACGATGTTCCCGATGGTCGTGGAAGCCCTGGTCAAGACGGTCCTCATTCTCGGGGGCCTGATGATGGCGGCCGCCTACCTGGTGCTGGTCGAGCGGTGGATGGCCGCCTGGATCCAGGACCGCCTTGGGCCCAACCGCGTGGGCATCCCGCTGACGCGGATCCGGCTGTTCGGCCTGGGCCAGCCCATCGCCGACGGCACCAAGTTCCTGTTCAAAGAAGAGGTCACGCCGGCGCATGTGGACCGGCCGCTGTATTTCCTGGCCCCCGTCGCGGCCTTCTGCGCCGCCTTGGCCGTGTATGCCGTGATCCCCTTCGGCAGCGTGTTGCCGGCCAGTTTCGGGGTGCCGGGGGAGCCGATCCGGCTCGTCCTGGCCCCGGGGATCGATGTGGGCATGATCTACATCTTCGCCGTGGGCAGCATCACCGTATATGGGGTGCTATTGGGGAGTTGGGCGAGCAACAACAAGTATGCGTTCTTCGGCGGGCTGCGCAGCGGTGCCCAGCTCATCTCCTACGAAATCCCGATGGGCCTCGGGCTTTTGGGCGTCGTATTGGCGTGCGGATCGCTCCGCCTGGACCGGATCATCGCCGAACAAGCCGCCAGCGGCTTGTGGAATGTGCTGGCACAGCCCTTGGGCTTCCTCGTGTTCTGTACCGCCGCCTGTGCCGAAGCCGAGCGGCTCCCCTTCGACCTGCCGGAGGCGGAACAGGAACTGGTGGGCGGCTACCACACCGAATACGGCGGAGTGAAGCTGATGATGTACCTGGTGACCGAGGTGATCCACATGGTTACCGCCTCGTTCCTCATCGTGATCCTCTTTTTGGGCGGCTGGCACTTGTGGGGACTTACCGGCAGCGGCGAGGAAGTCACCTGGCTCCAAGCACTGCTGCGGGTCGGGGTGCTGTTGGGCAAGGTGGGGCTGGTCATCCTGGCGTTCATGCTGATCCGCTGGAGTTGGCCGCGGTTTCGCTTTGATCAGTTGATGGCCATGGCCTGGCGGATGATGCTCCCCTGGGGACTGGTGAACCTGTGCGCCGTGGCGGTGCTCGGGGAATGGGGCCCGGACTGGGCGGCGGCCCTGGGCGTGCCGCTTTGGGCGATCCTGGTTCCTGTGGGATGGGCCACGCTCGTCCTCACCTGGGCCATTACCGCCTGGTGGGATCCCATCGCCACCGATAATCGTCCCCTGCCGGTCGAACCGCTGGTATCGGGAGGCAAGCCATGAACCCCCAAGACCCCAGGATTCGCTGGATCGAGCCGCCAGAGCTGGGCCTTTCGGGCCGCTCGTATCTCCCCCTGTTCGTCGAGGGGCTGACGACCACGTTCCGGCACCTGGTGGGGCGGAAGATCACGGTCCAATACCCGGAAGAGCCGCATCCGATGGTGCATCCGGAGCGGTATCGGGGCGTCCATCGGCTGAACCGGGACGAACAGGGACGGGTCAAGTGCGTGGCCTGCTTCCTGTGCGCCACGGCATGCCCGGCGCATTGCATCGATATTGTGGCGGCCGAAAGCCCCTGGCCAGACCGCGAAAAATACCCCCAGAGCTTCACGATTGACCTCTTGCGGTGTATCTTTTGCGGCATGTGCGAGGAGGCGTGCCCGGTGGATGCCATCGAGCTGACCAGCTTGTATGATCTATCGGGCAAGAGCCGGGAGGAGATGGTCTTCGACAAGGAGAAGCTGCTGAGCGTATACGACCAGACGAAGGACCGCGAGCCGATGCGCAGCCGGGCTTTGCCGTCTGCTCCGGGGGCCGGCGCATGATGCCCTTGGGAGCGGCGTTGCTACTGGGAGGGTTCCTGCTTGGGGCCTTGGGCGTGTGGATGATGTTGCCCGGGGCTCCGGCGGAGCGCCGTGCGCCGGGGACGGTGTTTGCGGCGATCGGCGCCGGCTTGGTGGCCGCCGCCCTACCCGGCATGGGCGACTGGGTGGCCGGAACCGTGTTCTACGTGTTGGCGGCCATGACGCTGGCCGGGGCCGTGGCCACCGTCACCTTCCGCAGCCCGGTGTATGCCGCGATCTCGTTCGGGCTTTCGCTGCTGGGGACCGCCGGATTGCTGTTCTTCCAAGGGGCGCAGTTCCTCGGCGTGGCGACGGTGGTGGTGTATGCCGGGGCGATCCTGGTGACCTTCCTGTTCGTGTTGATGCTGGCCGAACCTCGTGGCCGGGCACCCTACGACCGGGTGGGTTTCGGTCCGGGCATGGCCGCGCTGTGCGGAGCGTTGTTGGTGGCCATGCTGACCGCGTCGCTGGTCAGCGCGGCACGGCGGCCGGAGGGCTTGCCCCGGCCTGATGCGTCGGCCGACTCGCGCCACCAGCGCATCCTGGCCGACCCGCACGTCAAACAACTGGGCAACGAGTTGTTCGGCCGGCATTTGGTGGCCATCCAGGGGGCCGGAGTGCTCCTTCTAGCGGCCTTGGTGGGGGCTGCCGTCATCGTGGGACGAGGAGGCAGTATCCTGCCAAGCTTAAAGGACTCCCCGCCCTCCGCGGCCCCGAGGCCCGCCCGGCCCCAACCCCTCCAGCGGAGCAACACCCATGGCTGACCCCGAAGTGGCCATGCTGGTCAACTACCTGGTGGTGGGGGCGATGTTGTTCGCCCTGGGTGCTGCCGGCTTTGTCGTGCGGCGCAACCTGATCCTCATGTTCCTGTGCGTGGAAATGATGCTCCAGGGCGTGTCGCTGAGCCTGGCCGCCTGGGGCCGCTATCATAACGACTTCGGCGGGCAGATGGTGGTGCTGTTTATCATTGCCGTAGCGGCCTGCGAGGCGGCCATTGGGCTGGCCTTGGTGCTGGTGCTGTTCCGCCGCAAGGGGAATCTCGATGTGATGGCGTAGCAGGAACTCGCCCAGGCCGAATTGCCCCCGGTCGTCGATCGCCAACTGCCCGAGTCGCCCCCCGAGCCCCCCGTGGCCTGGCCCACCCTCCCTCCGGCCGGCCACACCCCTAGCGTCCCCAGGGAAGAGACGGAGTACCGGCCGCATGTTTGAGATCCCCGTCCTGCTGGTGCTCGTCCCCGGGGTGTGTCTGGCGGCCACGGTGCTCACGGCCGTGTTGGGGCCGACGGTGCTCGGCCCGCGCAGCCACTGGCCCGTGGTGGTGGCCCTGGTCCTGGCCACACTCGCCAGCGGCGCGCTTCTGATCCAGGTG
>FWWM01013058.1_pt1 | contig 12013 bp, 9 predicted proteins | sample 2228351 | NCBI WGS metagenome assembly FWWM01 (sample SAMEA103939774, study PRJEB20133) | metagenome | reverse complement strand
CTCCTCGTCAGTTCGATGACCTGCGTGACACCGGGGCGCTCGTCCCGCACAGCCACGTCCACGACGGTCTACAATCCAGTCTGCGAGCGCGCTGGATCGCGCGTCATTCTTGCGAAATGTCCGAAGCCACATCGCAATCCGAGGCTGATCGCTTTCGCCGGCTCGTGCGACAGGCCCTGGAAGCGGTCCCCACGCACCACGAGCCTGCTCGCCCCGCGGCAGAGATCGTGCACCGGCTCCGCGAGTGCGCCACCGCCGACCGGCCCTCGTCCGAAGAGGCCGCGGCAGCCGTCCGCTGCGCGCTGACCTTGCTGGATGTCTTCGGCGCGCTGGCGACGTCCGAAGACGGATATCGCACTGCCGGGCAGGTGGCCACCTACTTTCTGCGCAGCCTCACCTGGTACGTCGAACACCGCGTCCCACTGGTAGCCGGATGGAAATCGCGCGGCGTACGAGCAGGCAATGCCACCTCACCGTTGGATCGCGCGACGGATTTCCTCAGCGCGCTGGAGCAACGTCGGCTGATCATGGCCGGCGAGGCAGGATTCGCCGCCCCCGCTTCGCGCCGGCAGGAAGCAGTGCTCATCCTGGTCAAGGGCATCCTGGATGGCGAGGTGTATTACCTGCACCAGTTCGACGCCGACGCACATCGCTATCAGCTGGTCGGTGGGCGGGTCGAGCCAGGCGAGACGCCGACGGCGGCTGCGCTGCGCGAGCTGAGCGAGGAACTCGGGATCACGGCCGATCACGCTCGACTTCACCCGCTGATCGAACCACCGGCTTGCATCTCCCTCACGGCTCTTTCGCCGACCTATGGCGCGCTGACCGAATATGCGTTCAGCGCCTTCGGCGCAGCGCTCGCCGCACATGAGATCAGGCTGGGCAGTGGCGATCGCTGGCTGAGCGTGGCGGAGATGTTGGACGAGGATGCACGCAGCAGCAACCTGGCGAGCGATTCCGCGCTCATGCATGAATTGGATCACCGTCTGCCGGGTGGATTGCGCGGCGCGCCGATTCAACCGGTCGAGATCCGTGCGCTGCCGGGCTATCGCGATCACCTGGGGATTCCGTCGTGACCGACGTACGACTGGAAGACGCGCCGAGGGCATAACTACATCGCCCGATGGTGCGTGCACCGGCAGGGGTGATTCGACTTTGCTGCCACAACCTGCTGCAACGCCCATCCAACGCACATCTAATGTCACTTGCGCATCTTTCCACGCTTGGACGCTGCCTGCCGCCCGAGGGGCCGATGTGAAGGAAATGCAACATTCGGCTCAGCGCCAGTTCAGGTTGGCGCGTATATACACGGGCGTTCGCGCAGGCACCATCCTTGCGAACACGGGCCGGACGATTCCGGCTCGTCCGACATTCGATCGAAACACCGAGAGACACTGAACGTTTGGAGGACAGTCATGATTCGTGTCGAAGGCTTGAAGAAGTCCTACGGCGCTATTCAGGCCCTCCGCGGAGTAAGCTTTCAGGTGACGGCCGGTGAGATCGTCGGCCTGCTCGGCCCCAACGGCGCCGGCAAGTCCACCATCATCAAAATCCTCACCGGCTATCTGCAGCCGGACGAGGGCTCCGTCGAAGTAGATGGCCTGGATGTGCTGACACAGCGGCTGGCGGTGCAGGCGCGCATCGGCTACCTGCCGGAGAACACTCCGCTCTACCCCGATATGACGGTGCAGGCCTACCTGAAGATGATGGCCGATCTGCGCCAGATCCCTGAGGACAAGCAGCTCGAGTATATCTCCGAAGCGGTGTATGCCACCGACATCGCCGGCTTCCTCAACCGGCCGATCGGCAAGCTGAGCAAGGGCATGCGTCAGCGCGTGGGGCTGGCCCAGGCCATCCTGCACAAGCCGCGCTTGCTCATCCTCGACGAGCCCACCATCGGCCTGGACCCGACCCAACTGGTGGAAATTCGTCAACTCATCCGCCGGCTGGCGCAGAACAGCACGGTGCTTTTCTCCAGCCACATCCTGCCGGAGGTCGAGGCGGTGTGCCATCGCGCTATCATTATCATGAACGGCGAGATCAGGGCCGACGCCCGTCTGGCCGACCTGGCGGCCACCAACAACGCCATCATCACGCTGCAGCGGCCGGTGGCCGACTTCGATAAGGTATTGCGCGGGCTGCGTGGCGTGAAGCGCGTGGAAGCGCTGCCGGCCGCGAACGGCGCGCCCAACTTCCGCGTCTATGGCGAGGGCAACGTGGATCTCTGCCCGGCGCTCTACGCCGCCGCGACGCAGATGGGCTGGCCGCTGCGCGAATTGCGCGCCGACACGCGCACGCTGGAGAGCGTGTTCAACGAACTGGCCACCCACGCCTGAGCCTAACCTCGCACGAACTTCGCATCGTCGCCACACGGAGGTGCTTCACATGAAGACCATCCTGGCAATTGCGCGCAAAGAGTGGAACAACTACTTCAGCTCGCCGCAGGCGCTGATCTTCATCGGCGTCTTCCTGGCGGCCAGCCTGTTCATCTTCTTCTGGGGCGAGACGTTCTTCGCCCGCGGCGTGGCCGAGATGCGCCCGCTGTTTCGCTGGATGCCGTTGCTGTTGATCTTCCTCGTCGCGGCGCTCACCATGCGCCAGTGGAGCGAGGAGCAACGCAGCGGATCGCTCGAGATGCTGCTGACGCTGCCCGTGCCGACATGGCAACTGGTGGCCGGCAAGTTCCTGGCCGTGATGAGCCTGGTGGCGCTCGCGCTGGCGCTCACCCTGCCACTCACCTTCACCGTGGCGCTGCTGGGCAACCTGGATTGGGGGCCGGTCGTCGGCGGCTATCTGGCCGCGCTGCTGTTGGCCGCCGCCTACGCCGCCATCGGCCTCTTCGTCTCGTCGCGCACCGACAACCAGATCGTCGCGCTGATCGTCACGGCGCTGGTCGGCGGCGCGTTCTACCTGATCGGCAGCCCGTTGGTGGTGGACTTCGTGAGCGGCAACACGGCCGAGTTCTTTCGGTCGTTGGGCACCGGCAGCCGCTTCGAGAGCATCGAGCGCGGGGTGATTGACCTGCGTGACCTGGCCTACTACGTCACGCTGGCCCTGGTCTTCCTGACGCTGAACGCCTGGTCGCTCGATCGCAAGCGCTGGAGCGCCGGCTCGCGCACCGTCGCCTATCGCCGCGCGGCCAACCTGACCAGCAGCCTGGTGGTGCTCAATCTGATCGCCGTCAACGTCTGGATGGGTCCGCTGCAGGCGCTGCGCGCCGACCTGACCGCGCAGCGCGAATTCAGCCTCTCGCCGGCCACGCTGAGCCTGCTCGGCGAGCTGCAGGAGCCATTGCTGATTCGCGCCTACATCAGTGAGAAGACACATCCGCTGCTGGCCCCGCTCACGCCGCGCGTGCGCGACTTGCTGCGCGAGTATCAGATCGTCGGGCGCGGCCGGGTCACCGCCGAAGTGGTTGATCCGATCAGCGACCCAAACATCGAGACCGAGGCTGCGCGCACCTACGGCATTCAGCCCACGCCTGTGCAGGTGGCCGGGCGCTACGAGGCCTCGCTCATCAACACCTACTTCGACATCCTGGTGCGCTATGGCGACCAGAACACCGTGCTGAACTTCCGCGACCTGATCGAGGTAGAGCAACGCCGCGACGGCACGGTGGACGTGCGCTTGCGCAACCTCGAATACGACTTGACCCGCGCCATCAAGAAGGTCACCAGCGGCTTCCGCGGCGTCGAATCGGTCTTCGCCGCGTTGAAGGAGCCGGCGCGCCTGAACATCATCGTCACCCCGCAGACGCTGCCTGAGGCGTTCAAGGATGTGCCGGCACTGATGGAGAAGGTCGCCGGCGAGATCCAGCAAAAGTCGGGCGGCAAGTTCGAGTATCAGGTGGTCAATCCCGACCAGCCCAACGTGACCTTCACGCGCAAGGCGCTGGTCGAGCGCTACGGCCTGCAGCCTACACCGGTCTCGCTGTTCGGCCTGGACACGTTCTACCTGAACATGCTGCTGGAGATGGACGGCAAGGCACAGGCCATCTACCCCGAAGGCGATTTCACCGAATCGTCCATTCGCACAGCCATCGAGTCAGCGTTGAAGCGCAATGTGGGCGGCTTCCTGAACGTAGTCGGCCTGTGGACGCCGCCATCCCAGATGAACTTCTTCGGTGGGCCCGGCACGAGCAACTGGCAGCTCATCCGCGAGCAATTGAGCCGCGAGTACACCGTGCGCGACGTGAATCTCTCGACCGGCCAGGTGCCCCCAGAGGTGAACACCCTCATCATCATCGGCCCGCGCGACCTGGACGAGAAGGCCCGTTACGCCATTGACCAGTATCTGATGCAGGGTGGGTCGGTGGTGGTGGCCGGCGGCAACTACTCGCTGCAACTCGGCTTCGGCTCGCCCATCCTCGAGCCAGTGAGAGGTGGGCTAAACGAGCTGCTGGAGCACTACGGCGTCACCATCGGGCCAGGGCTGGTGATGGACCCACAAAACGAACCCTTCCCGGTGGAGGTGAACCGCGACGTGGGCGGGCTGATCGTGCGCGAGCTCCAGGCAGTCAACTACCCGTTCTTCGTGGACGTGCGGCCGGATGGCATGGACCGCAGCAACCCGATCGTCGCGCGCCTGCCGGCCGTGACGATGAACTTCGTCTCACCCATCGAGGTGGACGAGCAGAAGAATGCCAACCGCAAGGTGACCACCCTGCTGCGTTCCACGAACCAGTCGTGGGTGCGCACCAGCGCCGACGTCCAGCCCAACTTCCAGGCGAACCCCGAGTTCGGCTTCCCCGTAGAGGGTGAACGCAAGTCGCGCACGCTGGCTGTCGCCATACAAGGCAGCTTCGAAAGCTTCTTCAAGGGCAAGCCTTCCCCGCTGCAGGCCACGCCGACCCCAGCACCCACGCCGGCTCCGGGCACCACGCCTGAGCCCACGCCCACGCCGGCGCAAGTGCGACCGGTCGGCGCAACCATCGAACAATCACCCGACACGGCGCGCCTGGTCGTGATCGGCAGCGCCGACTTCCTGAACGACGCGCTGCTCAACCTGTCATCGCGCCTGGGCCAGGAGCGCTACCTCAACAGCCTGCAATTCTTGCAGAACGTGGCCGACTGGACGGTGGAGGACCTGAACCTTCTGGACATCCGCACGCGTGGCACGGTGACGCGCACGCTGCGCCCGCTGAGCGAGAGCGAGCGCCGCACCTGGGAGATTGTCAACTACGCCGTGATGGTTGCGGCACTGTTCGCAATCGGGCTGATCTGGCGGCTGCGCCAGCGCACCGAACCGCCGATGCAGCTCGCGCCGGTGACCGTTTCGGCCCGCGCCACCGATACGCGGACGATGCGCGTCGAAGCGCGTGCTTCCGGACATGACTCCTAAGGAGGCTAACCGATGAACCGTCGCAATCAGATCCTCGCTGCGCTGCTGGTGGTGCAGCTCGTCATCGCCGGACTGGTGGTCGTGCTCCCTGCGCAGGCAGCCCACCAGACCCTGCGGCCGCTGATGTCCCAGATCACGCCGGCCGACGTGACCGCGCTCACCATCCGCGAGCAGCCCGACAAACGCATCTACATCGCCAGGAAGGATGACGCTTGGGTGCTACCTGAGATCGAAGACTACCCGGTGAACGGCACAAAGGTGACCGAGCTGCTGGACAAACTGACCGGCATTCAGGTCGGACAACCGGTTGCCACCACCGCAACCAGCCATGCGCGCCTGCAGGTGGCCGAGGACGCCTTCGCGCGCCGCGTGGACCTGACCACGGCCCGAGGCGACCAGGCGTTGTTCCTCGGCCCGGCGCGCGGCGCCAGCGCCCACGTGCGCCTCGGCGGCGCGAACGAAGTCTTCCTGACGACGAAGCTCGCCACCTTCGACATCCCCACCGATCTGGCGAGCTGGATCAACACGATTTACTTCACGTCCACAAAGGAAGCGGTGGGGAGAGTGGCGATTACCAACATCACCGGCACGCTGGAGTTTCAACGCAACACGAGCGACACGTGGGAATTCAAGGGCCTGGCAGCGGGCGAGGTCTTCAATCCCAGCCGTCTGGAGACCATCCTGTCACGCGTCTCATCGCTCTACATGGTGCGCCCGCTGGGCAAGACGACCAGGCCGGAATACGGCATGGATCATCCGTCGGCTATCATCACGCTCACGCTCAAGTCGGACGTCTCCAACCTGGCCCCCCTGGTGTTGACGATCGGTGCCAAGGCCGACAAAGACAACGTCTACGTGGTGAAGTCGCGCAGCTCGCCATGGTACGTTCACGTGAACAGCTTCGTCGTGGAGGACGTCGTGAACGCGCGGCGAGAGGATTTCATCCAACCCCCGGCTACACCGACGCCGTCGTCGTAGATCCACACGTGCCGGGCCTGGCCCCCCGCCGGGTTCGGCACGTCCTCACATCGGCGCGCGCACGCGCTGGGCGATAATTGGTTTGTGTCTCCGGGGATGCGCATCGCTCGGATATCTCCAACCGACACGTCCACATTCATCTATGCTTCCACATCGCATCATCAACGCGGTCGCGCCGATCCGGATTTGCGACAACGGCGGTTGGACCGACACCTGGTTCGCCGGCCATGGCAAGATCTTCAATATCGGCGTCTATCCTTACATCGAAGTCCAGATCGAAGTTTTCCCGCGCGACGCCCAGGCTGAACGCATCGTGGTCTTCGCGGAGAACTACGGCGAGCGCTTCGCGGTCACGCCGGGCGTCCACTGGCACGCCCATCCGCTGATCGAAGCCGCCATCGAGCGGATGGGGGTCCCCGACGACGTCGCCATCCGAGTCACGATCTTCAGCGAAGCACCCGCCGGAGCCAGCACCGGCACATCGGCCTCGGTGGCAGTGGCCTTGATCGGCGCGCTCGACCTGCTCACCCCCGGCCGCATGACGCCGCACGAAGTGGCCTACACCGCGCATGCCGTGGAGACCGAGATGCTGCAGCGCCAGAGCGGAATTCAGGATCAGTTGTGCGCGGCCTACGGCGGCATCAACTACATCGAGATGCACCGCTATCCGTATGCCAGCGTGTCGCAGATTCAGATTCCCAACGCCACGTGGTGGGAGCTGGAGCGCCGGCTGGCGTTGATCTTCCTCGGCCGGACGCACGACTCATCGCAGGTGCACGAGCGGGTGATCCGTGAGCTGGAAGACGCCGGGCCGGATAATCCCCGGATTGTGGCGCTGCGTCGGGCTGCAGAAAAGGCGCGCGACGCGGTCTTCGCCGGAGATTTCGCCGCGCTCGGCCGCGCCATGGCCGAGAACACCGAGGCACAAGCCGGGCTCAACCCGGCGCTGGTGAGCGCCGACGCGCGGCGCGTGATCGAGCTTGCGCGCGCTCACGGCGCGCTGGGCTGGAAGGTCAACGGCGCCGGCGGCGAGGGCGGTTCGCTCACCCTGCTATGCGGTGACCTCTCGCACGTCAAGCGCGAGATGATCCGCGCCATCGAGGCCGAAGTGCCGCCTTGTCGCGCCATCCCGATCTACCTCAGCCGCTTTGGACTGCGCACCTGGGAGACGGGGACAACCAGCCCCGGCCCGCTTCGCCCCGAACATGCGCGGAGTCGCGCCGACGACTTCAGCGCGCGGCAAACTTGAAGACCGTCGCGGAGCGAAAGCCCTCGCCCGGCCGCAGCACCACGCTCGGGAAGTGCGGCTGGTTGGGCGAGTCGGGGAAGTGCTGCGTCTCCAGGCAGAAGCCGGCGCGCCGACCGTACACCATTCCCCGCTTGCCGACGACCGTGCCATCCAGGAAGTTACCGGTGTAGAACTGCATGCCCGGCTCGGTGGTGTGCACCTCCAGCGTGCGACCGCTCGCAGGTTCATGCACGTGCGCGGCGAGGCGCAGCTCGCCCACAGCGCCGTTGATCACGAAGTTGTGGTCGTAACCGCCGGCGCGCGTGATCTGCTCGTGAGCCGCTTCGATCCGCGCACCGATGCGCGTCGGCTGGCGGAAGTCGAGCGGCGTGCCCTCCACGGCTTGCAACTCGCCGGTGGGGATGAGCGCTTCGTTCACCGGCGTGAAGCGATCGGCGTTGATCATGATTTCGTGATCGAGGATGTCGCCTGCGCCGGCCAGGTTGAAGTAGGTGTGGTTGGTCAGGTTGAGGATGGTGGGCTTGTCGGTGCGCGCCAGGTAGCCGATGCGCAGCGCGTTGTCGTGCGTCAGTGTGTAGGTCACCGTCACATGCAAGTTGCCGGGATAATTCTCCTCGCCATCCTTGCTGAGATACGAGAGCGCCAAACTGACCGCTCCCTCGCTGCGACCGGCCGATGCGCGCCACACCTTCTTGTCGAACCCGACCCGGCCGCCGTGCAGGTGATTCGGGCCGTCGTTCAGGGCAAGCTGATAGGTCACGCCGTCGAGCACGAAGCGCCCGCCAGCGATGCGATTGGCGAATCGGCCGACGATGCAGCCGAAATACGGCGTCTTCGCCAGGTAGCCATCCAGCGAATCATAGCCCAGCACCACGTCGCCGACGTTGCCATTTCGATCCGGCACGTGCAGCGCAGTGATGATGCCGCCGTAGGTCATGATCTGTACGACCATGCCGTTGTCGTTGGTGAGCGTGTATCGCTCCACGTCAGTGCCATCGGGCAATTTACCGAAAGGTTGCTTGAGTATGTCCATGGTGAGATTTGCAGTTGAATCGAAGCATGTCGAGGCTCGAACCAGGCGCCGGCCTCACGAGATGCACCCTACCCTTCCACCGCGATGAACTTCACGCACGCCGGCTTGGGGACGCGCAGTTGATCGCGCGCCGAGAGTCGGCCGGTCGCTTCGTCCACCGCGAAGATCGTGATGCCATCGCTCTCCTGATTGGCCACCCACATGAAGCGGCCAGACGGGTCCAGCGCGAAGTTGCGCGGCCAACGCCCGCGCGTGGGCTCCTGGCCGAGTGATGACAGCCGCCCCGCATCGTCAATCGAGAAGATGGCGATGCTGTCGTGACCGCGATTCGAGCCATACAGGAACCGGCCGTTCGGCGCGACGTGGATGTCGGCGCAGTAGCTGGTCTGCGCATAGCCCTCCGGCAAGGTCGAGAGGGTTTGCCGCGCGTGCAAGGCGCCCGATCCGGCGTCGTAGGCGAAAGCGGTCACGGTGTTGTCCAACTCGTTGATCACATAGGCGTAGCGGCCGTTGGGGTGAAAGGTGAAGTGGCGCGGACCGGCGCCGGGGCTCACCGACACAGACGCCGGCTTGTTCGGCGTCAGCTTGCCGCCATCGGCGTCGAAGCGGTAGATCATCAACTTGTCCAGGCCCAGGTCGGCGACGAAGGCGAAGCGATTGGCCGGATCGAGGATGATCGAGTGCGCGTGCGGTCCTTCCTGCCGCTGCGGGTTGACGCTCGCGCCGTGATGCTGGACGAAGTCGCTGGCTTCGGCCAGTGATCCATCGGCCTGGATCGGCAACACGGCCACGCTGCCGCTCCCATAGTTGGCGACGAGGACGAAGCGGCCGGTCGCGTCCACGATGAGATGACACGGTCCCGAGCCGACGGACGATTGTTGATTGAGCGAGCGCAGACCACCTGTGTCGCCATCGACGACGAAAGCGCTCACCGCGCCGGCCGCCCGGCCGCCGAAATCGCCGATCTCGTTCACCGCGTAGAGGTAGCGTCGCGAGGGGTGAATCGCCAGGAACGACGGATTGGGCAGGCCGGCTACTGCGCCAATCAGCTGCGCCGTCCCGCTTGCCGCATCGCACTTGAAGACGAAGATGCCTTCGCGCCGGCCGTCCGTGTATGTGCCGACGTAGGCGCAGACGGTGGATGTCATACCCAAGTTTTACACCACAAGGCCGGCTTGCGCAGCCGCTTCCACGATCAGGCGCCACGAGCCATCCGCCAACGGAATGCCATCGCGCAGGCGTTGCTCGCGAATGCGGAAGTCAATGGCGCCCGGCATCATCACCTCGTCGAAACCCTGCAGCAACGGCACATGCACTACATAGGCGCACAGGTCCTCCACCAGCGCTTTGAACGCCTCGGTGCCGCAGAACGCCTCCGGATCAATCGCGATCAGACACAGGCCATTGACGTGGGGTTGAGGCTGGCTGGTCGCGTAGCCGGCCAGCACGCCGCCCAGCAGCTCGACCAGCAACGCCAGGCCAAAGCCTTTGTAGCCGTACTGCGAGCCGAAGGGCAGAATGGCGCCGCGCGGCGGGCCGTAGAACGCCTTTGGATCGGTGGACGGCCGGCCGTGCGCGTCCACGATGATGCCCTCGGGGAGTGGCTTGCCGGCGTGCAGATGCACGCGGATCTTGCCCTCGGGCATCATGCACGTCGCCATGTCCATCACGATGGGCGTGCGCCCCGCGGCGACCGGCACGGCCCAGGCCAGCGGATTGGTGCCCAGTCGGCCTTCCCGGCCACCCCACGGCGCGACGGAGTGGCCGCCTCGGGTGTTGTTCACGAAAGCCAACCCTATCAGGTTACGCTCGGCGATGCGCTGCGCCCACGCACCCAGCCGACCGACGTGATGGCTGTTCCAGCTGACGACGCAGGCGACGCCGCCGCTGGCTTTTGCGCAGGCCACTTCGACCATGCGCCGCGCGCTCACCGCGCCGAAGTTGAAGCCACAATCCACTACGGCGGTCGTGGGCGTCTCCTTCGCGATCGTGATCGGCGATCCCGGACGGATGCGCCCGTCGAGAATGTCGCGGACATACTGCGCAGCGCGCATCACACCGTGTGAATCGAAGCCCAACAGGCTGGATTCGACCAGCTCCTCGGCAGCGATACGGGCTTCTGCTTCGGGCGCGCCATACGCGCAGAACAGCTTCGAGCACACGTCCATGAGATAGTCAGGGGTAAAGGTCGGCATGGGCGGAGTGTATCAACGAAGAACCCCGGCTTCGCGGAGAAACCGGGGTTGGGATGCCCAGGACAGGACTCGAACCTGCAAGCCTTTCGGCACTACCCCCTCAAGATAGCGTGTCTGCCAATTTCACCACCTGGGCAGGTAAACAAATTATATCAGCCGCACATGGGCGAATCAATTGACTTTCTCGCGTGAAGGTCGCGCGGCAGCGTGCGATAGCTCCCAGGCTCGAGGGGTGCATTCTTTTTTAAGGGGCAAATTCCAGAAAGCGGCGCACTTTTTGGTCGAAGCCGTCCAAAACGTGGCCAAGCGAGAGCCATTTTGCCGACGCCGAAAAGATTTGCCACTCCTGGAGAATGCACCCCAGCTTGAGCCAGCAATTGACATAGAAACCAGTCGAGGTGAAAATGGTCTTGTTTCCGAGAAGAGAGATCGAGAGGGGCCCGCAGTCCGACCGTGTCATCACCCGCTACCGCTCCGAGCCTTTTCAGTGCTCTCCATCACGCAACATTTCGCTACGAATCGTCATGAAGTGGACCTGTTTGACCCGCTGGCTTTCCGGCGCACTCGTTGCCATCGTCGCACTGGCGGTGGGCACGCCAGGACCGACGACGGCAAGCGCTCAAAGCCAGCAACCACCGGCGACGCCGGTTCCCATTCCCCCACCTGCGCGCAAGATCGAGCTGCCACCCGGCACATTCAACGTCGCCCTGCTGGGCATTGACAAGCGGCCGGACCGCGGCTTCATGAACACTGACGTCATCATCATCGCCAGCATCAACCCCGACGTGCCGATCGTCACCTTGCTCTCGATCCCGCGCGACACCCAGGTCTACATCCCCGGCGTCGGCATGCGGAAGGTCAACCAGGCCTACGCGTTTGGCGGTCCCGATCTGTTCAAGGAAACGATCCGCTACAACTTCGGCCTGGACGTCGCAAACTACGCGATGGTCAACTTCGCCGGACTGGTGCGCGCCGTGGACGCGCTGGGCGGCGTGGACGTGATCGCCACCTGCCCGATTCAGCACAACTTCCCTCGCGACCCGTACTACATGGGCGGCAGCATCGTAGCGAAGGACTACGTGGACACATTCACAGGGGAAGTCTGGCCGGCCGGCTCGCGCGTCTGTCAATATCGGTGTTGATTGAGCCAGAGGTATCGGTGCGAGACTGAGCCACCTGAGATGCATTTGAGTGAGCATAAGCGGGGTGAGCAGTTAC
>FWWM01014943.1_pt1 | contig 12021 bp, 8 predicted proteins | sample 2228351 | NCBI WGS metagenome assembly FWWM01 (sample SAMEA103939774, study PRJEB20133) | metagenome | reverse complement strand
CGCCACTGTCACCGCGAGCTGCCAGGCGAAGCTGCCACCCGGCGGCACCGCGGCCGGCACGGCCCCCTTGTCCACCACGAGCGCTGCTTCGCGCACGAGCACGAGGCAGGCGCGCAGCTCCTGGCCCGGTTCGAGCGGGTCGAGCTGCGCGGGGAGCCCGAGCAGGTCGTCGATGTGCGACCCCGTGCAGGTGCCATCCGGCCCCGCCGCCTGCCAGCCGAGGCTGCGGTAGCCGCCGAGCGGTTCGAGGTCGAGCACGTACGGCTGGCCGGTGGGCAGCTCCGCGAAGGTCGCGTCCAGCGGCCCCGCACCATCGAAGGCGGCGGCCTGCCGGTGGAGGGTGCCGCCGGGCCCGCTGAGCCGCACCGTGACCTGCGCGGGGTCGGCCGGGGCGTTCGCGACCACGACGCGGGCGGTGACCGCACCGAGGCGACAGAAGCCGAGCCGCACTGTCGCAGTCCCCTCTGGCTCGGCCGCGGCGCACCGCTCCCAGCCGGCCGGCGTGGGGAGCAGCGCCGCGCCGGACCAGGTGGCCGGCACCCGGCAGCTCCAGCGGAGGACGGCCGGCAACCCGGGCAGTTCCACGGCCTCGCAGCGCCCGGATACCTCCGGGGCGGGCAGCGGCGGATCGAAGCTGGGGGTCGGCCGGCTCTCCGGGCCCGGTGGTGGCCCGCCCAGGAAGCCGGCGAGGATGACCAGCTCCCGCTCACACCGCGCCGGGTCACCGAGCAGGGTCACGACCGCTTCGGCTGCGAACGTCAGGCCCGCGCCCGGGCCCTCGAGGACCTCGATGGTGGCACGGTTCGTGACCGGCTGGTCGGCGCAGGTGCGAGGCGGTGGCTCAGCCGGCGCGACCGAGAACCGGAGCTCGGCGCCAGCCTCCAGCGTGCACCTGGCGCCCTCGCCCGCCAGCGCCGCCGCGAAGGCCGCCGGCGATGTCGTCGCGTCGCACGCGCCGCCCCCCGGCGGGTCGAACACGGGCAGCCCGGCAGCCCCGGCGGCGGGGTCGCGCAGGAGGATGGTGCGGCTCGCATCGGGATTCGCGACGGTCACCGTCCAGGCCACGCCGGACGGCTCGGCGACGGCATCCGCCCCGGCCGGGCGCTTGGCGATCGTGGGCGGCGCGCAGGCACGCGTATCGGCAGGGAGCGCGTAGGCGGTCGCCCCGGAGCGACCGGCGCTCCCGAACGAGGTGCGCTCCGCGCGCACCGGCGGGAGGACGACCCCCTCCACGGCGAGGTCCAGCACCCCGGGCCCGCAGGCAGGCGGCGGCACGGCTGCCCGCAGCGTGAGCTCGAGGTCGGCCCCCGCCGGCACGGTACAGCGCAGGAGCCCCGCGCCCGCCGCATCGCACGGGGCCGGCCCGGGCTCGAGCTCGGCACCGTCGAGTTCGAGCTCGATCGGGATATCGAGCGGCTCGGCGTTGCCGACGACCAGGCGCCAGCGGGCGAACCCATCGACGATCCCGCCAGGGTGCCGTGCCAGCGCAAGGGTCGGCAGGTCGGCCTGGCGGCTGACCATCGCGCAGGCGACGGTGGTGCCGCCCGCGGTGATGGTGACGGGCAGCGGGTCGGCACCGTAGGCGAGGGGGTCGCCGGGACAGCGCGGCGCACCCGCCTCCATCCAGCCGGCGGCCCAGCCGAACAGTGCCCAGCGGCCCGCCTGCGAGACGCTCACCTGGTACGGCCCGGGGGCCAGCGCGTGGGGGTCGCCGAACGCATCGAGTGGCACCGGGCCCCACGCACTGGCGGTCGGCCCGGGCCCGCTCACCATCCCCGAAAGGCCCGTGCCATCGGCCCCCGGCACGCCCGGGCGAGGGTCGCGCACCGCCCCGATGATGAGCGCGCCCGCTGCGGGTGGCTGCGGCGCGTAGCGCACCATGAGGCAGAGCGCCGCGCGCTGGCCGGCGGTAATGGCGACCGCCGCGGAGGGCCCGGGCGTGTAGTCTGTCGCCGCTGCCGGGCACGACGTCGCGTCGCCCGCCACGCTGCCGGTGGCCCAGCCGGTCACCTGCCAGCCGGCGGGCAGGGTATCGGCGGTGGCCGTGTAGGTGCCCCCGGCGAAGCCGTGCCAGCCGCTCCAGCCACCGAGGGTCGCGGACCAGTGGGTTGTCGCGCTGCTCCCCTGCAGGAAGGTGCCGCCAACCACCGCCGTCCCGTGCGGTGCCGAGGCGGGATCCACCACCACGCCGACCCGCACGACACCACCGCTGAACGTGTTCCGCACGCAGACCTTCCGATCGCCCGTGCCGGGTGAGACACCGTTGTGGCTGGTAGTGGTTCCGAACCCGGAGGTGCCGCAACTGACGTCGATCGCCACGTGCTTGTAGCCGCCGAGGGTCCACCCGGACCACGCCGGCGGCACCGTTTCCGTCACGATGTGCTCCAGGTTGCGGGGCACGACGAAGTCGGCCGTGCGATTGGTGGTGGTTACCGACCAGGGACCGGTGGTCCCGGGCGAGGGAGCGTTCGTGATCGTGCCGGCGAAGGACGACGCTGGCGCGATGCCCAGGGTATCGACGATCACCTTCTCGACCCGGATGGTGCGGGTTGCGGCCTGGGCCTGGGCGCCGCCGTCGGGGCCCATGGGGCCACGGGCCAGGAGCACGGCGACGAGTGCACCCACCGCGAGTGCGGTGCCGGCGCGGCGCCAGCCCCCCGGCCGAAGTCGAGTTGCTACGGAAGGGCGACCCTGCACACAGCCGCTCCCCGGGCAGTCTCCGCTCGCGGGGTGCTGCCACGGCCCGACCCATCACCCCCACCGCCCGGGGCCCTCACCCGAAAGCGGCCGCACCCTAGCGGCCGGGGGAACCTCGTGTCACCCCACGGCTACCGTTTCTTCACACTGGGGCCGCGGTGTTGTGCGGGGCATGCGCGGGAGGAATCGAATGGGGCGGTGACTGGAAGTGACGCGGCCCACTTTAACGTTCGATTGGGTGAACGCGACAAAACCTGTCGCGATCGGCCACCTATACTCCGCCCCCAACGACCTTTTCGGGGAACCGAGGAGCCGACGTGACCACGCCCCGCCTGCACCATGGCCTGGCCGCCAAGTTCCGTGCTGACGCCCCCGGCGGGTATCACCCGCTTATCTGTCACATGGCCGACGTCGCCGCCGTCGCCCTGGCGATCTGGGACCGGGTGCTGCCGTCGGCCGCGCGGGAGCTTCTCGCAGAACGCCTTGGGTTGGACAGGGACGCCGCCCGCCAGTGGGTCGCGTTTACAGCCGGCTGCCACGACCTCGGTAAGGCCACACGGCAATTCCAGGGGAAGGACCCGAATCATGCCCAGCGCCTCGGCCCACTGGGCCTGCTGGCGTCGACCAGCCAAGATCCCGGTCACGGGCTGCGCACGGCAGGGTTCCTCGCCAGGGCGCTCCGTGACCTCCGGGTACCCAGTGCGCTCGCGAGCCAGCTTGGCCTCATCGCCGGCGGTCACCATGGCCGATTCCTCATCTGCGACGAGATGACCCACTTGAGCGATGCGGCGCTCCAGGAACGTGGCATGCCTGCCTGGAACCAGGCGCGCAAGGAGCTCATGGAGGACTTTCGCTCGCTATTTCGCCTGGATAAGGTGCCTCGCGGCGAGCTAGCGCCCGACGCGGCCCTGCTCCTGGCTGGCCTGATCTCCGTCTCCGACTGGATCGGCTCCATCGAGGAACGGTTCGCCTACGCCCCCCACGGTCCCAACGACCTGGCAGAGTATTTCAACCAGGCTCAGCAGATTGCGCTGAGGGTTATCGAGGAGGACCGCTGGCTTCCCCAGCAGGTCAGTCGCGCTGGCGGCTTTTCCCAGCTTTTCCCCGCGCTCCGGGATCCCCGCCCGCTGCAGCGCGCCGTCGAGGCGCTCGACCCCGACTTCTGCCCGCCGGGCCTGGTGATTATCGAGGCACCGATGGGCGAAGGAAAAACGGAAGCAGCCCTCTACCTGGCCCACCAGTGGGAGGCCGCCGGCTTCCGGGGTATGTATGTTGCGCTGCCAACGCAGGCGACGGCCAATCAGCTGCATGGCCGGGCGCGGCACTTCTTGGAGCAGCGCGAACGTAATGCCAACCTGGTGCTCGCACACGGCGGAGCTTGGGACCAGCCGCGTCTCCTCCCGTCGTCGGTCCACGGTGATGAGGCCGCCACCGCGGACCTCGCAGCCGTGGCAGCAGCGGAGTGGTTCCTCGGCCGGAAGCGCGCCCTCCTCGCCCCGTACGGCGTCGGGACCGTCGACCAGGCGCTGATGGCGGTGCTCCAGGTCCGTCACGTGTTCGTGCGCCTGTTCGGACTCGCCGCCAAGCCGGTCATCGTCGACGAAGTGCATGCGTACGACACCTACATGACGGGCCTCCTCGAGCGCCTGCTCGAGTGGCTCGGTGCCCTCAGGGCGCCGGTCATTCTGCTTTCCGCCACACTCCCGGCAACCAGGCGCGAACGGCTGCTCGCGGCGTACCGCCGGGGGGCCGGGCTCATGGATCACGCTCCACCAGCAGCCACGTATCCGCGCATCACCTGGACGAGCCCGGCCGGTTCCGGCGCGCAGGGTTTCGCGGCCAGCCCGAGGTCTACCCGCACACTCGAGCTGAAGCGGATCCATGACGACGTGAACGAACTGGCAAGGGAGCTCGAGGAAGCGCTCGCAAGCGGAGGCTGCGCCGCCGTGATTTGCAACACGGTCCGCCGGGCTCAGGAGGTCTACGAGGCGCTCGCCTCGACGTTCGCACTGGACAGGGAGCTCGGCCTCTTCCACGCCCGCTTCCTTGAGAAGGATCGGCGGCGCATCGAACAGGAGTGTCTCGAGCGATTCGGGCCGCCCGGAGTCGCCCGGGACCGACCCGATCGCTATGTGCTGGTGGCGACCCAGGTAATCGAACAATCGCTCGATGTCGACTTCGATGTCATGGTCACTGAGCTCGCGCCGATCGACCTCCTCCTCCAGCGCTCGGGACGCCTCCAGCGGCATGACCGCGGCGACCGCACGCCCATTCTTCGCATCCTCTGGCCCGAAAAGGACGAAGACGGGCTGCCGAACTTCTCCCCCGCCCAGGTGGCGGTCTACGACCCACACATCCTCCTGCGCACCTGGCACGTGCTACGGGATCGCTCCGCCATCCAGGTTCCCGATGACATCGACGGGCTGGTCAACCTCGTCTATCAGGACGACGCCGCGGTTCCCGCTGGGGCCAGCCAAGCCCTCCGGGACCGCTGGGAGCAAACGTGGACGCAACTGAACGAGCGCCAGGGGGAAGAGGAGATGGAAGCACAGCAGCGCCGGCTTGATAACCCCCATGCCGAGCTCTCCCCGGCAGACCTGCTGCAATACCCGCGGGAGGAGGACGAGGACCTTCATCCGAAGCTCCAGGCACTCACCCGGCTCTCGGACCCATCTATCAACGTGGTCCTGGTGCCGCCCGGGCACATCCTGCAGGAGCAACTTTCCGCCGATGACGTTCGCAATCTGCTGGACCATTCCATAGCCATCAGCCACCGCGGTCTCGTCCACGCCCTGCGCGGGCTGGCGCCGCCCGATGCATTCCAGCGCGTGCCCGCGCTTCGTCGTCACCGGTACATCCAGCTCGACGAGGATGGGGGGGCTGTTGTCGGGCGCTGGCGGCTGACGTACTTGGCCGAGCTGGGCCTCCTCGTCGAGGAGGCCCAACCGTGATGCACGCGGGGCACGCAGTTCGCGCCCCAACGCGCGGGGCCCCTACGGCATTGCCCGCCAGCCCGAAGCCACCACCGCTGCGATGCCGGCCTCACGTGCATCCGCAGCCTCGACCACCCCGGCCCGGAGGTCCACATGAACCCATCGTTTAACCTCGTCCGCGAGCCCTGGATCCCCGTCCGTCTCCACAACGACGAGGGAGCCCGCGAGCTCTCCCTGCGCGATGCCATCGCCCGCGCCCACGAGATCGCCGAGCTCGCCGACCCGTCACCACTCGTGACGGCTGCCCTCCATCGGTTGCTGCTCGCGGTCTGCCACCGCACCTGGGGGCCATCGAACCAACGCGCGTGGCAACAGCTCTGGGAAGCCCGCCGGTTCGACCAGCAGGCCCTCGATGCCTACCTTCGGCAGTGGGAGCACCGCTTCGACCTGTTCGATACCAGCCGGCCGTTCTACCAGGTGCCCGGGCTCCCCAGGGACGTTGCTACAACCATCGCCAAGCTCGGGCACGAGTTCTCGGCCGGCAACAACCCCGTCCTCTTCGATCACCGGCTCGACGACGCCCCACGCCCGCTCCTTCCGGCGCACGCAGCTCGCCTGCTTGTCGCGCTCCAGGCATTCGCTGTGGGTGGTCTGCTCACCCGCCTGCCTGGCGATCCCCCCAGCGCAGAAGCGTCTCACATCTTCAAGGCAGCGGTGCAGGTCGTGACCGGCCGCAACCTTTTCGAGACGCTCCTGCTCAACATGGTCTCCCTCGCCTCGGAGCAGGCCAACCGCGACCCCGCCCGCAATGTTCCCGCCTGGGAATCCGAACCCCCAGGGACCGGACCGCGAGCCCCGGCCGGCATCATCGATCTCCTGACGTGGCAGCCGCGCCGCATCCTCCTCTTCCCCGAGCCCGATGGCACCGTCGCCAGGGTCACCATCCTCGCCGGCCACTCGCTTCCACCAAAGTTCGAGGTGCACGAAATGGAGCCGATGGTGGCCTACGTCAAACGTGACGTGAAGGAGAACCAGGACCCATGGTCACCGGTCGGCTTCCGGCCAGAGGAGGCACTCTGGCGGCAGGGCCTGGCGCTACTCCAGTTCGCCCACAACCAGGGCCACCGCGCGCGCACGCTCGATTGGCTCGCCGGGCTGCGCTCCGCCGGGCGCCTCGAAATGCGGCAGTTCACGCTCGCCCTTTATGGCCTCTCCGCCGACCGCTCCAAGATCTTCCTCTGGCGCGCCGAGCACCTCCCCCTCCCGGAGGAATACCTCACCGACGGCAAGCTCATCACCGAGATTGGCCGCTGTATCGAAGCCGCTAAGGAGGCAGCGGCCGCAATCCGCGGGGCTACCCGCCAGATGGCTGCGGATGCGCTCGAGCCCGATGGGCAGCCCGACCCAGCCCGCGTCACCGCACTCACCGAGGCCCTCGCCCCGGTCCGCACGTACTGGCCACGCCTCGATGAACCGTTCCGGCGCCTGGTCATCGACCTGGCTGAGACCTACAGCGCCGACGGTGGCGCCGACGCCATCGAGGAATGGGCCGGTGCAATCCGAACTTCGGCGGTCGAGGCCTTCGAGCGTGCGGCCAGTGCCCTCGAGACCTCGAGCAGGGGGTACCGGGCTGCCGCCCTCGCACGCCCGTTGCTGCTCGGCCTGCTCAACAAGGCCCTCGCACCACTCACGCCTGAACTCCAGGAGGCACCAGCATGACCACGTCCACATCCGTCGCCGGCAGCATCACCGCCCTCGTCCGCCACCTCGAAGAGCTCGCAACGCGCGACGATCGCGCGGCGCTCGCCGCCCTCCGCCGCGGGCTCGGCAAGCCGCCCGGCACCGTCGCCGCAATGGCTCCCTACGTCGAGCCCTTCTTCGATGGCGCACCCGACGAGGCCTACATCATCGCCAGCCTCTTCGGCCTTTACCCGCATCACCAGCGCCTCGAGCACGAAACCAGCGAGCGCATCCCGCGGCGTGGCCTCGGAACCGACCTCCGCCCCCTCAGGTGGCGCGAGGACGGCGACGAAGACCTCGGCGTCATCCGCCGATTTACCGCCCTCCTCGATTGCGACCAGGACGCCCTTCCCGAGCACCTTCGCCATCTCATCACCCTCCTCAAGGCCCGCCGGGCCGACCGCCCCATCGACTACATCCAGCTCTTTTGGGACCTCCGCGACTGGGACTCCCCCGACCGTCGCGTCCAGAAGCGCTGGGCCTCCGGCTTCTGGTCGCGCGACCAGCAGGCCGCAGGCCCGGCCGATGAACCCGGGGCCGAAAGCCCCGAACACCCCTCAGCCCCCACCGGCGAATAACCCCAACACCAACAGCAAAAGGAGTACCAGCATGATTCTCGAACTGCACATCATCCAGAACTTCGCACCCTCCAACCTCAACCGCGACGACACGGGTAGCCCCAAGACCTGCGAGTTCGGCGGCTACCGCCGCGCCCGCATCTCCAGCCAGGCCATCAAGCGCGCCATTCGTCGCGAATTCTCCCTTGCAAACCTCCTCCCCCCTGAGCAGCGCGCCACCCGCAGCAAGCGCTTCCTCGAGCTCATTTGCGATGCTCTCGTCAAGCGCGGCCGCGATGCACAGCTCGCCGAAGGCGTCGTTGAGGCCGGGCTCAACCTCCTCGGTGTCGCCCTCGCCAAGGAAAAGAAGACCCAGTACCTCCTCTACCTCGGCGCCGCTGAAGTGCAGAAAGTCATCGACTTCTGCGACAGCCAGTGGGATGCCCTCGCGGCTGCCGACCGCAAAGCCGGCAAGAAGGCTGGCACCCAGGACGACGCCGCCAAAAAGCTCGCGAAGGAGCTCCAAACAGCCCTCGACGGTGGCCGCGCCGCCGACCTCGCCCTCTTCGGCCGCATGCTCGCCGACCTCCCCGAGCGGAACATCGACGCCGCCTCCCAGGTGGCTCACGCCATCTCCACCCACCAGGTCAGCACCGAGTTCGACTACTACACCGCCGTCGATGACCTGAAACCCGATGACACCGCCGGCGCCGACATGATCGGCACCGTTGAGTTCAACTCCGCCTGCTACTACCGCTACGCCAACGTCGACCTCAACCAGCTCACCGCGAATCTCGGCAACGACCGCGAGCTGGCCCTCGCCACCATCCGTGCCTTCCTCATCGCCAGCCGCGATGCCATTCCCACCGGAAAGCAGAACTCGTTCGCAGCCCGCAACGCCCCCTCCTTCATCATGACCGTCGCCCGGCCCAGCGGCGCCTGGTCCCTCGCCAACGCCTTCGTCCAGCCCGTCCAGCCCCGCGGCGCCGGCCTCATCGCCAACTCCATCGCCGCCCTCGACCGCCACTGGGGCGAGCTCGCGGCCGTCTACGGCACCCCGGAGGGCACGGCCGTCTCGCTGGTCGCTACCGGTGAACCCGAGCTCCAGCACCTCGCCCACGCCCGCGTCCCGACCTTCAACGACCTCCTCGAGCGCACCCTCGCAGCCGTAAGGGGGAGCTAAGTGCCCACCCTTCTCCTTCGCCTGTGCGGGCCCATGCAATCGTGGGGCACCCGCAGCCGCTTCACCGAACGCGATACCGAGCTCGAACCCTCCAAGAGCGGCGTCATCGGCCTCATTTGCGCCGCCCTCGGCCGCCCGCGCGAGGCAGACGTGGCCGACCTCGCGGCGCTTCGCATGGGCGTCCGCGTCGACCACGAAGGCGTCATGGCCCGCGACTACCACACTGCCGGCGCCCAGCTCGGCATCATCCGCGCCAGCGGCAGCATCTCCCGCGATGCTGTCCTTTCCAACCGCTACTACCTCGCCGAGGCAGATTTCCTCGTCGGTCTCGAGAGCGCGGACGAGGCCCAGCTCGCCGCCATCGATGCCGCCCTGCGCGCACCGGCGTGGCAACTCTCCCTCGGCCGCAAGGCGTTCGTGCCGTCCATCCCCGTCGCCCTCCCCAGGAGCGGCATTCGCCCGCTTCCTCTGCTCGAAGCGCTGGCCCAGGAGCCCTGGCCGCTTCCCTTCGCACCATGGGCCACTCGCCCGCCCACAGCGGCGCGCCGCCTCCGCTTCGTGGTCGAAGCCACCTTCGAAACCCCCGGGCGCGAAACACGAATGGACCAACCTATCGGCGCCGCCTACCGCGACCGCACCTTCGGGCCCCGCCCCATCCTGCAGGAATACCGCCTCGTGGAGCCATCCAATGTACCTGAGCCGACTGCTCCTTAACCTTCGCAATCGCGACGTCATGCGCTGGCTCGCCGATTGCCACCAGCTGCACCGCGTCATCATGTCGGGCTTCCCGCACGTGCAGGCCGAAGAAGCCCGCCGCGAACTCGGGGTCCTCTACCGCCTCGAACCGGCAGCTCCCCCCGGCCGGGCGATCGTGCTCGTGCAATCCCGCCTCGAGCCCCACTGGGCCATCGAAAGCCGGGCGGCCCGCATCGATCCCCCCATCCCGCTCGAACCCCTCCTCGCCGGCATCGCACCCGGGCGCACCTACCGCTTCCGCCTGCGCGCCAACCCCACGCGGCGCGTCCACCAGCGCGCCACCCTCGGCCCGGATCTCCGGGAACTCGACATCCACGGCCAGTGGCGCGAACCAGGCACCATCCCTGAGGCCGAGCGCACCGGCATCATCCGCCGACCACGCGCCGAGCCGGGCGACGCATTGCAGCAACGGCCCGATGGGCGTCGCATCGGCAAACGGGTCGAACTCCGCCGCGAGGAGGATCGCCTCCTCTGGCTCGAACGCCAGGGCCAGCGCAGCGGCTTCCAGCTTCTAACCGCCCGCCTGGAACCCGGGCTGGGCCAGCCCGCCGGCCGCGACATCGCAGCCGCGCGCGCCGATCCGAGCCCACCCCTCCATGGCTACCAGCGCGCCAACGGCATCGACCGCCGCCTTACCTTCGCCACCGCCCTCTTCGAAGGTGAACTCCGCGTCACCGATGCCGAAGCATTACGGGCCGCCATCCGGGACGGCATCGGCCCGGGCAAGGCATTCGGCTGTGGGTTGCTCTCCATCGCGCCGAAATAATCCAGTGTGAAGGACCTTCACGCACTCCCCAAGGTGCGCGATAGCCTCACCTACCTCTACATCGAACGCTGTAAAGTCGAGCAGGAAGGCAAGGCCATCGCCCTTTTCGACCAGCGCGGCAGCGTCCAGATTCCCTGCGCCGCGCTCAACCTCCTCATGCTTGGCCCCGGCACCACCATCACCCACGCCGCCATGCGCGCCCTTGCCGAAAACGGCTGCCTCGTCGCCTGGACGGGCGAAGGCGGCGTGCGCCTCTATGCCCACTCCACCGGCGAAACCCGCTCCGCCCGCAACCTCATCCGCCAGGCCTACCTCGCCTCCGACCCCACCGAGCGCCTCCAGGTCATCAACCGCATGTACCGCCTGCGCTTCGCCGAAGAGCTCCCCGCGGACCTTAGCCTCCAGCAGCTCCGCGGGCGCGAGGGCCTGCGTGTCCGCGCCGCATACGCGCACTGGAGCCAGGCCACCGGCGTGCCCTGGCAGGGACGCTTCTACGACCGAAGCGACTGGCGCCGCGCCGACCCGATCAACCGCGCGCTCTCCACCGCCAACAGCACCCTCAACGGCATCTGCCACGCTGCCATTGTGGCCACCGGGTACTCGCCCGGGCTTGGGTTCATCCACACCGGCAAAATGCTTAGCTTCGTCTTCGACATCGCCGATCTGTACAAGGCCGAATTTACGATCCCAATCGCCTTCCAGGTCGTCGCCCAGGGCACCGAGAATCTCGAAAGCCGCGTTCGCCAGGCCTGCCGCGATGCCTTCTACCGGGGCAAGCTACTCGAGCGCATCGTGCCCGATATCGCCCGCGTCCTTGGCGAGCCCCTCGTCACAGCCGAGGAGTACCAATTCGAAGGCGACGGCCCCGTGCCAACCCCGGGCTGGCTGTGGGATCCAGCCGGGCCCATCGAAGCCGGCCAATCCCACACCCTGCCGGATCCCGCCGAACCAGGGGAAGGAGGAGCGGCATGATGGTCCTCATGCTTGAGCGCGTGCCCCGTGGCATGCGTGGCGAACTCTCCCGCTGGATGATCGAACCGCGCGCCAACGTCTTCATCGGCAACGTCTCCGCGCTTGTTCGCGAGAAGCTGTGGGAGATGGCGTGCCAGCAATCGCAGGGCGGTTCGGCCTTCATGGTGTACACCACCAACAACGAGCAGGGGTTCACCTGGCGCGTGTGGGGGGCGCCGAGCTACCTTCCGGAGGAATTTGAGGGCATACTGTTAGTGCGCAGGCCGTCTTCGACGTCCACTCGTGGGGATATGACGCCCCAGCGTGGGTTCTCATGACGGTTTCAGTGTTGTCCCCACACGCGTGGGGGTGAACCGGCATGTTGCGTCATACCGCGCCCCAGTGCTATGTTGTCCCCACACGCGTGGGGGTGAACCT
>FWWM01014936.1_pt1 | contig 12024 bp, 6 predicted proteins | sample 2228351 | NCBI WGS metagenome assembly FWWM01 (sample SAMEA103939774, study PRJEB20133) | metagenome | reverse complement strand
CGAATGCCACGAATGAACACGAATTGCTTTTTGCAATCTATCCAATCTTGAATTTGTAAAATTGGTGAAATTCGTGGTCTTTAGATAGCACTAATTTTTGAATGCAAATCGAACTCTAAATTGTGAAACATCCCTTTCGATCCCCCTAAAAAGGGGGATTTTATGCAGGTCCCGTTTTTAAAGCGACAAGCGGGGATGTTAGACTTAAATTTTGCCAGGTCGAAACCTTATTCAGATCAAGCGAACAACAATGAACCAAATCAATCCCAAATATTACCCTGCAACCCGTTGCTTGCTGCGTTTAAGCCTTTGGAGCGAACTGCTCCTCATCCTACAAAACGGGCTATCCGAGCGTGCTGCATGATAAAGGGATAGTCCCATCACCCAGAATTGCGATCCATTTTTCAAATCCGATAATCACAACAATCACGAACCTTTTAACATAAAGGAACAGGCAATGAGCGTATATCCGTTTGCAGCCATCGAGCAGAAATGGCAGAAAAAGTGGGAGGAGACCAAGATTTACCAGGTTGATATGAATAATACGGCGAAGAAACTGTACTGCCTGGTGATGTTCATTTATCCTTCGGGGGACAAATTGCATATTGGCCACTGGTACAATTACGGGCCGACCGATACCTGGGCGCGCTTCAAGCGGATGCAGGGCTATAACGTGTTCGAGCCCATGGGCTACGATGCGTTTGGCCTGCCCGCCGAGAATGCGGCAATCAAAAAGGGGATTCATCCCGCCATTAGCACCGCCGAAAATATCGATTACATTCGCAAACAGTTGAAAGCCATCGGCGCGATGTATGACTGGAGCAAGGAGATCAACACCAGCGATCCGAAATACTATAAATGGACCCAGTGGTTCTTTTTGCAATTGTATAAAAATGGGCTGGCCTATCGGAAGAAGGCACCCGTGAACTGGTGTCCCAGTTGCAAGACCGTGCTGGCTAATGAGCAGGTGATCGAAGGTCATTGCGAGCGCTGCGGCGCTGAAGTGACGCATGAAGACCTGGTGCAATGGTTCTTCAAAATCACCGATTATGCGGAGCGATTGTTAGAGGGACATAATCGGATCGATTGGCCCGAGAAGACGATCACCATGCAGAAGAACTGGATCGGCCGCAGCGAAGGCGCGCAGATCAAATTCAAAGTGGAAGGTTCGGATCAGGTGATCGAAGTCTTCACCACGCGGCCCGATACGCTGTGGGGCGTCACTTACATGGTGCTGGCGCCCGAGCATCCGCTGGTTCAGGAATTGACGACCTCAGATCGAAAAGCGGATGTGGCAAAATATGTGGAATTTGCCCGAAAAGCCAGTGAGATCGACCGTACTTCGACCGAGCGGGAAAAGACGGGCGTTTTCATCGGCGCCTATGCGATCAATCCAGTGAATAACGAGCGCGTGCCGATCTGGATCGCTGATTATGTGCTTCTAACCTATGGAACGGGCTGTGTCATGGCTGTGCCAGGCCACGATACCCGCGATTTTGAATTTGCCAAAAAATTCGGTCTGCCGATTCGCGAAGTCATCAGCCCCGATGGTACTGCGCATGGCGAATTGAAAGAGGCGTATGTCGATCCTGGGATCATGATCAATTCAGGGCAGTTCACTGGGACGCCATCGCAGGAAGGCATCAATCAGGTGATCGAATTTTTGGAGCAGCACGGAATAGGGGAGAGGCGGGTCAATTACAAGCTGCGGGACTGGCTGATCTCGCGGCAGCGGTACTGGGGTGCACCCATTCCAATTATCCATTGCCCAAAATGTGGCGAAGTTCCTGTGCCCGAAAAAGACCTGCCAGTGCTCTTGCCCAAAGAAGTGGAATTTCGGGGGACTGGGGAATCGCCGCTCACGACCAATCCCAATTTCGTGAATACGACCTGCCCAGCGTGCGGGGGCGCTGCGAAGCGCGAAGTGGATACCATGGATACATTTGTCTGTTCATCCTGGTATTTTTTGCGTTATCCCAATCCGCACATCGACACAGCGCCATTTGATAGAGAGCTGGTCAAAAAATGGCTGCCAGTGGATCAATACGTCGGCGGTGCGGAACATGCGGTCATGCATCTGCTGTACGCTCGGTTTTTTACGAAGGTGCTGTACGATCTGAAGCTGATCGATTTTGATGAGCCGTTCACGCGATTAGTCCATCAGGGCGTGATTACCAAAGATGGCGATAAAATGTCCAAGTCGCGGGGCAATGTGGTCAATCCTGATAAATTTGTCGAGGAGTACGGATCCGATACGTTCCGCATGTATATGATGTTTATGGGCAATTACCGCGACGGGGGTGACTGGAGCGATGAGGGGATTACCGGTATTTTTCGATTTCTCAATCGTGTCTGGCGCCTGGTTGAACACATGATCGCCCATCCTGCTTGTGGGAACGAGCAAGAACAGAGCAAAGAGATCGAACGATTGATTCATTATACGACCAAGATGGTGACGATCGATCTGGAGCGATTTCATTTCAACACGGCCATTAGCCGCATTATGGAATTCGTCAATGCGTTGTCTTCGTACACACAAGATTTCAAGCCAGAGCAGCAGAACCAGGTCATCGTAAACCAGGCAAAAGAACGGCTGATTTTGCTGCTTGCTCCGTTTGCACCCCATTTTGCCGAGGAGCTATGGGAGAAAATCGGTCGACCTTACTCGATTTTCAACCAGCCATGGCCCAGCTATGACGAAAGCAAAACAATAAGGAACATCATTCCGATTGTCATTCAGGTGAATGGCAAAGTTCGCTCTACAATCGAATGTGAGATGGACGCATCGGATGATCAAGTGCTCGAAAAAGTATTTGCGGATGAAAAATTGAAGAAGTACATCGAAGGAAAAACGATTATCAAGAAGATCATTGTCAAAAATAAATTGGTGAACCTGGTGGTTAAAGGTTAAAAGGATCAACGAGTCCATCGATAAAAAAGCGCTTGTTGCGAGCAAGGTCGCAGTCTAACAAGCGCTTTTTTTGTTTTTAACAGAAAGACCTTTGGCGTTATGTGCCTCGATCCAAACCGATATTTTCTTTTGATAGGACACTACGGCAAATCAGCTTCCTCCGTGGCAGGAAATAATAGCAGAAAATGAAGAATTTTTCATTGACATTGTGAGCAGTAATTTTTATATTAGATAGCCAGATCTGACGGAAAATAAAATAGCTCGAAGGGCGATTTTGCCCCCAAAATAGAGAAAACCTATAAACCAAAACGGTATTTGCCTTGAGAAACGAAGAATTGGCCGAGCTGTTCGATAAAATGGCCGACATTCTGGACTTTAAAGGCGAAATTGCCTTCAAGGTCAATGCCTATCGAAAAGCAAGCCGAATTATCAAAAGTCTGGATCAGGATATTGAGGCCGTCTGGCGCGATGGAAATCTACGCAACCTGCCTGGCATAGGGGATGCATTTGTCAAGAAGATCGATGAATTTTTTCGAACCGGCAAGATCAGCAAATACGAAGAGCTTGCCAAAGAGGTCTCTCCTGAATTAATGAGCTTATTGAGCATTCAGAGCTTGGGACCGAAAACCCTGGCGCTGGCACACCATCGGCTCCGCGTCAACAATATCAATGACCTGATTCGAGTGATTGATGACGGAAGCCTTGCCAATTTGCCCGGAATGGGGTCAAAAAAGGTTGAAAATATCCGCAAAGGGATTCAAATTTTTCTGGCAGCAAAGGAGAGAATCTCAATTGCAAAGGCTCTGCCAATCGTCGAGAACATCATAGATCAGTTACGCCAGATCATTAAAGGTATCATCATTTCTCCAGCAGGTTCGGTACGCCGCATGAAAGAGACGGTCGGCGATATTGATATCCTGGCCACTTCCACAGAACCGAGTTCCATTATAAAGGCATTTATTTCGCTCCCAGATGTTCAAGATGTTTTAGCTGCTGGAGAGACAAAAGCGAGCGTTCGATATTCATCTGATCAAATCCAGGTGGATCTGAGAGTAGTTCCGATCGATAGCTTCGGAGCCGCCCAACAATATTTTACCGGCTCCCAGGCCCATAATATTCGCATTCGCGGGATCGCTAAAAAGCTCGGTCTGAAAGTAAATGAATATGGGGTATTTCGAGATGATCTGAAAATCGCTGGCGCATCGGAGCATGATGTTTATAGCGCTATTCAATTACCATGGATCCCGCCTGAAATGCGGGAGGATAATGGCGAAATTGAATTGGCGATCCAAGGCAAATTGCCCGTCCTGGTTGAGCTGGAAGATGTCAAGGGGGATCTTCACGTTCACTCTAATTATAGTGACGGTCACGCTTCGATTGAAAACATGGCTAAAGAGGCCATGAGATTAGGATATACCTATTTGGGGATCTGTGATCATTCGCAGCGGGCGAAATATGCCCAAGGATTATCCATCGATCGATTGCAAAATCAATTGGCCGAGATAGAGGAGCTAAATAAGAAATATGCGAATTTTAAGATCCTTAAGGGCATCGAAGTTGATATATTGAACGATGGCTCCCTCGACTGCCCGGAAGAGCTATTGGCTCAATTGGATATCGTTATCGCATCAATTCATTCAGGCTTTTCGACCAGCCCGACCGAGCGGCTGATGAAGGCGTTGGAAAATCCTTTCGTTGATATTATCGGTCACCCAACTGGGAGGTTGATCTCTCAACGGAGCGGTTATCAAGTTGATCTTGAAAAAATTTTAGAAAAGGCCAAACAAACCGGCAAGGCGCTTGAGATTAATGCCTATCCCGATAGGTTGGATCTTTCTGATGTCAATGCCAAGAAAGCGATGGAAATGGGCGTTATGCTGGTCATCAATACCGATGCTCATAATGAAGCCAGTCTGGGAACGATGAGGTACGGAATCGGGATCGCAAGACGAGCGTGGCTATCAAAAGAGAACATTCTGAATTGCCTTAGCTGGCAAGAAATCTTGGAATGGAAGAAAAGAAGGTTATCGCACCAAGGGCAATAAATCATGAAAAAACGGCAAGTAGCATCCGTTATTTTCGGACTGGTCATTTTGCTTATTTTCATTTCAGCATATTTAGGGACAAAGATCTTTTTTCCGATAAAACCGTCCCCAGACCAGGTGCTAATCCGAATCAAAAGCGGTTCCTCGGTGAAAATGATCGCTGATTCCTTAGCTGGGCATGGCATCATCCCAGACGCCAGGTATTTCATTTTGGCGACAAAACTCTTCAGAACTACCACTAAATTGAAAGCAGGTGTATATCTTCTTAACAAAAATCAGTCCCCTTATGGGGCAATGAAACGCCTTGTTGCGGGCCGTGTTGCCAGCATTAAGGTTTCAGTCCCAGAAGGATATAATGTTTATGAAATAGCGTCTCTATTTTCCAAAAGACTTGAAAGCGATTCTTTAATTTTTATAAGGCTTTCGAACAATAAAGATTTTATTTCAAGCTTGGGTTTAAATGTTACTTCATTAGAGGGATATCTTTTCCCTAATACATACATTTTTGAATGGAGGACATCTGAGGAAGAGATCATCAAAACGATGGTCAAAGAGTTCAATCGCAATTTTAATGATAGCTTAAAAAATGAAGTCTTGAAACTCGGTTGGTCTCCACATCAGATATTAACCCTGGCTTCGATCATCGAAGGCGAGGCCATGGTCGATAGTGAGAGAACTATCATTTCGGCGGTCTATCACAATCGACTTAAACGGAAAATGCCGTTGCAGGCTGATCCCACTATTCAATATATTATCCGCGAAGGAAGGCCAAGAAGATTATTGAACAGGGACCTCCAAATTGATTCTCCATATAACACGTACCGATATGCAGGATTGCCGCCAGGACCAATCAATAATCCTGGAATAAAATCCATCCTCGCTGCAATATATCCCGCACCGGTCGATTATTTGTATTTTGTGGCAAAGGGGGATGGAAGTCATATATTTAGCAGGACCCTTGAGGATCATCTTAAGGCGAAAGCCGCTTTTGATAAAATTCGTGCAAAGGTTTATCAGCAGAAAAAGATCAATCTTAGTAGAAAAATAAATTAGATTATGCATTTTCTAAAAGACCTAAATCCCGTTCAACGCCAAGCTGTCGAAAATATCGATGGTCCGAATTTGATTCTCGCCGGCGCTGGAAGCGGCAAAACACGGGTTTTGACTTATAAAATCATCTATTTGATAAAAAAGAAAAAAGTGCCGCCTGAAAATATTCTTGCAATGACGTTTACCAATAAAGCGGCAAATGAAATGAAAAGCCGAATAGAGCTTCATTTGAAAAGCTCAGCCAATGGGTTATGGATTGGTACTTTTCATTCGCTATTCTCTCGAATTCTAAGAAGAAATTGTGAACGGATAGGTTACAAACCTAACTTTGTGATTTATGATGAGGCAGATCAATTAGCACTTATAAAGTCGGTTCTTTCTGAATTAGAGCTTACTGCTCACCCACAAATTAATCCGGCTCTTATTCGGTCTAAGATCAAATTTCTAAAAAACTCGAATATTCGAGTAGATGACTTTAAGCAGCTTCAAGAGAGCGCTTACGATGAATTAATCTTTCGAATCTATAGCACTTATCAAGAACGTCTCCTGCAGAATAATGCAATGGATTTCGAAGATCTGCTCATGCGATCGATTGATCTCTTCACGCTTTTTCCCAGCGTTCTTCAGTTTTATCAGCTTCAATTTAAATATATATTAGTTGATGAATTTCAGGATACCAACCGGTTGCAATATGAATTATTGAAAATGCTGTCCAAAAATCATCAAAACATCTCGGTTGTGGGTGACGACGATCAATCGATTTACCGATGGCGGGGAGCAGAAATAAGAAATATCCTTGACTTTAAAGATGATTTCAAAAATTGCTCAGTGTTTAAATTAGAACAAAACTACCGCTCCACCAGCAATATTCTTAAGGTTGCATATAGCATTATTTCGCACAATCGAAATCGATTAGAGAAGCAGCTTTGGACCGATAAAGAGATCGGAGACAAAGTAACTCTTATCTTGGCAAACGATGCAACAGACGAAGCGAATAGGATCGTTCAAAAGATAAAGCAGGAGATTCTAAACGGGGAGCTATGCTTTTCTGATTTTGCTATTTTGTACAGAACAAATGCTCAATCACGGGCATTTGAGGAAGCGCTGAAAAATAACGGGATCAGTTATAGCGTTGTCGGGGGAATTAGATTCTATGATCGAAAAGAAATTAAAGATATTTTGGCATATTTGAAAATAATAATCAATCCATCAGACAACATCAGTTTGAAGAGGATAATAAATTATCCAACAAGAGGGATTGGAGAAGCGACGGTCCGAAAGCTTGAAGATTACAGCCGTGCGAAAGATATATCTTTATTTGAAGCATTAGCAAATATTGACAAAATTGATTCCATAGGAAACAATATAAAAGAATCCCTTCGAAGCTTTTATCAGCTCGTCAAAAAGTACATTGCTATAAAAGATGAAAAGACTCTAACTCCTGGAGAGCTGGTTGCATCCTTAGTGGGAGAACTGGAGCTTATTCCATTATTGAAGCAGGAAGGTACTTTTGAAGCTCAGAATAAAATAGAAAATATCAAAGAGTTTATTAATGGCATAAATGAATTTGTCGCCCAAAATCCAAAATCTGATTTGGATGATTATTTGGAAAGTATCGCTTTACTCAGCGATGTTGATAACTGGGACAGAACCGCAAATTCCGTCTCTCTTTTGACGTTGCATAGTGCCAAGGGTCTTGAATTTTCGGTGGTTTTTATCGCGGGACTGGAGGATGGTTTGCTTCCGCTTTCACGCCAGATGTCTTCCCAAGATGATTTAGAAGAGGAGAGACGACTGTTCTATGTGGGGATCACGCGTGCGAAGAAGAAACTATATTTAAGTGCCGCAGCAAATCGAATGAAATTTGGAGAAAGCTCCAATGGTGCTATCTCTCGCTTTATTTATGAAATCGACAAAAATTATATTGAGGTTGAAGAATCGCCGCTTAACGATACTTCGCAGAGCAATGTTAGAGTCTCTGGTTTAGATAAGCATAAACCATCCATTTTTAAAATTGAGCCAAGGGCGATCAAAATCGGAAGCTTGGTGCGGCATCCGAGATTTGGACGCGGTGTCATTCGCGCCATAGAAAATAGTTCCGAAGGCAAAAAACTAGTTGTTATTTTCGAAGAGGTGGGGGAGAAAAAGGTGTTATTGAAATACTCAAACATGGAGATCGAGGAATGAAATTTATTATAGCAATTCTTTGCGTATTATTATTACCTAATCCACTATTTCCAGATTACCAACAAGGCATCAATCCATATGTTTTCGGCAAAAAGCTTTATGCTGATAAGATGTATGAGCTCGCTGCTGAACAGCTCCATACTTTTGCGATTGAAAATCCCGATGATCCGCGGTCGGCAGATGCATTATATTTAGCGGGACTAAGCTATTTTAACATCAAGAATTATGAGCAGGCTCAAAGGGAGTTTCTATTTCTGATTTTAAGATTTCCCGACGCGAAAGAATTATCTCAAGCACAATTTAAGATTGCAGAGTGCTTTCAATTGATGGGAAAACTATCAGAAGCTGGCAATGCATATCGTCAAGTTCAAATTTATTATCCGAAAAGTTCACTTGCTGAGCAAGCACTATTTCTTTCAGCTAAAATGTTTTTTGAAGCTAAGCAGTATGATAATGCTATTGAAATCCTTTTGGATTATTTAGAAGTATACCCAACTGGAAATAATTATCATAATGCGAAATTGCTATTGGCGGAGTCTTTTTTTTATGCTAATAATTATGATCGCGCTCTTTTAGAGCTTAATAAGATTTTATCGATAACGGAAACAGGAAATGTAAATGCTAAAGCAAATCTTTTGAAGGGGAATATTTTTTATCAACAAGGTTTATTTCAACAAGCTGAAAGTGAATACAAAGAGTTAATTAAAAAGTATTCCATTGCACGCTATTCACAAAACCAGGAAATCTCCATAATACTTGATGAGGCTTATTTTAAATTAGGCACCATTCATAAAAAGTATGGATTGTATGAAAATTCAAATGAATTTCTAGCTAGGATCAATAATCGTGAAGCGAACCCAGAAATACAAATTCTCTTAGCTGACAATTATATCTCCATGAACGATCCTGCTAAAGCAATTTTAATTCTACAAAAAATAGTTATAAAACAAGACCTGAATAGAATACCTTTTTATTATCAAAAATTGGGAGATTGCTATTATTCATTAAACGAGTTTTCTAAAGCGATTGAAATATATAAGAAAGTTTTAGAAATATGCAAAGAAAAATTGTTACCAGAGGAGACAGAAACCTGTCATAAAGCTTATTTACAAATCGCTCAAGCATATTTGAATTTGCATAAACCCGAGAATGCGATTGTTTATTTAAAAGAATATCGAGATTCAGAGCTGGATCCAAAATTTAAAGATTATATTGAGTATCAAATTTGTCTTATTTATGAAACAAAAATTAAGGATTTTGAGCGAGCGATTCGTTCCTATTACGATTTTATTGAGCGATATCCTGATAGTAAGTATATAGACGATGCTCAAATGGGATTAGCGAGAAGCTATGAAAAAGGTGGAAATTCAGTTCTTGCCGTCAAAGAATATCAAAAATTAATTGATCGATATCCAGCGAGCAAGCATTATAAAGAAGCACAGCATAGGATCGAGTACATTAAAAATTATTCGCAAGCTGGTACACCTGCAATTAAAAATTTAGGGGATATATTGCTGAAAATAATTGAGAGAGATTTTGATCAACACAATAATGAAAAGTTGTTATATAAGCTTGCTTTAAGTTATTATCATGAATTGAAAGATTATCAAACTGCAATAGAATTATTCAGAAAGCTCGGGACGACCAACAAAATTGCTAAAGACGAGCTCTTATATTTGAAAGGAAGCGCCTTTCAACTGCTGGGACAAAATGAATTAATTTCTCAAAATGACCGAAACATGTATTTAGATAGTGCTGCTTTTAGCTATAATTTATTATTAAAAGATTATTCTGAAAGCCTATTGGCTGATAATGCAATGTTGAATAATATTCGACTACAAAAAATATTTTATAGAAATAAACCTGATTCATCAATCAAGATAAAAGAAGCCTTAACTGAATTTATAAAAATAAAACCTAATAGTAAACTGCTTAATGAAATTTATTTAGAATTAGCAGCATCAATTTTAGATGACAGATATGGCAAATTAAGCAAAAATGATAGCCTCCTGGTGCACGCTTGCTTGGAAGAATTGATTACAAAGTTTCCAAATAGCAATCTCGTTGGAGAAGCAATTTTTTTAAAATCTACCTTGTTTTACCATACCAAAAACTACGATAAAGCTGAGAAAGAATTAAGTTATTTTATATCAAATTTTGCTCAAAAACAAAAAATAGCCGAAGCTTATTTTCAATATGCAAAACTATCTGCAGAAAGAAATGATTATACAAAGGCAATTGATTTAATGCAAAATATTATAACGCGTTATTATTATAATGATTATGCTGATAGTGCAAAATTATATATTGGAAAATATCTTTTATCTCAAAAAAAATATAGTGATGCCCTTAGATATTTTATGGATCGCTATCAGGAGTTGGTTCCTCCCAATTTGACTTCTAATAGGGATATGCTATTTGAGCAACAAATAGTTGAAGATATAATTTATAATATTGGATATTGTTATAAAATGCTTGATAATGGGGTAGAAGCAGTCAACTTCTTTCAAGAATATTTAAGATTGTTTCCTCAAGGAAAATTCAAAGATTGGACATTATTCTTTCTTGGAGAATTATTTGATATAAGGGGAGAAAAAGACAAGCAATCAAAGGCGATCGATTACTTGAAGCAATTAGAAAATAATTCAAGCTCTAACGAATTAGTTATCAAATCTATCATAAAAATAGCAGACATATATTACAGTCAAGAAAACATTGAACAAGCTTATAGCTATTATTCTAAAGCATCGAAATTAGGTTTGAATGATGAGCAAAAGCAATTAACTTCATTCTATATCATTAATTGTCTATATAAAATGGGAAACATTAATGTTGGGGATGAGAAATATAAGGAATTCAAGAAAAGCTTTAAAGATGAAAAAAATAAACAAGCATCGCTTCTCTTAGAAAAGGGGATTTATTTTTTGAATAATAAAATATTCGATCAAGCTGAAAAGATTTTCAAAGATGCTAGATCTGAATTTAAAAATACAGAAGAAGGGCTTAGAGCTGAATTTTTATTAGGAAAATTGTATTTTATATTGAATAAAAACGAAGAGGCATTAGAATTATTAACGACATTAATAATGAGAAATCCTGAGGTTCCTATTGCTGCTGAAATTTATATTACTCTTGGAAACTTTTATTATTTGAGCGCCAGGCAAATTGAAAATGCAATGTACGCTTTTAAAAAAGCCTCAGAACAAAAATCAATTTCGGAAGAGAACTTAAAGATTGCGTTGCATAATTTAGCAAAATGTTATGCGGATCTTCAGCAATGGGAGAAAGCAATAGCGATATCAAGAGAATATATTCGCAGGTTTCCTTTGTCAGATGATATCGTTGAAAGGAAAATACAGATCGCCTATTATTATTTTCGGTTGAATGAATATGATTACGCGATTCAATTATTTAACCAAATAATACCAGAAGCAGATATTGATAACGAACCGAGGATCCAATTTTGGATAGGGGAGTGCTATTTCAATAAAGGTGATTTCCAAAAAGCAATAAGCGAATACCTGAAAATACTATATATTTCAAAACCTGCCAAATTGTTAGAACAATATAAGGTCACTGCGCTATATCAAGCTGCTATTTCGTATATCAAATTAAATAAATTTGATAATGCGAAACTCATGCTTCAGAGAATAATAAATGAACAAGGAGCTGAGAGCGTTTTTGGCAAGTCAGCAAGAGAAAAATTGGATGAAATTAATGCAAGGATTATGGAATTGAATAAGGAAAAAATATGAAAGACATATCAAATTGGCTTAAAAAAGAAAATTTTAATAATGAATTTATATCTAAATTAATAAATGAGATTAATTT
>FWWM01014935.1_pt1 | contig 12025 bp, 10 predicted proteins | sample 2228351 | NCBI WGS metagenome assembly FWWM01 (sample SAMEA103939774, study PRJEB20133) | metagenome | reverse complement strand
ATATTTTTTTTATTTGTTCTTTTATTATTATTTAAAATAAATAATAAGAAAGGAGAATTATTATGGATAAATATTATATAAAAGACAATAATAATTTAATTGCTATATCTAATAAATATATAGATTATGCTAAAAATATAGATGTTAATAGGGATCATATTTTAGATGATAATGAAATTGTTGATTTCTTAGTAAAAAATGATGATTTTAAAATTTATGCTACTGATAAAGGAATAGAATTTGTTAATAAAGATAATATTATACAAGATTTTAAACTATTTTTAAGAGATAAAATAAAAGGGCCAGATTTTATAAGAGATTATAACCAAATTATAAATAAGATGAAAGAATTAGAGCAAAAATATCCTGATAAAGTTAAGTTAGAATATTTAGGTAAAACTTTTGAAGGAAGAGATATAGTTGCTATGAGAATAAGTAAAAACATCAATGATGAAGAAGGTAAGAAAAAAAGTATCTTAATAACAGGATTACATCATGCAAGAGAATGGGCTACTGGGGAATCCGCACTTAATATTGCTGAAAAACTCTTAGAATCTAATGATAACGAACTTAATAATTACCTTAACGATTTAGATATATATATTTTACCTGTAGTTAATCCAGATGGTTATGAATATTCTTTAAAAGAATATGCTTGGTGGAGAAAAAATAAAAAGACTTTTGAAAATGGAATGGGAGTGGATTTAAATAGGAATTACTTTACTCCAAAAGATCCTACTTTGTATAGACAACCAAATGATAAGCCTGATAATACTTGGGATGATTATGGTGCAAGTGATAGTGTTTACTCCGATACTTACAGAGGCCCATATGGTAATAGTGAAGAGGAAATTAAAGCTATTACTAAATTAGTTAATTCTAAGCATATTGATACTGTTATAGATATTCACAGCTATGGTAATATGATATTATATCCGTGGGGATATACTAATAACCCTACTGAAATAGATCAAATTTATGAAGAAGTTGCTAAGGAAATGAACAGCTTTGTAAATAATAGTTTTAGAGTTATGCAAGCTATTAAATTATATCCAACTACAGGTAGTAGCTTAGATTATCATCATAAGGAAGGTAGATTTAGCTATACTTTTGAAATAGGAAATAGCTTTTTTCCAAAATCTAAAGAAGAACTAGATAGCCAAAAGCAAAAGGTTTTAACCATGGTAAAAATATTTATGAAAAATTTATCAGCAGGAAAAATCCCTACTCAAAAGTATATTGTATCTAAATAACGGCTTTAGATTTAATTTATGATGATACACTTTTTATAATGAGACTTTCAAAATTATAGACTAATATAATAAGGGGGATAAGGGCGATAAAAGAGGCTGCCATAATGCTACCCCATGGGATCTCAAAATTTGAACTAGCACTTATTAAGGTAACTCCAACTGCTAATGTTCTTTTCAATTCACTATTTGTTAAAGTTAAAGCGAATACAAATTCATTCCAATATCCTATAAATTGAAGGATAAATATACTAATTAATGCTGGTTTTATTAAAGGCAAAACTATTTTAAATATTATTTTCAATCTACTAAACCCATCTATTAATGCAGCTTCTTCATATTCTTTGGGTAACTCGTTTATAAATTTAGAAAACAATAATATACTAAATGGTAATCCTAAGGAAGTGTAAACTAAAATTAAACCAGTTAATGTATTAAATAATTTTAATCTAACTATTATATCGAAAATTGGAACAATTATAAATACCCCTAAAATTAGTACAACATTAAAAAACAATAGGATATTATTTAATAAGTTTTTAAATGGTATATTAAGTCTGGTTAAAGCGTATGCTGCTAAAAAACTTAATAAAGTATTTATACTAGCTGAAAATAAAGATACTATCACACTATTTATAAAATAGTTTCCTATATTCATTGTTTTTAAAATTTCTATATAATTTTTTAAACTAAATATTATCTTATTTTGAGGAATATAAGAATTAGGAATTAAGGAATATATAAATACTAATAATAAAGGAAATAAACTATAAATTACTAAAAATAATGATATTAAATAAAAAGCTATTTTGTTTTTTTTCATATTTTTTAAATTTTTTTATACTTTTTTAGATATAATAAATGAATAAATTTTTTTATTTAATTTAAGCCATTTTTTTAAGTATTTTGTTTGATAATTTTCATCATAAAATCCTAATATAAATTTCTCTATTTTATAAATATTTAATGTTTTTAATTCTTGGATTATGTAATCTCTATATTTATCACAATCTGTAGCAATGTAAATTAAAGCGTTATTAGTTAGTTTAGGATATATTAATTTAAAAAATTTTTTATTTAGTAATCTTCTATTTATATGTGCTTTTTTGGGATAAGGATCAGGGAAATTTATTATTAATAATTCTACTGAATTATGAGGTATATAAAAGTAAAAAACAAATTCTGCTAAACCTTCTATTAATTTTACATTATCTATTTTATTTAGAACCAACTTTTTAGATACTTCTTTAACTAAGCTTTGAGATCTTTCTATTCCTATTATTGTTTTATCTTTATTATTTTTTGCAAAATTTATTAAAAAATCCCCTTTCCCAAAACCTATCTCTATATATAAATTGCTATCTTTGTTAAATAATTCTTTTGTTTCTATGAATTTAGGTTTTAAGAGTAAATAAAAATCATTTAATTTAGGAAAGTGATTGAAAGGGAAAATAATGTGTTTATATGGGTTTATTATTTTTAGAGTCATTATTTCCATTTAATTATTGTGTAGTTTATTTATTGATATTTGCGGCTGGTGGGAGTTGAACCCACAACCTTGTGATCCGAAGTCACATGCTCTATCCAGTTGAGCTACAGCCGCTAACATTACATTACCTACAATATATTTATTATCTAAAGATTATCCTTTCTACTTGATCCCCTATAATTGGTAACTTATAGAATTCTTCATTATATGCTTTTACTGCTAAAAATATCACTAATCCTAACAATATAAACCCATAAACAGTTAAAAATAAAAATATAAAACAACTAAAGATACTTCCAATATAACCTAGATAATTTAAAAAACAGCTAAAAAATGAGAAAAATATTGATATTATAATGTTTATTAAAACTAAAAATAAACATTGTAAAGAATGGAATCTAATTAATCTATTTTCTGGTTCTAATAATAATAATATACCAAGTACTATTCCTAAAGTTATGAGGCCTAGGTAGGATAATGCAGCTAAGATTCTATGATCTATTCCTGTTTTTGTATTCATTATTTTTTTTCACCCCTATGCTTTATATTTAAAAATTCTATTAAGTTAATTCCTTTATTATACTTTTAACTTGAGCAGTTATGTTAGCTTTAAAAGCATAAATAGGCTGAGTTAATTCATATTTTATATATATATCTTCTAATATATATTTGAAAACTTCTTCTATTTTTGAATCAAAATTATCTAAATTAATTTTCGTTTTACTTATATATTCTAAAAATTTTTTAGTATATAATTCTAAACTTTGATAAGATAATTTAATAAAATCTTTAACATCATTAAAACTTGTAAAATACATTATATGAGGTAATAAAAAATTATTTATTTTTTTATCTATAATAAATTCTTCTTGGAATTTTATGTTGTTTTTGTAATGGATATAGCTTGTTAAGAATTCTGGTAATACAAATGTAAATTTATGATTAGGTACTCCCATGCTTTCTCCCATTATTAATACATTTTCTTTAACAAAATAATAACTAACACTATCTTTAGTATGCCCACTTACAAATATAACTTTTATATCTTTATTTACTAGATTACTTAGATTTATTATTTTTTCTTTTTCTTGAAGCTCATAGTCTAAATTAAAAGTTTTGAATTCTAAAAAATTAGACAATTCATTTATTTTTAAGATATTGTATATTTCTGAAGAATCTTTATAATTAAAATCTGATATTATTTTTATTGCATTTGTAGATTTTAATACATTTGTTATATTATTATGTCCAATTATTTTTAGGTTTTCAAAATAGTTTTTAAAATTTTCTTTTAAAAGATAAGCACCACCTAAATGATCATAATGAGAATGAGTTAATAATAAGTAATTTATTTTATATTTATTTTTGATTAAATTTAATAGTAAATAAGCCCAAGCACTTACACTTATATCTACTAATACATCTTCTATTAAATAAATATAGCAATAAGGAGAACCTAAAACTATCCCAAATTCTTCTTCCTTTATCTTATAACTCTTTATATAATTTTCTCTTAATAACTGATTTTCATTTTCTACTAATTTTAATATTTCTTCTATACTCATTAGTTTCTCCTTATCAAAATATTTTTTTATACTTTAATAATCAATATATTAATAATCAAAAGTTTTTACTTCTAATTTCATATTAAGTATATTTTCTAAATCTTTAATAATTTTTCCTTTTTTTCCTATAATGTCTTTTCTATTTTTTTCATTAACCCATATAATAGCATATTTAGGATTAAGAGTTTCTACTTTAAATTTTTTATTACCTAAAATTAGTTTTACATTTTCATATACTTTAGTATTTAATTCATCTAATAATTCTTGTGATATTTTTTTAACGGGTACTATTATAGTTTGCTCTCCAAAGGTATATATCTCATATTCTAAAGTGCCATCTTCAAAGTTCCTAACTTCAACTACTGGTCTAGCTAAACCTGGATCCAACATTCCTTCTGGAACTTTAACACTTATACTTAACATTAGAACTTTTTCTATTTTTCCTTTATTAATAAATATAACAGTATCAATAATAGAAGGAATAACTCCCAGTTCTATTCTATGAATAAATCGTTGAATAGCAGCAAATGGGGAAGTAGCGTGAATAACTCCTACCATCCCAACACCCGCTAACCTTAAATCCACATATAAATTAAAATCTTCATTATTTCTCATTTCATCAAAAATAACATAATCTGGACGAGATAATAATAAAATATCATATATTTCATTAATATTTGCATGAGTTTTAGAATATTGAGTTACTATACTACTAACTTGTAAATCTCTGGGAGATTCTAGAGTTTTTACTATTTTTTTTAAACTAGCGTAGTGTTCTGTTATAGCTTGTGCAAAGGTAGTCTTTCCTTGTCCAGGAGCACCTGCTATTAATAATCCTTCTGCTTGCTTTTCTATCCTTTTTCTTAATAAATCACTTACATTACTTTCTCTTAAATAATCTTCTAACGTTAGTTTTCTTATAGGCTTAGCTATTGTTATTTCTATCTCTTCTGAAACTGGAGGTAATACGACTACTATTCTATACCTATTTAATTGTATAACTTTTGTATTTTCTCTTGATATTTCTATTAAAGACTCTGAATTTTTTAATATATCATTTATTATATTTGTTAATTCTTCTTTAGAGAATTTATAATCTAGAGTTATTAATTGCCAATTTCCTGGGGTTCCTACCTTAGCTAATACATTATTATTTGATTTTATATGTATGCTTGTTGTGTTTTCTGTAAATAATTTCTCTAATATTTCCATATTTATAAAAATTTTTATAAAAATTATAGTTTTTATAGTTCTTTTTTATAAAATAGCAATGTACCTAAGGTTAGGAAAAATAACAGATAAGAAAAACCGTAAACAATAGCTGAAAGAATATAGATTGGATGTGCACTACCTGAAGCAGCAAAAACTATTGCTTGATTTATATTAAAATAATCAAAATAAGGTAGTGCTAATTTTAAGAATAACATTATTTTCTTAATTATTCCTTCAAAAGCTGATACATATAAAATTGACATTTCACTAAATACAAAAAATAATAAAGTCAAAGATATATTTATAGGAGAACTAACATATAAAGATAAAATCATAGTAAATGAAAGTACTATACACGATTTTAAGAATTGTAAAAATATTGCGGAAAATATTATAAATAAAGTCTTTTTAGTATAGAAGTATTCAATAAAGAAAATTTCCAATGAAAATATCAAGAAAGCTAAAAATAAAAAGAACACAATTCCTAAGAATTTTCCTAAGAAATATTGTTCTCTATTTATAGGTTTTGTAATGAAAGTATAGATTATTTTTCTTTCGATTTCGCTAGCTATATTAGAGATTCCTAAACTAATAGCAAGTATTATCATAAACCAACCTACAGTAGTTAAAGATAAATCAAAGAATACACGCTCTTGAAATTTTAATCCAAAGAAATTAACTGAAGCACTTAAAAATATAAAAATTATTCCGAATAATACTATAGTATGAGGTAAAAATCGCTTAAATTCAAAAGCTATTGTATATTTTGCTATCTGTAAAATATTATTCATATTTTTTATTTTCTAGTTTTTAGTTTTGATTTTTTTTATAATAATTTTGTAAAGCTAAAATAAGGATAGAAATATCAGATACTCTAACCCCCGCTATTTTTGTAGCTTGTGATATATTTGTAGGTTTGTATTTAGTTAATTTTTCTTTAGCTTCATAAGATAACCCATCTATTTCAAAATAATTTATGTCATTAGGAATATACATGTTCTCATATTTTCTTATTTTTTCTATTCTTTCTTTTTCTATTTTTAAATAACCTTCATATTTTATTTCTATTTCGACTCTTTCTTGAATTTCTTTATCTAAGACAGGTCTATTTAAATCAAATGGTTTTAAATTTTCATAGCTAAATTCTGGGCGCTTGAGTAATTCATATAAACTTACATATTCTTCTGTTTGTAATATTTTCTTTAATTCTTCCCTTAAGTATTTATCTTTATGTGGATAAGTATTTTTTAATCTTTCGATTTCTTGTTTTATTTTTTTCATTTTTTCTTTAAATTTATTATAAGTAGTTTCATCAATTAACCCCAATTGGTATCCTAATGGAGTTAATCTTTCATCAGCATTATCATGTCTTAAATATAATCTGTATTCTACTTTGGAAGTATGCATTCTATAAGGTTCTGTAATTTCTTTAGTAGTTAAATCATCAATTAATGCGCCTATATATGATATAGTTCTACTTATAGTTATTAAATCTTTGTTTTTAGAGTATAAAGCAGCATTTATACCTGCTACTATTCCCTGAGCAGCGGCTTCTTCATATCCTGTAGTACCATTTATTTGTCCTGCTAAAAATAACCCTTTTATTGTTTTAGTTTCTAAGGTAGGATTAATCTGAAATGGTTTAACTGCATCGTATTCTATAGCATACGCTGGTCTCATCATCTCTGCTTTTTCTAAACCTACTATTGTTCTTAACATTTTTAATTGAACATCTGCTGGTAATGATGAAGAAAATCCTTGAACATACACTTCATCTACATCCCAACCTTCAGGCTCTAAAAATATAGGATGCTCGTCTTTAGAAGAAAATTTAACTATTTTATCTTCAATAGATGGGCAATATCTTACACCTGTTGCTTCTATTTCTCCATTGTACATCGGTGATAAATGGATATTCTTTAAAATTATGTCTTTAGTTTCTTTTGTAGTATGAGTTAGATAACAATTAATTTGGTTTTTTGGATATTCTACTGTTGGGAAGAATTCAAAGAAAACAGGCTCTTTTGAAGGCTCTACTATTTTTAAGACATCATAATTTATACTTCTTCTATGGATTCTTGGTGGCGTGCCTGTTTTTAATCGAATCATTTCAAAACCTAACTTTTTTAAAGAATTAGTTAGATAATTAGAAGCATATTCTCCTGCACGACCACCTTCATATTTTATATTTCCTATATGTATCAAACCTTTTAAGAAAGTACCAGTAGCTATCACTAAAGCTTTAGTTTCATAGTATAATCCTATTCTTGTTTTTATTCCTTTAATTTTATTGTTTTCAGTAATAATATCTTCAACTTCTTCTTGTTTAATGTATATGTTAGGAGTTTTTTCTAATAAGTTTCTCATGAATTTTTTAAATAGGTGCCTATCATTTTGTGATCTTAGAGCTCTGACTGCAGGACCTTTACTAGTATTTAGGAATCGTATATGTATCATTGTATGATCAGCGGCCATGCCTTGAACCCCACCTAACGCATCTATTTCTCGAGTTAGATGTCCTTTAGCTGGGCCACCTATACTTGGGTTACAAGACATTTGGCCGATATTTTCTAATGACATAGTAAATACAGCAACTTTACAGCCCATTTTAGCAGCTGCTATCGCTGCTTCTATCCCTGCATGACCTGCACCTATTACTATTACATCAAAAACATCCGCCACCATATTTATTATATTCTACAAAAAACTATATTTACTCCTTTTTATTTTTTGTAATTTTAATATTTTTTTTACTTTTATTTAACAAAATTTTAACATATTTTATTTAAAATAAATAATAGAACTATATTTAAGGGGGTAATTATAATATGGATTTTAATGTTAATTTAAATAATGTTAATTTAAACAATACTAATCAAAATGCACCTATCTTTAATTCTAATCCTGTTAATATACCTAGTAATAATTCCAATAATACTTTTACTGATCCATTTGATAAACTACTAAATAAAGCACAGCAAAATATTAATCAAAATATTAATCAAAATCCTAATCTTAATAATAATAATGAATTAGAAAATTACAAGAGGAGTATAGAAAAGCTTGATATAGAGCAATTAAGACAAGAAAGGAAAAAATTAGTAAATGAGATAGTAAAACTAATGGATGAAGGGAAAACAGAAGAACTTGATTTAGCCCAAAAAAAATATAAAATAGCAATGGAAGTAACTGATTCTAAATTAAATAATTTCTCTAATTCTCTTTTAGCTAAAACTGATAATAATACTCCTAATACTCAGGAAATATCTAAAGAAGATTTTTTAAAGAAATTACAAGAATCTGAAATATTAAAACCTGATTCTACACCTGCTAGCACTATTCCAATTCAAACTACTGAAATTATGTCTAAAACTGAAAATATTAATAATACTTCTACTAATATTATAAATGCTAACCCTGATAACCCTAACGTATCTATTTTTAACTTAAATCAAAATAATTCAAACTTAAATATTCCAACTTTATCTCCTTCTGGTATGATTAATAATAATATTACTCCTAATTTAAATAATTTAAATAATTTAAATACTCCACAAAATAATTCAAATACTCCTTTATTGAATAATTTAAGTAATATCAATTCAAATCAATTAAATAACATATTAAGTAATCCTAGTATGTTTAATAGTATGATGAATTTTGCTACTACTCCTGTACATCCGTATTCTCCGTTAATGACAATGTATGGGGTTTATGCACCTAATTTAAGAACTAATCCAACAATGAATGCATTTTTAAACGGAGAGCTATATCCACAAGATATGGCAGATTTAGGAGTATGGTCCGCTCTACAAAAAGAATACTCCTCTAATGATGAATAAAAATTTTTAATTATACGAAAATAAACAACTAAAACTTGGGAAGTTTTCAAAAATTCTGTCAGGAAAGAAATTTCACGAAAAAAGGGAGGATTTTCTTCCCCTTTTCTTGTGAAATGCTACCTTTGTTACTGAAACTAACTAAAAAAGAAGGGGTATGAGTAACTCAAAGATAAGTAAGGTTCTAAATTCTTTGCTGAATGGATTTCTTAAAGGGTAAAACGGGATTTTGTAAATCAAAAAATTAGAAAATGAAGAATCTTTATTTTTGTAATAAAATGCTGTTTTGTACCCTTCAGATACAATTTTCGCAACACTCCTAAAACTTGTTTTTTTAACAAACATCAACAAAAACTACTTATCTTTTATAAGAAAGGATATAATATCCTCAAACCTGAACCTGTGGATAATGATTTCCCATTATGAAACTTCCACTTATAAAAATGAGATATTTTACAAGTGGGTAGAGTTTTATGATATTGTGTCTTGTTGAAGTATAAGAGTAATGTTTAATGTTAATAATAGTGAGGGAAAAACAAACAGCTAAAAATAGTCATAACTCTTATAGTAAAGCTATCAAATAATGGTAGGGGGGTTTGAGGATAAGCAGTATAAACTTACATAGAACAATAAAACATTAAAGAAGATAGCAATTTTTAAAGAGTAGTAGCTTATTTTAGCAGTAGTGGCTTATGTGATTTATTTATTTCTAAGTCTTCTATTGCTTTATAATAAAATATTGGTTCCGTAATTACTTGACAAAGATCCTTATATTAACTACATTTTTAAAGCTAAAACAATAGATTTATCTTTTAAAGATAATTTACTCACTCTTGAACAATATAAGCAAAATAATGGTATTATATTTTTATCATTTTCATTTAGAAAGGATTACTACTTACAGTAAATGAATACTCAATAGTGACAGATATAGTAATTTATGCTATATTAAGAAGTTAAGAATTTTTGCTGAGCAAAATGTGGACTACTATATATAACCACTTTTAAATATCTATTAGGTTTGGCTTGGAATTCTATATTTAATAAATAACAGTTATTTTCAATTTTGAATTTTATTACAAAATCTGAGATAATAATTTTAAGATGTTATTCATTATTTTTAAAATAATAATCTAATTAAAAAAAAATAATTAAAAAAAACTGTTTTAATTTGTAAATAAAAGAGAGAAAGAATACTTAAAAAAAATAAATTCCTAAAAAATATATTATCAAGAAAATATAGTAACTATAAGGTTAATAAGAAACAGCTCCAAGGAAAAGAATTAATTTCTAAGCAAAAGCAACTAAATCTAACATAAAAAGAAAACTGTCAAAGAAAAATAAGCTCAAACGCCCAAAAAATAACTCAAAAATAAAAAATAAATAAAGTTGTTTATTTTTTTTAATATTTTATAAAGAAATTGATTATTGTAAATAAAATAATAAAATTTTTTATGATAAAAAAAGAGGATTTTTTTTTTTGAATAATATTATTAATAACTTAAGGAGGTGATAATTAATGTTAAAGATAATATCTAAACTACATATAACAGTATTAGTTTTGATATTAATAGGGATAATAATAAGTATGATATCATGTAATACTTCTTGTGATAATAAGTTTAGTAATTTATTAGGAAGTTCTTCAATAGGAGGAGGTAGTGGAGGTAGTGGTGGTAGTGGAGGAGGAGGTAACATTATAGGAAAAGTTTCAAATACTTTTGGAACTCCATTAGGTAGGGATATAGACAACGATGGGGATAACGATGCCGCCGCTATCTTTAATAACATCGCTGGCGGGAATTGGGATTCTGGATATTCCATATATGTAGATAGCAATGGCAAAGTTTATGTCACTGGTTATAGCTGGAATGGTAGTAATGAGGATATGTATGTAATAGAGATAGAGTAGGGTTAGAGAAATTGAAAATAAAGTAAAAAATAAGGGGGCTTTTTGCTCCCTTTTTTATTTATCCATTTAAACTAAAAATTTTTAGAGTTATTTTTTCATTTAGAATTTCTTTCTTTATTTAAGATTAATTTTTTATTTTGAATGAATTTTTGTAGAATTAGATTTTCATATTGAATAAATTATTAAAACAGGATTATATTTAAAATTAATTTAAATATTAATTAGACAATGTTTATTTAAAAAGGGGTGCTTTTTATGAAAAAATTACCAATTGGAATAAGTGATTTTAAGAAATTAATAGAAGGAAATTATATATATGTAGATAAGACCAAATATATATACGATTTGGTAAATAATGGGGGATATATATTTTTGAGCAGGCCAAGACGTTTTGGAAAGTCGTTATTATTATCAACAATAGAATATTTATATGAATCCCAAAAAGAATTATTTAAAGGATTATACATAGAAGACAAATGGGATTGGAATGAAAAATATCCTGTAATAAGGGTAGATTTCGGGGAAATCCAGACGTTAAATAAACACTTATTAGAAGAACAGATATATTCAGTGATATTAAGGTATTCAGAGAAATATGATTATGAAATAAAAGAGAATTTAAGTGTATATATAAATTGGAAATTATTAATAGAGCATATAAGTGAAAAAACGAAAAAGCAGGTAGTGATATTAGTAGATGAATATGATAAACCGATATTAGATTTAATAGATAAGGAAGAAGTATATGAGATAAGAGA
>FWWM01014923.1_pt1 | contig 12030 bp, 12 predicted proteins | sample 2228351 | NCBI WGS metagenome assembly FWWM01 (sample SAMEA103939774, study PRJEB20133) | metagenome | reverse complement strand
TAACACCGTCCAACTCTTAAAACTAACACATTTGATACATTTCATTAAAAAATTATTATTCCTACAAAAATTATCTTTCATAACCGACAAATCAGAAATTTCTCTCAATTATGAAGTCAATAAGCTTTCTCAGATTGCTTACCCTACTGTGATCGGAAGAGGCAAAAACACGGAGTATCCCTAATATCTCATTTTTTATTTTTATAAGCTCCTGTTCCGCCCTCTGTATCCCACCACCATGCTGAACAAATCTGAATATATCAAAAGATATGTCCCAAGGTATCTCATCAACACGAGATTTCCATTCTCTCATAATCGTAACTATCCTTTCAAAATTATCAGATAAGATTATTGGAAGAGTAATCTTGCCCTCACTGACATCTTTGAGCCTTGGTTTTCCGGTTATGTCAGAGATAAAATCAAGTATATCATCCTTTATCTGGAAAGCCATACCAAGGAGCAAGCCGAATCTTCCTATCTCATGTAGCTCAGCTCTGCCAAGTATAGCAGGAATAGATGCACAAAGAGAAAAGAGAGAAGCGGTCTTTTTCCGGACAACTTCAAGGTATGTTTTCTGAACATCTTCTTTGCTCAAAAATGTTGGGATGTTATCAGCCATAATATTGAATTCTAACATCTCACCCTCTGCCATCACTTTTGCTGTAAGAGAGAAATTTCTTATGAGATCAACATCGCCTATTTCGGCGAGTCTGTGAGATATAGCTCCGAGAAGATACGATGCAGATATGACAGCTATTTTATTCCCAAAAATAGCATTCAAAGATGGGTTCCCCCTTCTTGAGCCAGAGTTATCAACTACATCGTCAAGAATGAGCGACGCGGTGTGCATAAGCTCAACACAAGCAGCAGCATCAAGGACTTTATCGTAATCAAATTCACCTATCAAGTGTCTCAAGTCATGGCTCGCAATTATAGTGAGTGCCGGCCTTATCCTCTTCCCACCGCTATCAACAACATAAGATATCGCTGAATATATCAAATCACTTTCTTTCGCTGAATTTACAATTTCTCTTATCTTATTTTCAACTATACTTATGTCTGGGTGAAACACAATTGGAAATTATCAAAATTCGATAAGCTTTATGTTTATGCTGTCAAATTTCGCCGCAAACCATATGAGCAAACTCGTCAAATATATACGATGAGTCCGACGGACCAGGACCAGCCTCAGGATGATACTGAACTGATATAAACATAAACTTTTTCGAAAGAAAACCTTCAAATGTTCCATCATTTAAAGATATATGGGTAAGCTCAATACTTTCTCCCACATCAGGCGGAAAAGTTGTAGGATCAACCGCAAAACCATGGTTCTGAGAAGTTATCTCCACGCTTAACCTTCTTGCGTTCTTGACAGGATGGTTTATACCGTGATGCCCAAATTTGAGTTTATACGTTTTGGCTCCAAGAGCAAGCCCAAGTAGCTGATGCCCAAGACATATAGCAAGAATAGGAACTTTTCCGACAATAAGTCTTATATTCCGCTGAATTCCTATGAGAGGTGCTGGGTCCCCGGGTCCATTTGAAAGCACAACACCATCCGGATTTTGCCCAAGTATCGTTTCAGCATCTACATATGCTGGAAAAACCTTGACCTCTCCAAAATACTCCGCAAGATATCTCAAAATATTCCTCTTGACCCCAAAATCCAAAACAACTACTTTTTTCTTTCCGTATTTCCTTATCCTCTTCTCTATGGAATGATGTCTCCAAACTCCCTCACTCCAAGTATATGGAGCTTCGCATGTGACAAACCTCACTAAATCTCTCCCTTCAAGTCCAGGGTAATCTTCAAGGATTTTTTTCAGTGTTTCGGTATCTACATCTTCAGTTGTCAAAACCGCTTTCATTGCTCCCTTATCTCTTATTTTTCTTGTCAGGAATCGCGTATCAACACCTTCTACACCCAAAATACCATTTTTTTCAAGAAATTCATGGAGTGTCATTCTCGCCCGCCAGTTTGATGGGATATATTCAACCTCCCTCACAGCAAAAGCTTCAATAAAAGGTCTCCAAGATTCGTCATCCTCAAAGTTTATACCACAATTACCTATATGAGTATATGTCATAACTACTATTTGTTCTTTGTATGATGGGTCTGTAAGTATCTCCTGATATCCTGTCATTCCAGTGTTGAATATTATCTCCCCAACCTTTGTTCCCTCAGCCCCGAAATTCACACCAAAAAGTAATGTCCCATCTTCAAGGTAAATGATGCATCTTTTACCACTCGCCATATAGCATATTATTTATTATCACTTATATCTTCAATTTATATCTTCAGTCCACCAAACCCTCTTCTTCACCTTTAATATCTTTTTCACCTTCAATATCTTTTATCTCTTCTATTTCTTCAATATCTTTTGCATCATCCTTTATTCCATCAACTTCAGTTCTCTCATACCTGAATTTGTGACTCACATAATCCACGTCCATAAGCATCCTCAAAGATCCATCTGCTCTGCCGACTTCAAGCTTCCTCACAACAAAAAAATTTTTTGAGTTCATCATATCCTTAAAAAATACAAGAAGTGAGATGTAGTCTCCATGTAAAATAACAGAAGCCCTCTCCCTAACAAGACACAAATCTCCCGAGCATTCGCGGATATCATCAATCTTCGTCACTTCCTCAACACCGGGAACATCAAATACAGAAAATTCTTCTATTTGTCCCACAAGAGTTCGCATGTGCCTCACCTCATCTTCAATTCCCGTGTTCACATCCTTCTGCCTGATTATCTCCTGCCGAAACGACTCAAGTTGGACTAACCTCTCTCTCAAACTGAAATACTCAGATAAGGATGGGAAAAGAAAAAAGCGCACGACAAGAAGTATAAAAAAGACTCCGAGAAGATAAAGAATCCTTATTCCCACCATCAAACACTATCAGAAAAATGTCTCATCTTCTCCCGATTCTGAAAAGCTTCCGATTTTTTTGCTAACTATATCTCCTTTCCCGTGTTTCTCCTTTGTTTGAGCTTCCCCTGCAACTCCTTCTGAAAGAAGACTTGACATAAGTCTCTCTATCTTTTTAAGCTGATTTATGCTAAGGTCAGTTATCTTCACCTGTGCTCTTTTATCAAAACCAAGTTCCTTTTTTATCATAGAAAAAATCTCACTTTTCTGCAATTTTATATCCTTCATCAGATCAAATATTTTTGATATAAGAGCAGATTTATCAATATGGTCGGCCTCCATAATACCTATCTCTTCCTTTTGCTTTTCATTATACCTCTTGTCTTTATCATAGTATACTTCATCTTCTATTTCATGTGTTTCTTCTTCTTCGTCGGAATCCACTCCAACAAGGTCTGCTATGGCTTTATTTATAGCTCTTGTCTGTGCTATCGATGAAAGGATATACTCAGACATATTTGCCTTACCGGGTTCATCAGAAGAGCATATACCTACCGCTTCGGCAGAAATCCCCCCCTGCGTGTATACACGCGCCTTACACATATATATTATCTTATTCCCATCTCTCTCCCGCTTTATATCAAGTATCTCACTCGAAATCCCAAAGAACAACTTTATTTTTCTCCATCCGGACTTCAAAATTATTTTTCTTTTCTTCATCTCACCTGTTTTTCTATCTTTCAGAACGACTTCTGCAAAGTCCTCGGGTGACAAGATTTTGCTTTTGGCATTTCTGAACTCCTCAAACATCTTAAACCTGTTTCCAAAACTAGAAGAAATATCAGATTTTACCATCGTCCCAGCCACATCCTTTTCTATTTTACCGCCTTGCTCCTCAATTTCTCGTTCTTTAACTCCTTGATCTTCAATCTCCTCCTTTTTCCATCTAAACACACAAATTCACCTCCGAACAATTTTAAAAAACCAAAATAGAAATAAAATAAATAATAATAAAATTTAAAAAATTAAATAAATAAATAAAAATAAAAAAAATACGACATAAAGTAAATCCTTTTACCACATCAAAAACAATAAAATAAAAATATCTTTCAAAATTCCTTCTATTCTGTTAAAATATATATTAAGCAGTGCAGATGAAAAAATGAAGGTAAAAATATTTAAAGATACAACAGAAATAAAAAAGATGGGAAAATATTCTTCTATTATTTTTTTTGTTTTTATTTCTATCTTTGTTTCTGTTCCCGTTTTTGTAAGTTCTGAGGTTTTCTCAGCCCCAATTATAGTTCAATTTAAGAATATACAAGATTTCGACGAATCAAGATTTTTTGATTTTTCATTCTATCCTGAAATAGAATTTGAAAACATAAAGACTATTTTCGGAGAATTTTATGCTTTCTGCATAAAACCAAGATCATCATGCTGGTATGATGATAGTACAAGAACATATCCAGAGTTTACCGTAATGCAAAATGATTTTCTGCATCCTGTAAGAGTTTTGATAACCGAAGCTCTTATAGAGGAAACGATAAGAAGATATGCAGGGAAAATTGAGCTTAAAATCCCGACCCATGCTGTGAAGGAGATACTCCCAGAGCTCTTTGAGGAACTCAAAACAACAACAATTGAGGAAGACACACTTTTTAGCGTTGAGCTTATATCTGTAAGAGTAAGCGCGGGTGAATCCGAAATTTTTAAAGGAGGATGCTGGGAAGAATTCCCGCACATTGCGGTAGCAGATATGAAACTATATATAACAGCCTTCTGGGGAAAAGATACATTTTTAGACGTGCATTTCAAAGTCCCTATCACAATAGATGCACTAAGCTGGCTTCCGGATGTAAGAGAAATAGAAGGAGAAAGGAGCTTGAAAAGAACTACACTGCACATACTTTTTTCAACATGTTATTCAGAGGTAAAACCATATCTTGTAGTAGAAAAGTTCAGAACAATAATAGAGAATATAAAAAACAGGAAAAGCACACAGCTGGAAAAGGATGATTTTGAAAGAAGATTGATAGAATTGATTTCATACCTAATTTATAGGTATCTTGGGACACTTGATTTTAACCCTATATCATTTCCCATTTTGGTTATTCCTGTTGTCGATATAAAAAAAGCATACATCGTAGATATACTTTCTGTGCATCCGATCTATGGAGATACAGTGATGAAAGCTGTTGCCCTTGAGTTTGATGACAAAGGAACTCTGATATTACCCGATGAACCTGTAATATTATTACATAAGTCCCCAAACCATGTGATAAATCAAAATATGGTGGAAATAAGAGTGAAAGGGGATGAGCTCACAAAGAAAGCCTCAATTTCACTTGATGGTGGTGCATGGATGGGATGGAAAGAGAAAGACGAAGACGGTTTTTTCACATTCAGAATAAAAAATCTCCTACAAGGTCAAAGGGAAGTATTCATAATTGGGCAGAACGTATATGGAAATGTGAACAAAAGTCCGTTGAGGTTCTCACTTCTTGTAGATAGAATCCCACCAAAAGTATTGGTTGACCTCCCCAAATACTCAAATAAATTAGTTGTCAGAGCAAAAGGAGAGGATAACTCTGGTGGTAAAATCTTATTGAAAATCATCGTAAGGGACGAGCTCGGAAGAGAATTAGCTCAAATAGACAAAACATTTTTAGATGAGACAGAAATAGCTGAGGATATACCAGAAGGAAAATACACAACTTACATACAAGCCAAAGATGAAGCTGGAAACACCACAGGCTTTCTCCCGAGAACAATACTTATAGATAAACAACCACCAACAATAGTTCCTGTTTTCATTCCACCTCCAAAATCAAATTATGACTCACTCAAAATAGTCGTCAGGATAAATGATAACTTCTTCCCAAGAGGGTATATAGAATATTCCATTGAGGAGATTGTATCAGGGGGTGGAAAAACATGTTTTTCTCAGGAAGCTAATAGAGGGGCTCAGGAAATTTTTGTCCCTTATGGTGAGGTGAAGCTACAAGGTCTTGAAAATGAAAGAAGTTATCATCTTTGTTTTAGGGCAAAAGACCCAGCAGGTAATACAGGGCAGATATTTGAAACTGAATTTTTCGTAGACCTTATACCACCGGTGATAAAATTCGAAAATTTTCCCTCACGCATAACATTTGATGATAATGCTGATATAATCTTTTATCTACGCGACAATGTATCTCAACCAGATAATATAAACTTATACTGGACGTTCAGTAATCCCAGCAAAATAAAAAATATATTCGCAAAAGGTGGGATGTGGAGGGTCAGTATAAGTGATCTTGAAGATGGCAAATATAAATTTTCCGCATACGCTACGGATGAAGCTGGAAACATCAGCCAAATAATGGAAAGAGAGTTTATAGTTGACACAACACTATTGAAAGTAGGGGGCGGAAAAGGGTTAAAGCTTGGATGTAGCTCATACGCGCTGGGAAATCTGATGACTTCACTGATGTTTCTAATCTTTTACTTCCTCTTTACAATGAGGATAATAAGGACGAGTATGCCTGCTCCAAGAACTCCAAAAGGTAGGTAAGAAAATAGCCCTCTCCCGGGGTTAAGCAGTACATCGGCACCATACCTCTGAACAAAGTAGTTTATTATCTGCTCGTCTGTCCAACCTTCTTTCAGCTTACTGATTATTATTTTCTTCATTATCTCCGACAAAGCAGAATAAGAATCTTTTATTGGTATGTTTTGACAAGTTGGACAACGGAGCACCTCAAAAAGATATTTTGCTCTCCGGCTAATCTCTGGGGATAATTCTTCGGAGTATATAATTTTATCTATGTCTGCGCTTGCACTTGTGCTCATATCTTGACTTTCCGGACTTGTATTTTCATGAGGGAAAAAGAGGAACTGAGATGAGATGGATTGGACTTGAGATGAGGGGGATTGGAGTTGGAATAAGATTGTTTGGAGTAAGAACAAAATAGGAAGGATAAAAATCACTGAGTGGTGGAGATGGGGGGACTTGAACCCCCGTCCGGTGCGTGGCGAGGTAGAGCCTTTACGCTGCATAGCCTGTGTTTTTATGTCGGAAATGCCTCTCCCACAGGCAGGAAAGGCACTCCCCAAGCTCCCCAAATCTCGGGAGAACCTGAGGAGCATCAGGCTCTCCCAAAGCCCCTTTGATCTCGCCCCCGCTGCCTCGGGGCACGGCGCGTGGGAACGTCTCCCCTTTATGCGGGGAGAACATTAGCTGCACTGGCAACCTTATCTCCCTTTTGGGCGGGAGCAACCCGCACCTCTAAATGAGGCACTTCGGCGAAACCCTACCCACCTTATCACACCGTCAAACCCAAATACATCCCCTCAAAAATAAATATAAAACAAAAATAACAGAAAGAGCAAATGACTGTTAACTTTTAATTTACAACACTCAGATGTGAATTTTTTTCATCCTTCTTCCCATCATCCTTTTTCAGTGCGCATCCTTTAATTATTAAGCATCCATCCGCTCATTTAAGGACATCTTCCTACCCAATCTTGGATGCACACCTTTTTGGATGCACACCTTTAAGGAAGGCTCAGAGCTCACTCAGTTAATCGGTTCTTCACCGGCTGTGTCAACGAGCCACCAAGCCTTCCCTTTACATACTCCTCCTGCTCATTATAACTCTTCTTCTCTTTTAACATCCAATATATCCACTCTAACAACTTCCTCGCCACCGCTACCCTTGCCTTCATTTTTCCCCTCCTTCCTTTTATCCTTTCATAAAAATCCTTCATATATCCGTCTTGCTTTATTATCTTGTTTATTCCCTCATTTAGTCCCCATCTTAAAGTTGCTGTTCCTTCTTCTGTTATCCTTCCATATCTTATCTTTTCCACGCTTGATTTTTCCGATGGGACCAGTCCGGCATAACTTGAAAGCTTTTTGGAATTTGAAAATCTCGATATGTCTGATATCTCAGAATATATCAAGACAGAGAGGAAGGGTCCTACACCAGGGATTGTCATGAGAATTTTTGTTTCTTCATACTCCTTCCCTATCTTTTCAAATTCTTTATCAAACTCTTTTATGTATTCTTGAACGATTTTTCCAATCTTGACACAAGATTCTATTTTCATATCCTTGATTCTTAGCAGGAATTTAGAACACTTTTTACCGAATATGTCAGTTCACTGAACATTTATACCACCTTGGGAAAGGATAGATCTGACTTTATTTTTTAACTTTGTTTTCTCTGAGGAGAGGAATTTTCTGAATCTGACATTCTCAAAGTATATATGTCTTGTGAAGGGAAATATGATGGGGGCAAGGCGTTTAATCTGAGGCAATTTGCAATTAGGAAGGAGTCATTTCTGTCATTATTCTTTTTTGAATAAAGGAAGTTGGCTTTGATTGGATTCAAAGCAGTGATAGGGTAATGAGCAGAGAAAATTCTGTAGACCCACAAATAATTTCTTGTAGATTCAATGGCGAAGTGGATGAGGGGGAAAAGGGTCGAAGGATGTTGTTTTTAGAGAGTGTGAAAGAATTTGAGAGGATAACAGAGCCTTCATCGTTTAAAGCAGTAGCAAAGAAGGGGTCTTTGTGGATATCAATTCCGACGAATGTTGCCATTGGACATCACCTCCTTTCCATTTTTTTCAAAAATTTTATGGATGCTGTGCCAAAAAATTTTCATACCCTTCTAAATTTTGAGAAAAATTAGGGCTTAGGATGACAGAGACTTCAAGAAACTTTGTTGACAAAAATTGGATCACAATTTTTTGAAAGTAAAGTTAAGCCTATTCTATCCCACAGAAAATAAGAAACAAAAAAGTGTAAAGTATAAAGTAAAACTTTACAAATTTTTCACAAAAGAAAAAGGAAAATGATTATATTAAATTGGTTCTAAACCAAAACAAAAAAGAAAAGGAGGAGAAAACTATGTTAAAAGTTGGATTACTGCACCTTTTTGAGTCCGCAGAGGGAAAAACGGAAAAAAAGTTTTATGAGGAGAACATAGAGATAATAGAGTTTGCGGATTCTGTTGGACTTGATACAGCTTGGTTCGCCGAACATCACTTTTCAGAATACGGAGTTATGCCCTCAATACAGGTCCTCGCTTCATATGTCGCAGGAAGAACAAAAAGAATAAGGCTCGGAACAGGGGTTGTTGTTCTCCCATTTCACAATCCAATAAGAGTTGCAGAAGAGTTCGCAATGCTTGATGTGCTCTCAGACGGAAGGCTCGATTTTGGAGTTGGGAGAGGATACCAACCCCATGAGTTTGAAGGATATGGAGTACCAATAGAGAACAGCAGAGAAATATTTGAAGAGTCGCTCAGCATAATAAGGATGGCATGGGAAGAAGGAAAAGTGACATTTGAGGGAAAATTCTTCAAATATAAGGATGTGACAGTAAGACCACGTCCATTACAAAAACCACACCCGCCATTTTTCGGAGCTTCCTTCAACCCAGAAACAATAAAGTTCCAGGCAAAAAAGAAAATGAACCTCCTCTGCTCACCCCTCCTTGCCCCTCCAGAAAAAATAAAAGAATACAAGGATACATTGAGGGAGATGGGAGAGGACCCAAAAAATTATAGAATAGGTGGACTCGCATTCGTATATGTTGATGATGATAGAGAAAGAGCAATCCGTGATTTTGAAAAACCTTGTATGTGGTATTTTAGAACCCTCACAAAACTTATTCCCGCTAAAAAATATCCCTCTCAGGAAAGTTTTTATGCTAACCTTCATAACTTCATTTTAGAATACCTCAAGGCATACGATGCGGGGAAAACAACTTTTGAAGAAGTCGTGGATGTAGGACCATTTTCTCACGGATTCTTAGTTGGAGACCCCGAGTATGTCAAAAAGAAGATGAAAAAGCTTATACAAGACTACGAACTTACGGATCTGCTCTGCTGGACACGTCTTGGAGGGCTTGACCACAAAAAGGTTATGAGGTCTATGGAACTTTTCGTTGAGAAAGTGCTAAAACCCCAGAGGGATGGAAGCACACAAAACTGAGGATAGAATCACCTGAAACTGAATAGAAATACCAAAACTCAGGATAGAATCGCCCAAACCGAGGATGAAATCGCTTAAAACTGGATGGAAATACCAAAACTTCTGATGAATCAGGTATTTTTGATGAAGAACATTTTGAGCTGAGCGGACATCTTATTAGCTCCGCCCAGCCCAAAACACTCTATTGCGATGGAGACGGTTCTTGCACCTCAACCTTAACCCCAGCTTTACTAACAGCCTCTACAAGTTTATCCTTTGAGGTAGTCTCATCGCATTCTACCTCAGCTTTGCCGATCTTTTTAACTTCATCCACAACTTGCACAGAAACAGATTTTACACCATTAACTTTCTTAAGCTCACCCTCAATTGACTTTATTCCCTTCTCATCTACCCCATGCAAAATGAGAACATATTTCTTTGCAAAAGCAGGAGCTACCATAACTCCGATTATAGCCGCAACTATAAGCGAAGATACCAATGCCTTCCTTACTTTTTCCATAGTCGGATCACCTCCAATTGGGAAATCTATGTCGGAGAAATTAAATTTTATTTTTTCAAATTTTTTTCAAAAAAGTTTTTCAAGTCTTTTTATGTTCAAGCAAATTTCATTATGCACGTGCTTGATTTTCACATCACAATGTTCTCAAGTCTTCCATCATGATATAAAAATTTCCTGCCTATAAATAACTTTTCGTTTTAAATTTACATTCTAAGGATAGAATAATCATTTGATAAAATGAGCTTATCTGGAAATCTCATGTGGATTCTGTTTGGCTTATTCATTGTTGTGGCTATATGGCTTGACCTTGGCGTCTTCCATAGAAAGCCACACGAGGTAAAATACAAAGAAGCACTTATTCTCAGCATATTTTGGATCTCACTTGCTATAGTTTTCAATATAATCGTATATTTCTGGCGTGGGACACAATCTGCGCTCGAATTTCTAACCGCTTACCTTGTCGAGAAATCATTGAGCCTGGACAATGTTTTCGTTTTCTTGATGATATTTAAGTATTTCGGGGTCAAATCTACTTATCAACATAAAGTCCTTTTCTGGGGGCTTCTTGGAGCAATTATAATGAGAGCAATCTTCATTTTCTCTGGAATAACCTTACTAAAAATTTTCCATCCGATAATCTACTTATTTGGCATCATCCTTATAATTTCGGGAGTAAAGATAGCTACACAGGAGAAAAAGGAAATACATCCCGAGAAAAATACATTGATAAAGCTATTCAGAAGATTTTTCAAAATTACACCGGATTATGTTGATGGGAAATTTTTTGTAAGGCAGGGGAAAAGTCTATTTGCAACGCCACTTTTTGTCACTCTTCTTTTTGTTGAAAGCACTGATGTTATGTTCGCGGTTGATTCTGTCCCGGCAGTTTTAGCAATATCCCAAGACCCATTTATAGTCTACACTTCAAATATATTTGCAATACTTGGGTTAAGAAGTCTTTACTTTCTGATAGCTGGTGTCATTTCTTTGTTCAGATACTTCAAATATGGATTGGCAATCATCCTCATTTTTGTGGGAATAAAGATGATGATTTCCGATATATACAAAATACCAACTCTTATTTCACTTACAATAGTTTTTTCAATAATCACAATTTCAATCCTCGCTTCTGTAATTATACCACCACGAGAAGAAAAAATAACTGAAGTAGAAATAGAGCCAAAAATAAAAAATTAAAGAACCTAATTAGAGAAACATGAAAAGAATTTTGGAGAAGCACCTGCAAGTTGTGCAACAGATAGAGGCTTTTATTCAAAAGAAGAATATGGGAGAGAAGCAGGGATAACCAAGCTTGTGATACCAAAAGTTAGAAAGAAGGACAAGGGGAGAAGGGAATTGGAAAGAAGGTCTTAGTATAGAAGGTTAAAAAGGTTCAGGAATGGGATAGAAGGGAACATATCACTTATGAACAGGAGGTTTGGACTGAAGAGGACAATGATGGTAGGTGAAAAAGGTGTGAAGATATGGGTAGGATTAGTAATATTTGCATACAATATATATAAAGTATGCAAGAATTGAAGAAGAAGAATGAAATAGAGAGAAAAAAGAAAGGATAGGAAAGTAAAAAATGGGAAGAGAAAAAAGAGAAAAAAGAAAGAAAGGAAGAAGTCTAAAAAAATGATTTTTTCAGGAGTTACTATGTATC
>FWWM01014918.1_pt1 | contig 12032 bp, 10 predicted proteins | sample 2228351 | NCBI WGS metagenome assembly FWWM01 (sample SAMEA103939774, study PRJEB20133) | metagenome | reverse complement strand
CCTAGGCCAGGCCCCGGATGCGCAGGCGCAGGTCGTTAGGGGAATCCGCCGTCCGAAGCGCGTCCTCCAGGGAGATGAGGCCGTTTCGGTACAGAGCGTAGAGGGCCTGGTCGAAGGTCTGCATCCCCTCCCCGCCTCCCGCCTGGATGGCCGCCTTGATCCCCGCGAAGTCCCCGCGGCGGCGGACTCCCGGTCCCGCATCTCCCCGATGAGGAGCACGTCCGGGGCCTGACGCAGGGCTCCCCGCAGGGCGTGGTGGAAGCTCGGCGTGTCCGTGGCCACCTCCCTCTGGCTTACCAGACTGCGCTTATCGGGATGGAGGAACTCGATGGTGATGATGTGGCCGGAGGCGTGGGTGTTCCGGTAGTCGATCATGGCGACGAGGGTGGTGCTCTTCCCGGAGCCCGTGGGTCCGGTCGCCAGGATGAGGCCGTGCTCCCGGAGGGCGAGCTCCCGCAGGACCGGGGGAAGCCCCAGCTCCTCTAAGGACCGGATCCGGGAGGGAATCACTCGGAACGCCGCCCCCTCTCCCGTGCGCTGGTGGAAGACGTTCACCCGGAACCGGCCGAGGTTCTGCAGCTCCACGGCGAAGTCCAAGTCCAGGTACTCTTCGAACTTGGCCTTCTGGGCGTCCGTCAGGATGTCGTAGACCAGGGCGTGGAGGTCCTCCCGGGTGAGAGGCGGCCACCCCTCCACCTCCACCAGCTCGCCCCGCAGCCGGAGGCGGGGCGGAGAGCCCGCGGTGAGGTGCAGCTCAGAGGCGTCCTGTTCCCGTGCGAGGATCAACAGGTCCGTAATCTCCACGGCTTCTCCCTCCTCAGGGACGGATCCGCACGAGCGCCCGCACGGCCCGGGGCTCGGCCTGCAGGGCTTCGACCGCGGCTCGGGCGCACGCCTCGAGGGAAGGGCACAGGGTGAGGATCTCCGGGAGGGCGTGGACCGGCGCCCGCAGCGCTTCGGCGAGCTCCGGGCCGGGCCGGTACCACTCGTAGACGAACACCTCTCCCGCGTACCCCGTGCCCCGGCACCGGTCGCACCCGGCCGGTGAGGCCCAGCGGGCGGGCGCCGGGTCGACCGGCCAGTCAGGCGGCGGGGCATCACAGACCTCCGCACACCCGCACAGGGCGGGGACCGGCATCCCGCACAGGACGCCCGTGAGGAGGCCTGCGAAGAGGAGCCTTTCCCCGGAGCGCAGGGCCTCCACCGCCCAGCTCACCCGGAGGTAGGGCAGGCCCACCAGGAGCAGAGAGCCGGGCCGCACGGATCGGCACGGCCGCAACGCCTCATCGAGGTCCCAGCCCGCATCCGCGACCACGTACTCCGCCCACAGCTCGTCCAGGCCCTCCAGGGAGCCCACCTCGAGCACGCCCTCTAGAGGCTGCGGGGACCGGAGGCCCGCGGCCACGGTGCAGGCGCCCGCGACACGGGCGGCCCTCTGGGCCGCCGCCCGCAGGAGCCGGCGGCGGAAGAGGGGATCCGGGCACCCCACCACGAGGATCCCTCCCTCCTCCAGCGCCGCCTCGAGCTTGTCCCGGATGACGCCCTCCGGTACCGGCAGCGCCTCGTCGATCCACCCCACAAGGGCGCGCCCAACGGACGTGGGGACCGCCCTGAGGGTGGCCACCACCGTGCGATTCGCGAGGGGAATCCGCAGGCGGAGGTACCCTGAGTCCTCCCCGACCTGGGTCAGGGTCACGGGGTGAACCCTCGTGGCCCACGCCTCCCGCATCATGACCCTGGAGCCCGGCGACCGTGTGGAGATCACCATCGAGGGGATCGGCACCCTGGAGAACGTGGTGGTGGCGGAGGAGTGGCTCCGCGGGCAGGATTCGAACCTGCAACCCCCCGGTTAACAGCCGGGTGCTCTACCGTTGAGCTACCGCGGAACGCAGACCACTACGAGGATCATAGGCCGCGATCCCGTATCCTGTAAAGGGGGCCTCTGTGCAGCGCGCCGAAGTCGCCGTCCATGCCCTCATCGTCACCTTGGTGGTGGCGGCCACCTACGGCGTCCTGTGGCTACTGATCCGCCTGGCCGACATCCTCGTGCTCTTCCTGATCTCCGCCATCCTGGCCGCCGGGATCGCGCCCACCGTCGGCGCCCTGGAACAGGTGCGGCTGGTAGGCGGCCGCCCCCTCGGGAAGGGCGTGGCCATCTTCCTCGTGGTGGTGCTCATCCTCGGGGTGGTCGGGGCCACCCTCACGATCCTCATCACGCCGGTTGTGCAGCAAGCCTCGGCCTTTCTCCAGCACCTCCCGGAGTACGTCCAGGAGGCGGAGCGGTGGTTCGGGCGGATGCGCATGCGGTTCCCCTGGCTTCCGGACGTGAGCCGGTGGCTCGGCCGGCTCCCGCAGGAGGTGCAGCACTTTGCCCAGTACTTCGGGACCGCGGCCCAGGTCTTCGGCCGGTTCGTGGGCGGGCTGTTCACCGTCACCACGGTCCTCGTGATCGTGATCTACATGCTCATCGAGGGACCGCGGCTCAAGCGGGCGTTTTTGCGCCTGTGGCCCGTGGACCGGAGGCCGCTCGTGGCCCTGGTCCTGGACCGCATCGCCCAGAAGTTCAGCGGGTGGCTACGGGGAACCTTCGTGCTGGCCTTTTCCATCTTCGTGATCAACACCGTGGGCCTCATCCTCATCGGCATCCCCTACCCGTTCCTCCTGGGTCTCGTGGCGGGCCTCACAGAGCTCATCCCCGTGGTAGGCCCGGTCCTGGGCGCGATCCCTGCCGTGATCGTGGCCCTGTTCCAGCCCACCTGGAAGCTCGTGGCGGTGATCGTCCTCTACGTCCTGGCGCAGCAGATCGAGCAGAACGTCCTCGTGCCCCGCGTGATGAGCCGGGCGGTCGGGCTCTCACCCATCCTCGCCATCTTCGCGGTGCTCGTGGGCGGGGCGCTGATGGGGATCGTGGGCGTGCTGCTCTCGATCCCCGTGGCCGCAGCCCTCCAGGTGATCTTCGGGGAGCTCGTCCCCATGGCCCTCCCCCACGCGCGGGAGGAGACCTACCTCCCCCCGGAGGCTCCCGCGCCACGACCCGTGCCCGATGAACCGGTTCCCCGGGAAGTCCCCCAGACCCCCCGCGGCTAGGACCACGGGCGGTCCGTGCGGGGTGTGCTGAGCCTCCGGCGGACCCGCTCGATCACCGCCTCCGTGAACTCCGTGGTGGTGGCGGCCCCGCCCAGGTCCGGGGTGCGCACGCCCGCCTGCACCGTCTCGAAGGTGGCCTCAAAGAGGGCATGGGAGGCCTCGGCGGCCCGGGGGTCCGGGAGGTAGCCGAGGACCGCGGCGGCGGCGAGGATCATGGCCATGGGGTTCGCGATGTTCCGGCCGAAGAGCTTCGGGGCAGTCCCGTGCGGGGCCTCCGCGAGCACCACCCGGGGCTCGAACGACTCATCGAGGGCCAGCACGAGGGATTCCGCGCCCGCGATGCTCCCGAACATCTGGAGCACGAGGTCGGAGAGGGTGTCGCCGTCGCGGTTGAGGGCGGGGATCACGAGGGCCTCCTCGGTAGGCTGCAGGAGGAGGGCGTAGACCGCGTCGATGAGCTGGGGCTCGTAGGGGACGTCCGGGTGGCGGGCGGCGGCCGCGTCTAGCTCCTCCTTCAGCATCCCCTCATAGATGGGACTGATGGTGTACTTCGGGCCGCCGAAGACCTTGCCCCGGATGCGGCGGGCATGCCGGAAGCTGAACTCCGCCACCACCCGGCAGGTGCGGCGGGTGATTCGGCTCGTGCGGTAGGCCACCTCCTCAAGCCCGCTTCCTTCCCGCCATTCCGGAGCACCGTAGGCGTCCTCCACCGCCATCCGCACCACGCTGATGGGGTTCATCACCCCGGTCACGGGCCGGATCCCGGGGATGCGCCGTCCCGTCCGGAGGATGATCTGGGCGCCGATGGCCTCCCGGAGGATGGCGTTGGGGCTCCCTACGTCTCCCGCGCCTTCCGGCGTGATGGTGGCCGCCTTCAGCCCTGCGCCGTACGTCTTGAGGGCTTCGGCGGCCTCGTACACCACGCGGTTGCGGGTGGCCCGCCGGTTCTCCAGGCTCAGGTCGAAGTGCAAAAGCTCTAGCCGCACCCCGGTGACCTCCGGGTCCAGAACCCGGAGGGCCTGGAGGAGGAGCTCCTCCCCCGTCTGGTCGCCGTGCAGCACCACGAGGACGGACATGAGGGCTCAACCGTCCTTCTGCTCCAAGACCTCCCGCACCTTGGCGGTCAGGTCCGTGATCAGGTAAGGCTTCTGCAGGAAGCCTTTGGCTCCCTTCCGCAGGGCCTCTCCCGCCGCGCCCTCTTGGGTGTAGCCGCTCGTGAGGAGCACGCGGGCCTTGGGGTTGAGGCTGAGGATGGCCTCGAGGGTCTCCTGACCGCTCATCCCGGGCATGATCATGTCCAGGATGACGAGGTCGACCTCGTCCCGCCACTGCCGGTAGAGCTCCACGGCCTCCTCGCCGCCGCGGGCCACGAGGACGCGGTAGCCCCGGCGGGTGAGGACGTCACGCAGCAGGTTGCACAGGGGTTCTTCGTCGTCTACCACGAGGATGAGTTCGCCCGCTCCTTCCGCCACGCCCGCCGCCTCCTCTTCCTCGGGTTGGGATGGGGATTCCACGGGTACGGGCAGGTACACCTGGACCGTGGTGCCCTTGCCGACCTCGCTCTGGATGTCGATGAATCCGCCGTGGTTGCGGACGATCCCGTACACCATGGCCATCCCGAGGCCCGTGCCCTTTCCGGGCTCCTTGGTGGTGAAGAAGGGTTCGAAGATGCGGCTTTTCACGTACTCGTCCATCCCCACCCCGGTGTCCCGGACGGTGAGCACCACGTACCGCCGCAGGTGCGGCGGCCCTTGGGACGTCGGGTCGTCCGCGAGGGCCTCGGAAAGCGAAAGCTCCAGGATTCCGCCCTGAGGCATGGCATCCTTGGCGTTCATGCACAGGTTCAGGACCACCTGCTGCAGCTGTCCAGGGTCTCCCTCCACCTCGGGGAGATCCTCCGGGAAGCGGGTCTGTACCGTGATGCGCTCGTGGAGGGTGCTCCGGAACAGGCTCAGCACCTCCTCGCACAGGGTCCGGAGCTGGACCCGCTGGACCGTGAACTTGCCCCTCCGGGCGAAGCCCAGAAGCTGCCGGGTGAGCTCGCTCGCGCGCAGGGCGCTACGCTCCACCACCTCGAAGTACTGGCGGAGGGTGGTCTCCGAGGGGAGGTCCTCCTTGATGAGGCCGAGGTACCCGATGATAGACCCCAGGATGTTGTTGAAGTCGTGGGCGATCCCGCCTGCCAGTGTCCCCAGGCTCTCCATCTTCTGGGCCTGGATGAGCTGCTCTTCTAGGCGCTTCTGCTCCGTCACGTCCCGGTACACCCCCACGATCCCCACCGCCTCCCCGGCCTCGTTGCGGTTCACGGACAGGGTGGCCGAAAGCCACATGAGGTGTCCGTCCTCCCGCCGGTGTTGCAGCTCCCCCCGCCACCGGCCCGTCCTCCGCAGGACGGTCCGGATCCGGTCGAACTCGAACGGCCGGCCCTCCGGCCGGAGGAGGTCCTGGAGCCGCTTCCCCCTCATCTCCTCGGCCCGCAATCCGGAGAGGGCCTCGCTGGCCCGGTTGCAGTACAGGATCCGCCCCTCCCAGTCCGTGGCGATGATGGCGTCGTGCACGCACTCCAAGAGCTCCGCCTGGAACCGCAGGGTCTGGGCCATGTGGCGCTCGTGGGTGACGTCCCGGAGGACGCCCATCAGAATCGGCTTTCCCTCCAGCAGCACCCGGTTCGCCCGGAGCTCGCACGTGATCACACCGCCGTCCGAGCGCCTCCCCCGGAACACCACCGTCTCCTCTCCCTGCTGCGCGAGCCGTTCCGCGAGGTACTGGGCCAGGCGCGGCCGGTCCTCCTCCACGCACAGGCTCAGAAGGCCCACCCGGTGGACCACCTCTACGGAGGAGACGCCGAACAGGTGGATGAAGGAGCGGTTCACGAACCGGAAGACCCCATCCTCCAGCAGGAACATGGCGTCCGGAGATCCCTCGATGAGGACCCGGTAGCGGGTCTCCGACTCCCGCAGGCTCTCCTCCACCCGCCACCGGCCGGTGACGTCGTGCGCGAAGGCGGCGAGATATTGGGGCCTTCCCTGCGGGTCCCGGATCGGGGCCAGGACCAGCTCCACGACCCGCGGCGGACCGCCCTCCGGCGGCGTCCACTCCCGGGCCGGCAGCCGCACCACATGCCCCCGCAGGGCCGCGTCGAGGGAAGGGCGGTCCGAGGGGCGGAACACGGGCGCGTCCTGGAGGCGATGCCGCAGGTCCGCTCCCCGGGGGAGGCCGAACAGACGACGCCAGGCGGGGTTGGCGACCACCGCGGTCCCCTCCAGGTCGTAGATCTCCACCGCGACCGGGAGGTCCGCGATGGCGCTGCGGATCCACGCGATCGCCGGATGTACCGCGGTGTCCGGGCGCTCCGCGAGGGTCAGGTAGACGGAGCCGTCGGGGAGCCGGACGGCCCGCGCCTCCACCTCCACCGTCTCGCCGTCCGCCCGCCGCACCTGCAGGCGAGCGGCATTCGTACGCCGGTTCAGGAGGGAAGGGAGGACCCGCAGGGAGGGACCGGTCACGAGGTCCCGCAGGGACAGGCCCACCAGGGAAGTGGGGCGGAGGTCGAAGAGGCGCCCGGCAGCCTCGTTGGCCTGCAGGATCCGTCCGTCCGCCGCCAGGTGGAGGAGGGGGGTAGGCATGAGCTCCCACAGGAGGTCTAGCTGATCGCGGAGCTCCTCTGCACCCTGTGGACCCGATTGCCTCCAGAGCATACCCACGGGGCCCCTCGAAAATTGAGCAATTTTCGTGCCGTTCTGTTAGGTGTGCAGCTCGAGGATGTCGCCGTCCTGCAAGAGGTGATCCCGGCCGACCATCTGGCCGTGGGCGTGCCGGCCCCAGAGTCGGGCGTACTTCAGCTGCTCTGCGAGCTCCTTGTGGATCGCCTCCGCGGCATCGAGGACCGTGGCGCCCCGGGGCAGGATGAAGGGGGCGGAGAGATCAGGCTTTCGGCCCGGAGGCTTGCTGTAGACCCGGATCACGTCCAGCATCCGGAAGACGCGTCCGGGAATCTGGTCCAGGCCGTACCCCGTGACCGCGGAGACGGGGATGGGGTGTCCGGGAAGGCGGTCGCCCACGAGCTCCAGCAGCACCCGGAGGTTCTCCTCCGCATTGGGGAGGTCCCACTTATTGGCCACCACCAGGGTCCGCTTGCGGGCCCCGCGGGGGAGGGAGGGATCGTCCTCGAGGCGGGCGTCCTCCGGCTCCAGGAACACCCGGCCCTGCGGAAGCAGGGTGAGGCTTTCCTCCAAATACAGGATCCCGTCGTCACTGCAGTCCAGCACGAAGATGGCGGCATCCGCGGCCCGGATGAGGGCATACAGCCACCCCTCGTCCATCTCCGGGCAAATGGGTGGGGTATCCACGAGCTGGATCTGGACGTCCTCGAACCGCATCATGCCGGGGACCGGCACCCGGGTGGAGATGGGGTAGGGGGCGATCTCGGGCTGGGCGTTGGTGAAGGCGGCCACGAGGCTCGACTTGCCCGCGTTCGGAGGGCCGATCACCACCACCTGCCCCGCGCCCTCCCGATCCACGTGGTAGAAGGGCTGCGTCCGGGACCCACCCCGGCGGGTCTGCATCTCCTGGCGGAGCCGGGCGATCCGGCGCTTGATGTCCGCCTGCAGCTTCTCCGTCCCCTTGTGCTTGGGGACGGTCCGCAGCATCTCCTCCAGGGCCTCCAGCTTCTCCTGGAGGCTTGTGGCCTCCCGGAACCGCTGCTCCGCGGCCAGGTACTCCGGAGTGAGGTTCGCCGGCATCCCGCCTTTATTATGAAGGCGATGCGTTCCAGAGCACGGAAGTCCGGAGCCCACCCCTCCCTCCAGCCGATCCTCCGACGGGTCGGAAGCCCTCCACCGCAGCCGTTTACCCCTTCGGAGTTCCAGCTGCGGGCCCTGGAGGCCTTAGGGCAGGGGGACGTGCTGGTGGAGGCCCCGACGGGAAGCGGAAAGACCTGGATCGCGGAGGAGGCGATCCGGGAAGGGCTCCGCGAAGGCCGGACCGCCTGGTACACCACGCCGCTCAAAGCCCTCTCCAACCAGAAGTACCGGCGGTTCTGCACCCTGTACGGCGCCGGCCAGGTGGGCCTGCTGACGGGTGAGCGCCGGATCCAGCCGCAGGCCCCGGTGATCGTGGCCACCACGGAGATCCTCCGCAACGCCCTGTACGAGGGCACGATCGCGCCGGACCTCGTGGTGCTGGACGAGGCCCACTACCTGAGCGACCCGGAGCGGGGCACCGCGTGGGAGGAGGTCATCCTGTACGCACCGCCCACGGCCCGCCTCCTCCTCCTCTCCGCCACCCTCCCCAACATCGAGGAGCTGGCGGACTGGATGGGGGAGGTGCGGGGGAGAAGGCCCGTCATCGTGGAGGAGCACCACCGGCCTGTCCCCCTCGTGGCCATCGCCGCGGATGGCCTGGGCCGGCTGCTGCCCTTGGACCTCGCGCACCGCATGGCCCGGGAGGAGCGGGCTCCGGACTGGGTCCGACGCGTGGTGCGCTCCCTGGAGGAGGCCGGGTTGCTGCCCGCCATTCTCTTTTTCCCCACCCGCCGGGAGTGCGACGAGGCGGTACGCCAGCTCAGCACGCGGCCGGCCCCGCAGGAGGAGGAGCGGGTCCGGGCGTGGGCGATGTGGGAGGCGGAGTTCCCGTACCTGCGGGATCACCCGCAGCGCCGGAGCCTCCTGCGGGCCGGGGTAGCCGCCCACCACGCAGGCCACCTCACCGCCTGGCGCATGGTGGTGGAGGACTTCCTGGAGCGGGGGCTCGTGCGGGCCGTGTGCGCCACCACCACCCTCGCCGCGGGCCTGGACGTGCCCGCCCGGACCGTGCTCCTCACCACCCTGATCCGCAATAGCCCGGAGGGACCCGTCGTGCTCTCCGCCACGGAGTTCCACCAGATGGCGGGTCGGGCAGGCCGCCGGGGTCGGGACACCCTGGGGTTCGTGGTGCTGCCCGCCACCCGGCCCGGGGAGCTCGCGGACGGAGAAGCCCTGCTCTCCGCGGAGCCGGAGCCCATCCGGTCCGCCTTCACGCCCAGCTACGCCGCGATCCTCAACCTCCTCCGGTGGCGCACGCTGGAGGAGGCGCTCGCGGAGCTCGACCGGTCCTTAGCGGCCTTCCAGCGCCGCAAAGAGCTGGTCCGCCTCCGTCGGATGCTCGCCCAGATCCCCACGGGACCTGCCCGGTCCTTCGGACAACTCCGCCGGCGGGAGCGCCGGCGCAGGGAGCTCGAGCGCACCATCCGGGAGCTGGAAGAGGGGCTGCGGGAGGAGTTCCTGCACCGTGCCCGCGTGCTGCAGTCCTTCGGGTACCTCGACGCCGACCTCCGGCTGACCCCAGACGGCGCGTGGGCAGCCCTCATCCGGCATCCTCGGTGCCTCGTCCTCGCGGAGCTGGTCCGCAGAGGGCTTCTGCCCCTTACGGAGGAGCGGCTTGCCGCCTACGCCGCGGCCATCAGCAGCGAGCAGGCGCCCCGGCGGGGTGAGGAGGCGGACTTAGGCCCGCTGCGGGCCCTGGTGCAGGAGATCGCGGTCCAGGAGGCGGAGGAGGGTCTCCCGCCGGATCCACTCCTCGAGGACTTCCGACCGGAGTGGGACCGGATCCGGCGACGTCCTCTGCCCCCACCCGCGGACCGGCGGGCCACCGCCGCGGTGCTCTGGGTGCAGGGCGTGCCGTTCGGCGCGCTCGCGGCCCAGTTAGATGCCCAGGAAGGGGATCTGCAGCGCATCCTGCTCCAGGCCGCGGAGGTCGCAAACCAGCTCTCAGACCTCCCGCAGCCGGAAATCCAGCAGGCCGCCCGGCGGACCCGGGACCTCCTACTCCGGCCACCGCTCGTGTGAGGCGTCGGAAAGCCGTAGCCTCCAGATCTGCTCCCACTGGTCTCCCTCGACCTTCTCGAACCCGACCTTCCGGTACAGCCGGATGGCCCGATGGTTCCACGCCTCCACACTGAGCCAGATCTCCTCGGCTCCCCGATCGCGGGCGTGGGCGACCAGGGCCGCAAGGAGGCGGCTGCCGATCCCCGCGTTCTGGAAGTCCTGGTGGACGAAGATGGCAAGCTCGTACGAGCCCGGCCGGTCCGGCACCAGCACCGCGTGGGCCGCTACCCGCTCTCCGCAGGTGGCGATGGAGTTGATGCCCTCCTGCAGCAGCATCCCCAGCCACTCCCGGAGCCGTACGGGATGGAGCGGCGGGATCCCCTGGGCCTGCTGGGCGGGGTCGTACGTCCGGTACATCTCGTAGAGGGCCTCCTCCCAGCGGGGGTCGTAGAGGCGCAGGACGATCTCCCGTTCCTTCCGGTCCGTAAACCGCTCGAGAACCGCATCCTCGCAGGCGCCCACCGCGCTACGTCTTCTGGGGCGGCTTGAAGACCACCACGGGCCCGGGCGCGTTGAGCAGGACCGTGGTGACCTGGTCTCCCAGCACCACCTTGCCCGTGGGCGTGCGCCGTGCCGCCACCACGACCTCCCCGCCTTCCTCCTCCGCGGCCCGCAGGAGCCGCACCACGACCTCCGACGCCGGAGAACCCCGGACCTCCACCGCCCCGCCCATGGCCTCTGCCTTGGCCCGCACCCGGCCCGCGAGCTCCTCCGCGCACACCACCACGAGCCCCACCCCTCGGAGGGTGGCCAGTTCCCACGCGTACCAGAAGGCCTGCCAGCCCGCCTCCGTGTCCTCCAACCACACGACGAGCCGCACCTCACCCTCCCAACGCCGCCAGCGCTTGATCCCGGGCCCGCTGGGCCGTCTCTCGGTTCCTGCGCCTGAGGCCCTCGGGGGCATCCCGGGAGGGCTCGTCCCGCATGCGCCGGGGAAGCGCCGTCGGGGCCTCCGGCTGCCACCGGGCGATCCACGAAGGCGGGACCTCCTCTGGGACCTGCTGGTGGGAGACCACGGCGTACACCAACGTCCACGCCCGGGGCACCACCCGCCAGATGTCGTACCCCCCTCCTCCCGTGGCAAGCCACCGGCCCTCGCAGAGCTCGTGGGCGAGCTCGTGCAACCGGAGGGCGAAGTGCTCCGTCGCGTGGGTGGTGCACAGGAGGTCGGTGAGGGGATCCCACCGGTGGATGTCGCACCCGTGCTGGCTAATGATCACGTCGGGTCGGAAGGCCCGCGCCACCTCCGGAACCACGAGCTCGAAGCACTCGACCCAGGAGACATCGTCCGTTCCCGGCAACAGCGGTACGTTCACCGCATATCCCGCGCCGCGACCTCGCCCCGTCTCCCCCACAAACCCGGTCCCGGGGAACAGGTACTCCCCGCTCTCGTGCAGGGAGATCGTGAGGACCTCAGGGGTCTCGTAGAAGATGGCCTGGACCCCGTCCCCATGGTGGGCGTCCCCGTCCACGTACAGCACCCGCCAGCCCCGCCGCCGGAAGAACTCGCAGGCCACCGCCACGTCGTTGTACACGCAGAACCCGCTCGCCAGCCCTCGCATGGCGTGGTGCAGTCCCCCGGACGGGTGGAAGACGTGGAGGAACCGGCCGGAGAAGATGCCCTCTGCGGCCACGAGGGCTCCACCCACGATGGTGGCTGCCGCCGCGTGCATGCCGGCAAACGGCGGGTTGTCCCCCGGTCCAAACCCGAACCGCCGGCTGAGGAGGGGATGCGTGGGGTCCTCGCTCAGGGCCCGGACCGCGGCGATGTAGTCGGGGTCGTGGACAGCCCTCAATTCCTCCTCCGTCGCCTCCCGGGGCGGGAGGAGGCCGGTCTTCGGGCCGTCCAGGAACCCCAGGGCGCGGATAAGGTCCACGGTGAGCACTAGCCGCCGGCTGTTCAGGGGGTGTCCGCCGCCGAAGTCGTAGCGCAGGCAGGCCTCGCTGTAGACAAGCGGGAACTTGAACGTTTCACCGCACACGGATCCTCCCTCATCTTCTCCGAATCCCTGTCCTGTGTCCACGCCCATATCCTAGGATTATGGACCTCCTGCTCGTGGTCCCGGACCGGAAGGTGCGGTC
>FWWM01014909.1_pt1 | contig 12044 bp, 13 predicted proteins | sample 2228351 | NCBI WGS metagenome assembly FWWM01 (sample SAMEA103939774, study PRJEB20133) | metagenome | reverse complement strand
AGGAAGAGTGCATTGATAATTCCGAAAATAAAAACTAAAGCCAGAAAAATGACTAAAAAAGAAGGAATTTTGAAATATTCTTTTTGTTTTAACTTTAAATAAATTAAAGAAGTAATAAAAAGATTAAAACCAAGAAAAATCGAACTAATGAAATCAATTAATTTAATTAAATTTAAAGGCTCCCAAAAAGCTAAAGGCAAGATAGAAAAAAACAAAATCAAATTAGCATATTTCTCTGGAATTTTATAATCATAAATTAAACCCCTTTTTAAATAAAAAGCAAAATCAACAAAAGTAATATTTAGAGTCACTAGGAAAATAGCCAAAATCAAGAACCAAAAAGAAAAATGAGGAGCTAAGCTTTGTAATGATTCTTCACTCACCTTTGAGCCTAAAAATCCAATTACAGTAAAAGTATAAAGTAAATAAAGAAAAGTAACCATAAGAAGAGCGATGAGATTAACTTTAAAATAAGATTTTTTGTTTTTATCAATCAAATCATAGACAATAGGTAAGGCAGAGGTTCCAGAAAAAGCAAAAATCAAAATTCCATAAGGTAAAAAGGGTTCTTGGGCATTTAAAAAACTATTTTTTAAGTTTTCAAAATTAAATTTGGGTAACAAAGAGCCAGAAATCATGAGAAAAACAAAAAGGATGGCTAAGCTTAGGATCGTTTCAAAACGAGCAAAAAAGGTCAAATTTTTAAAAATAAAATAAAGATTAAAAAGGGCGAAAAGAAGTTTAATAAAAATTGGACTAAGGGGAGTGATTAAAGACCAAAATTTAGCTAAAGCCATAAAATAAATTAAAAAAACTCCCAGCATGCCAAAATAATCGGAAATCCAAACTAAGTGTTTTAATTGGGGATGAAGATATAAACCTGCTAAACCGGGCAGATTGTGCTTTTCTTGAGTTTGAAACAAAATCTCACCTAAAATTAAGTGTAAAACTAAAAAAGCAAAAAAAATAAAAATGAGCCAAAAAAGAAAATAATAACCACTTTTAGAAAAGGTATAAGGTAAAACAAAAACACCTAAACCAATAATAGTACTGACAATCACAAAAATAGATTTAAGTTCATTATTTATTCTCATCTCTTCTGATGTATCTTTCAAGATAAGTAAATAACCATAAAATGACCAAAGTCAAAAGAACCACAAAAAAAGCTTCCCCATAATAACCCAGACCTACAGAAGCACCAATGGCGGTTGTGACCCATAAAGCTGCAGCTGTGGTTAAGCCGACAATTTTTTCTTCATGTAAAAATATCAAACCTGCACCTAAAAATCCAACACCTACCACAAGACTAGCTAAAACACGCGCCGGAGCTTGTGGTTCTAAAGAACTACCCAGATAAGCAAACAAAGCTGAACCAAGAGCCACTAAAGCAAAAGTTCTTAAACCTGCCTGTTTTTTAAAAAAACTTCTTTCAGCACCCACAAAAGCACCAAAACAAGCAGCCAAAAATAAACGATAAATAATTTCCCAATTGATTAATTCAATAAAATTCATTTTTCTCTTTCTTCAATAATTAAATTAATTAACTTTTCAATTAAGATTTTATAATCTTCCTCCCAAATGATTTTTCCTGAACCACGATGAGCTGCTTCAACAATTTCTTTAAAATAAGCTTCTGTCCCTCCTGAGTTTAATAAAACTCCCATAGGTTTTTCCTCTTCAAAAGCAGCAGTAAATTCATTTAAAGTACCAATTCTTCCGCAAATAAACAAAATACCATCACCCATTTTCACTAATAAAAGGTTTCTTCCTGAATAGCCTTCACCACTATATAAAATGGTGTGATGATAATCAATAGGTAATTTGTATAATCTCGTGTGTTCTTTATAACTTCTTGCCGGAGAAATACCGATAACAATACCACCATTTTCATAAGCACCTTTAGCTACCCATAAAGGCACTCCTGTAGTTGCTCCAGTTAAAATAATCACTTTTGTTTTAGCTAATTCTTTACCAATCTCATAAGCAATTTGATGGATATCTTCACGACAAGGAGTAGTGACAGCAGCTCCAGAAATGACAATTTTTAATTGTGGAAAGACCTGATTCATTTTAATAATGCCGATATTTTAAAACTAACTTAGATGCTTTTTCAATTTTATTTTTTCTTCGCAAAACCACACTTGATTTTTTAGCAAAGGAATGGCTTTGGCCTGCTCTTCTTCTTAAAATTTTTCCTTTCTTAGTAAGCTTAAATCTTTTCACAAAGGCCTTTCTCATTTTCTCTTTTTAAGCTTTACTAATCATCAGGGTATAAAAACTTGAATATTTTTTCAGTGGTTGGGTAATTTTAAACTTAATGAGCTCACCAACAAGATTTAAAAAATTATTCAATTTTTGTTCAGCCAGATCTTCAAATAATCTTTCCCGACCTTTTAAATTTAATCTTATTTGAACTTGGTGTCCTTCTTCTAAAAATTCTTTAATTAATTTACTTTTTCTTTTAAGATCAAATAAGGCTTCATTAAAACCAATTCTTATTTCTTTAACTTCTTTTTGTTTTTTACTAATTTCTCTTTCCTTCTTTTCTCTTTGATAAAGATACTGCCCATAATTTCCTAATCTCACCACGAGAGGATTTTGTTTTTCATTAACCAAAATAAGATCCAGGTTTTCCCTTTCAGCAATTTTTTGCGCTTCTTCAAAATTAAAAATTCCTAATTGTCTTCCATCAGTACCAATCAGTCTAACTTTTTCTGGTTTAATTTTCAAAAGTTTTGGATCAATCAGTTTTGTATTAAAATTATAACATATGTTTATTTTAGGGATTGAAACAACTTGTGACGAGACAGGTATGGCTCTTATTGAAATTAAAGAGGATAAAGTAAGAATTTTAAAAAATGAATTAGCTTCACAAATAAAAATTCATACTCCCTATGGTGGAATTGTCCCGATTTTAGCAGCTCGAGAACATCAAAAGAATTTACCTTTTTTATTAAAGAATCTTGAGAAAGATTTTGATTTAAAAAAAATTGATTATTTAGCTTTTTCCGTTGGTTTCCGTTGGTCCTGGACTTTTACCTGCTTTAGTCACAGGAAAAGAATTTGTTCAAAATTTGGCTAAAAAATTAGATAAAAAAATCATTCCCGTGGATCATTTGATGGCCCATTTTTATTCTGTTTTAATCAAAAATAAATTAAATCAGTGGCAAAAAATTAAAGAAATTAAATTTCCTGCTTTAGTGTTAATTGTTTCGGGAGGGCATACCAATTTATATTTATTTAAAAATTGGAGCGAAAAAAGATTATTAAGCTCAACTTTAGATGATGCTGCCGGAGAAACTTTAGACAAATGCGCTCGTTTTTTGGGCTTACCTTATCCAGGAGGTCCTTGGATTGAAAAATTAGCTCAAAAAGGAAAAAATTATTTTGCTTTACCTAAACCAATGCTTCAAAGAGGTTATCAATTTAGTTTTTCAGGTCTAAAAACTGCTTTTATTGATTTAGTCAGTGATTTAAAAAAATATAAAGACATTGATGAAAACTTAAAAGCTGATTTATGTTTTTCTTTACAGAAAACCCTTTTTGAAATTTTAATTTATAAACTCAAAAAAGCTAAAGAAAATTTTCTCACCCAAACGATCGTTGTTTCTGGTGGTGTGGCTGCTAATCAAACTTTAAAAAAAATGGTCAAAAAAAATTTTCCTAAAGATCAAGTTTATTTTCCGGAAAAAATTTTAGCTACTGATAATGGTTTGAACATTGCTTTTGCTGGTTATTTTATCTTAAAATTTGAAAACAGAATTCTTGAACCCGAAAAACTTGAAGTTTATGCTCGGTAGATTTATTCACTTTTGACCTCAAGAGAACATTTTCGGCATAAATCAACAGCTGGGTCGATTTCAATTCTAGTTTTTTCAATTTCTTGATGACATTTTTGGCAAAAACCATAAGTTCCATCTTTAATTCTTTGAAGAGCTTTTTCAATCTTCATAAGCCTCTTTCTCAAAAAATCTTCCTCAAGATGTTTTTCTTGTTTATATTCATATTTATCCGCTAATTCATCAGAAGCTGAAACTGATTCTTCAATAGCCTCTTCGGTTTCTTTAACAATTCCTTCTAAAAGTAATTTAATCTCTTCTTTTTCTTTTTCCAATTTTTTCTTGATTTGATTTAAATCAATCATTCTTGATCAAAGATAATAAAATTTTCTCTAAACCTTTTTCTGTCGTGGAATAAATCAAATATTTATCCCGAACAAGCCATAAAAATTGATAATTATTTTCAAAATAAACTACTCGGTAAGGATTTTTCTTCATTTCCTTATCCATAAATCGAGGGCTTAAAAGTTTTCCTGGATTAACTTCTAAAAATAAATTCTTAAAATCATTCACCATATTCCTTTTTTCCCACTCTTGGTTGAGCTCTTTAACAATTTTTGGATTTTTAATTTCAAAAATAAGAATCGGATATTTTCGGGTATAACCATAATATAACATCAAAGCATAATTTCCGGTAAACTCTTGTGTTAAGCTCTTAATTTTTTCTGGAGGCATTTTTGTTGGTTTAATAAAATAATTAAAAATCGCTTCAAAGGGTAATGGCTGATTATTGAAAGAAAAATGAAGATAAACTAAAGAAGCAGGATAATCTTGTTCGGCTAAAAATTTTTTCAAGCTTTTTTCAAACTCCTCTAGACTCGAAAGTTGAATTGATCTTGAAGGAAAGGAACCGACAAAAAGTAATTCTTGGACAGGTTGAAAAGAAGGCAGGATTGTTTCTTTAGTCTCTTCAATTATTTCCGGAGAAGGAGTACTTGGAATCACAGAAGGTGAAGGTGTTGGTGACGGAGGTGGTGAAGGAAAAGTAATGGTTGGTTGGGTTGGTGAAGGAGGTAGTGATACTTCTTCGACCATTTTAGTTTCTTTTTTAGGTAAAAGTGTGAGCAATTTTTCATAAGGTTTAAAAATAAAAATTAAAACTATTGCTAAAAGGGAACCAAAAAAAAGAAAAATATAGTTAAGATATTGAAAAGAAAAAATTGTTGTTCGAGAGGTTTTTGTTTTTCCGATGGTTTCTCGAAGAACAAAAAGAGGTTTTTCTTGTTTAGGTCGATAAAAAATTTTTGGCTCAGCTTCTTTCTTCGAAATTTCTTCTTTTTTAAATTCTTCCGCAACTTTTTTTGTGGAAATTTTTTCTGTCTCTTCTGGTCTTTTTAAAGGAACAGAGGGGGCTTCTTCTTTAGTTTCAGGATAGCTAATTTCGAGGAACCATTCTTTTCTACTTGGTTCTTTAATTCCTTCCTGAGGATAAAAAACACCTGTCGTTAATTTTTCTGGAGGAACTTCAATTTTACTTACTTGAGCTTTTGGGGGAGGTTTAACTTCTTTTTCTTTAACTTCTGGTTCTACTTCCACCTTTTCAACAACTTGAGGCTTGACTTCTTCAGTTTTTTTGGGTTCAATTTCTTTTAAGGCTGGTTCTTCCCCTTTCAAAAGATCTTCGGCAGTTAAAATTTTGTAAGTTATTTTTTTATCCTTTTCTCCGGGCATCTTTTAAAGAAACATAAATTCTTCCATCTTCACTAATATTTTTAATTAAAACATAAAGCTCTTCTCCTAATTTTACTTCCTTTTCAATATTTTCAATTTTTTTATCAGCAATTTCCGAAATGTGCAAAAGAGCTGTTCTTTGGGGTGCTAATTCTAAAATAGCTCCGAAAGGCAAAATTTTAACTACTTTTCCTTTAACAATTTCACCAACATTAAAAGCATCGGCAATACTTTTGATAATGTTTTTAGCTAGCTCTATATTTGAGTTTAAATCACCTGTAATAAATAAAGTTCCATCAGGACGAATATCAATTTTCACATTGGTGGAAGCAATAATTTCGTTAATGGTTCTTCCGCCGGTACCGATAATTAAACCAATTTTTAAAGGATCAATTTTTAAAACTTCAACTTTAGGAGCATAAAAACTAATTGTTTTTCTTGGTTCCGGAATAATGTTCTTCATAAAATTAATAATTTCTTTTCGAGCTTTTTCAGCTTGAATCAAAGAGGCTTCGATTTGCTCAAAACTTAAACCTTCAATTTTTACATCTAATTGAATGGCAGTCACTCCTTCTTCGGTTCCAGCAATTTTAAAGTCCATGGCACCAAAAAAATCTTCTGGTCCTTGAATATCGGTTAAAAGTTGATAATTTTGATCATCTTGATAGGCCATACCAATACTAATACCCGCAACAGGTTTTTTTAAAGGCACACCAGCTGACATTAAAGCTAAAGAAGAAGCGCAAACAGAACCCATCGAAGTTGAACCATTGGAAGATAAAACTTCGGAAACTACCCGAATCGTATAAGGAAACTCTTCTTGAGAAGGAATAAGATTTCTTAAAGCTTTTTCCACTAATTCACCATGACCAATTTCTCTTCTTGAAGGTGCTTTACTTGAACCAAGTTCACCCGTGGAAAAAGGAGGAAAATTATAATGATGCATAAAATGTTTTATGCCTTCATATTCAACTTCTCTTAAAATAAGTTCTTCACCCGGAGCAGCCAAGGTCACTGTGGACAAAATATGAGTCAAGCCTCTTTTGAATAAAGCTGAACCATGAACTCTGGGTAAAACATCAATTTGGGCTTCTAATTTTCTTATTTCCTCTAACTTTCTGCCATCAGGTCTTATTTTGTTTCGAATCACGTTTTCTTGAAAAACTTTTTTCAGTTTTTGCCAAAGAACATTAAAAACATAACTTTTCATTTCTTCAAAATTTTCCTGATGCAAAAGTTCAATTAAATTTTTTAGTCCTGTTTCTCCTTCTTTAAAAGAGAAAAGTATTTCTTTGAGATCAAGATTTTTTTTATGAAGAAACTCCTTTAAAAGCTCTTCAGCTTTTTGATAAATTTCTAGGTTAATTTTTTCTTCAAGAGAAACTGTTCCTAGTTCTTTTTCAATAAATTCGTTAATTTTTTTAACTTCTTCAAAACCAAATTTCAAACCTTCTAAGATTTTTTCCTTACTAATTTCTTTGCCTTCCAATTCAATCATATTAATTTTATTTTTGGTTCCTGCGACAAAAAGTTCGGCCAAAATCTCTTCTTCGGTTTTGCCCACTCCAATTTCCCAACTATCTTTTTTTAAAACTAAAGGAACACCGGAAATTGGTCCGAACCAAGGTAATTTAAGATAGTGAATCGCGAAAGAACTTCCTAAAAGAGCTAAAAAAGCAGGATCAACCTCGGGATCATAGGATAAAAGAGTATTGACAATATGAATTTGTCGACGAAAACCTGAAGGAAAAGCTGGTCTAAGGCTTCGATCAATTAATCTAGCATTTAAAATTGAAGTTAAGGTTGATTTTCCTTCTCGACGCACAAAACGACTACCAAAGATTTTTCCTCCGGCATAAAATTTTTCTTCATAATCAACGGTTAAAGGTAAAAAGTCCGACTCAGGAATTTCTTGGCCAAGATTTAAGGTTGTTAAAATCACGGTATCTTTACTTTTAGTTAAGAGAGAAACCATTGATCTTTCAGCCCAATCATTAATTTCAAACTCAATTTGATAACCTTTACTTTGATAAACAAAAATTTTTTTCATCTAATTAAAATTAAATGTTTTAATTCATCTAAAGGATGATAAAAATCAGCAGATTCTTTTAATTTAGCTGAAGTTGTCTGCGAAAAACCAGCAATTTCAACTTGTTTTCCTTGATTTTGTAAATACTCAACTAAAGGTAAAAAATCACCATCGCCTGTGACTAAAATTACTACATCAACTAATTGACTAAATTTGATGACATCAACAGCCATGCCCACATCCCAATCAGCTTTTTTTGTACCATCAGGATAAATTTGCAATTCTTTAATCCTTATTTTGATACCCTGATTAATTAAAGCCTCAAAAAAATCAATCTCTTTAGGAGTAAATTCAGCACGAATAACATAGGCGAAAGCTTGAATAAGGTTTCGGCCATTAACCAAAAGATCCAAAAGTTTTTTAAAATCAACTTTAGCATGATATAAACTTTTGGCTGAATGATAAATATTTTGGGTATCAAAAAAAACATTAACTCTTTGCCAAGATTTACTAAAAGGATTCATAGATTAAGTTCTTTCACAATCTTTTGGTAACGAGAATAAGATTTTTGTTTTAAGTATCTTAATAGTTTTTTTCGATGAGCAATTTTTAAAATTAAACCTCTTTTAGAATTTTTATCATGTTTATGTTTTTTCAAGTGTTCCACTAAATTTAAAATTTCTTCTGTCAAAAGAGCAATTTGAACTTCAGGACTTCCTGAATCTTTTTCATTCTTACCAAATTTTTTAATAATTTCTTTAATTTTTTCTTTAGTCAGGGCCATTTTGTTATAATTTTAACATAAAAAGGATGAACTTCAAAATTGAGGTTATTAACGAACAAAAATGAATCTTAAAAATTGGCTTACTAAATATGAAAATTATCTGATCTGATTTTAGAAAAAGGAAGAAGTCAAGGAACAATCAAGGAATATTTAAGAAAAGTTAAATTTTTTCTTGATTGGTTAGAAAAAAATAAAATTGAAGAAATCAACGATGAAGCTCTTTATGAGTATCGTTCTTTTTTAAATAAAAAGGGATTAAATCTAAAAACACAATCTTATTATTTAATTGCTTTAAGAGGGTTTTTAAAATTTTTGATTAAAAAAGGAATAAAAATTTATGATCCAAATCTAATTGAATTACCTCGATTACCCGAAAGAGAAATTAAAATTTTAAATGATGAAGAATTAGAAAGATTACTTGAAGCTCCTCAAGGAGGCGAAGATTTAAAAAGTTTAAGAGATAAAGCTTTATTAGAGACTTTATTTAGTACGGGTTTAAGGGTTTCAGAGTTATGTTCTTTAAATCGAGATCTAGATTTGGAAAAGGGAGAGGTTATGGTTAAAGGTAAAGGTGGTAAATTAAGGATTGTCTTTCTCTCATCCCCCGCTAAATATTATCTTAAAAAATATTTGGAGAAAAGAGAAGACAAAAATCCAGCTCTTTTTGTAACTTTAAGTAAGTTCAAAAAATATGAAAGATTAACTCCCCGAGGTGTTCAAAAAATCATTAAATATTATGCTCAAAAAGCTGGTATAATAAAAAAAGTCTCTCCTCATACACTAAGACACCAATTTGCTACTGATCTTTTAATAGCTGGTGCTGACTTAAGGGCCATTCAAATGCTTTTAGGACATAAAAACTTACAAACAACGCAAATTTATACTCATTTAACAAATAAAGAATTAAAAGAGGTCCATCAAGCTTTTCATGGTAGAAGAAGAAAATTAAAATGAAAATTTATAATTCTTTAACCAAAAAGAAAGAAAATTTTAAGCCTTTAAAAAATAATCTGGTAAGAATGTATGTTTGTGGTCCCACGGTTTATGATAATAGTCATTTGGGTCATGGTGTGACTTATATCAGATTTGATTTTATAAGAAGATTTCTTGAATTTTTAGGTTATAAAGTTAAATTTGTAATGAATATAACTGATATCCATGATGATATCTTAAAAAGAGCTCGAGAACTGAACTCCATCTTCATCCTAAAGAATTGGCTGAAAAATATACTAAAAACTTTCTCGAAGATATGAGGATAATCAAATTCAAAAAACCTAATAAATTTACTAAAGTGACTGAACACTTAAAAGAAATAATTGAATTAATTAAAAAATTAATTAAAAAGGGTTATGCTTATGAAACTGAAGATGGTGTTTATTTTAAGGTGAGTAAATTCAAAAATTATGGTAAGCTTTCTGGAATAAAAATTGAAAAGGAAATTACTGGCACAAGAGTTAAAACGGATAAATATGAAAAAGAATCTGCCGTTGATTTTGCTTTATGGAAAAAAGAAAACGACGAATGGCTTTTTGATTCTCCTTGGGGCAAAGGAAGGCCTGGTTGGCATATTGAATGTTCAGCCATGTCAATAAAATATCTCGGTATTCCTTTTGATCTTCATGGTGGTGCTCTTGATTTAATTTTTCCTCATCATGAGAATGAAATTGCTCAAGCTGAAGCAGCTTATGGAAAAAAATTTGTTAATTTTTTTCTTCATGGCGGACTTTTGACAATTAACGGTCAGAAAATGTCAAAATCTTTAGGAAATTTTATTTTTCTTAAAGATTATTTAAAAGAAAATTCGCCACGATTCTTTAGATTCTTTGTTCTTTTACACCATTATCGGAGTCCTATAGATTTTAATGAAAAAAATATCAAGGAAGCAGAAAATTTATTTTTTAATTTAAATGAAAGACTTGCTCGATTGTCACAATTAAAACACCAAGGAAAAAGGGCATATTCTTTTAAAAAAACTTATCAAAAAATAATTAAGGCTTTAAAGAATGATTTTAATTCTAATCTTGCTTTTCATCTTTTGTATCAAGAACTAAACAAAATTGATGACCTCATAAAAAATCAGCAACTTAACCAAAAATCAGCTAAAGAAATTTTAAATTATCTTAAAAAACTTGATTCCTTTTTTTTATATCTTTTTCCTTGGCAAAAAATTGATCGAGAAACAAAAAATTTAATTAAACAAAGAGAAAAATTAAGAAAAGAAGGAAGATTTGAGGAGGCTGATCAAATCAGAAAAAAACTGGAAGAAAAAAATATTTATTTAGAAGATTTAAAAGAAAAAACTTTAATGATTAATTTAAATTAACCACAACCACCACTTGTTTCACCACATTCAAGACAAGTATAACAACTTCCGGTTCTGGTTGTCATCCCACCACAATATTTACAGGGTGGTCCAGCTAATTCACCAGTTTGGTTTTCTTTGATTTGAAATAAGGACGAATTTTCGTTAATCAATTTTGGATGTTCTTGTAAAATTGACTTTTCTTTAATTTCAAGACCAAGTTCTTTCAATTCTTGAGGAGTTAAAAATTTTAAAGCTAAATATTTAAAAATGTAATCAATAATTGAACTAGCAATTGGTATTTCTTCATTATTAGTAATGCCCATCGGTTCAAATCTCATATAAATAAATTTACTGGCTAATTCTTTTAAAGGAACACCATGTTGAAGAGCAATGGAAACTGAAATAGCAAAAGCATCTAAAAGTCCTGCTAGAGTACTCCCCTGCTTTGACATTCGAATAAAAATTTCCCCTAAAGAGCCATCTTCAAAAAAACTATAAGTTAAATAACCTTCATGACCAGCCACAGAAAATTTATGAGTTTCTGATTGTCTTACAAGCGGTAATCTTTTTCTTTGTGGTTTTATGGCTTTTTTCTTTTCATCTCCGTATAAAACTTGGGTTGCTTTTGAACCATCACGGTAAACCGCAAAGCATTTAATTCCCAATCTCCAGGCAGTAAAATAAGCATCATAAATTTCTTGAATAGTTGTTTCATGAGGCATATTGAAGGTTTTTGAAATTCCACCACTTATAAAGGGTTGGACTGCTGCAACCATCTTGACATGACCTAACCAATGGATTGATCTTTTTCCTCCTGGTGGTTTGATAGCACAATCAAAAACTGGCAAATGTTCTTCTTTAAGATGAGGTGCTGTTTCAATGTTTTGGGTTTCTTCTAAATGTTGGAGAATATCTTTGATTTCTTTTTCAGAATAACCTAATCTTTTAAGTGCTAAAGGAACTGTTCGATTAACAATTTTCATATAGCCTCCACCAACAAGCTGTTTCATTTTTACTAAAGCAAAATCTGGTTCAATGCCGGTAGTATCAGCATCAAGAGCAAAACTTATAGTTCCTGTCGGAGCAATAACCGTCGCCTGAGCATTTCTAAAGCCATATCTTTCTCCTAATTCAATGACTTCATCCCAGGTTTTTTTGGCTTCTTCTAAAATTTCTTGATTAAATTCATTTGTTTTAATATTTTTTAAAGCATCACGGTGCATTTTCATAACTTCCATCATCGGCTCTTTATTTTTTTCATATTCTGGGAAAGGTCCTAATTTAGAAGCAATTTCAGCTGAAAGTTTATAACAAGTCCCTGTCATTAAAGCCGTAAGACTTGCAGCTAAAGCTCGTGCTGAATCAGAATCATAAGGCAAACCAAGGGCCATTATCAAAGCACCAAGGTTAGTGTAA
>FWWM01014903.1_pt1 | contig 12045 bp, 9 predicted proteins | sample 2228351 | NCBI WGS metagenome assembly FWWM01 (sample SAMEA103939774, study PRJEB20133) | metagenome | reverse complement strand
CCGCAATCGACACCACCATCCGCCTGCACGCACAGGGCTTGTGCTTCTCTTGGGGAGAACGGCGGGCACTGAGCAATGTCAGCCTTGATTTGAACGCAGGCGAAATGTTCGGCCTGCTGGGCCCCAACGGCGCAGGAAAAACCACACTCATCAGCCTGATTGCCGGCCTGATCACACCCGACCAGGGTGAGCTCTCGGTGCTGGGCTACAGCACCCGCAGGGCTGCCGATCTGGCCCGCAAAAATCTGGGCTTTGTATTTCAATCGGTGTCACTGGACCGATTCATGACCGTGGAGGAAAACCTGCTGTTTGCCGCAGGCCTGCAAGGTTTAAACAAGATGCAAGCCAAAGCCAACCTGGCACACCTGTACACCATTTTTCCGATTCAGGCCTGGTTAAACCGCACCGTGGGAAGCCTTTCAGGCGGACAAAAAAGACTGGTGGACATTGCGCGCGCCATGGTTCACAAACCCGGCGTGCTCATACTCGATGAACCCACCACAGCACTCGATGTGCCTTCAAAAAATACGGTGTGGCAAACCCTGAAAACCTTGCAGGCCATCGATGGGCTGACCATTTTTATTGCAACGCATTTGATGGACGAAGCAAGCAGCTGTGACCGTGTGGGCTTTCTGAACCAAGGCGAGTTAAGTTGGTTGGGCACGCCAGCACAAGCGCTGGATGAGTTGCCCGACCAAAGCGTAACCAGCGTGCGCACAGCCACATTGGCCGACTGGTTTGTCTGGAAAATGAACGGCGGAGCACACTGAATATGTTGATGCATTTTTACTGGGCCGTGATTCGCCGTGAAAGCCAAAAGCTGTTGAAGCAACGAGACCGCCTTGCGGCAGCCATGGTACGCCCGGTGCTGTGGTTGTGGATTATTGGTGGCGGCATGCAAGCCTTGGCTGGTGGCGATTACACCGCGCGTCTGCTGCCTGGCATTGTAGGCATGACCCTGCTGTTTGGCGGCATGGTGGGTGGCCTGAGCATTGCACTGGACAAAGACGCAGGCACCATGCGCTTGCTGGTGACCGCCCCTGTCAAAACCCATCACATACTCATCGCCAAAACACTGGGTGCAGCCATTGGCGCACTGGTACAAATGGGTTTGTTGATCACCTTGCTGCTTGCCCTTGAAGGGCTTTATACGCTGCTATTCCCCCTCGGCTTCGATTTGCAGGAAGTACTGCCTTGGGTTGGTCGCACCTTGTGGCCCGAGTTACATGTGCTGCTGCCCGGGGCCACCTTGGCCGCCCTGGCTTGTGCTGCCTTGGGTGTGCTGTGCGGCACATTTGCCAAAAGTATTGACGGTTTTGCGGTCATGATGAACTTCGTGATTTTTCCGGTGTTCTTTTTCAGTGGCGCTTTGTACCCCATCGAACCTATGCCCGCCCTAGCTCGCTGGGTGGCCCTGATCAATCCATTTTCCTATTGCGTCGACCTGCTTCGCCACGCCTTCAGCAGCCATGCTGAATTTGGATTGATGTTCGCCACCTTGGTGCTTGTGGGTGCCACGGTAGGCATGTTGATTGTCGCCACCTGGAAGTTCTCACAAAGCGGCGCGGCTGTTCCACTGAATCAGTAATTTACTAATTTTACATAGATTTAATAGAGAAAAACTCTACTCACCATTAGCACGATCGTTCGTATTTTTACTTACAATATCCTCGAAAATTCCATTCTCAAAACGGACCTTCGAGGACGACATGAAACAATCTACTTTTCAAATCAAAACCATTTGTGCAGCAATCGCAAGCTTGACTATTGCGGGTACAGCACAGGCAGCCGGGTTCGCCTTGCTTGAACAAAATGCCAGCGGTGCTGGTGTGGCCTATGCAGGCAAGGCAGCCATTGGCGAAGACGCCAGCGCAGCCTGGTTTAACCCCGCCAGCATGAGCCGCCTGAAAGAACGCCAAGTGGTGTTGGGCGGGCATTACATTGACTTGAACAGCGAGTTCAACAATGAAGGCTCGACCTCTCCTGCTGCCATGCCTGCAAACCCGGGCCGTAATGTCGGAGACTTCGGTTCAGAAGGCTATATTCCCAATTTCCATCTGCTTGTTCCAATCAACGACAAGATGAATTTTGGTTTGTCGGTGGCCACACCCTTTGGATTAAAAACTGACTATCAACAAGACTGGATTGGCCGCTTCCAGGGCATCACCTCGGACATCAAATCGCTGAACATCAACCCCTCGGTGTCCTACAAATTCAATGAGCAGTGGTCTGTAGGCGCCGGCGTGTCAGCCCAGAAACTGGATGCCAAACTGAGCAGCTCCACTGTGCTCGGACTCAATACGGAATCACTGACCACCATCGCCGGCGACGGTTGGGGATATGGTTTTAATCTGGGCGTGATGGGTCAAGTTACCCCCGCAACGCGTGTAGGTGTGGCTTACCGCTCTGCAATTGAACAAGATCTGGAGGGCAATGTGACCTTCAGTGGTCCGGCGGCGGCCACACAAAATAGTGACTTGAACAGCAAGATCCGCCTGCCATCTTCACTGAGTATTTCCAGCGTCACCGAGTTGAATTCCAAATGGCAGTTGTTGGCAGACGCCACATGGACCGAGTGGACAACCATTCAGAAACTGCAATTTGATCGCGTGAATGCAGGTGGCGCAGCGGCTCCCATTCCAGTACAAGACTACGAGTGGAAAAACAGCTGGCGCTTTGCGGTGGGTGGCATTTACAAGTACAGCGACACCATTAACCTGAAGGCGGGCGTTGCATACGACATGACGCCGGTGCCCGATGAACGTCGCAAAGTGCGCTTGCCTGATGAAGACCGCATAACCTTTGCGGTTGGTTCACAGTACAAGTTCGACAAAGCCACCACCTTCGATGTGGCCTTTCAGTATGTGATGCCCGACAAGGCGAAAATTGACAGCACAGAGGGCGCAGGCGGCGCTCAAAGCCGCGTGCTGGGCACCGCAGAAGGCGATGCGTTCATCCTTTCTGGCCAAGTGTCTTACAAGTTCTAAAATCTGCAGACGAAAAAATGCCCGGCACCAAGCCGGGCAGAAAAGACGCATTCGTTTAGGAGACTCTCAAACCGCCACAACTTTTTCCAGCTCCCAATCAATGCCGGAAAAAGGTCCCAAGGAGCAATTTGATCAAACCGTTTGCGTCAATAAGTTCCCTGCGGAGCAGGCAGAAAACTTGGGGGTGAAAATGACAACACTTCTAAAACGCTCTACTACTTCACTACTCACCAAACCACCCCGCATGGGGCAGTTTGGTGTACTTCACAAACCGATTACTTCATCAGCTTGAATACCCACACGGAACCACCCTGTTCGAGGTAGTTCACCTTGCTGGCTACATCACCGCCCCACAGGGGAACAGCGCCACCCCAACCAGACACTACAGCCACGTACTGCTGACCGTCTTTGCCTTTCCAGGTTACGGGAGGAGCAACCACACCGGAACCAGTCTGGAACTTCCAGACTTCCTTACCGGTTTTCGCGTCCGCTGCTTTCAGGAAACCTTCTGGAGTACCCCAGAACACCAGGTTACCGCCAGTGGTCAGAACACCACCCCACAGAGGCGCATTGTTGGTGATTTCCCATTCGATCTTGCCAGTCTTGGGGTTCATCGCACGCAGGGCGCCGATGTAGTCAAAGCCAGGCAATGTCTTGATGGTGAAACCGGCGCCCAGGTAAGCCGCACCCTTCTTGTAGGTGATTGGCTCGTTCCAGATTTCCATGCCCCACTCGTTGGCAGGAACATAGAACAGGCCAGTATCAGGGCTGTAGGCCATGGGCTGCTGGTTCTTGCCACCCAGGAATGACGGAGCAGAGAACACTGTTTCGCCTTTCTTGCCATCCATCTTGGTGGGGTCACCAGGGCGGTTGGCGGGGTCGAAAATCGGGCGACCTGTCTTCATGTCGATGCCCTTGGCCCATGTGATTTTCTTCACAAATGGGAAGGCATTTTCCAGCTTGCCGGTGGTGGCGTCGTTCACATACATGAAGCCGTTGCGGTCAGCTTTCGCACCAACACGCTTGCCATTCATGTCGAAGGTCACGAACTCGTTCACACCGTCGTAGTCCCAACCGTCGTTCGGTGTGGACTGGTAGTGCCACTTGATCTGGCCAGTTTTTACGTCAACTGCCACTGTGGATGTGGAATACAGGTTGTCGCCGGGGCGCAGGTGGCTGTTCCAGGGCGCTGGGTTACCAGTACCGAAGTAAGCCAAGCCTGTTTTGCTGTCATAGGAGCCACCCAGCCAGGTTGCTGCACCGCCGGTTTTCCACATGTCGCCTTTCCAGGTGGCATTGGTGGTACCGGAAATTCCAGCTTCCTTCTTGTTGCCGTCTTTGTCCCATGTATAACCCATGTGGCCTTCAACGGTTGGGCGCAGCCAAACCATTTCACCGGTCTTGGCATTGCGTGCTTCAACACGACCCACTACACCGAATTCACCACCCGATACACCTGTCAGCACCAAACCGTTGGCGATGATGGGTGCAGCAGTGTTGGAGTAACCCGCTGCATAGTCGTCAATCTTGTCTTTCCACACCACCTTGCCGGTGTTCTGGTCCAGGGCGATCAACTGGGCATCCAGTGTCGAGAAAATCACCAGGTTGTCATACAGGGCGGCACCACGGTTCACCACGTCGCAGCAAGGCATAATGCCTTCTGGCAGGCGGTGCTCGTATTTCCACAGCTTTTCACCTGTCGAAGCATCCAGTGCGTAAATGCGTGAATAGGAACCGGTGACAAACATTTTGCCATTGTGAATCAGCGGCTGGCTTTCCTGACCACGCTGCTTTTCACCACCGAACGAGAACGACCAAGCTGGAACCAGCTTGCCCACGTTCGATACGTTGATGTCTTTCAATGGGCTGTAACGCTGACCCTCTGTACCAATACCCCAGGACAATACATCGCCTGTGGATTTGGCATCGTTTTGAATCATTGCGTCTGTCACATTGGCCGAAGCCACTGCGGGAATCGCCAGTGCGGTTGCTACCATCGCGCTAAGCAGAGTTTTGCGCATTATTTGTATCTCCTCTCATCATCCGTTACTTTGAGGTTCTCGCCCCTCATTTGCAGAGTCGGGGCTACCCGGTTACAACCTAGCGCAAGCTTCATGCCAAGTAGAATATTTCACCTAAATAAAAATTTTATTCAATAAAATCAGTGCGTTAAATAAACACCCTCATTAGAGTGATTTCATTGATCGCGATAAGCAAAAAAAGAGACAGTTTTGTGACATTGCAACAGCGCATCTGTTCAGCAACACACAAACTGTCCCTTTTTGACACACTTGGTACAGCGTTAACCCTGATGATTTTTCTCAGAATCCGCCCAAAGCCTGCTTCTCATATAGAGGATACAAATTGGTCACATTGCGATAAAACTCGGCCGGGTAAGCTGCAAAATTCTGGAATCGCTCGGGCGCGCCTTGTTTCATCACATCATTCATTTCCTCGCCCAGATTGGCTGCATCGGTCAGTCGTTTGTCCAGCCAACTCAAGTAATCCAGGGTTTGGTCAATGGCCTCGGTGCCCCAACTCACCGGGCCATGGCTGGGCACCACCACTTTGGGCTTCATGGCTTGCAGTTTTCTCAGGCTTTCTATCCACGGTTTCAGTTGAGCATGCGGTGTAGTCACAATGCGTTTGTAAAACACCAAGCCCCCCGCCCACATCACCTTGCTTTCCGGATCAAACACCACCAAATCCGAATCGGTGTGGCCTTTCAGTTCGAGTGTTTCAACGGACTTATCACCCAAAGCTTTCAACTTGCCCGGCACGATCGTTTGCGCAGGAAACACACTTTCTGTGCCCTTCATCCAGTCGCCGCACAAACGGTACAGGTTGGTTTCATACAACGCCGCTTCGGCTTTGATGCCTTGGATGGTCAACTTCGTGGCGGCCAGCGCCTCTTTCGGGTAAGCCTGATTGCCCAGAAAATAATCCGGGTGAAGGTTCAGCGCCACCACCTGCTTGACCGGCTTGCTCTTGCTGACTGAATCAATCAAGGCACGCTGCTGCTCGCCATAAATACGCGAGGTTCCGGTGTTGATGACGTACACCCCGGCCTCATCCACATAAAAGCCGGTGTTGATGATGTTGCAGCCATTGGCCTGAGAAAAGTCATCGTTCACACCTGCAATCACATACCAGCCACCCGCCAGTCTGGTGGCTTTCAAGCCGTAATCAAGGGTCGATTTGTTGGGTGTTGGTTTGGCAACATTGGGCAGTTCGGCCAATACGGGGCCAGCAAGAACAGTGAACGTGGACGCGGCAACTATTGCGCGCACCGCTTTGCACAAATTCATTGGGTCACCTTTGCATCAATCCGGTTGCCGTTGTTGTCGCGCCCTACCAGGCTGATGGGGCCAACCGGTTTTTTGTCAAAATCAAACGAGAACAAAGGGTTCTCCGACACGGGCTCAAAGGGGTAAAGCCTGGCCAGCACTTGTTTGTTCTTGTCTTGCAAAATCATTTCTTCAATGTAAAAGGCGGGCACACCGGCCACCAACCCAGTGTCCATGGGGTGGGACACCTGCACGCGCAGGCGTGCGTCATCCCGCAACTGGTTGGCATCAAACATTTTGCCAGCGACCTTGTTCAAGGTTTGGGGCCAGCTGCCATCAGCCCGTGTTGCGCCGGGCACGGTGCAACCACCGCCAGCCGCTTCGATAAAGGCGTAGCCCACATGCCACACACCATCTTCAGTCAACGCAGCCACGCGGATTGGGCTGGCCTGCTCTAGCTTGAAACGGAAATTCAGCGCTGGTTTGGCTTTCTCGGGGATGAATTCAAGTACTTTTCGAATCGGGTTTCTGTCCACCAGCACCACGATTTTTTTCACCTTACCGAGTGCCGAAGCATCAAATGACACAGGTACATTCATGGCATCTTCAGCAAACAAGGGCACGGTGACCTTGATGCGAGAATCAAACACGGTTTTTGCATTGGCCTCAAAAAACTGCCCTTTCATATCTGGCCACTGCATGGAACCCAATGGGTTGCCACCGGTCATATCACTTTTAACCGCGCCCAGTTCTGCCTGTGCCGAAAAAACCGGGCTGGCGAAGAAATTGCTCACCAGAAAGAAACTGCCAACGAGAACCCCGAGTGGGATCATTCGATTAATCGATTGTTTTGTACTGCTGAACATCATGATTACCTGTCTCCTGCATTTTGTAATCTGTCAGAATGCAAGCAATCGACATGCCTGTATTCGCAAATGCTCAATCTAAAAATATCCGCACGCTGGAAGAAAGACGACGGTCAGTTTGTTGAACTGGACCAGCGCATGTTGAACACCTTGAAAACAATCGATTCGGCAGGCTCCATTTCCTTGGCCTGTAAAACGCTGGGTGTTTCTTACCGTACCTTATGGTCGCAAATACAGCAATACAACCAAATGCTGGGCGAAGAACTGGTGGCCACGCACGGGCGAGCGGGTGCCTGCCTGACCCGGTTCGGCCACAAACTGATCTGGATGGTGGAACAAGGCAATGTGCGTGTTGCGCCCGACCTGGGTACGGTGGGCGAACAACTGAACGCTGAATGGCTGGACATTGATCAAAACAAGCCATGGATCAGCCTTGCGCTGAGCGACGACCTGGTGCTGCAAAACCTGTTTCAAAACACCGCGCTGTACAAAAAACTGCAACTGTCGCTGCGCTGGTCGGGCAGCATTGCGGCGCTCTCCGCGCTTCACCGTGGGGAAGTGCGTGTAGCGGGCTGCCACTTGCCCGTCGGCCTTGAAGAACACTCCCATGTTCATCACATCATGCGGCGCTGGTTGCGCGGTTCCAACCTCAGTGTGATTGAACTGTTCGAGCGTGACATCGGCTGGATGAGTCGCCCAGCTTCCGTGCCACCAACACTGGAAGACGTGGCCCAACGGCGCGCCCTGCTGGTGAACCGCAACTCGGCCTCATCCACCCACCACCAACTGGACGCACTGATCACAAAAGCCTGCCTGAAAGCAGAAGACCTGCCTGGGTTTTTTCACGAAGAAAATTCCCATTTGGCAGTGGCTTGTACCATTGCAGCGGGACACGGTGACTTGGGCCTCGGCATTCGAGCCGCAGCTGATCACTACGGGCTGCAATTTCGTGCAGTGTCTAAAGAAAGATACTTTTTGGTATTGCACAACAGCGACCTTCAATACCATGCCCTCGAAATTCTGTTGCCTTGGTTGCGCAGCGACGAAGTACTCGAACATGTAAAAAGTGCTGCGGGATACAAACCATTGAACATTGGCAGAACACAGGCACTGGAATTGTTTCTCAACGAAATTCAAGCCAACTAACCCCCCACATTTGAGTGTGTCAAATGTGTGCAGCGCAACAATATTATGCAAATAATTGCATAATTAACTGACAGGGCCTGCTGTCCTCTCGCCTCGAGTCTGGCAACTTCATTCCCAATATCTTTTCCACAAATAGCGTGTTGCGGAAACAAACTTCCGAACACTGTCCCCATTCGACACTGGCATGCCCGTTGCGCAAAGCGCCCTACCACCATCAACACTACAAAGGAGTTAGGGATATGAATATGGTTGACGAATTAAACCTGGGCGTGGCGTTTCCGTTCAAAGCGAAATATGACAACTTCATCGGCGGCCAATGGGTCGCTCCAAAAGGCGGGCAGTACTTCGACAACGTAACGCCAGTCACAGGCCAGGTGCTTTGCAAGGTTGCTCGCTCTCAAGCTGAAGACATTGAACTGGCGCTGGATGCTGCGCATGCAGCGAAAGACGCTTGGGGCAAACGCTCACCCACAGAACGCTCCATGATTCTGAACCGCATTGCCGACCGCATGGAAGAAAACCTGCGCCTGATCGCCGTGGCTGAAACACTGGACAACGGCAAACCGCTGCGTGAAACCATGGCTGCCGACATTCCGCTGGCGATTGATCACTTCCGTTATTTCGCAGCCTGTATTCGTAGCGAAGAAGGCAGCATTTGTGAAATTGACCACCAAACCTACGCCTACCATTTCAACGAACCCTTGGGTGTCGTCGGGCAAATCATTCCCTGGAACTTTCCGATTTTGATGGCGGCCTGGAAGTTGGCACCTGCATTGGCTGCCGGCAATTGTGTGGTGTTAAAGCCTGCAGAACAAACACCAGCATCGTTGCTGGTGGTGATGGATTTGATTGCTGACTTGCTGCCGCCCGGCGTGCTGAACATCGTGAATGGCTTCGGACTGGAAGCTGGCAAACCACTGGCCAGCAATCCGCGTATTTCAAAAATTGCATTCACCGGTGAAACATCCACAGGCCGACTCATCATGCAATACGCCGCACAAAACCTGATCCCTGTCACGCTGGAATTGGGTGGCAAATCGCCCAATATTTTCTTCTCTGACATCATGGATGCAGACGATGCATTCTTTGACAAAACCCTCGAAGGTTTTGCCATGTTTGCATTGAACCAAGGCGAAGTGTGCACATGCCCGTCACGCGCACTGATTCAGGAAGATATTTACGATGCCTTCATCGAACGCGCCATTGAACGGGTAGGCAAAATCAAGCAAGGCAACCCGCTCGATGAAAGCACCATGATCGGCGCTCAAGCTTCCTCAGAGCAACTGGAGAAAATCCTGAGTTACATCGATCTGGGCAAACAAGAAGGCGCCAAGTGCCTCATTGGTGGCGAACAGAACAAACAAAGCGGCGACCTGGCTGGCGGCTACTATGTGAAGCCAACCGTGTTCCACGGCCATAACAAAATGCGTATTTTTCAGGAAGAAATTTTCGGCCCCGTGTTGTCGGTGACTACCTTTAAAGACGAAGCTGAAGCCCTGCAAATTGCCAATGACACGCTGTACGGTTTGGGTGCAGGGGTGTGGAGTCGTGATGGCGCGCGCGCTTTCCGAATGGGCCGTGCCATTCAGGCTGGCCGGGTGTGGACGAATTGTTACCACCTCTACCCCGCACATGCCGCCTTTGGTGGCTACAAGCAATCGGGCATTGGTCGCGAAAACCACAAAATGATGTTGCACCACTACCAGCAAACCAAAAACCTGCTGGTGAGCTATAACCCCAACGCCTTGGGCTTTTTCTAAGCGCTTTGTTTGATTTGGCTCACGCCGCTCAACTCCAAAGGGATTGGGCGGCATTTTCATTGATGTGGAGAAAAGAATGGCAAACCGAGTCAGCGCAAGCCCTCAGGCACTGGAATTGATCGCGACCTTGAGAGCTCAGCATGGTGACGTGATTTTTCATCAAAGTGGCGGTTGTTGTGATGGCAGCGCACCCATGCTGTTTCCTCGCAACGAGTTTCCCTTGGGTGGATCAGATGTCAAGCTGGGCGACATTGGTGGCGTGCCCTTTTACATGAGCAAATCCCAGTTTGCCTATTGGGAACACACGCATTTGACAATTGATGTCGTGAAAGGAAACGGCGGAATGTTCAGCCTGGAACGCCCCAGTGGTATGCGATTTCTGACCCGGTCGCGTTTGTACTCCGATGAAGAATTTGCGGCGCTTCCACCGGTGCAATCAGCGGACTAGGCGTATCAGGAAAAAAACGCGATCCAGACCCCAAACAACAAAAACAGAGCACTGGCTACCGCACGCAGCACTTTCAGTGGCAACACCCGCGTCAGCTTCTCACCCAGAAAAACCACGGGTGCATTGGCGATCATCATGCCCAAGGTAGTACCAATCACGACCGGCAGGAAATCACTGTATTGGGCCGCTATGGCCACAGTGGCCAACTGGGTTTTGTCGCCCATTTCGGCCAGAAAGAATACGACAATCGTGGTGAGCAACACGCCCCATTTGCCAGTCTCGGGCGTCGAGTCGTCTTCCTTGTCGGGAAAGAGGGTCCAAATACCCATGCCCACAAAACTGGCCACCAAAATCCACTTCAGGGTTTCAGCACTGATCAAGGTAGTGACCCAAGTGCCCACCGCACCTGCCAAAGCATGGTTCAACAAAGTTGCAATCAGTATGCCCCACACAATTGGCCAGGGCTTTTTGAATCGGGTCGCCAGGATAATGGCCAATAACTGGGTTTTGTCGCCCATTTCGGCCAAAGCCACCAAGCCTGTTGCAGTCAGAAAAGCTTCCATCACATCGTCACTTTCAAAGTTGGCGCAAGTTTACCATCGCCCCAACAAGGGTCATCCACAATTGACCCAAAGTTCAGTAATGAAATAATACGCGTCACTTCAAACGACACCTGTCAACATGACCCAAGTCAATGTGCTCTCGGAAATTCTGGGAGTCACCGCCCCTGTATTCGCGATGGTCTTCATGGGCTTGCTGTTGCGCAAGGTCAATCTCATCAACGACTCGTTCATTCAAACCGCCTCCACCCTGACCTACAAAGCCACCATGCCAACGCTGTTCTTCCTGTCCATTTGGCAGGCCGATCTGCAAAGCGCATTCAATGCCAAATTGGTCCTTTTTCTCTGTGCTGCCACAGTGCTGGGTTTTCTGGCCAGTTGGTGGTGGGCCACTCGAGCCATTCCGTACGGTCAACGTGGGGTGTTTGTTCAGGGTGCTTTCCGGGGCAATTGCGGAGTAGTCAGTTTCGCCTTGGTGGCCAGTTATTACGGCGACTACGGACTTTCGGTAGGCGGTGTGTTGGTCGGCTTTACCATTTTGTTGTTCAACGTGCTGTCGGTGTTGATTCTCTCCATTTACAGCCCCACCTTGAAATTCAGCCCTGCTGCGGTGGGTAAGGAACTGCTTAAAAACCCCCTGATTATTGCGGTGGTGCTGGGCATGTTGGCCAGCGCAATCCAGCTTTACATTCCTCAGTGGTTGTTAAAGTCGGGCGAGTACTTTGCAGGCCTTACCCTGCCTTTAGCGCTCATTTGTGTGGGTGGCACACTGTCCTTGGCTGGAGTGAAAGCCTCGGGCCTGTCAGCCATGCAATCCAGCGCCATTAAAATTGCAATACTGCCCGTGCTGGCCTGCGCCGCTGCATGGGCCATGGGTATTGAAGGCCGAGACCTGATCATTCTCTGGATGTTCTTCTCAAGCCCCACCGCAGCCGCCAGCTTCGCAATGGCTGTCGCTGCCGGCGGCGACGGCAAGTTGGCCGCCAACATC
>FWWM01011616.1_pt1 | contig 12046 bp, 9 predicted proteins | sample 2228351 | NCBI WGS metagenome assembly FWWM01 (sample SAMEA103939774, study PRJEB20133) | metagenome | reverse complement strand
CAACTCCATAGATCACAATATTTATAAATCAGCATATAATCAGAAGTTTACAGGGTTATATTTCACTTCCAAAAACAGGCAGTATTCGGTTTCGGACGGGTAAGTAAGGAGTTGATATCGATTGGGAAAGTAGTAGCTAAGGATTCGCTCCACCGTTTGGATTCCGAAACCGGAGGGAGTAACAGGAATTGCTGTATTTAAATCATTGGTGATGCAAAAAACCAAGGAATCACCCTCATCAATGGAAGGATAAAGATCTAGAGAAACAAGGCAAGGCCGATCGGGATTAAAACAATCGCCATGTTTGAAGATGTTCTCCACCAAAGTCATCAAAGTCCACTTGGGGAAATGTAATTCAGTGAGATTTGTACCTCGTAAATTGCAGGACATCTTGAGATTCAGCCTATTTTTGAACCGAAACTGTTGACTTTCCAGGTAACTTTTTACAGCTCTTATTTCCTGACCCAGCGAATTTGGATGATTTGGATTTTTGTAGTTATAGGAAAGGACCTCAGTAAAAATGGAAAGCTGTTGACTGAGCTCAGGGGAAACTTTTTTTACAGCAATAAAAAAGCTACTGATCCAATTCAGTACAAAATGAGAGCTTAATTGTAATGACTTTTGTTCGATCTTGAGTTTGAGCTGTTCAACTTCCATTTTTTTATTGAGTTCCTGCCTTTTGCCATCAATATAGAATACCCAAATGAAGATAATGTACACAGCATAATGAAAGAATCTGCTTGTCTCATTTCCTAGGAATTTCCGAATAGTAGTCAGTTCATTTGAATACTGAATTTGTGTATAATATTTTATCACTAGGTAGACAATCATTAGAACCAAGAGTTGAAGGGATACCAGTATCCACTTTTTGCGAATAAATACTTTTGGCAAAAAATGAAAGAATAAGAACAGGCTAAAGACTATTCCACCGGAGAAATGGACTATAATGAGAGGGAAAGAAGCTCTAGGGATACCACCTCCGAACCTAATGATCAAATCAATAAAAAAGATAAATATCCATATTCCCCAAATGACCAAACTAGGTCTATTTTTCATCTTAAGGAATACTCGTTCGATACCTTGGTTTAGCGGGTTGATACCCTTAATAAAGGCTTCTGTGTCCTCTATTTGATTCTGGTGTTTATTAAAAATAGATTTCATACATACCAAATTAAAGATCTATGCTAACACTTAAGGAACGTACCGATTGCCTAATGGCCATCAAGAGATTCAAAATCAAGCGGTTGAACAAAGAGAAATCACAAGGTAAAAAGCTGTTGACCAGTATCACCAGTGAGTGTCCAACCACTACGATTACAAGTATTCAGTAAGGCTAGGGAGCATCTTGAATGTAGAAAAAGGGGATGCTTGATAGCCGGATATTTAATTCTTAACACCTAGCCGAATAAAGGCCAAAATACCGGATCGTCATTCCGGTGGAGAGAACCTCCAAACCAAAGGATCTGCTTTATAAAGGCAGGTCCTTTTTAGTTATTGGGCTTTCGAAATAGTACCTCTTCAATCTCAGTGACTGTGATATGATGAAAATCGGCGAATTCCTGAATGGTAATCAGGTTATGCTTTTTTTTACAAACACTCTCTTTCACTTGCTTCAAAATTTTGTAAGCATAAGATCTACTTCGACCGGTAAATACCATTATATCCTGAGCATAGATAGTTTTTCTATTGTTCGGCATTAGGATTAGAAATGATACTTCCAAGGCAGGTAAAATTTACCTTCCCACCGATAACAGGCCTGAAAACGTACAGCATTGGAGCTCCAATCCGCTCAATATAAACAAGTTGGATTAATAAAAAAATAATTTGACTATTTTCCTTAGGAGAGGGAACAAGAGAGTTGGGGATTTGTCGAACTGTTTAATTTGGGGATTGAAGGTTGTTGGGGAATCGTCGAACTGGGGAATTGATGAATTGATGAACTGATTAATTGGGGAGAGCTGGGAAGGGAACGATAAGCTTACCATTTGAACTGTAAATGGGACGAGATGGGACTTGTGGGACAATCGTTGAATTGATTATCTGATGAATTGAGGAGTCATTTGTAAGTGGTCTGTGGTGACACAGACCACGGAAGAGGCTTTCGGTCCGAATTGTACAGGGGACAAGTTGGGACTATTGGGACAGAGGGAGAGTATGCAGTCGCAGTTTTCAGTAGGCAGGGATTACCAATCCAGACCGATGGGAAATGGAAGGCTTTGGAGTTGTCGGATTGCAAATCCTACAGCAGGACCTCAACATTGCAAATGTCGAGGAGCGGGGGATTGATTAATTGGGGAATGGATGAATCGGGGAATTGGCCGAAGTTCTAAAGTTCGAGGTTCAGATGTTCAGGAGGGGTGGTTGTCGAATTGGGGTATTGTCGAATTGGAGAATCGTCGAATTGATGAATTGGGGAGAGCTGGGAAGAGAACGATAAGCTTTCCATTTGAACTGTAAATGGGACGAGATGTGACTTGTGGGACAATCGTTGAATTGATTGTCTGATGAATTGAGGAGTCATTTGTAAGTGGTCTGTGGTGACACAGATCACGAATGAGGCTTTCGGTCCGAATTGTACATGGTAGATGAGTTGGGACTATTGGGACAGAGGGAGAGTATGCAGTCGCAGTTTTCAGTAGGCAGGGATGACAAATCCAGACCTAGCTAGGGTAGTTGTTTAATCGAGAGCTGTTCGGAGTTCGGGACTTCGATTTCGAGACTCTCGTCTCTCAAGTGCTCAGTCTGACAGGTTCGCGGTTGTTGGGAAATTGTCGAATTGATTATCTGATGAATTGAGGAGTCATTTGTAAGTGATCTGTGGTGACACAGACGAGGGCAAAGGGAATTATCTCAGGTAGTCAGGCACAAAGCACGGAGGTGGTCGGCTATTTCATACCCTAATGAGGGGTGTTTATGCACTGAAATGGGGCTTATGTGGGGAAGAATTGCATATATCCTTTTTATCACTTGAAATTTGGATAACTAATTCGCGGAGCTATGAAGGGATGGAATACACTAACGAGTTCACTTTTAATACTGGTCTTTGGCTATACCGGTCTGGAGAAATTTTTACGATTTGAGCAGAGCCGAAATGCCTTTCGGAATCAGACTTTTCCGGTTGAACTCGCTGAATTATTAAGCTATGCTATTCCAGGGATAGAGTTGCTGATCACCGGGCTCCTGCTCTTTTCTGTCACACGCTGGTGGGGATACCTAGGCAGCGCCTTGCTGCTGACGGTATTTATCACTTATGTGGGATTGATCTGGGTGGGAGCTTTTCCTCGGGTACCCTGCAACTGTGCCGGAATTATCGAGAGCCTCGGATGGGCGGAGCACTTTGTGTTGAATCTGGTGTTGATCGGGATTTCGGTGGCTGGGTTGAGGTTGGAGGCAGGGAAGTATGGGGGTTAGGAGGTTTGGGAGTTTGGGAGAGTAGGCAGTCGCAGTTTTCAGTTGGCAGGAAATACTAATCCGACCCAGCGGAGAAGTCAGAAGGATGAAATCAGAAAGCTGAAAAGAGTAGGCAGTCGCAGTATTCAGTAAGCAGAGATTACCAATCCGATTCAGCTGGGAAGTCAGAAAGCTGGAAAGAGTGGGCAGTCGCAGTTTTCAGTTGGCAGGGAGTAGGGATTGACCCCTTTGGGGTCTAACCTTTCAATAGCCAGGGGTTTTTAACCCCTGGATTAAGATGTAAAGATTGATTTTGGGCGCTGGCCTAGGATCATGAACTGGAATAGAAACTTCAATGCCAGCGCAATGGAATCGGATAGGTGTTCGGAATTTCAAATCCCTAAGGATAGTAGGGTCGGATTGCAAATCCAACCCAGCCGAGAGAGTTTTCGGATTGCAAATCCTACAGCAGGACCTCGACATTGCAAATGTCGAGGAACGGGAGCAACTCGGTCAAAACCTTCGAGGTTTGAGAGACCTCAAAGGTTGACAGAAAATTGGGGCTGTGAGGTGGGCATCACCACCCCGCAGCCTAAAACTTGCAAGGGTAAGGCTGCAAAAAATGATTTAAAAAGGTCTAGGAGAAATCCTGATTGAATCAGAAAGACGCTATGTTTTAGAATTCTCATAAAACCTTCGAGGTCCGGAAGACCTCAAAGGTTAAGAAGATAAAGAGGAATCCATTTCTCTCGATGGCTGGAGTGAGAGACCTGCCAATACTGATGGAGTCCTAAAGGGAGATGCCGAAAACCCTGATCAGAGTAGGCGCTTTAACCACGTCTTGTGAGGAAGACTAATCCTTTCCCCACAAGACAGCAAACGGTTTGGCCCTTTTTGATTTGTTAAAAAAGGGCACATGCTTATGAACAGACTATCAAGAATGCTCCCTGCGCTGGCATTGGTGCTGGGAGCAACCTTAGCAATGGCAATGAATTTTGCCGACCCTATGCCTTCTCAGGTTTTTGCTGAGGATCCTGAGAATGAGGGAGAATTTATCGACGTCAGCAGCTGGCAACCTGGAGTCGATTACATTTGTGACCAAACCGGGGATTGTCTCTACGATGCTCCCAATGGAAATGTGGTTCAGCAAGGTACTTTCATCGATTTGAGATGAAAGGATGGGGAGGCTTGGCCTCCCCTATTTTATTGCTGCTTTTCTCCAAAATACCGTTCCCTTTTGCCTGTGAAAGCTTGATTTTTAAGCCTTACCATATAATAATCAATCCTTTCTATCGGTTTGTGCAATTGGATTTAGTGCCAATTCATTTTCCGGAATAGGGAGCACGTATTTTTTTGAAAGTGGTCTCAAAGTCACTGTCTCTCCATTGATTTGACGGATAAGGGTACGCTGAAATTCAGGTTCAGCATTTAATCTTCTCAGATCAATCCAATTGATCCCTCGATAAACCAAGCTTTTCCTTTTTTCAATCAATATCCAATTGAGTAATTCAAGTGATGAATTATTCTGATCGGATACATACTGATCTGGTAAGTACCTTGTTTCCAGCAGCTGATTCATTATCAATTCTGCCTCCGTTGTTTGATTTCGTCTAGCCAGACATTCCGCTTTTATCAGGAAGATTTCATCCAAAGCCAAACCTCCAAATCTGGAAAAATTCCCTGAATACTGACCCTTATAGGTATATCCTCCATTAGGTCTAAGCTGGGTGTACAAGGTTTTTCTTAGGTCACCATCTTGATATTTTTCAATCAATTCAGGGTTGATCCAAACTTGAATATTAGATACTCCAGAAAATCCACCTGAAATCAAAACGGTATGAAAAATGACTTCCTCATTATATTTCTCAAATGGATAGGCTGCATTAGGATTTAGGTCATTATAGTGTATTAATGAAACTTCTGGACGGCTAATTACCCAATCTGCAGCTTCTTCTGCTAACTCATAGTTCCCAATAGTCAGGTATAGTCTGGATTCGAGTGCCTTTACTGCTAATTTGGATGGTCGTGTTTTTATTGGGTCGAGAACAGGAAGTGAATTGAAGGCTTTGTCCAAATCATCAAGAATGGATTCATAGTAAGAGCTAAGCGAAACTCTTGGTGACCGCTCCAAGATCTCCGAATTCAACCTTAGAGGAATGCCCAGTTCCTGATCGTTGACTCCTTGAAAATAGGCTGGCGAAAATAGCTGTGCCAACATAAAATGAGCATGGGCCCGATGGAACAAGGCCTCTGCCCTCATTTTATCGAGTTCTGCATTTTCAGGCAATTTTTCTATCTGTTCCAAGACTACGTTAGCAATGAATATTACCCGATAAATTCTCGACCAATCTGCCCCTCCTGTAATCGGCCAGATTTCTTCTCTCCACAAATAAGCATTTTGCTCTTCTTCGGTTCTGAGGGAGGACCAACCTCCATCCGTTATTACAAGATCATCCGATGAAAGGAGACCAAAACCCGGTACCAAATTGAGTTCGCTATCATTATCAAGGAGTGCTCTGATATCCTGCTCAGTTGTAGGAATAAGGATGCCTTTATTGGGTCTTTCATCTAAAAACCCTGAACACCCCCACAGTATTATGATGGACATTATTCCCAGTTTATTTAAAACATAATTTTTCATAACAAGTGTGATTTATGATGATTGATTCTATCAAGTAGGTTAGAAGGTCCCACGAATTCCCAAAGAAAAAGAGCGCAAAGGGTTCTGATTTCTGAATTCGGGATCCAAAGGATCATCGGATGCCTTCCAAAGAATTCCCAAGTTGTTGATATAAGAGTAGACCTCCAGATTAGAAAGGACTCGCCTATTTCCTCTTGAAAAATCAGGAAACCTATAACTTACATTGATATCCTGAAATCGGATATGATCTCCTTTTTCTACAAGGGTCTCGGAATATCTATATAGGTTATCCCTACCCACATTGGTATTTAATGGGATGGAAGGAACATCGGTTATCAATTCATCACCCGGATTCTGCCATCTTAATGCGTAATCTGAATGCCCCGGATTTCCCCGAAGTAGGGAATTGTACAGCACCGAATTCCTTCTGTAGTAATAGCCTAATTTGTAAGAAATATTAAATGAAAGAGAAAGACCTTTCCATGCTATGGTATTTCTAAAGCCCCCAAAAACGGTAGGTCTTGCAGAGCCATGAAAAATAAGATCATCGATTCCAGACTCTCGAATAATTGCTGTAAAATCTTGAGAAGGACTACCATCCAAAAATCCTTGAGGATTTCCATTATCTGGATTGAGGCCAGCCCAAGGGTAACTAAACATAGAATACAGTGGATACCCTTCCACAGGATATACTCTTCCAAAACCTACTCCCCCATTGGATAATACACTTGAGACTGGCTCTTCCAAGAGATATTTAGTGACGATCTCTTTATTCGTGCTAAAAAGCAATTGGGATTCCCAAGTCCAAATTCTTTGTATATTCTTAGAATTCAGAATTACATCCCAGCCTGTCCCTCTGGTATTTGCAGAATTTCCGCGAAATGCATCCAAACCGCTTGATGGTGGCAGTTGGGTATCTGCAATCAAATCCAAGCCATTTTTAAGATAGTATTCTATCGATCCTGATAGTCTTGAATTTTTGGTTTCGAAATCCAAGCCAAGGTTAACTATCGCTATTCGTTCCCAACTCAAATCCGGATAAGGTGGATTGAGTATTCGGGCATACGGGAGTCCTGGATTAAACCCGAAAACCGAACTGGTTAAAAATAAGGCAGTGGTCTCTCCCGTGAGTGTCTTGTCTATATTCCCATTATATCCATACGAAGTCCTGATTTTTAGGAAGGGAAGCTGTTCCCAATCAAAGAAACCCATTTCACTGAGCGTCCAGCCCATACCAAGAGAATACAGTGGAACTCCACGTTGATTAGCCCTTACTCCAAAAAGGTTTGACTGATCCTTTCTGAAACTAGCCGTGACATCCACTTTATTTGCATAGGTATATCCCGCATTTCCATAATAGGATAAGAACCGATCTGTCAAATCTCCCAAGCCTGCTCCAAATGGAATTACCTGAGAAATCGAAGGATTGTAGAAAAAAGGATAAGGTGTGATGTAATCCACCGGAATGGTACTGGCCAATTGAGGATTATAGCCATAGAAGCGGGTAGAATAGGAATTCAGCTGATAATCTTTTGCTTCAAACCCGGCCAAAACGTTAATCTGGTGTTTACCTGTTTGTCTGGTATATCTCAGCAAACTTCTGAATTGATGACTTTCCCCTTCATTGGTGTTCCGGTTTAAAATAGCCCCTACTGGAACCGGATAAACAAGGGATCCATCCTCACGAATCTGGGTATAGGTATTGATCAGGTTTCGGGTAAAATAACTTTCCTGACTGTTGAAATTCTCCCCTACCTGATTGTTTGCCCAATATTGATAACTGAGTTCCGCCGATAGACCTTTGAGCGGTGTTATATTAATTGCGCTTGTCCACCTGATCTCATTAGAAACATTGGTATTGACAGTTTCCCCGATATCATTCAAAGGAAAAAACTCCCAGTTCAAAAGGCCTTGCAGCTGAGCTTCCTGAACAAAGCTCTGCCTGAAGTTTCGAACTACAGGGAGTGGATTACCTTGATCATCAGCTAGTCGAGCATAGGGATAAGTTTCGGTCAGTCCGTTGAAGATTAATCCATTTACCCCTTGATTTCGGACAGTTGCTTGGTTTTTAATCAGAGCAATCTGATTGGAAAAAACAATCCGCTTTTTCCAAAAATTAAACTCTTGATTCCCTTTTAGTGAAATTCGGCTTCTGTCGTTACTTTGGACATTTTCACTACTGTGATCATAACCCAGTGAGATCCCATATCGCTGCCTTTGATTTCCTCCCGAAATCTGAAGGGCATATTGTTGATCCAGTTGAGGTTGATAAATGTATCGGTTGATATCATGTCTCAAATCCTGTCTCTGTAGAATTGCCAATTCACGATCAGCCTCTTGCTGGCTAATCTCTCCGTTTTTCAAAGCATGGAAGATTTCCACCCCTGGAGTAATTGCATCCTTATTTTGAGAATTAAGAACTGTATTGTAGAAATTTCGGGAGTAGAGCAATTCTTCTACCTCCAAAAAGTCCGCCGGACTCATATTCTGAGCGTAAAAGGCATCCGGTTTTTCAAACAACCTACCATTGGCATTGAAGGTGACACGGAGGGGCTGATTGTACTTTCCGTTTTTGGTGGTAATAACTATAACTCCATTACCGGCACGAGCTCCCCAAATAGATGCAGCAGCGGCATCTCTGAGCACAGAAACCTGCTCCACATCATTTGGATTGATATTTTCGAGTGGCCCGTCGTAGGGAAAGTTATCGACAACAATAAGCGGTTGAGAATTGGCGAAAAATGTACTTTTACCCCGTATGGATATCCGGTCTTCTCCACCTGCTCTAGGATTGATCAACAATCCTGATGTGACATTTTCAAGACGTGAAAGTAGATCCTGACTTACACTTCGGTTAATCAAATCTTCATCAATCGTCACGAAAGAACCCGTTACCCTTTCCTTAGGTAACTCTTGGTATCCTGTCGCTACCACATCCACCCCCTGAAGCTGCAAATCCGATGGAGCTATGATAATGCGGATGTCCTCCTGGGTAGGAACTGACAGTTCAATGGATTGGGTTTGAAAACCAATAAAGCTGACCAATAAGGTGTATTTACCTTCCTCAAGAGCAATTGAAAATTGCCCTTTCTCATCGGAAATTTCCAAAATTTGCTTCCCCTCCACTCGGATAGTGGCTCCCGGAAGGGGATCATTGGTTGATTGATCTATAACAGTGCCTCGGATTATATCCTGCGCTGATGCCGGGCCATGCAGAAAAAGAAGTACTCCTGCCAGCCAACTAACTAAGATGTTTTTCATAGAATGGAGTGTGATTTGGGTTGGAGATCATTTAGATAGGTTTTCAATAGCGGAATAAGCTCATCAGCCAGAAAGGGAACCTGAGAAGCCTGAATGATCCTCCCCTTCCCGTCCAAGAGGATGCGATTGGGAAAAGAGCTAATGCCGTATTGAAGTAGGAAAGGATGCTTGCGGTTGAGTGATCCGGTATAGAGATTGACAAACTCCTCTTGGGTGTATTTGCCAGATTCCAGACTGGACTTCCAAAGCTCTTCAGTAAAGTCAGCAGAAACCGTGATCACCTGGATTTGGGAATGCTTTCCAAATTCCTCCTTGACTTTAGTCAGGGTATTTTCATTAAATGCCAGGCAAGCTTTGCATCCGGTAATCCAGAACTCAAGCAGGATGAGTTCACCTTCAGCCACATCTTCAAAGCTTCTCAATGCCCCACTCCTATCAAAAAACTCAAATCCAGAGACCTTTTTCCCAGTTCCCTTCAGGTCTAACAGTACCTGCAACCAATCCTTATGACTAGACTCATTCAATTGTGCCAGTTGCTGATTAAGGTATTGAGGAGCTTCAGGGATGAGATCATAGCTTTTGTAGAAGAGGCGAACCAGCATTTTCCTGTTCCAATAAGGATCCGGAACCGGGACATGGAGATAGCGGCTCGTATTGGTAATGCCTGCCTTGATTCTGGATTGAACCTCCAGAAGATCCATCATTTCAGCTGAGTAAGGACTGACCTCCTGAGCTAGGACCGACTGTAGATTCCCAATTTGGATTTCGGCCAAGCTGACTACAGCCGAAAAGAATGCTGAATTCTCTTTCTCTCGTTTCGCATATAAGAGATGACTGTTGATGGCAAGAAGGTATTTTCTCCATTCCCTCAGTTCCACTTCCCTTTTAAAGAAATCCAGAAACTCCTGAGGCAGCACTTCTTTATACGAATTGATCAATGCCCAAGACCGATACAACAATCCCTCTGATCCATACAAGTCCCTATTTCCCAGTTCATTCAAGGCTTCCTGGTTTCGTGCCTTGAAACTCAAGAGAGGACCCGCAGAGGATTTGGCATCTTGGTATTGGGCAGCATAAGTAGAATCCTTCAGCACCTGATCCGGATTTTCTGTCCAAAGTACCGGGGGAATTCGAACCTGAAATTCCTCTTCCAATCTGCTCAAGTCCTGCTGAAGCTTAAACTTCGCTGCTGCGGGCCCTGCAAAAACCAAGGAATTGGATTCCAGATTGAGAAAAACCTGAATGGTATCTCCCGGATCGATCCGATAGCGGTTAATAAATGGAACCGACTCGCCCAAGGAAAGGGAAATCCATTGAGGTTCCTGTGAGGTGGACAAGTTGTATTGAAAGGACCTGGATTTCGGATAGGCTCCCTCCATCAGATTGCCCAGTTTCAAAGGCAGAAAAAGCAAGTTGGATCCCGGTGCCTTGGGAGATTCAAAGAAATACTCCGGATAGACCAAGAGTCTGAGTTCATCCCTGCTTCCATATTCAGTAACTCTTCCCCAGATAACTGCATCGGGAGAGCTTGAAGAGGGATGGGATGTCGGGTGTCCGATGACCGATGCTTCGACTCGGCTCAGCACAAGTGTCCGATGTTGAGGGGCGTCACTGCGAGCGGAGGCACGAAGCGAAGCAGTCTCGTTAGTTGAAGCTGGAGGACGGGAGACGGGAGACACAAGAGAGGTCCGATGTCGGATGTCCGATGCTTCGACTTCGCTCAGCACAAGAGACCGAAGAGTAGGTCCACCATCGAGGGTGGTCAGGCTAGTTGTGTAATTGGCAGGACCTGAGACTTCTGCCCCATCATCCACCTGAGTGAAAGTATCGGAGAGAGTTTCCTCTCCCCGATGGGTGTCTCCTGAATGCGGGGAGACGTGAACCGCCGACCTATGAAGAGACGGTTTTGGGGGTGACTGAGCACTTTTACTCAGGTTGGGTGATGTACAACATAGGAGGGTCAGTATCAAACATAATAGACTAGACCATGCTATTCTATACTGGAGATATGCTGCGCGAAATATACCTCCCTGCGGTCGGTGAAATATAGCTACGCTGAGATAAGCTCCACGAGATACACTTCGCTGCGCTACGTGAAATACGCCTGCGGCGAGATAGGTCAAGGACTCTATACACCGCAAAGCGATAGGCGGACAGGGAAGTCGAAGGCGTTCTTTAATCGCCTTGAGCTTGATGATGGCTTTCTGGAAAAGGCATGGCAATGCCAGGAAGCATGTGAGTAGGATTTTTTGCATGCTTGCAATGAGTTTGAAGACCGGAGACGGAAGACGGGAGTATTGTCCGATGTCGGGTGTCCGATGTCGGATGCTTCGACTGAGCTCAGCACAGGTGTCCGATGACTTATCCAACTCTGTGGAAAGAGCTGGAAATATCGAATATCCAATGACGAAGATCGAATGTCGAACTACGGTCCAAAATGGACATGGGAATCCCGTTCTGCCTCCCGATAGCTATCGGAACGGTCAGTAAGTGGTTAATAAATAAGTAGATAGTAGAAGGAAAAAGATACGCTGCAGTCGATCGGCTCCTTCTGGAAAAATCACTAGGAAAGAGATACCGCTTTGCTGAGATATGCTACGCGAAATACACCTCCCTACGGTCGGTGAGATAATGGATTCACGGTAACAATCCAGCTTTTGGATTTTCCTATGTGACGTATCGTTACACCCTGATTCTCGATGGTAGTCCCGAATCGGCAAATCGCTCGGGAGCAATCAGGGGCGAAAAGTGATC
>FWWM01014901.1_pt1 | contig 12048 bp, 7 predicted proteins | sample 2228351 | NCBI WGS metagenome assembly FWWM01 (sample SAMEA103939774, study PRJEB20133) | metagenome | reverse complement strand
GATGTACTCCTGGCCGAGGCTGAGTTTTCCGCAGCGATGTGCTGCGGCCCCATTGAAGCGAGAACGTTTGGCCAGTACCACGTCACGGCGGCAAACCGTTTTCCGCAGCGATGTGCTGCGGCCCCATTGAAGCAATCTCGTACGCGGCATCATATTCGCTTCGCAATGCCGTTTTCCGCAGCGATGTGCTGCGGCCCCATTGAAGCTGGTGGGAACATAGAGCCAATCCGGTTATCATACTCGGGTTTTCCGCAGCGATGTGCTGCGGCCCCATTGAAGCGGCAGTATAGGCAAGATTGTGACGGTGTACGGCGTACGTTTTCCGCAGCGATGTGCTGCGGCCCCATTGAAGCCTCACGCCAATGGCCAGGACCTCCCGGCGGAAGTCAGTTTTCCGCAGCGATGTGCTGCGGCCCCATTGAAGCTCCCTATTATTGCAACGTATGCCCGTCCTGCTCCATGTTTTCCGCAGCGATGTGCTGCGGCCCCATTGAAGCCTTCCTCCAGCCAGAGAACTGGGCCACGGAGGCTGGGTTTTCCGCAGCGATGTGCTGCGGCCCCATTGAAGCCCATCGCTCGCTGAAATTTAGGCGCGGTCGCGCTGCGGTTTTCCGCAGCGATGTGCTGCGGCCCCATTGAAGCGGGCAATGTTATGCGCGGCCACCCAATCCGCATTGTGTTTTCCGCAGCGATGTGCTGCGGCCCCATTGAAGCGGGCAATGTTATGCGCGGCCACCCAATCCGCATTGTGTTTTCCGCAGCGATGTGCTGCGGCCCCATTGAAGCGTCCCCATACAATCCTGCCGCCAGTGTCCGTGAACACGTTTTCCGCAGCGATGTGCTGCGGCCCCATTGAAGCCCGTGTCAATCCGGATGAGCGAAGAGGGGCGCTTTGCGGTTTTCCGCAGCGATGTGCTGCGGCCCCATTGAAGCCGAGCGGGAGCCGCGTGGTGGATGTCTCGCACGTGTGCAGTTTTCCGCAGCGATGTGCTGCGGCCCCATTGAAGCCGCGACTACAGGTAGGCCCAGGTTCTGCGGCATACGGCGTTTTCCGCAGCGATGTGCTGCGGCCCCATTGAAGCTTCGTATCCGGCCGCGGAATGTGTGTTATCATTGCAAGTTTTCCGCAGCGATGTGCTGCGGCCCCATTGAAGCTTCGTATCCGGCCGCGGAATGTGTGTTATCATTGCAAGTTTTCCGCAGCGATGTGCTGCGGCCCCATTGAAGCCGTGATATTGAGCGCGCGCTAGGAGGTGCACAATGAGTTTTCCGCAGCGATGTGCTGCGGCCCCATTGAAGCGAGGCATCGCTCGTAGACAGCCGCGACGGCTCCGACCGTTTTCCGCAGCGATGTGCTGCGGCCCCATTGAAGCCTGCAGATCACCGCCATCAGCGCACCTCTCGCAATGTTTTCCGCAGCGATGTGCTGCGGCCCCATTGAAGCTACCTGACAGGTAATGGCTGGAGCCTCAACAGCTTAGTTTTCCGCAGCGATGTGCTGCGGCCCCATTGAAGCCGCAATCCCGCCCTGCACGAGAGCACCAGTGATGCGTTTTCCGCAGCGATGTGCTGCGGCCCCATTGAAGCCGGCCTCCGTGGCCAAATTCTCTGGCTGGACTAAGTGTTTTCCGCAGCGATGTGCTGCGGCCCCATTGAAGCAAACTTGGCGCGGCAAAAAGGCGCGTCCGGATTTGGCGTTTTCCGCAGCGATGTGCTGCGGCCCCATTGAAGCAAACTTGGCGCGGCAAAAAGGCGCGTCCGGATTTGGCGTTTTCCGCAGCGATGTGCTGCGGCCCCATTGAAGCGCAATCCGTAGTGCGTTGATCATTCGCTGCGCAACGGTTTTCCGCAGCGATGTGCTGCGGCCCCATTGAAGCCATAGCTCTTAACATTAGCATTATAATACAGCGCATGGTTTTCCGCAGCGATGTGCTGCGGCCCCATTGAAGCTCCAGGAGAAGCTCGTACAGGATCGCCGAAGCTACGAGGTTTTCCGCAGCGATGTGCTGCGGCCCCATTGAAGCAGCCGCCGCTAACGCATTTCCGCCTTCAGCCCTCTCGGTTTTCCGCAGCGATGTGCTGCGGCCCCATTGAAGCCGATTATACTTTGTCCAACGCTTGGTTGTGCACCAGGTTTTCCGCAGCGATGTGCTGCGGCCCCATTGAAGCCCGTGGAGCCGAGCCTTCCCGTGCAGCCGAGCCTTCGTGTTTTCCGCAGCGATGTGCTGCGGCCCCATTGAAGCCGCAGGCGTTCCACGATGGGTCAGCAATGTAGTCACGTTTTCCGCAGCGATGTGCTGCGGCCCCATTGAAGCACGCTGAATAGCTTCGTTTATATTACGCCCAAATATAGTTTTCCGCAGCGATGTGCTGCGGCCCCATTGAAGCTGCACTTGGTGCCGGCGTTGGGGCCGCCGGTGGCGGCATTTTACGTTTTCCGCAGCGATGTGCTGCGGCCCCATTGAAGCTGCACTTGGTGCCGGCGTTGGGGCCGCCGGTGGCGGCATTTTACGTTTTCCGCAGCGATGTGCTGCGGCCCCATTGAAGCACGAGACCACGCTAGAGCCCGGCGACTGCATCGTGTTTTCCGCAGCGATGTGCTGCGGCCCCATTGAAGCTCCTGTTCTCGCTTTTCCAGTTTTCTCTGGAAAATCGTTTTCCGCAGCGATGTGCTGCGGCCCCATTGAAGCCCCCTTGGCGGCTTTTGTCGTCTGATCAAGAATCTCGTTTTCCGCAGCGATGTGCTGCGGCCCCATTGAAGCCGGTGTTGCCGTATGCGTCCAGGTCGCGGTGGCTCGTGTTTTCCGCAGCGATGTGCTGCGGCCCCATTGAAGCCGCGCGACCGGCCAGGCGAGCGCGGACTATCTTCGGTTTTCCGCAGCGATGTGCTGCGGCCCCATTGAAGCAGCTCGAGGCCCAGGTTTTTAGTGGCGTTAGCGTAGTTTTCCGCAGCGATGTGCTGCGGCCCCATTGAAGCTGTAGATAACCTACGAGCCAGTGCATTTCGTTGGACCGTTTTCCGCAGCGATGTGCTGCGGCCCCATTGAAGCTTCGAGACTATCAAGCACAAGCGGTTCATGTAGCGGTGTTTTCCGCAGCGATGTGCTGCGGCCCCATTGAAGCGTTGTTCGAATAAAATTTATCCCACGCTGGTGTCGTTTTCCGCAGCGATGTGCTGCGGCCCCATTGAAGCCCATGGATCAGCCCGAAGCTTCTCCTCTTCTCGAACCGTTTTCCGCAGCGATGTGCTGCGGCCCCATTGAAGCCCAAGCGGACACACTTCATTCAAAGGAGGAGAAAATGTTTTCCGCAGCGATGTGCTGCGGCCCCATTGAAGCTTGTTTTTGGCAGTATATCACCAAAACCCCCGACGGCGTTTTCCGCAGCGATGTGCTGCGGCCCCATTGAAGCTATTGTGTATTAGCAACATGGTAAAATGACGGCACTGTTTTCCGCAGCGATGTGCTGCGGCCCCATTGAAGCGCGAACCGAAGCTGCCCGTGGGCAGCTCGAAGCTTCGTTTTCCGCAGCGATGTGCTGCGGCCCCATTGAAGCAAGTGTGTCAAGGCTCACCATAGATAGAGGGGCTCACGTTTTCCGCAGCGATGTGCTGCGGCCCCATTGAAGCTAAATGTAAACGTAGGAGTATTGGTCGGCGTGTTGGGTTTTCCGCAGCGATGTGCTGCGGCCCCATTGAAGCTAAATGTAAACGTAGGAGTATTGGTCGGCGTGTTGGGTTTTCCGCAGCGATGTGCTGCGGCCCCATTGAAGCGGTGGCCGCATGGCGCAGGTCCGCGGCGCGATCGCGTTTTCCGCAGCGATGTGCTGCGGCCCCATTGAAGCGCGGGGTTGAAAAGCGCATTGTTCAGGCAAAACAGATGTTTTCCGCAGCGATGTGCTGCGGCCCCATTGAAGCGACGGACAGTGGCAGGTCTCGTCCGTCGATGATTGTGGTTTTCCGCAGCGATGTGCTGCGGCCCCATTGAAGCAACGTCGCTTCATTTTAGTACACCACCTGATGATGTTTTCCGCAGCGATGTGCTGCGGCCCCATTGAAGCCCAGAGTAGCTGATAGTCGGTGCCACCACGGCCCCTGGCGTTTTCCGCAGCGATGTGCTGCGGCCCCATTGAAGCGCATCTATGCTCGCGATGCTCGAACGGTACATGATGTTTTCCGCAGCGATGTGCTGCGGCCCCATTGAAGCAACCGCAGTTTGCGCCTGCTGTGCAAGCGCACCGGTTGTTTTCCGCAGCGATGTGCTGCGGCCCCATTGAAGCCACCAGTGAATCTACCGCGTCAAAGCACCGATACCACGTTTTCCGCAGCGATGTGCTGCGGCCCCATTGAAGCGGTGAGAAGAGAGAAATGAGGAGTGAGGAGCGAGAGTTTTCCGTGGCGATGTGATCGCGGCCCCATTGAAGCGATGAGAAGAGAGAAATGAGGAGTGAGGAGTGAGAGTTTTCCGCGGCGATGTGATCGCGGCCGGGACACCTGTGCCACCACGCGCCACGGGCGACCCACCGGGTCGCCCCTACATCGCCATGGTCGTGTCGTTTGTCGACACGGTCTTACGCGGGTTGTCCGCGACCCATCGCAATGCATTTGCGCAGCTCGCGCATCATCCCCGCCCGCGTGCCGCGCTTCGATCAAGGGCAGTACCGCTGCGGGGCGACGGCCAGCGGGTGTTCGCACATTGTTCCTAGGCACCAAGCAGTCCGATGCCTCGTTTGGTGTGCCTGTGCTGAGCGATTCCATCCAACGACTTGTGATCGCGGACGATGTGTTCGCCCTCGTTGCGTTGGCCGCGGAACCACATCCCCCGACCGGATGTAGGAACAAGCACCTGTAGTTCGCCCTGTCGGGACGAGGAACAAGGACTGGTCCTACGGGTTGGTGATCCGAGGGAGGTCACAAGGGCACGGTAGTGTGGTTTGGGGACACGGCACCGCCGTGCTCCTACACAAATGGCGCACGATGGTTTGCAACAAGGGCGCCGTGCTCCAACGACAGTGAACGATCCGGTCAACCAGTTTCCGCATCGGTGCCCAACGTGATGCAAGCCTGGAGATGCCTCACCAGATGCACGGCACCCCCTGTGGGGGCACGGCACCACCGTGCCCCCACAGGGATGATGGGGAACGTGGGCACGCAGAGGAGTTGCGCTGTGCCACCACGCGCCACGGGCGACCCACCGGGTCGCCGCTACATGGCCATGGTCGTGTCGTTGTCGACACGGTCGCACGCGGAGCACCCGCCACACACGCCCAGCATTCGGTTTGCCCTGCGATCCTACTTCCCTCTTGCCTAAAGGCGAAAATTTGGCGAAAAAGCGGGGCATGTCGGTACTTCCCTGTTTCGCCCGCGAAGAATCGCAATTAGCACTTCTCCAAAGGACCTCTGGGGTCCGGCGCGGGGCCGTACAGGAACCCGTCGCGCGGGTTTCGTGTGGAATTCCGGAACTCGACCGGTTGCTGGGGGGTGGATGGCCCCGAGGGCAACTGAGTGAGCTGTACGGGAAGCACTCGAGCGGGAAAACCACCCTTGCCTTGCAGTTGCTGGCAACGGTTACCCGAGCCGGAGAAACCGCAGTGTGGATCGATGCTGCCGATGCTTTGCACCCGCTTTCGTTGGTCGCAGCCGGGGTGGAGTTGCCGCGAGTGTTGTGGGTTCGTCCGCAACGCTGGCAAGAGGCATTGCGCTGTGCGGAAATCGTCCTTCTGGGAGAAGGCTTTCCGCTGGTGGTTCTGGATTGGGGCCACCACAGCCCTCGGAGGGCAAGTCATGCCTCCTGGATGCGCTTGCAACGAGCAGCCGCTCGCGCGCAGGCGGTGCTGTTAGTGCTGGCTCCTTGCAGCGTCGCGGGAAGTTTTGCTGCGTTGCGCGTGCGCGTGTCGGCTCGGGAGGTTCGCTGGCTTTGCGCCGGAAAACGCAAGTTCTTCCAGGGCCTGTGCGTACAGGCTGCCATCGAACGCAACCGCACCGGTCCCGAGGGGCGCTGGGCACTTTGGGAAGTTCCGCGCACTGCTGGTTCCAGCTCTGTGTGCGCTGCGTGAAGGAGCGACACCAGCCTGGAGGCACAACCGATGCGCATTGCTTGCTTGTACGTGCCCGCATTTCCCTTGGCTGCATGGGTGCGCGCAGAACCAGAGTTGCGGAACGAAGCGGTCGTCGTGGTGCAGCGCAGCGACCCGCGCAGTCCGGTGCTCGCCGCATCGCGCGCCGCGTGGCGGTGGGGAGTGGCACCCGGGATGCGTTTGAGCCAAGCCCAAAGCCTGTGCAGTAAGCTGCATGTACGGCCCTTGGCCAATTCGGTCCTCGAAAGCGCTCGGGCAGCCTTGATCGATACAGCCGCATCGTTTTCTCCCGCGATCGAACCTGCCGAGGAAGGAACGGTCTACCTGAGTCTCGCCGGCTTGATCGGCTCGCAATACGGATCAGAGGCGGAGTTTGCCACGAAACTTGCTGCACGGAGCGAGCGCTTGGGGCTCCCGGCTCGTGTGGCCATTGCCCGCACAAAGACGGCTGCGCAGTTGGCCGCATTGCGGAGCGAGGGCGTTACCGTGCTGGCTCCCGAGGAAGAAACGGACTTTCTCGCTTCGGTTCCGGTAGCTGCCCTCCGGCCGTCTGCGGAACTGCTCGCCACACTCACACGCTGGGGCATTCACACCATTGGCCAACTCGCTCGCCTGCCCATCGATGGAATCGCCACGAGGCTTGGTCCAGAAGGCCTTGCACTCGTGCGGCGCGCGCGAGGGGAGGACCCGATCCCTTTGCAGCCGCGCCCCTGCCCGCTCGTTTTCGAAGAAAGCATGCAGTTCGATTACACGATCGACAACTTGGAGCCGTTGACCTTTGTGCTGCGGGCCATGCTCGAGCGCCTGACGGTTCGTCTGGAAGCACGCGGGTGTGTGTGCGCTGAGCTGCAGCTTTCTTGGCATTCTCCTGGAATTGGCTGGGACGAACGCACCTCGTCCCTCGCCTACCCCAACAACGAACCCAAAGCTTTGTTGGCCGCGCTTCGCTTGCAGCTCGAGCAGCATCCTCCTTCAGCACCTGTGGACGCAATCCGGCTCCGTGCAACTCCCGAAGTGCTGCGCCCTGCCCAACTCGAGCTTTTTCGGCCCAACGGACCCGCCCCTGCTGCCTTGGCAGCCACTCTCGCCCAATTAGCCGCACTGTGTGGCAACGAGCGCGTTGGCGCCCCTGCTGTGCCGCATTCACACCGACTCGATGCAGAGCACCTGGTACCCTTCGGCTCGTCCACTGCAGCCACGATGCCTCTTAGCAGCCCTCCCCCGAGCGCACTCCCGCCGCTCGGATTGCGGCGCTTTCGCCCCCCAGTGGCGGTGGAAGTCTTTTACGAGCGCGAGCGTCCGGACTTCATTCGCGGTGCTGGCCTCGGCGGGCGCGTAGTGTCGTGGGCAGGACCGTGGCGGGTCCACACAGAATGGTGGTGCCCTGTCCCCTACCGACGCGATTATTACGATGTGCAATTGAGCGATGGGGGGCTGTACCGGCTCTTTCGCGAGGCAACCTCGGGAGAGTGGTTTGTCGACGGAGTGTACGACTAATGCGCCAGCGTTTCCCCGATGCACGAAAAGCGTCGCAACCGTTCTCATGGACTACGTAGAACTGCACTGTCACTCCGCTTTTCACTTTTTGGCGGCTGCTTCACTGCCAGAGGATCTCGTCGCACGGGCTGCCGCCTTGGGTTACGGCACTTTGGCGCTCGGCGACGCGGATGGCGTGTACGGAGCCCCGCGTTTCTATCGGGCTGCGCGCGAAGCAGGGATCCGGCCTCTGGTGGGCTGCACGTTAACCTTGCGGCCCTGGAGCAACCCGAACGAGCCTCCTCCCAAGGGCACGACAAGCCTGTATGTGTTGGTCGCCACGCGCACCGGTTATCGCAATTTGTGCCGTCTGCTGACCCGCAACAAGTTAGCCTTTGCCAAAGGCGAAGCGGTGCTCACTTGGAAGGAGCTCGAAGGGTTTACCGATGGGCTCTTGTGCCTCGCGCGCGAGGCCGTGTTTTCTGCTCCCGGGCATTTGGCAACGGGCGCATTGGAAACGCTGTGCCGATTGTTTCCCGGGCGGTTGTACCTCGAGTTGCATCGCCACGACGACCCGGTGGAGGAGTGGGAAAACCGCGTCTTGTGCGATGCGGCCACCCACTTTCAATTGCCCGTCGTAGCCACAAACGACGTGCGCTACGCCACACCCGAAGGGCAGTCGCTGCTCGACGTGCTCACGTGCATTCGGCATCGCACCACCATCGACGCTGCGGGATGGTTGCTCGAGCGCAATGCCGCACGCCACCTGCGCCCACCTGCAGAAATGGTCCAGCGGTTCCGCGATCTTCCCCGTGCAATCGCCAACACTCGTGCCATTGCCGAGCAATGCGAGTTCACCTTAGCCAACCTTGGCTATCGCTTCCCCGATTATCCTCTGCCTCCCGGGCAAACCGCTCACGAACATTTGCGCGCTTTGGTGTATCAGGGGGCGCGGGAACGTTACCGCACGATCACCCCGGCAGTGCGGCGCCAGCTCGAGCACGAGTTGGCCATTATCGGGAAGCTCCAACTGGCGGGATACTTTCTCATCGTGTGGGACATCGTTCGCTTTTGCCGCGAGAACGGCATTCTTGCCCAAGGCCGAGGATCCGCCGCCAACAGTGCGGTGTGTTACGCGTTAGGCATCACTGCGGTCGACCCTGTGGGAATGGACTTGTTGTTCGAACGTTTTCTCTCCGAAGAACGAGGAGAATGGCCAGATATCGACATCGACCTGCCTAGCGGCGACCAGCGAGAACGCGTGCTGCAGTATGTCTATCGCCGCTACGGCCCCCATGGCGCTGCCATGACTGCCAATGTCATCACCTACCGCGTACGCAGCGCCGTGAGAGAAGTTGGCAAAGCCCTGGGATTTCCTGCCGAACAAGTCGATCGCTTGGCCAAGTTGCTCCACCGGTTCGAATTTCGCGATCCGAAGGACGACCTTGCCCTCCAGCTCCGTGCCGCGGGGCTCGACCCGACAGCACTGCGCACGCGTCTGCTCGTAGAACTGGTCGAACGGATCCAACACTTGCCGCGCCACCTTGGCCAACACTCCGGCGGGATGATCATTGCGGCCGGGCGTTTGGATGACATCGTGCCCCTGGAGCCGGCGCGCATGCCAGGACGGGTCGTGGTGCAGTGGGACAAAGACGACTGCGCCGACCTCGGCATCATCAAAGTGGATCTGCTCGGTTTGGGCATGATGGCAGTGCTCGAAGAGGCCCTCCCCTTGGTGCGCCAACACGAGGGCATCGAACTCGACCTAGCGCACCTACCGCCGGACGATCCGGCCACGTACACCCAGCTCCAACGCGCAGATACCATTGGCGTGTTCCAGGTAGAGAGTCGGGCGCAAATGGCCACCTTGCCGCGACTGCAACCACGCTGTTTCTACGACTTGGTGGTCGAAGTGGCCCTCATCCGGCCTGGGCCGATTGTGGGGCAAATGGTGCACCCGTACTTGCGCCGGCGCGCGGGCCGTGAGCCCATCACTTACCCACATCCCTCGCTCGAGCCCATTCTCAAACGCACCCTCGGAGTGCCGCTGTTCCAGGAGCAACTGTTGCGGATCGCCATGACTGTGGCAGGATTCTCCGGTGGGGAAGCAGAAGAGTTGCGTCGCGCCATGGGCTTCAAACGTTCCATCGAGCGCATGCGGGCGATCGAAGCGAAACTGCGCTCAGGCATGGCAGCACGGGGAATTACCGGGAAAACTGCCGATGACATCGTGCGCAGCATTACCTCGTTCGCGTTGTACGGGTTTCCTGAGTCGCATGCTGCAAGTTTTGCTCTTCTGGCGTACGCTTCCGCGTACCTCAAAGCGCACCACCCCGCCGCGTTTGCTTGTGCATTGCTGAACAATTGGCCGATGGGGTTTTACCACCCGGCAACCATCGTAAAGGATGCCCAGCGGCACGGCGTCCGCGTGCTGCCCATCGATGTCACCCGTTCTGCGTGGCGCTGCACTCTCGAGCGCATGCCAGACACCAATGGCAGCGTCCTTTGCCTCCGCTTGGGCTTGCGGTACGTTCGCGGCCTACGAGCCGAAGCTGGAGAAGCCATCGTGTCAGAACGCACAAAAGAACCGTTCCACTCACTCGAAGACTTCGTGCACCGCACCGCTTTACGTGAAGACGAACTCGCAACTCTGGCCGAAATCGGCGCCTTCGCAGCGTTCGGCCACAGCCGGCGAAGCGCTTTGTGGCAGATCGCTGCCGTACCCCGAGGACCTTTGTTCGCCCGTGCAGCCATCTCGGCTCAAGCTGCAAGCGAGCCGAAACCAAGCCCGCTTGCAGATATGGACCCGGTGGAGCGAACCCTCGCCGACTATCGCGGAAGCGGTGTCACCGTGGGGCCACACTTGATGGCCCATTGGCGGCCACATCTGAACGCACGCGGAACCCTCCCCGCACGCTCCCTCGCCCACTGTGCCCACGAGCAATGGGTGCGAGTCGCCGGACACGTGATCGTACGCCAACGGCCAGGTACCGCTAAGGGATTTTGTTTTTTGACCCTCGAAGACGAAACCGGGTTAGCCAATGTGGTGCTGACCCCAGCGTTGTTCGAACGTTACCGCACGCTCATTCATACCGTAGCGCTTCTGGAAGCCGAGGGGCCCTTGCAGAAAGTGGATGGAGTCATCCACGTACGCGCATGCCGCCTCCGTCCTCTGGAGCTCCATCCCCCGAGACCTCCATCCTCTCCGCAAGTCCCCCGTGGTGCCCAGACACTTTAACCGCAATTCCTTCACTTCCCGGTATTTTTCTGCCGCCTCGACCGACCTCCGACCCAAGAATGGCGCACAAATGACCGAACAGGATGCCGCGGGAACGCTTCCTGCAGGCTGGTTGTCCTACCATGCGCGTCGTCGGAGCACTCAAACCAGCCACGTGGCGAACAAGGGCAAGCGTGCACCCATTCGCCGCCACGAACAGTCACCCGCACGATATGGTATGGGCAGCCGTGTTGCTCGCGGCGCTCACGATCCTCACCTTGTTCGTGTCGGTCCCGGCGCTGCCGTAGCCATTTTTCCTACCCGCTGCCTTCGAAACGCGTACCCGCATCTGGTCCCGCAAACGACCATCGCCCATTCGCGGGCGCACAAACGGTAAGTACCATGCGCGTCACGTTCGGCGGCCACTCGGGCTTCGCGAAGCACCAAAGAAGTTAGGAACGCTCTTCTCGACCCACTGCCGTGGACCCAGCCTGTTGCCCATGCGCGGCAGACTTCGCTTTCACTGTGAGCCAGCGACGTGCTCACTTCGGACCCCCAACGCAGGCAGTCGTTACCTCTACTCGCGACGCCTACTCTCTTACTTTGCTGGGCACAAAACGTGCTGCCTCTGGACTCTCCAGCAGGAACGAAAAGCGTTCTCAGCCACGTCGGAAAATAAGAAAGTGAGCCCATGCAAGTCGAGCGCAGGCGATCCCGAGACAGTTTCGACCGACTCCATTTGTTACCCTCAGCGAATCTGCGGCGCCGAGGGGAACCAGCACGAACGATTGTGGAAAGATTTTCGTCGAGGCCCCTGTTTCGTACTCCAGAGAAGCAACGCTATTAGGAGAACCCGGTGGCAACGTTTGCGTCGGCGCTAGCTGAACTTTCGGCAGTGGCGGGCCGGACTTTGGAACCGGAGGCCGCCAACGCCCTCGTGCGCGCCCTTGCGACGCTGTACGAAGAAACACGAGACCAGGTCACCAAAACAGAGTTCGCTGAGCTCAAGGACTCGGTGGAACGCTTGGTCCAAGCGCAAGAAGCACTCACCGTAGAGTTACGGAGTCTTGCCGAAGCGCAGCGGCGCACGGAGGAACGGGTTAACGAACTTGCCGAAGCGCAGCGGCGTACGGAAGAACGGGTCAACGAACTTGCCGAAGCGCAGCGCCGCACGGAGGAACGGGTTAACGAACTTGCCGAAGCGCAACGGCGCACAGAAGAGCGGGTCAACGAACTTGCCGAGGCGCAGCGCCGCACGGAGGAACGGGTCAACGAACTTG
>FWWM01014900.1_pt1 | contig 12048 bp, 7 predicted proteins | sample 2228351 | NCBI WGS metagenome assembly FWWM01 (sample SAMEA103939774, study PRJEB20133) | metagenome | reverse complement strand
CTTACCGATGGGCAGCGGAGCTGTCGAACTGGTGCCAAACAGCTCAAAGCACATTTTGCCCCTGCTAAGAAATACACCCGCGCTCATGGGTCTGGCCGCGCGCATAAAATGGCTGCGTGCGCATCCTCGATCTGCCGACGACCCATCGGCTTTTGCCCTACTCCGAGCTAGCCGGCGAGCTGCGCTCGGTGTTGCGAGATAAGCGCGCCGGCATTGCCGTGGCGCCGCAGCGGTTGATGTTGCCGATCGGCGATGGCGGCGTGTTGCTCGTCATGCCGGCTGCCGACCGCGACATTGCGATCACCAAGCTCGTCACCGTGCATCCGCACAACGCCGAACGCAGCCTGCCCAGCATCCACGGTGAGGTCATTGTGATGAATGCGCATACCGGCGAGCGACTGATGATCCTCGATGGCAGGGCGGTGACGGCCCGGCGCACGGCGGCCCTCTCGCTGCTCGCGGCGCAGACGCTCGCCCCCGAGGAAGCGAAACGTGGACCACTGCTCATCATCGGCGCCGGGGTGCAGGGCACTGCGCACTTGGAAGCGTTTGGCCGGTGGCTGCCGGCGTGCGACGTATTCGTCTTTTCGCGCACCTTTGCCGACGCCGAAGCTCTGGCCCATCACGGACGCATGCAGGGAGTCAATGCCCAGGCCATCGGGACGATCAGCGACATGCTGCCGGCATGCGGCATTATCGTTACGGCGACCACCAGCCGGCATCCGGTGCTCGACGACCGCGTGCGCGATGACGCGTTCGTGATCGCCATTGGCGCCTATTCGCACACGATGGCCGAATTGCCCGCCGGGCTCGTGCGTCGCGCGCGCATCTTCGTGGATACGTTGGAGGGTGCGCGCGTCGAGGCCGGCGATTTGATCCAAGCCGATGTGGATTGGTCGCGAGTGACGCCGCTGGAAGCGGTCATTGATGCGAAGGTCGCTGAGGTCTCGGCGAGAAGCGCGCCGATCATCTTCAAGAGCGTCGGGCATGCGCTGTGGGATCTGGCCGCGGCGCGGCTGGCCGCGCGTAAGTCCTCGCTGTAAATCGCTCGGTGTGCGCCATTCGATCGCGGCGCCCCCGATCTCATCGGTTGTATCTTGCGCGCTGCTATGGATCGGGTGAATGCTACAATCGCGCGCGACGTGATTACCAAGCACCTTCACACGCTCGAGCTGCCGAAGATCCTCGACCGGCTGGCGACGCATTGCTCGTTCTCGGCAAGTGTGGATTTGGCGCGCGCGTTGGAGCCGTCGGTGGAGCCTCTGGAGGTAGAACGCCGCCTGGCCGAGACGTCGGAGGCGCGCGAGGTGCTTGCTAAAAACGACCAGCTCACCATCGGCGGGGCGCGCGACGTGCGCGAATCGGTGCGCTTGGCTGGGCGCGGTGGGGTGCTGGAGCCGCAGACGCTCCTCGAAATACGCGATACCTTGCTAAGCGGCCGCAATATCCAGCGCGCCCTGTCGCGTTTCGGGGCGCTCTACCCGAGGCTTACCGCTATCACCAACGCCATCGAGCCGAGTGGCGCACTCGTCGCCGAGATCAACCGGTGCATTGATGACAGCGGCGAGGTGCGCGACACCGCCTCGCCGGACCTGGCCGCCATCCGCCGCGAGGTGCGAGTCGTGCACGACCGGCTGCTCGCCAAGTTGCAGCGCATGGTCAGCGACGCGAGCAATGCCCCATACTTGCAGGAAGCGCTCGTGACTCAGCGCGGCGGACGCTACGTCATCCCGGTCAAATCCGACTTCAAAGGCCGCATCCCGGGCGTGGTGCACGATCAGAGCGCGAGTGGCATGACTCTGTTCATTGAACCGCTGGCCACGCTGGAGCTCAACAACGAATGGCGCGAGCTGCAACTGGCCGAAGAGCGGGAAGTGCGCCGAATATTGACTGCGTTGTCCAGCCTGGTCGGTGCGGAAGCCGACAGCATCGTTCGCACGGTCGAGGCGCTCGCCCGATTCGATCTGGCGCTGGCCAAGGCAAAGTACGCCGAAGCGACGCGCAGCGTGAAGCCTCGCATCGAGGCAGCGTCGTCGCTGAACGCAGCGCGCCAATCCGATCCGGCCTCAGCGCGCCGTCTCGTCATCACCCAGGCAAGGCATCCCTTGCTCAACCCGGATACCGTCGTGCCGATTGACGTCGCGCTGGCCGAAGGCCCCGGCGGGAAGAGCATTCGCGTCCTGGTTATCACCGGCCCGAACACCGGCGGGAAAACCGTCGCCCTCAAGACGATCGGCCTGTTGGTGCTGATGGCGCAGTGCGGTCTGCACGTCCCCTGTGCCGGCGCTCAACTCCCCGTGTTCGAGGCCGTCTATGCCGATATCGGCGACGAACAGTCCATCGAACAAAGCCTGTCTACCTTCAGCGCGCATCTGACCAACCTGCGCTCCTTCCTCGACCGCGTGAACGAGCGCTCACTGGTGTTGTTGGATGAGCTGGGTGCCGGCACCGATCCCGCCGAGGGCGCCGCCCTGGCGCGCGCGATCCTGGAATATTTGTTGCGAACCGGCGCCATCTGCGTCGTCGCTACACACTATCCCGAACTCAAGGCCTGGGCGTCGCTGACCGAAGGCGCGTCCAACGCCAACGTGGCCTTCGACTACGAGACGCTGCGCCCGCTCTACAAGCTCAGCATTGGGCTGCCCGGTCGCTCGAACGCATTCGCCATCGCGCAACGGTTGGGCATCCCCGACGAGATCGTGGCGGCGGCGAAGTGCTATCTCGATCAGAACGTTGCGCGTGCGGAGGACATGCTGGCCGAGATCGCCCGATTGCAACAACAGGCCGAGCATGCCTTGCAGGCTGCGCTCAGGTCGCAGCAGGAAGCCGAAGCCAACGCCGAGCGCATCCGTGCCCGCCTGAATGCCGTCGAGGACGAGCGCAAAGCGTTGATCGCGCAGGCGCGTGAGGAGGCGCTGCGCGAGACCGAGCAGTTGCGCGCCGAGGTGCGTCGTTTGCGCAACCGCATCGTCGCCGCGGGCGGTTCGCTCGATGAAGCGAAGCGCATCGAGCAGGAGGTGGAACGACTGGCCGAGGAGGCCGCCGCTCATAAGGTGAAGCCGGCTGCGCGCGAGCCACAGCGCAAACGCACCATCCGAGCCGGCGACGTGGTGCGCGTGAAGTCGCTCGGCGCAACGGCCGAGGTGACTGCAGTCGCCGACGACGAAGCCGACGTGCAGATCGGTCGCATGCGCGTGCGCGTGAAGCTGAACGACCTGGAGCGCGTGCGCGCGGGTGAGCAGGCGCACAAAGCATCGGCCGAGTTGCACAGCGAAGTCCCTTCGCTTCCTCGCGTTGCTGCGCCGCCGCTCGAACTCGACCTGCGCGGCCTGACGACCGAAGCAGGCGTAGCGCAGGTGCAGGACTACCTGGACCGCGCCGCACGCGCCGGCTTACCGTTCGTGCGCCTCATTCACGGCAAAGGCACCGGAGCCCTGCGGCGAGCCATCCACGATGCAATCAAGGAAGATCCTGCGGTGCAGTCGTTCGAGACCGGCCTGGATGGCGAAGGTGGCGACGGGGTGACGGTGGTGAAGCTGAAAGCATGGCGATGAGCTACGTCCTGGCTGTTGGCACGGCGCTGCCCCCGTATGAGGTCTCGCAAGATGAAGCGGCGACGTTTGCGTTGCGCCATTTCGAAGGCAGGCTTGACCGCCACAGCCAGTTGATGAGCATCTTCACCAACGCCCGCATCGCCAAGCGCCACTTCGTCGCTCCGCTCGAGTGGTTTTCCGTTCCTCATCACAGCTTGAAGGAACGCAACGACCTCTACATCTGCAGCGCCGAGGCGCTGGGCCTCGCTGCCGCCCGGCAGGCGCTGGATAACGCGAACATCTCGCCGCACGAGGTTGACTTCATCGTCTTCGTTTCGACCACCGGCCTGGCCACGCCGAGCATGGACGCCCGTTTGATCGCCAAACTGGGCATGCGTGCCACCACCAAGCGTTTGCCGGTGTGGGGGCTGGGTTGCGCGGGCGGCGTTGCCGGCCTGGCGCGAGCCGCCGAATTCGTCTACGCCTTTCCCGATAAGCTGGCGCTCCTGGTCTCGGTCGAAACCTGCAGCATTACCTTCCAGTTTCACGACTTCTCGAAGAAGAACTTCGTGGCCACGGCGATCTTCGCCGACGGCGCGGCTGCTGCCATCGTCGGCGGGGCGGAGTGGGTGCGACGCAACGGGTCGGCGGGGGGCACGATGCTGCAGTATGTCGCTTCCCACTCGCACATCTTTCCCAATTCGGAGCACGTGATGGGCTGGGATGTCGTGGACACGGGCCTGTCGGTGGTCTTCGCCCCGGAAATCCCCGCCCGAATCGCGCGCGATATGCGACCGGTGGTCGGCGACTTCCTGGACGAATGCCGGCTGGGGTTGGGTGATCTGTCGCACTACGTGCTGCATCCGGGCGGCGCACGCGTCATCGAAGCCTATCGCGAGGCGTTCGAGTTGAGCGAGATCGCCTTGCAATCGTCAAGCGAAGTATTGCGTGAATGTGGCAACATGAGCTCACCGACGGTGCTGTTCGTGTTGCAACGTGCGTTGCAGGCGAATTCCATCGAGCCGGGCCAATATGCCTTGGTGGGTGCGCTGGGTCCGGGCTTCAGCTCGGAGCTGGTCCTCCTGAAACGTGCCGTCGCGTGACGATATCATGGGACACTCTCGCCTCATTCGAGTCGCGTTGATCCTCTCGATCATCGCGCTGTTGCTGTTCATCGTCGAACGGCTGTGGACATTTGGCCAATTCATCGGCGGTGTTATCTCCGTGCTGGTCGCCGCCTGGTTCGTGGCCTTTCTGATCAGACCCCTCGTCGTCCAATTGCACACGGGCATCGTCCCGCCGCTGGTCATCGAGTGGCTTGGGCAGCGCTATCCATCCTTCCCGGCAGAGCAGCTGCGACTCATCAGGCTCCCGATGCCGATCGCTGTGGCTGTCGCTTATCTTATTTTGTTGGTCGTCCTGATCGGCAGCATGATCATCGCCACGGCGACGATCATCCCCCAGGCTGCCGACCTGATCAATCGCATTCCGGGCTTCGCGGCGGCCCTTCCTGAGCAGCTCGCCGAATTCTGGGCTAACCTGGCGGCGCGCCTAGGGCTCAATCCCAACGCGCTCGAGCAGTTCATCGCCAGCCAGGACATCCCAGGCGCGGTGACCCAGACGGCCGGCGTCGCTGCGACGCAGTTGCTCAACGTCGCTGCGTTCACAGCCGGGTTCATCGGCCAGGTCTTTCTGGTGCTCATCCTCAGCCTATACATCGTGGTCGAAGATCGCCTGCTGATCCGACAGCTCTTCATGGTGCTGCCCCGGCGCACGCACGAGACTGCGCGGGCGATGCTGACGGCGGTCGATCGCGCTTTCAGCGGCTACCTGCGCGGCCAATTCGTCGGTGCCGTGCTGCGCGGTCTCTTCACGCTGATCGTCTTCAGCCTGTTCCAGGTCAAGTTCGGCGTGGTTGTGGCAATCGTCTTTGCGCTGTCGTCGTTCGTGCCGCTGATCGGCGGGCCGATCGGCATCGCGTTCGCGGTCGTCGTGGTGCTGATCGTCAACTCGAATGCCGCGCTGCCGGTCACGCTGCTCATGTTCGCCTTTGACCAGTTCGTCGCCTACGGAATCATGCCTCGTCTGATGAAGGATCTGGTCGGTGTGCCCGGCCTGGTCGCGCTTCTGGCGATCAGCATGGGTGTGCAGCTACTCGGCTTTTGGGGGGTGATCTTCGGCGTGCCGTTCGTCGGCGCGGTCTATGCGCTGGTCTTCGACTTCTACCTGCCGCGGCGGCGCAAAGCCGAGGGCCTGTCGGAGGCAAGTGTGATGCCGGAGGATCTGGTCAAGCCGCCTGCAGCGGAGCAGCCATACGCTGCGCGGGCGGCGGGCACACAGCCGGCTCGAGAGCGCGAGGAAACAACTGCGCCCACCCTGAAGCGATCGCAGTGAGCCGCGGCGCATCGGGTATGCTCGAAGGCATCGAAGTGACCATCGCGGAACATCTGTCAATCCGCAACTGCTACAACTGATGGCTGGAGAAGAGGACGTATGAATCTGTTCAACCCGCGCAAGGAGCGCGAAAACGAGATCAAGATGGCCGGCCGGTTGCCCCCCGGGCAGTCACTGACCGAGAAATTCCCGGTGCTGCATTACGGGCCGGTGCCGCGCTACGACATGAGTAAGTGGACCTTCAGCATCCATGGTGAGGTCGAAGAGCCAAAGCAGTGGACGTGGGAGGAGTTCCTGAAGCTGCCCATGCGCGAGGTCACCATCGACATCCACTGCGTCACGCGCTGGAGCAAGTTCGATACGACGTGGAAAGGGGTGTGGCTGCCGGATTTGATCGAGCAGGGGATCATCCGGCTCAAGCCCACGGCTCGATTCGTGATCGAGCATTGCGAGTATGGGTTCACTACCAACCTCGACCTGCAACACTTCATGAAGCCGACCACGCTGCTGGCGATCGAGTATGCCGGCAAGCCGCTCGATCCCGACCATGGCTATCCGCTGCGGGTGGTGGTGGGTGCCACCAGGGAGAGCGCCAGGGACCCGGACACGCGCTATTTCTGGAAGGGTGGCAAGTGGCTGCGCGCGCTGGAATTCACCCAGACCGACCGGCCTGGCTTCTGGGAGCAGGCGGGCTATCACAACGTCGCCCGTGTTTGGGCTGAGGAGCGATTCGAAGGACAGTGGTGAGATCAGCGTGCCCGGTCGTGAGCCTCGTCGGCTGGGCGCGCGCGACGGATTCCTGCGCCCCGGCAGTTGACAGCATCGGCGCCTGTCGGCTGTCCAGCAAAGGATTAACCCGTCGCGGAATTTCCCTTACCGCGATCGCCTCCGATCTGCGAACGCGTGGCCATTTCCAGCCCGCTTTCGGCTGAATCGAGGCGAGGCAAGGTGCGCAAGGCTCGTTTGCGGCCCGGCAAGGTTTGTTTTTAAACTCTCCTTCAAGGAAGACCTTCACACTCTTCCCCATGCAGCCTGAAGTCGAAGGAGATACCCGTGGCTGAGATTCCACTTGAGCGGCCCACCGATGACCGGCGCGAGATCGTCGGCTGGGCGATGTACGACTGGGCCAACAGCGCGTTCAGCACCACCGTAGGCACCGTGTTTCTCGGGCCGTATCTGGCATCGCTGGTGGATGCTGCCGCACAGGCCAGCCCCGATGGCCAGGCCCGCTTCTTCGGCTTGCCGATTGCGCCGGATTCGTTCTTGCCTTACTGCATCGCGTTCTCGGTCGTCCTGCAAGCCGGTTTCCTGCCCATCCTCGGCGCCATCGCCGACTACTCGCATCGCCGCAAGAAGATGATGCAGCTCTTCGCCGTCATTGGCGGCCTGGCGACGACTGCCCTGTTCTTCGTGCAGGGCGATTTGTGGTGGCTGGGTGGCGTGTTGTTCATCATCGCCAATTTGTGCTTCGGCGCAGCCATCGTCTTCTACAACGCCTATCTGCCCGACATCGCCAGCGAGGATAACCGCGATCGGGTCTCCTCCTTCGGGTGGGCGCTGGGGTATCTCGGCGGCGGGTTGTTGCTCGTCATCAACCTGGCCATCTTCCTGATGCGCGATCGTCTCGGCCTGGACAGCGGCCTGGCCGTGCGCATCAACCTGGCCTCGGCCGGCGTGTGGTGGCTGGGCTGGTCGGTCTGGACGTGGCTCACCCTGCGCTCGCGACACAGGGCGCGCCGACTTCCACCCGGCAGGGGCATCCTGCGCGTGGCCTTCGACCAGCTCGGCGATACGATGGAGACGCCGCCGCGCACGGTCGCCAGCTTGCTCCTGTCGCCGCTCGTCGTGTTCATCCTCTTTCCACTGGTCTCGATCTTGGAGCTGCCCATCGAGGTGATCTTCGTCGCCGTGGTCGGCCCGCTGATCATGATCGGCATCTTCCTGTGGCGGAAATCGCGCAGCCTGCCGCAGACTGCCAGGTTCCTGCTGGCCTATTTGATCTACAACGACGGCATTCAGACTGTGATCGGCGTGGCAGCGCTGTTCGCCGCTGCACCGGTCCTGCGTGGTGGCCTGGGCATCCCCGTCGAACGGCTGACTTTGCTGATCTTGATGATCCAGTTCGTCGCTTTCTTCGGCGCGCTGTTCTTCGGCTGGCTGGCCGGCCGAACCGGCGGCAAGCGCGCCCTGGTCGTCAGCCTATTCATCTGGAGCGGCGTGGTGATCTACGCCTATCTCGGCATGCGCGACTATGATCTCACCGCGCTGGGCATTCCGCGCGCCGAGTTGGAATTCTGGATCCTCGGGGCGATGATCGCCACCGTGCTCGGCGGCAGCCAGGCCCTCAGCCGCAGTTTGTTCGCGCAGATGATTCCGAAGGACAAAGAGGCCGAGTTCTTCTCGATCTACGAGATCAGCGAGCGCGGCACGTCGTGGATGGGCCCCTTTCTGTTCGGCTTCGTCAACCAGGTCGTCGGGAACCTGCGGCCGGCCATCCTGTCCGTGGTGATCTTCTTCGTGGTCGGTCTGCTCATCCTGCTCACTGTGGACGTGGCGCAGGCGATCGTCGAATCCGGGCGACGTGAAGAGGCTCGGGTGGGCGACCTGCCCGCAGAAGAGCAGCCCGCGCAGGCACCGGCATGATTGCACCCGTGATCGGCGCATACAATCGGCGCAATGTCGCTCGCTGCGGATCATGACCATCCCCTGGCGCGCGCACTCGCGCGCCACGTTGCCGGTGAGGTGCGCTTCGATCATCCCACGCGCCTGATCTACAGCACCGACGCCAGCAACTATCAGATGATGCCCCTGGGCGTGGTTCTGCCCAAGACCACCGATGACGTAGTTGCGGCCGTGGCGCTGTGTGCGGAGCATGGCACGCCCATCACGCCGCGCGGCGGCGGCAGCAGTTTGTGTGGCTCGTCCATCGGTCCGGGCGTCATCATTGATTTCACCAAGTACATGGATGCGCTGCTCGATCTCGACGTGGATGGGCGCACCGCGCGCGCGCAGCCAGGCGTGGTGCTTGGCCGGTTGAACAAACGACTGGGCCGGCAGGGGTTGCAATTCGGACCTGACCCGGCCAGCGCCGAGCGCGCGGCTATCGGCGGCGTCATCGGCACCAACGCCACCGGCTCGCATTCCATCCGCTATGGCATGACGGCGGACAACGTCACAGCACTCGAGGTCGTGCTGGCGGATGGGTCCTTGCGGAGGTTCGGCCCCGACGAAAGCAGCCGAATGACGGAAGGTGGATCGAGTGGCCTGGCCGCCGATTCGCCCCAGCACCTGGTCCGGCGCGTGTGCGAGTGCGTCACCCGGCATGCGGACGCCATCCGCGAGGATTTCCCCAAAGTGTGGCGCCGCGCTAGCGGCTACAACCTCGACTACATTGCCGAGATGCTGGCCTACGATCCGGCCGATCCGACGGCATGCTTGACCGAAGCCAACGCCAGACGCCGGGGTGTCAACTTCGACAACCACCTGCGGCAGGTCAGCCGGTTGAACCTCGCGCCGTTGTTCGCCGGCGCCGAGGGCACGCTGGGCGTGGTGGTCGAAGCCACCCTGCATCTGTTCCCCAAGCCCAAACACACGGCACTGGTCATCACCGCCTTCGAAGGGCTGGTCGACGCGATGCGCGCCGTGCCGCTGTTGCTCACCACCGACCCGGCGGCCATCGAGCTGATCGGCGGCATGTTCATCCGCATCGCCCGCGACCTGCCGGAGTGCCGTGGGCGCATCGGCTGGCTGGACGGGCAGACTACACCAGAAGGCTTGCTCGTAGTCGAGTTCGACGGCGAGAGCACGGCCGAGGTGCGCGCAGGTGTCGAGCGTCTGCAACGACTGGTCGCGCGCGAACATCTCCCCTGCACCTTGCGACCGCTGTTCGACCCTTCGGCCCAGGCTGATGTGTGGTACGTCCGCAAGATCGGTTTGAATGTGCTGACCAGCATCCGTAGCCAGGCCAAGCCGATCAGCGTTGTAGAAGACGTTGCCGTGCCGGTGGACCGGCTGGCCGATTACGTCGAGCGGTTGCGCGCGATCTTCGCGGCGCACGGCACCGAGGGCGCGTTCTACGCCCACGCCAGCGCCGGTGTGCTGCACGTGCGGCCGTTGGTGAACCTTCGCACCGAGCAGGGGGTGACGCAGCTCAAGGGCATCGCCCGTGATGCGCTGACCTTGTGCCGCGAGTTGGGCGGAGCGATGAGCGGCGAACACGGCGACGGTTACGAACGTTCGCACCAAAACGAAGCCCTCTTCGGCCCGCGCGTGTATCGAGCCTTCTGCGAGCTGAAGGATATCTTCGACCCGCGCGGTCTGCTCAACCCCGGAAAGAAAGTGCGTGCCGGCGAGATGGAGGCGCATCTGCGCTATGGTCCGGCCTACGCCACACGCCCCCTGCAGACTACGTTCGCCTTTCGTTCGACTGGGACCTTTGCCGGGCTGGTGGAGCAGTGCAACGGCAGCGGCGTGTGCCGCAAGCTGGATGGCGGGGTGATGTGCCCCTCGTACCGTGCCACGCGCGAAGAGATGCACAGCACGCGCGGCAGGGCAAATCTGCTCAGAGAGTTGCTCCGAGACGACCAGCAGCCATCGCCCACTAATGGTCGTCCAGGCGCAGACGATGTGAAAGCTGCGCTCGACCTTTGCCTCTCCTGCAAAGCTTGTGCGACCGAATGCGCTGCCGGCGTGGATATGAGCAAGCTGAAGAGCGAGTTCCTCTCGCACTTCTACGACGAACGCGGCGTGCCGCTGCGCGCGTGGCTGCTGGGGCGGATCGCGCTGCTAGGCCCGCTGGCATCGGCGTTTGCGCCACTCTCCAATCTCCTACTCGGCCTGAGGCCGTTCAAGCGCCTGCTGCGCATCGCGCCGGAGCGTGCATTGCCGACCTTTCAGCGCCAGACGTTCGACCACTGGTGGGCGCGCCACAAACCACCGCGTGACGACGACCGTCCGCGCGCCGTGCTGTTCGTGGACACCTTCTCCCGTTACAACCATCCGCACGTGGCGATCGCCGCGGTGCAGTTGCTGGACCGGGCCGGCTACGCAGTCGTCGTCCCGGCGTGGCGTTGCTGCGGCCGGCCGTTGCTGTCGCAGGGTCAGCCGAAGGCGATGCTGGCATGGGCGCGTTTCAATCTGGCGCAACTGGCCCCCCTGGCGCGGGAGGGCATACCGATCCTGGGCCTGGAGCCGAGCTGCATCAGCGCCCTGCGCGACGATTATCCCGACTTGCTGCCAGGCGAGGATGCCGATGCAGTGGCGCAGATGACGCTCAGCCTGGAGGATTGGCTGGCCGCGCAGCCGTTGCCGTCGTTCGTGACCGATGCGCGTCGGCCACTGTTGCTGCACGGCCATTGTCATCAGAAGGCGTTGTGGGGAACGAAAGGCATGCGCGCGCTCTTAACGTCGGCCGGTTACGATGTGCGCGAGGTGGATTCGACGTGTTGTGGCATGGCCGGCGCTTTCGGTTACGAAGCCGAACACTACGATCTGTCGAGGCGGATCGGCGAGCTGACGCTGTTGCCGGCCGTCCGCGCGGCCGATGAGGAGACGCTCATCGTCGCGCCCGGAACATCTTGCCGCGAGCAGATCCGACACTTCACGGGCCGGGTTGCCCTACATCCGGTGGAGGCCATCGCACAACGTTTGTCGCAGCATTCGACATCCTGAGTGCAGTTTGACAGTGCTGTGGACCTGCTTAAAATGGGTCCGTTTGTGATAAACTTCTCAAATGAAAACGAGCGTGATGAGACAATGTGCCACGTCTCGTCGAGCCGAATGAGCCATGAATGAATTCGTCCCGGTCTTCGTCCTGTTGTTCATCTCGACGGCGCTGGCGGTCCTGGTGGTTTTCATCTCGATCCTGTTCGGTCCGCGCCGCCGGGCGAACAACCCGACGAAGATCCAACCATACGAGAGCGGAATGCGCGCCATTGGCCAGGGGCAAAGGCGTTTCTCGGTGCGTTTCTACCTCGTCGCCGTGCTCTTCATCCTGTTCGACATCGAGGTCATCTTCTTCTACCCCTGGGCAGTTGCCTTCCGGCAGTTGGGCTGGTTCGGTTTGATCGAGATGCTGATCTTCGCAGGCATCTTGCTGGTGGGTTACTGCTGGCTTTGGAAG
>FWWM01014897.1_pt1 | contig 12052 bp, 9 predicted proteins | sample 2228351 | NCBI WGS metagenome assembly FWWM01 (sample SAMEA103939774, study PRJEB20133) | metagenome | reverse complement strand
TCCAGCGTTTTCCCTTATCGGCGGATTGCGGAACTGGCGGGTCCGCTACGGCCCGGCCTGGCTCATCCCACCCTTTTGGGGCCTTAGCCAGGGGCTGTAGGCCTCTTTGGGCGCTATTTGGCAAAAAACGCTTGGTAACCATGGGTAAGGCTTTTTCCCATCCGGCGTGGGTGCGCACCCTTGCTATCTGGCCGAGGAAGAACGTTGCGGTTCCAAGCTTGCGCAAATCCTTGGCTTCAATCCCTTGGTGATTTCACGGCACGTGAGCCTTCTTGCTGATGCCGGCGTCATCATCTCCCCCCGCGATGGGCTCCGCCTCATTTGACGCTTAAGCCGTCCCCAAATCCCTTTGATCCTCGCGTGCTTAGCTCATCTTTGCTGCAAAGGAAGGGAAGATGGCGGGGTAGCAGATCATCTTGAGCGGGTTTGAAACAAAGCTAGCCAAACGCGTTTTCCCGCGTTGCTCATCTCTTTCACCGTGTTTCCGCCCAAAGCGAAGGGCGCGGCCGGCCCTGGACCTTCTCGCGCTGGCCCTGGGCTGAGCCTCCCCAACCGGCTTGCCTGGCCCGCGTGTTTAGGAGGAGAGACTTGGGTATACGTGCCCGCCATCCATCGTTTTGGGCACCTTGATCTGGAATCGTTAGGAACACGGTGCTAAGTTTCAGGCGGCGGAGCAGAACGTGCGCAAGGCTTGGGCGGGGATGGGAATTAAAGCAGAGGTGGTGCACATCAAGGGATTTACAAACCGCAGAACATCTCTCACCCCGCCGTGGCCATCAATGGCCAGATGAAGGTAAGCGGCCATATACCCAGCGCAGAAGAAGTAAAAGGGATTTCGTCCGGGATAAAAACCAAAAAAATGACGGAAAGCCCTAAGCCATGGCGATGGCAAAACCCCGGGAAATGGGCGACCATTGGGTACCCATGGGCTGTCATCTCCTTGTGATCGAGGACCTTTTCCTTGAGCGGGAGGGAAGGCTCATCCTGCGGGGGGTGAATCTCGCCGTGGAGGAGGGCGAGATCCATGCTATTCTTGGGGCTAACGGCACGGGAAAGTCTACCTTGGCTTACGCCATCATGGGCCTAGCCGGCTATAGGCCGAACAAAGGCCGCATCCTTTTCGCCGGCGAGGACATCACCGAGAAATCCGTGACCGAGAGGGCGAAGCTCGGGATCACCCTGGCTTGGCAGCAGCCGGCAAGTTTCGAGGGGCTTACCATCCGCGAGTATTTGGAAATCTCAAAACGGGCCGGCCGGGGGTACCTCCGCATTGAAGATTGCCTCGCCCTTGTGGGCCTTCCCCCAAAAAACTACTTGGACCGCACCCTGAACGACCGCCTCTCTGGCGGAGAGCGAAAAAGGGTGGAACTCGCCGCGGTTTTGGCCATGGCCCCGAGGCTCGCCATCCTCGACGAACCCGACTCCGGGATCGACGTGCTTTCCCTGGACGACATCATGGAGGTCATCCGGCGCATGAACCGCGGGGGAACCACTGTGCTCCTCATCACCCACCGAGAGGAGTTCGCCCGGGTAGCGCACCGCGCCTCCCATCTTTGCGGGGGCCGGATCCTGAAGACCGGGGAATGCGCGGAGGTGGTGCAGTTCTACAAGAACTTCTGCAAGGAATGCACGCACATCAACGAGCCTGAACTGGAAAAAACCGAGGAGAAAGGATGAAAGGAAGCGTTGAACGCGACTATTCCTGGGAATTTGCAGCCCTTGCGGAAGCTTTGGAGCGGGCCGGCGGGAACCCTACAGCCCTGCGCAACCCGCGGATTGCCAGCCTTGTAGTGCATGAAAACCGCGTCCTAGGGTTGAACGCCCTCCCGGGGCTCAAAATGGATGTGGAGCCCCTTCCCGACGGAATAAAAGCTTATGTCTCCGTTGAGCCCGGCGTGGTGATCGCAGAGCCGGTACACCTCTGCTTCGGGGTTCTCCCCAAGGAAGGGGTGCAACGGATCCTCTCCACCTTCAGGATCGGAGCGGCAGCGCACGTGCGTTTCCTTGCCCATTGCTCTTTCCCCAACGCGGAGAAGGTCCAACACCTAATGGAAGCGGAGATAGAGGTTGGGGAAGGGGCGACGATGGAGTACAGCGAAATCCACTATCATGGCCCCTTTGGTGGCACAGAGGTTTTGCCCAAAGCCATAATTAAAGTGGCCGACAGTGGACAGTACATCACGGAGTTCAAGCTCATCCAGGGCCGAGTGGGGATCCTTTCCCTCGATTATGAAGTGCATCTTGGGGATAAGGCGATCGCTGAGCTTGTCTCCAAGGTCTACGGAAAGGGAAAAGATCGGGTTCGCATTAGAGAGGCCTTGTACCTTGAGGGTCCTTATGCCCGGGGGCTTGTGAAAAGCCGCATTGTCCTTCAGGATCAAGCGGAAGCGGAGTTCACTGGCGAGGCCGTGGGGATTGGCCCGTATTCCCGGGGCCACATCGACTGTACGGAGATCTTGCGCGGCACCGAAGCCAAGGCCTCCGCTGTCCCCAAATTGATTGTGGTGGACGAGCGGGCCAAACTTACTCATGAGGCAGCTATTGGAAGCATCGACCGAAAGGAATTGGAGACCCTCATGGCCCGGGGATTGAGCGAGGAAGAGGCCGTGGAAACCGTGGTCCGCGGCCTTTTGCGATGAGGAAACGAAACCAAAGGTTGGTCGTAGGTGTAAGTTTTCCGGGGTTTTGGAGGAGGAAGCCATGCGGAGCATCGTCTTGGCTGCGCTTCTTTTGGGAGTAGGGCTAGCGGGGGTTTGTGGGCCAAAAATCCAGGTGGATATGGAGGTTTATGACTTCGGAGTGGCCCTCGATGGCACAGTGGTGGAGTTCTTTGTGACCATTGCCAATGCCGGGGATCAACGGCTCACGATAACCCGCGTTTCCTACAATTGCTCCTGCACTAGCTACGAGCTTCCCAAGCGAGATCTCAACCCTGGCGAATCCGTGAAGATGAAAATCCGGTTCAACACCAGTGGCTATAGCCGCTATGTACAGCCTGTCTCCCAAACGCTGACCCTTTACACCAACGACCCTGAGCGGCCGCAGGTGACGATCACCGTGCGCGGCACTGTGCGCACTTTGTCCGCCCACGAAGCGCCGGCCACCTCCCTTTATCAGACCCTCTTTATTCTTCTTGACGTGCGCGAGCCCGAGGAATACGCGAAGGTCCGCGTTTTTGGGGCGGTGAACGTTCCCCTTGGGGAGCTTGAGGCTTGGGCGGAAAAGCTCCCGAAAACCCATGTGATTTACGTTTACGACGAGACTGGGGAGAAGAGCGCCCAAGCCTTGTCCATTTTGCAAAGGAAAGGGTTCATGCTTGTGCGGGCCATCCGCGGGGGCCTTGTGGGCTGGCGGCAGGAGCTGGGCGACCTCTTCCTCGTTGCGGGTGAAGGAGTAACCCCACCCCAAGGCCAGCCCTATGCAACTTACGGATTCACCGTGGCTCCTTCCCAGGTGGCCCGGAGCTTCGTGGTCGTGGTGGACGTGCGCCGCCCTGAGGACTTCAAAAGCGGCCACATCGCCGGCGCCTTGAACGTCCCCCTCTTCACCCAAAATGAGCTGGTCAACTGGGCCAAGGCGCTCCCATCCGCCCGCCCAGGCTATACCCTAAGCCTTTGGATCGTTGATGAGAACGGAACCCGTGCCTGCTCCATCGCTAGCTACCTGCGGGACCACGGTTACCCAGAGGCCAAGTGCCTATTCGGCGGAATGCAAGCCTGGACCTCCCAGTACGGAACAGAGCTCATCTGGTCCGAACAGTAAAAATTGCCTTTGGGCTTAAGCATTGTGCCGGCTACGGTTACAGCAGAAATTTGCGGGTTTGAAGAATACAAGGGGGTGAGGATGCGCAAGCTTTTGGGGATACTGGCGCTGGGAACGCTTGCCCTTTCTGCTTGGGCCGGGCAGGTGGAGCTCCACTTCTTTTGGTCCGCCACCTGTCCGGACTGCCACGTAATGAAGGCCTTTTTGGAGGGGCTCGTTCAAGAATATCCGAATCTCGTGGTGGTGGAACACGAGGTCACCTTCAACCCCGACAACTGGCGCCTTATGGTGACGTTGGCCCGGGCGTATGGGCTCAAAGAGGAGACGGTGCCCACGGTGATCGTGGGGGATCTCGCCATAACCGGGATTGGCCGAGCTGTGGAGCTCCAGATCCGCGAGGAGGTGGAGCGCTGCTTGGCCCAGGGCTGTCCCTCCCCCATGGAGAAGCTTCCGGAAAAAAGGGCGTGGGTTTTGAGCCCCCTAGAGATCGCCCTTATCCTGGCAGTTGCTGTAGTGGTACTATTTTTTGTGATCCGATGAGGAAAAAGCGCCTCGATATCTCCAGCCCACGGGCAAAAGAAGTACGGGAATTCCCGGGAAAAACGTGTAGCTGTGTCGCCACCCCCTGGGGAAACGATGCGCCCGATCCCTGCCCTTTCTTTCCCCGCCATGCCCCGTCCCTTCACCCTGCCATGGTGAAATCGAATGCTCGCAACGTGTGGGATGCGCTTCGCGCTTGGATCGAACAAACTTTTCTTGGGGGCAAAAATGCGTAAGGTGTTTTTTGGCTTCCTCCTTCTTGCCTTTTCTTTCCTCGGCCTTGGTGTGGAAGTCCTCTTTTTCTATGACGAGGGCTGTCCTCACTGCAAAGAGGTGTGGGAATTCCTGCGCGGCCTTCAAGACCAGGGGCTTTTGTTTGAGCTCAAGACCTACGAGATCCACAAGCCCGAGAACTGGCAGCTCCTTTACCGGCTTCTTTCCGTATACAAGGCGGAGGTGGGGCCGGTGCCCATGGTTTTTGTGGGCAATGTGGCCATGGTCTATGACACCTTCTATGGCCTTGGCCCTGAGCCTTTAAAGTACACGGGGTTTGCGCAGCAGCTCATCCTTGAGGAGACAATTCAGCGGGCGATCGCAGAAAATGCGCCCTCCCCCCTCTCTCGTCTTCCTGGCACGGCCACCACCGCTGTTCTTTTCCTTCCGCCTGAGCAAAGCCTGGAAGCCCTCTTTTATGAGTCCTTGGCCGCGGAACTCGTCTCCGAATTTCCCGAGCTTGGCCTTCAAGTCTTGGACCCCACCACCGCTGAGGGACGTGATAGGTTCGAGAAAATTTTGCGCCTCTATGGCGCACGTGGGGAGCCGCCCGCCCTCTTTGTGGGAGACCTCGCCCTCATCGGGGGAAACCTTTACCTCCCGCGAAGGAGCCCCGTCCCCTATCCCAGCGAGGAGGGGGAGAAAGCCCTAAAAGAAGCGATAACCAAGGCCATTGCCGATAAAGCCACATCTCCCCTGGACCGCCTGGCCCTGCGGGAAAAGCTCACGTTGGGGGCAGTGGTGGCGGGCGCAGCTTTGGACTCCCTCAACCCTTGTGATCTCGCCGTTTTGGTCCTTCTTTTGGGGACCCTTCTTGTGGTGGGGAGGCGGACAAAGGTGATCTGGGCCGGCCTGGCCTTCGCCGCAGGCGTCTTTGTCACCTACTACCTCACCGGGTTCGTCCTTTATTCCATCCTTGGGATCACCGTGGGCACGCGCTCGTTCCGTGCTCCCTTTATTTACGCCGTTTCCTCCCTGGCCATCCTTGTTGGCCTTTGGGAGATGAAAGACTTGCTGTGGTACGGAAGGTGGTTCTCCATCGAGGTACCGGAGCGCTGGAAACCCTCGGTAAAGAGGATCACGGCCAAGGCCATCTCCGTCCCCGGAGCGTTCGTAGTGGGCCTCATCGACGCCCTTTTCCTCGCCCCCTGTACCTCCGGACCGTACCTTGTGATCCTCACCCTCCTTTCTCAAACCACGACCCGCCTCCAGGGAGCCCTTTGGCTTCTCCTTTACAACCTCATTTTCATCCTGCCCATGGTGGCCGTTTCTTTTCTTGTACACCTTGGGGTCACGACCACCGCCCGGGCTGAACGGTGGCGGAGGGCCCGGCTGGGTTGGCTCCACTTCGCCACGGGCCTCGTGATGGTCCTCCTTGGGGCGGGAATGATCGTGGGCACTTTCCTAGGCTATTTGTAAACCGGCCGCCGGATTTCCTCTTTGTCTGCGAAGTTAAGGGCCCTTCTTTCCAGCGAACTGCAGCTGCCAAAGGGCCCAAAAGAGGCCCCGCTTGGCCAAAAGCTCCTCCACCGTCCCCTCTTCCACGAGCTTCCCCTCATGTATCACCAGGACCCGGTCGGCGTTGCGAATGGTGGAAAGCCTGTGGGCGATGGCAATGGTCGTCCTTCCCGCCATCACCGTCTCCAGTGCCCTCTGCACGAGGGCCTCGGTGTGGGAGTCCACATTGGCCGTGGCCTCGTCGAGGATGACGAGTTTTGGCGCGGCGGCCGCGGCCCGGGCCAGGGAAAGAAGCTGGCGCTCGCCCAGGGAGATGCGCATCCCCCGCTCTTTTACGTCCGTCTCATAACCCTCAGGAAGCCGAAGGATGTAATCGTGTACGCCCACGAGCTTTGCCGCCCGCTCCGCCTCCTCCTTGCCAAGCCCGCCGTTCCACATGCGGATGTTTTCCCACACGCTCCCGGTGAAAAGGAACACGTCTTGGGGGACTAAAGCGATGTGCCGGCGGTATTCGGCAAGGTCCAGCTCCTCCAAGGGGACGCCATCGATGAGAATTTTTCCCTTTTGCGGCCGGTAAAACCCGAGGATGAGGTTTGTGATCGTGGTCTTCCCCGCGCCGGTGGGACCGACGATGGCCACCTTCTCCCCGGGCCGCACCCGGAAGGATACCCCCCGCAGAACCCAGTCCTCGCCGCTATAGGCAAACCAAACGTCGCGGAACTCGATCTCCCCGCGGAGGGTGGGCACAGGCTTTTTTCCGCTCGGCTCCTTGGGGAGGTCGAGGAAGAGGAAGATGCGTTCGGCCGCGGCCATCGCGGCCTGAAGGACGTTATACTCCTCGGAGAACCGCACAAGGGGCTGGAAAAGGATGCGGATGTAGCTGGTGAAGGCGATGAGCCCGCCCAGGGTGAAGACCCCGGCCAAGACCCCGCGGCCGCCGTACCAAATGAGGAAGGCCAAGGCCACGTTCTGCATCACCGCGATCGCGGGCCCAAACAGCCCAAAGGCCATAATCGTGCGCATTTGCGCCCGGAAAAACTCGCGGTTGATCTCCTGGAAGCGCCGAAAACTCCGAAGCTCTTGGCGGAAAAGCTGGATCACCGTCATCCCCGAAAGGCTTTCTGCGAGGTATGCGTTGAGCTTGGCCAAAATCCGGCGGGCCTCGCGGTAAGCCGAACGCGCCTTCCTGCGGAACCAAAAGGCCAAGACCGCAATAACCGGGGCAAAGGCCAGAAGGTAGAGGGTGAGCCGGAAATTCAAGCGGAACATGATGGCCAAAACGGCAAGCATCATGAAGAGATCCTGGATGAGGTTTACGATGGCCCGGCTGTACATCTCGTTGATGGCGGCCACATCGTTCGTGGCCCGGGTCACGAGCCTCCCCACCGGCTCGCGGTCCAAAACGCTCATGGGCAAGCGCAAAAGATGCCCAAAGATCTCCCGGCGCATGTCGAACATGATGCGCTGGCCCGCGTACTGCAGGGTGTATACCTGGCCATAAGAGAGCCCGAACCGTAAAAGGAGAAAGGCGAGGAACACCAAGGCCAAAAGGCCAAGGAGGCGGTACTGCCTTGTCCTTAGCCGCCAAACCTCGTCCCGCCGAAGGGACCTAAGTCCTTCCTCGGAGATGGCGTAGCCGGCAGGGGTGGAAAGGAAAAGCTCGGGATGGCGGAGGGCCACCTCGACCTCCGCGGAATCGGCAGGGATGAGAAGCCAGCGGCCGGCCAGCGCACCCCTGCGCTCAAGCCCCTCTTTAAGCTCCCCTGAAAGTTCGGCTTCCCGCACAAGATAACGCCCTTCCCCAAGGGCAACGGCGCTGGGGACGGGCGGAACCTCACTTTGGATCTCCACCCACGGAAGCACAAGCACTTCGTCCACGGCGATCTTGGTGATGTAGGGAAGGGCAAGCTCGATCACGGAGATCCCCCCGCTCAAAAGGAGGGCGAGGGCGAAGAGCTTCCAATATGGCCGGGCATAGCGCAAAAGCCGGCGCAGAAGGCGCAGATCAAAGGCCTTCCCCAGCTGCTCTTCCTCCAGGTCCGCGTGAGAATGGGGGCCAATCATCGGGCAAGCACCGCCTGAAGCTCAGCTAGACGAGCATAGAGCCCGCCAAGCCTGAGGAGCCGGTGGTGGTCGCCTTCCTCCACGATCCGGCCCTCGGAAAGGACGATGATCCAGTCCGCATCGCGCACGGCGGAGATCCGATGGGCCACGATAATCGCGGTTTTTCGCCGCAGCACCTCCCGAAGATTGCGGAGGATCTCCTCTTCCACCTGGGCGTCCACGGAGGAAAGGGCGTCATCGAGGATGATGATGGGCGGATCTAGAAGGAGGGCGCGGGCGATGCCGATCCGCTGCCGTTGCCCGCCGGAAAGGGTGAGCCCCCGCTCGCCCACCACCGTGTCCAGCCCCTGGGGAAAGCTTCGGATCTCCTCAGCAATTCCCGCGAGCTCCGCCGCCCGCCAAATCTCCTCCTCCGTGGCCTCCGGACGACCATAGGCGATGTTCTCCCGGATGGTGGTAGAAAAGAGGAACACATCTTGGGGGACCATGCCGATGAGGCCGCGAAGTTCAGAAAGGGAAAGCTCGCGCACATCCACCCCGCCCAGGAAAAGCGTTCCCGGAGGGGGATCGTAAATGCGCGGGATGAGCCGAACCAACGTGGACTTCCCAGAACCGGTAAGGCCCACCACCCCGAGGGTCATCCCCTCCTCAATCCGGAGGCTGACCTCCCGCAGGGCGGGCTTGGCCACCCCGGGATAGGAGAACGTGAGGTTGCGGAACTCGATGGTCTTCGAAGGGGGGAGGGGCTTGGGCCTTGGTGGACTTTGGATCTCCGGCTCAGTAGAAAGGATCTTTTGGATGCGCCCCATGGAAGCTGCGCCCCGCTGAAGCACATTAACCACGCTTCCCAGGGCCATCATGGGCCAGACCATCATCCCGAGGTAGCTTGTAAACGCGACGAGGTCTCCCAAAGCCAATTCTCCCACGAGCACCCCGCGGCCGCCGAACCAGAGGATCAGACCTGTTCCCAACCCCGCCAAAAACCCCACCGCCGGCTCGAAGACCCCTTGAATGCGCACCAAAGCCATGTTGGCCTGGACATTAAAAAGGTTCGTTTCGTGGAAGGCCTTTTCCATGCCCTCCTCCCGGGCGAAGGCCCGGATGACCCGCACCCCGGAGAGGCCCTCCCGCACGCGCTCCGTAAGCTGAGAGAAGGCCTCCTGAACCCGTTGGAACCGCCGGTGCACCACGCGCCCAAATTTGAGGACCACCAGGGCCAGGAACGGGAGCGGGATGAAGGCGTACAGGGTGAGCCAAGGGGAGATCCCGATCATGGCGGCCAGGGAGAAGGACACGATGAAAAGGGCGTCCGAGGCCATGAGCACGCCCTGGCCGCAGGCAAAACGGATGGCCTCTAGATCGTTCGTAGCATGGGCCATGAGTTCCCCTGTGGGATGCTGGATGTAGTAGCTCTGCGGAAGGCGCAAAAGATGGGCGTAGAGACGGTTGCGCAGATCCTGCTCGATCAGGCGCGATGTGCCAAAAATAAAATACCGCCAGACAAAGCGAAAGGCGAAGACCACCACAGCGATGGCCACAAGGTAGAGGGCATAGAGCCCAAGGCTTCTGCCCCTTCCGGCCACAAGCTCGTTCACCGCGTTCCGAACGACCAGGGGGGCAAGGAGCTGTAGCCCATCCACAATAAAAAGGGCGATGACGCCCAAAAGCAGGCGCCACCTTCTTTTCCAGAGCTCTTGTAGGATGTGGCGCATCGGCGCCCAAAATTATACTTGTTCGAGCTTTACGCAAAAGGAAAACACGTTTTTGGAGCTTTTAAGGGAGGGCTGGGTACGCGACAAGACAAGCTTTGGATATCCTCGCGGAGATGTGGACCGTTGACGGAGGCCAGAAATCCGGGAGCGGGACGATCGTGCGCACGGCCGTGGCCCTCTCCGCCCTCCTTGGCGAGCCCCTTCGCATCCACAACATCCGGGCCAAACGGGATAACCCCGGACTGCGGCCCCAGCACCTCAAGGCCGTGGAGGCCGTGGCCACCCTAACCCGGGCCAAAACGGAGGGCGCACATGTGGGAAGCCGGGAAATTTCCTTTTCCCCGGAGAGAAAGCCCGTGGGAGGGGAATTTTTCTGGGACATCGGCACCGCCGGCTCCACCACCATGCTGGCCTTGACCGTCCTTCCCGCGGCCGCGTTTGCCCAAAAGCCCTCGGTATTCCGCATCCGCGGCGGCCTCTTTCAAGACTTCGCTCCTTCCGCCTTCCACACCCAAGAAGTGCTTCTTTCGGCTCTCCGCACCATGGGGATCCGCGCGGAATTGAAAATCATCCGGCCCGGCTATGTCCCCAAGGGCGGGGGAGAGATCGAACTTCGCGTGGAACCCATAAACGGCCCGCTTTCTCCCCTTCGCCGTGAAACTTTTCAAAAACCCCTCCGGTTTTGGGGGATCTCCTTGGCTTCTCATCTTAGGGGGCGAAAGGTGGCCGAGCGCATGGCGGCGCGATGCCAGGAGGAGCTGGCCAAACGCGGGATTTCCGCAGAATTCCGGATCATAAATGACGAGACATCCGTGCAGCCCGGCGCGGCCTTGGCCCTCTTCGTGGAGGATCGGACGGGAGCGCGCCTTGGCGCGGATCAAGCCGGTGCCCCTGGCCGCCCCGCGGAGAAAATCGCGGAATTCGTGGCCCAAAGCCTTCTTGAAGATTTGGATTCCGGGGCCACCGTGGATAGGCACCTTGCTGATCAGCTTATCCTCTACGCTGCTTTGGCCGCAGGCGAGAGCCTCTACCTCATCCCTTCCTTCACCGATCATGTGGAGGCTAACCTTTGGCTTGTGGAAACCCTCCTTGGCGCAAAATGGGAGCTTCAGGGGAAGCTTCTTTGGATCAAGGGGATCGGCTATGCCCGGGGTTAAAGTGCGGCTGCGGGGAATCTATGCCACGGCCCTTACCATCCTTCTTTCCGAGCGGTTCGAGATCGTGGACCCAAGCGAAGTGATCCAAAAAAGGCTGGGCCTCCCTCCTTCCCCGGGCCCGGCGGAGGTCCAGATCTTCGATCGTGCCGATCGCCATGGCGTGGTGGTGGAAGGGGTGCGAAGCGGGGTGGAAGAAGTGGTTCAGTTCCTCCGGGAGAAAATCCCCTGGAGTTTATTTTTTCCGCGGGAGGTGCAAAGAAAAACTAGCTCGCCCCTCGCGGCCGCCGTGGCCCTCCTTTCCCGCTATGAGGCGGAATTCCCCCGCCCGGCCAAGGAGTTCCTCGACGAGATCCGCGCTAACGCCGTACCCACCCTTCCTGGACATCACCTTTTGAAAACGGTGGATCCCGCCCGCGTAGACGAGGCCGAGGGGAAAAGTGAGCTCACAAACCTTCAGGACGTGGCCCAAGGCCTTTGGGAAGAATTGGTGGGACCATACTATGCGCCCGGAAAAACTGTGGCCGTGTGGCATCTCAAGGCCGGGGAGCCGCCCATCCGCCAAAGTGGGGAGGTGTTGGAGCGCACGAAGGAAACCCTTGTTCTGCGCCGGAACTTTGGGCCGGGCGGGCTATACGATGGGCTTGGCCTTCCCAAGGAAACGGGCGATTATGGCCTTTTTGAGCTCCACTTGGAGCGATGGTGGGGAAGGCGCCGCTATTTCCGAGCCGATGGAACTTTTATTGGCGAGATCTACAACATTCATACCCCTCCGGAACTCCTTCCCCAAGGCGTAAGGTATTTGGACTTGGAGGTGGACATCGTGCACACCCTCAAAGAAATCCGCGTTATCGACGAGGATATTTTGGACAAAAAGGTCGCGGAAGGCCTCATCCCCGAAATTTTGGCCCAAAAAGCTAAGGAGGTGGCAGCTAAGCTCGTACAAGAGCTGCAGAAATAATCTCCGAAACCGGGTGGAGCGCCCTTAAGGCCAGGAAAATGGCCTCAAAAATATGCGCAGGAGGACTGAAAAGGCGATCAAGCTCGAAGAGAAAGGCTGAGGGCGACCCGGGGTTAGCACAAACTCAG
>FWWM01014888.1_pt1 | contig 12063 bp, 12 predicted proteins | sample 2228351 | NCBI WGS metagenome assembly FWWM01 (sample SAMEA103939774, study PRJEB20133) | metagenome | reverse complement strand
GGCCGCGCTCTGACCCGCCGGCGCCCCATCCCCCTCGGCGCGCGGGCGCGTGGCGGGCGCTACCGGCTGCGGCGGCTGGCCCACCAGCGCCTCAACCACCGCCAGCTCCAGCGGCAACTGGCCGTAGGGCGTGGTGCGCAACTGGTAATCCAGGGCGCTGAAAATCTTGATCCACTGGAGCACGCGCCCGGTCTCGGCGCGCCGCGCCCAGGCTGCCATCACCTCGCGCTCATCGTCGCCGATATCGGCGAGCGCAAGGTCATCAGCGGCCAGCAGCACCAGCAACGAGCGCAGCCGCTCGACCAGATCGCGGGTGAACTGGCGCAAATCGGCGCCCTGGTCGGCCACCCCGTTCACGGCCCGCAACGCTGCCCCGGCGTCTCCATCGAGCAGCGCCTCGATCAGCGCGGCTACCTCGGCAGCAGACGTCATCCCCAGCAGGCTCTGAACCTGCGCAACACTGATATGGCCGCTGGTAAAGGAGGCCAGTTGCTCCAGCACCCCCAGCGCATCGCGCAGGCTCCCCGTGGCTGCGCGGGCGATAGCCTCTGCCGCGCCCGGCTCCAGGGTCAACCCCTCGGATGCGGCAACCCGGCGCAGGTGGGCGGCGGTACTGGCGACACCGTGGCGCGTGAAGGTAAAGCGCTGGCAGCGCGACAGAATAGTGGCCGGAACCTTGTGCACCTCCGTAGTGGCCAGCACGAAGATCGCGTGGTCGGGCGGCTCTTCCAGGGTCTTCAGCAGCGCATTGAAGGCAGCCGTGGAAAGCATGTGCGCCTCGTCGATGATGTAGACCCGGTAGCGCCCGCGGGTTGGCCGCGTCATCACCCCGCTGATCAGGGCCCGGGCATCCTCGACGCTGGTGTTTGAGGCCGCGTCCATCTCGATCACGTCCACGGCGCGACCTTCGGCGATCTCCTGGCACATGGCGCACGCGCCGCACGGCCGGGCCGCGCGCTCGACGGCCAGGCAATTGACCGCCTTGGCCAGCAAACGGGCCACGCTCGTCTTCCCTACCCCCCGTGGCCCCGTAAACAGGTAGGCGTGAGCCACGCGCTCCTCAACAATGGCGTTGCGCAACGTCTGCACAACATGCTCCTGGCCGACAAGCTCGTCGAACGTCTGGGAGCGCCATTTGCGATACAGCGACAATGAAGCCATACCTGGACCTCCGATGCCCCGTCTGGTCATTATACCCGACCGAACACCTGGTCGCAAAACCGCGCACAGCGGTACGTATGTACGTGTTTACACTTCTCCCGGGAGAAGTGTGAACACGTCCCCGCCGGCCTGCGCGCCTCCAGCCGGGCCAGCTCGACGACGAGAGCGGCCCGTGCGGCTTCCAGACGCGCGCGGGTGCGCGGGCGCGGCGCCGCCGCGATCTCCTCGCCAGGGGCGGCAATCGCGGCGCGCAGGCGGGCGATTGCTGCATCACTCATTCGCACCATGCCCCCAAAAAATATCGCGCAGCGCGCCTGCGGCGCGCTGGGGAGGGCACGCCCTCCCCAGACCCCTCCCGCCCGACCGGCGGCCCGAAACGCTTTACAATCTTGATCGCCCCGTAAGGATTCAGCAACGCAGAAAACAGGACCCAGAACGCAGAAATCAGGACATTTGTGCGAGCGAGGGGGCGACCACCACCCGAAAACCGTCGTAGTTGCCGCCCCAGTCGACGCGGTACCAGTCCCGCGCCCCGCAGCGAACAGATGTGCTGCCATCCCGCCACGACCCGCCGCGCAGTGGTACATCAAGTTGATCGGTTGTAACGTCTTTCGCCAGCGTGCTGGCGGTATGAGGATACCCCTTATAGCGACTGCTGGTCCACTCCCAGACGGTGCCGGCCAGATCGAGCGCCCCGCACGCGGCCATGCCGGCCGGGCACAGCCCGACCGGCGCCGGGGCGTTCAGCTTCCAGTCCCTGTATACCGCCCGCTCAGGCGCTGGCGCAGGTGCATCGCCCCAGGGATAGGCGCGGCGCTGCGCCGGCCCGGCAAAGGCCGCTGCGGCCTCCCACTCGGCCTCGCTGGGCAGGCGCAGCTCTTAGCCAGGCGGCAGCACAGCGGCCAGTTGGGCGCTCAGCCAATGGCAGAAAGCCGTCACCTCGTACCAGGTGACGAACACAACCGGCTGATTCGCCCCGCTGGACTGCGGATCGCCCCAGCGGAAGGGGGCAGCACTATCCCCTCGCCGGGGCAGGCCGCGCGGCGTCCAGTGGCTATCGTCGCGGTAGCCCTTGTTCACGAAGCGGGCAAACTGGGCCACCGTGATCGGCAGGCGGGCGATCCAGAACTCCGCCAGGGCGTGCTCGGCCGCTGGCGCGCCCTCGTCCCAGCCGCCGATGCGGTAGCGCCCGGCGGGCACGTAGCGCCAGTAGTGGTCGCCCGCTTCGGTCAGCGTTTGCGATCGATGGGCCAGGCTGGCCCGCCACTCCTCGATGCTCACGGGGAAACGCGGGTCGCCCAGGAGGCCCAGGGCGATCCCAGCATCAAGGCGCTGCCGCATATCAAACGGCTCGTCGGCGATCTGCCGCAAGGCCTCGGCGCGGACCTCGTCGCACAATGCGGGATCGGCGTTGGAGCCCTCGGCCTCCAGTAGCCGGGCGGCCTGCAGCGGCTGCGCGCTAAAGCTGCGGACCAGCGCCCGCGCCGCCCCGGCATCGCCCTCAATGCCGGCGAGCAGGAGCAACGTCTCTTCCCAGCCGGTGCGAGCACCAGGGCGTGCGTAGCGGCGCAGCATGCGGCTTGCCACTAGCCCACCCAGGATCGGCGCCGCTCGCCACATCGTCGCCGCACGCAGCTTGTCGCGCAGCGCCACCGCCGCGAAGTACTCCTGCACCAGTTGATGGGTGAAGCGCATCTGGGCGCCGTCGGCGAGCAGCTCAACGAGGTCGGCGGCCCGACTCAACCGCAGCAAAGCCCCCGGATCCGCAGCGCCGCCCCCGGCGCGCAACTGCTGCTCCGCCCACAGACGCGGGACGGCGGTGCCGCGCCCGGCGCTCGCAGTGATCGCATAGGCCAGCCTGGAGAGGGCTCGCTCCTGCACCTCGGCAGCGATCCACGTATCGGGGCGACGCTCCTGCTCCCACTTCCAGCGGCGGGCCACGAAACGCTGGAGCAACTGGCCCCGGTTGCGCGGCAGATCGCCGGCCGTGTGATACACCTCGCAGAGCATGGTGAGCAGGAGCGGCGTGCGCACTAACCGGCCAGGGTCGCGTGCTCGGGCCGGCCCAGGGCCTCCAGCAGCGCCACGCCGCGCTCCGCGCCAAGCAGCCCGACCACCACTTGGCGGATCGTCTCGCCATCAAGTCCCTGGATGGTCACGCCCTGGACCGGGTAGGGGTCAGCAGCACACTCCTCTATGAGCTGCGCGTGGTCGTCGGCGCGGCAGGTCGTCACGCTGGCATTGCGCAGCCCACCCAGGCGGCCCGGGTGCTCGCGGCGGAAGGTGTCGAGCGCGCGGGCGCTCTCGGCAAAGCGGCTGCGCGGCACCTCGTTGAGCCCATCCCAGAGCAGGGTCAGGCGTCCCTCGGCCAGCAACTCATCCAGCAGCCCGGCCAGGGCGCGGTGGGCCTCAAGGGGGAAACGCAGGCCCTCGGCATTCTCAAAAGCCGCGCTGGCCAGGTCGGCGCGCAGCAAGTCGCGAATCGATTGGCCAGGCTGGAGGCCGCCGAGGCGCACGAAGACGGGCAAGGGCGTTGTCTCATCACCTGCCAGCCCGGCCTTGGCCAGGTCGAGGGCCAGCCGCCAGAGAGCGGTGGTCTTACCGCCGCCCGGCGGACCGAGCAGGATCAGGTGGCCGTAGCGGGCCAGGCCCTCGCGCAGGTCAGTGAAGGTGTGGGGCTCCGACGCCTCCCGCTGTCGTGGGTCCTGAGGAGGCTCGGCATCGGTGGCGAAGTCGCGCCGCAAGGCGACAAAGAAGAGCTCTTCGCGCTCGTAGTGAGGGGCGCTCGGCACCCTGGCCGCGACCGGCAGCGCGATCATGGGCAGCGTCGCGTAGCGACGGCGCCACACGGCATAGCGCAGGGCGACCTCGCTGCGGTAGGCGCGCAGCAGATCGGCGCGCATCACCGCGTTGCGCGGCTGGGAATCGCCGGTATAGATAATTAGTTGAAAGGTCTGGATCGTGACCTTATCGCCAGCGACTACATCGCCGAGAGTGAGCTGCTGGATACGATTATACGCACCGAGGTTGACCCCGCCAGATTGCCGGGACTGATCGATGCGCGCTGCGTCTGGCTGATCGGGGTGACTCATCAGTTGTCGAGGAGCACGTAGTCCACCGCCGCTGCGCTGCGCCTGCTGCTGGCGAGTGCCCGCGTGACCACAGCGTGCGACCACGGTGCGATGCCTGGCCGGGCGACGTTGTCAGGAGAAATTGTACCACAGGCTACCCCCTCTGAAACACTCTCCGGCTTGTAGCCGTTGCGTGGATATGGTACAGTGGGCAGGGATTCGTTATCACCGGAACCACGGTCATCAGGGTGTCCCGGAACGCTTATGGTAGATCGTCACGCAATCGCAGTGATCGTGGTAGCGATGGTCGTCTGGTTGGCGGCCTGTAGCGGCCCGAGGGGTAGCGAAGCGCCGACACCCTCACCGCCAGCGCCACCTGCGACAGCCACGGCGCCCCCGTCTGTGGCCTCCCCGCCGGGGGCGGCGCCAACCGCAACGCCCGGCGCGGCAGCCAGCACGCTCAGCGAGGTGTACCCGGGGGTGCCACGTTCGCGTACCCCTGAGGGCTACCATCTCCTCGGCAACCCCGAGGCCCCGGTGACCCTGGTGATGTACTCCGATTTTCTCTGAACGGCCTGCGCGCTCCACGTGCTGGAGACTGAGCCACGCATCGTTAATGATTATGTGCAACCCGGCAAGGTACGACTGGTCTACCGCCACTTGCTGCAACTCGGCGAGCGCTCCGAGTTACTGGCGGAAGCCGCTGAATGCGCAGCCGACCAGGGGCGCTTCTGGGAGATGCGCCAGGCGCTGTACCGGCGCTACAATCAACTGTACACCGAGACCCGCGCCGGGGTCGAAGCCGCCGCGGTGGAAGTCGGGGTTGACCCGGAGGCGCTGGGCGCATGTCTTGACGCCCGGACCCACGAGGCCGCCGTGCGCGCCGATTTCGAAGCCGCCGTGGCCGAAGGTATCCGCTCACGGCCCGTCTTTGTTATTGGCGACCGGCGGATTATCGGAGCGCAGCCCTTCAGCACCTTTCAGGAACTGCTCGACCGTGCCTCTGGCTCCTGAACGCCGGCAAGTTGCGCCTGCGACAACAAGACGGCGGGGAGAGGGTCGTTCAGGAAGAACACACCCTCCTCGCCGCGGCTGCGCTCCGGAAGCATTTAGCAGCGCGCCATCCACTCCCTCTGGATGCCACGCCCCCACTGCCCATGCCACATCGTAGTATCGCTTTACCGCTCAGCCTGGTCGTTGTCTTTACAGCCTTGATGCTGGCCCTGCTCGTGGGCGCGTTGCCCGCGACATCGTTCAATGCCGTCGCGCAGAGTACGAATTGCCCCTATCCGGATGCGAGTTCCTGCCCTGGCAGCCAGCAGACCGACCCCTATCCGGGAGGAACCAGTACCAGCACTCCCACGCCAACGGTCCAGGCTCAGACAACCCCAACCGTTGCTACGCCTACGCCAACCACGACCACAGCCTCCACCCCGACCGCGACACTGCAGGCGGTAACCTTCACCACCACCCCGCTCCCAACGCGCACGCGCGCGCCAACTCCATCTGGCCCCACGCTGACGCCTACTAGCGCCCTGCCGCCAGGCATTGAAACTCTGGTGTGCCTCCCCGGCGCGACGATTACGCTGACAGGCACGGTGCCGGCCAGCACCGCGCTCCTGGTCTACTTCGACGGCCGGCCGGTGGGCGGCGGCTTCAGTCGGGCCGACGGAGCGTTCAGGATCGACCTGGTGATCGGCCCTGAGCGGCCGGAACTGTACCTGGTGGAGGTACGCAAGCGCGACGGTCGCGAGCGCGTGAGCCAGTGGGGCTGTGAGGTGCCCGGGGCCACGCCGACGCCCACCCTGGTAGCCCCGGCGCCCACCCTGGCGACGCCGATGCCCTGAGGTGAAAATACGGGGAAACCGGGTTTCCCCATCCCCCTCCCTGTGAGGGCGCCAGCCGCTCCCCCCAGGGAGGGTTTGGGAGGGCTGCGCCCTCCCAAGAAAAATCCATGTTCATATTCAATACCCTCGCCAAATCATGCTGGGATTGGCTCAGCATGAGCCGCATGGATACGACCAAGGCCAATCACCCGGGCGGTGAGACGCTCCAATAAACTCGGCTCTGGGATTTCCGGAAGCATTTTGATCGTTTCCTCGACGTATTTGAGGCCACGGTAGTGCGCTTTCAGGTCCAGCAGGCTGAAGGCGGGATCGCGACGACGGAACGGTTGGAGCAGACCGTGCGATAGGTTGACCATAAAGAGGGCGAGATTGGCCGCATTGGTGACCTGGGTCGGGTGCGTGTTCATGAAGTCCTCCAGACCCCAGAACTGTTTCGCGTCACGAAAGTTGAACTCCAATTGGAAGCGCAGCGCATAATAGTCAATCAGTCGTGGAGCCGAAAGGGTCAGATCACTGCTGAACAGGATGACGTGGGCCTGCTTCTGGGTGTCCAGTCGCGTTTTGACGATAATGGCGACGTTCAGCCGCTGCGGAAAGCTCTTGCTCCACGCCTCCAGTTGATAGATACGGGTTTCCACCTTGTTTTCGACCGTGGTGGAACCACAGAAGCGCTCCGGCAATGCCGCATAGTTCAGTTTCTCGCCATATTTGCGTCGTGGTCCTCGTCCGGCATAGGCTCCTGTATACGGAAGATACAGCGCGGCATCGCTACGCAACTTCGAGATCAGGTGCAGGTTGTGCTGGCGTGTCATCTGGAGCGACGGCGCATTGCCAAAATGGCCATCGAGGACGAGATAGGTCAGCGGCACCTGGCCGCTCATCCGGGTCAGCAATCCTCCAAGCATCGTCCCAATGCGTTGCAGTTCAGACGACAACGGTGCTGTGGCGTGAGCGCCGGTCTTGCTCCCTTTGGGTCGCCCCGGCTTGCGCTTGGGGGCGGGCTCCGGCGACGGCGGGGGGGCGTCCTTGCGCGGGCGTCCGGGCTTGCGCTTGGGGGCGGGCTCCGGCGATGGCGGGGGGGCGTCCTTGCGCGGGCGTCCGGGCTTGCGTTTGGGGGCGGGCTCCGGCGATGGCGGGGGGGCGTCCTTGCGCGGGCGTCCGGGTTTGCGCTTGGGGGGCGGCTCGCTGGCGGATTCGGTCACGGGTCGGAGTACCTGCTCAACCTGGATCGGAAACGAGCGTCGCTGCTTGGTGCTGATCAGCGACAACGTGAAGAACGCCAATCCCGGAACCGGTTTCCCCGCCAGGCTGGAAAAGAAGCGATCCACCCCGTGGGTGTCCTTCCCGGCTTTGGTCACCACCGTCTCATCACCGCCCAGCAGATACACATCGTCCGGATCAAACAGGTGCGTGCGAAAGAAGACCCGGAAGACGCGCTCCCAGGGGATCACGGTGGCGAAAAAGCGTTGAATGGTGCGATAACTCCCGCCCGCACCCGTCCACCGCGCCATCCCTTGCATGGTGACCCGCCCTGTCATCGCCAGCAGGGCCACGACGATTCGGCTCGCTTGCCGAATCGTGGTCAGCGTCAGAACCGGGGCCAAACAGGCCAGGAGTGTGATAGGATCGGCCATGGGCTTTTGTTGTTCCTTCGTTGGTTCGGTTTGATCACCCCAACGATACGACAAAAGCCTATCCTGTGCGACCCTCGGGGACGTACGTCTCGTACGGCCGTCATCGCACAGGCGTTCGGTTGTTAAAGGGCGAGTAGGCGGTCATTTTGGCGAGGGTATTGTCATATTGTCACTGTGCGGCGCAGCCGCATAAAAATCAGCCGGGGGGTCGGCGCCATTGCCGACCCTCCGGCTTCAGCCTCAAGTGTACTCTTTACCCTCCAGGAAAGCTCTCCGTAGGTTTACTGAACGGCGCTCTGTAGTTGTACTAACGGCGAACCGGGTTTCCTGCGGGGTGGCAGGCACCCCCAACAGCGGTTGGGGTATGGGGAAACCAGGTTTCCCCACGCCCCTCCCGGTGGGAGGGTCCACAGTAGAGACGCCGCGGTGCGGCGTCTCTACGCGCCCCGGTAACCAGGGCGCGCAATCACCCGTCCAGCGTGACGATCCCGCGGCGCACGGCGTAGCGAATGAGATCCAGGGGGGTATGCAGGCCAAGTTTGCGCATCATACTGGCCCGGTGGGTATCCACCGTTCGCACCCCGATCATCAGGTGCTCGGCAATTTCGGCGCTGGTGAGGCCCTGCGCCGCCAGGTAGAGGATCTCGCGCTCGCGCGCGGTCAGGGTTTCGTAGAGATCCAGGTTGGTCTCCGCCGTCTGACTGGCGTAGGCATCAATTGCCCGGTCAGAGAGCGGCGGGCTGAGGTAGCGGCGCCCCTGGGCCGCCTGCTGAATGGCGTACAGGAACTCCGTCGAGAGCGTTTCTTTAAGCACGTAGGCCGTCACGCCAGCGCGCAGGGCCTCGCGCACATACGACTCGTCGGCGTGCATCGAGAGAATCACGATTCGGGTATTCGGTGACACGATACGGGCCTGGCGCGCTACTTCCAGGCCACTCAGCCCCGGCATGATCAGGTCGGCGATGAGCAGGTCGGGCTGCAATCGCTCAACCATAGCCAGCGCCTCGGGGCCATTGCCTGCCTCGCCAACCACCGTACAGGGCATCTCGTTTTCGAGCAGCACCCGCAGGCCGCTGCGTACGACATGGTGATCGTCGGCCAGCACGATCGTCAGTGGTCGCATCGGTCGCTTTCCTCCAAGGTCGGTAACGGCAGTTCGGCAAGAATGCGCGTTCCGGCATTCGGCGCCGTTTCGATCGTCAGCGTGCCGCCGGCCAGGCGCACACGCTCGGCCATCCCCGCCAGGCCCAGCGAGTCGCTCGCGGGAAGCTCATTGGCCTCGAACCCGCGACCCTCGTCTACTACCTGCACGGCCAGCATATCGTCGGTGGCCCAGACCTGGGCGCGCGCATGGTCCACCCCGGCGTGACGGGCCACGTTGGTCAGGGCCTCCTGCACCACCCGGTAGGCCGTGCTTGCCACCGCCCGCGGAATGGGCCGGTCGAGACCGGCGTGCTGCAACTGCACCTGAATGCCTGTCTGGTCGGTATACCGCCGCGTGAACCAGAACAGGGCGGGGAGCAGGCCCAGGTCATCGAGCATAGCCGGGCGAAGGTTCAACGAGAGGGCGCGCACCTGAGCTGTCAACTGGTTCACCTGGCGCTGCGCCTGGATCATCCGTTCGCGCAGCGTCTCGGGGCTGGTGCGAGGGCCAACGGTCAGGGCCAGGCTCAGGCCGGTTAGCATCTGGCCAATCTCGTCGTGCAACTCGCGGGCCAGGTGCGCCCGTTCGGCCTCCTGCACGGCTACCAGGCGCTCCGACAGGGCCTGCAAGCGCGCCTGGCCCGCCTGGACCTGGGCGAAGAGCCGCGCGTTCTGCAGGGCAATCGCGGCAGGAATGGCCAGCAATTCGGCCGTATTGACGTGCTCAGGGGTAAAGAAGGCCGGAACCGTCTTGTCGGCGCAGAAGAACCCGATGACCTCTTCGCCGGCGACGAGGGGCACGGCAAACCAGTTGCGAACATGCTCCAGCCCTGGCCGTGGACGCCAGCTTGCGGTGCGCGAGGTGTCGAGCACCACGAAACTGCGCCGCCGGGCGATCAACTGCTGGAAGAACGCATCCTCCGCCGGGTTGATGCTCAACGCTGCCACCTGCGCCGGGTCGGTGAACGCCTCGTAGCCGCGGGTGGCGCGCACGCGCAGCATTTCGTCACCCTCGAGCAGCATCACGCAGGCGCTGTCGTAGGGCACGAGCTGGGCCATGTGCGCCAGCAGGGTGGTGGTGACCACCTGGGGGTCCAGGCTGCGCGAAAGGGCGATGTGCGAGGCGTGGAGCACCTCAGCCACCTGGCGCGCGCGCCGCTCAGCGGCCAGCGCCTGGCGCAAGGCCTCGACCGATGCCGCTCCACTCGACAGGGGTGAGATCGGGGTAGATGAACTCTCCATAACGCAGGCACGCCCTTCCGCGCGGGAATCAACCGTGTTTCTACCCCACAGTATACGCAGTCCGGGCGCGCCTGTACAGGGATGTAGGCATACCTCGCAGGACACCTGCAACGTTAGAACGAAAGAGGATATGGTCCAGGGCGGCGGCCACCGAGCGCTGGAGCGCGGCAAGACTCCGCAGGCCCGCCCGGGCAGCAATGCTACAGACGGCCTGCTTCAGGCTGGCGAGCACCTGCAGCGACGCGCTCATTTGCTCTGGTCGTGACCGCCTCCTGGGCCAGAACCCGCCCGGTCGCAACGGCACAGGCGCCGAGCAGGTGCCCCCTCAGGTGTAGAGTTTTTGAGGCCGCAACCCCCAGACCCCGCATACCCCACCTGCCGCCTCCCCTGCCAGGGTTTAAGGGCGGAAGAACACGTGGGCGCATGCGGAAGGCGCACCCCCTGGGTGCTGCTCTTTAGGGACGGACAGAACCTATGGGCGCTGACGGGCGGTATGGCGTTGGGATGCGCCGGGTGGTCCTCACCGCTGGCCCCTGGTATCTTGGTACCAGGAGGGCGGGAGATGCGGTATGCTTCCGTCATCCAGTTCTGCCGAGCCAGGAGTGGTGAGGCCGCCTGGCCCCAGTCGCCACCCGAGCACGTGCGAGAGATTCGCCCCCACTCCTGGTTGACCGCACTCCAGCGGACGGTATCGTGTGGCCGCCCGGTGGGGCAGAGCCCGTATGCACCAGGATGCTGCGCTCGGTCGCTGCTCGGAGGAAATTCCTATGGACGCCTATCTTGGGATCGATGTCGCTAAGGACACCCTTGCCGTTGCCCTGCTCGGACCCGCCAAACCGCGCCAGACCAGCGTCGCCAACACGCCAGCCGGCCATCGGGAGCTGCTGGCCTGGCTCGCCAAGCACCACCTCACCATCGTGCAAGCCTGTCTGGAGGCCACCGGCATCTACGGTGACGAGGTTGCCCAGGCCCTCCACGACGCCGGCTACCGGGTCAGTGTCGTCAACCCGGCCCGCATCGCGGCCTATGCCCAGAGCCGGCTGAGCCGCAACAAGACCGACGCGGCCGACGCGGTGCTGATCGCGCGCTTTGCCCAGACGGACGCGGCTGTCGAAGGTGGGCAATAGCAACTTGCGCACGGCGTTGTCCATGCCGGCGGTGGTGGCACGGCGCTGTAACCCCGTGTTGAAGGCCTTCGGCGACCGGTTGGCGGCCGCAGGCCTGGCGCCGAAAGCGGTGATCGGGGCGGTGATGCGGAAGCTGTTGGTGCTGGCCTACGGGGTGGTCAAGTCGGGAAAGCCATTTGACCCCGCCTACGGAACGGTGGCGCCCGCGGCGCCATCTAGAGCGCCGGTAGAGTATTCTCACGCTGCGTTGGCGACGGCCGGCGCGCGGGCAATGACGTGAAGGTTATGAATCACCGCCGTACGCCGCAAATCGAACAGGTTCTTGCACTCGCCCCGATAGCGGGCGCGGTCGCCCTGCCAGTGACCGATATGGGCCAGGCTATGCTCCACCGGCACGCGCTCGCGCAGTTTGGCTCGCCCTTACGGCACCTCCATACGTTCACGTGCAGCGATGCCGCATCGTATCACACTCTGGCTGGAATATTCTACCGGCGCTCTAGAACAAGACCAGATAGAGCTGGCGACACCGCATTGTTCGGCGCATCTCCACTGCGCTCCATCGCCACACAGGCCGTTGTGGAGCTGAGCCGGTGCGATGCCATCAAGCAGAATTGGTATAAAAAACCGGCGCTCCCCGTTGGGCGAAGGATACCTTCGTCCCAACGGGGAGCAAGCGGCTTTCCTCACCCTCCCGGCGGAGGGTCAGCGGCATTACTCTTCCAGCGTGGAGATATCACCCTCGGGCAGGCCCTGGGCGCGCGCCTTGAGCACGCGGCGCATAATCTTGCCCGAGCGGGTCTTGGGCAGGCCACTGACGAAGGTGATGGCATCAGGCCGG
>FWWM01014887.1_pt1 | contig 12063 bp, 9 predicted proteins | sample 2228351 | NCBI WGS metagenome assembly FWWM01 (sample SAMEA103939774, study PRJEB20133) | metagenome | reverse complement strand
TAGGAAAAGAATAATTAAATTATATATAATATATTTTCGATAAATGCAAACAAGATCGATATGGTGGCAAACATACGCAAAATGACGAAAGAAAATGAGCCAGCGGTGAAACACATCCTCCAGCAAAACCATTTTGGGGAAATAGAATATATAAAAGTTGCCGAGGAGAGGATCGCCGCTTTTCTGGCCGATCCACAGCAAAGCGAATATATCTGCGTAACCCTCGCCGTAGCCGATGAGGTGTGTGCCTACGCTTGCTATGGACATGTGGCTGGTACCGAAGGAGCCTTTCGGCTGTATGACCTGGAAATCGCAGCCAAAGGTGACCCGCACGATTTGTCAACCATGTTGCTTCAATATATCGAAAAAGACGTTCGGCCGCTGAAAGCGCGTCTGATCATCGCAGAAATCCACCAGGAGGCATCGCTGGCCACGCTGCTGCCACAAAATCATTTTTCTTTAATTGGACGCATACCGTCGTTTTTTCCGGATGGCAAAGACCTCGTCTTTTATGTAAAATACTTGGATGCAAAAGCGCAGGAATTATGAGCGAAGAAGTATTGTTGATCATATTCACCATCTGTGTCCTCATCTTGTTGTCGTTGGACCTGTTCGTCTTTCATCGTAAAGATCAGGTGATCAAAATTCGTGAGGCATTGTTATGGGCAGCATTCTGGATCGCGCTGGCATTAGCTTTCAACGTTCTCATTTACTATCTATATGGAGCAGAAAAGGGTCTTAGTTTTCTCACCGGTTTTCTCATTGAAAAAGCGCTCAGTGTCGATAATCTTTTCGTCTTCCTGATGATCTTTCAATATTTCGGCATCAACCTCAAATACCAGCATAAAACCCTCTTTTGGGGCATTGTCGGCGCCCTGATCATGCGCGCTATTTTCATCGCCACCGGCATCACCCTTATCCATAAATTTCATTGGATCATCTATATCTTCGGCGCCTTTCTGGTGGTCACCGGTTTTAAAATGCTAAGCAGCAAGGAGGAAAATGTCCATCCGGAACGTAACATCATTTTGCGCCTCTTCACTCGCCTGTTCCCGGTGAGTAAAAGTTTTGAAGATGGCAAATTCTTTATAAGAGAAAAAGGTCGATTGCTGGCCACACCATTGTTCGTGGTGCTGTTGGTGGTCGAAACCACCGATGTGATCTTTGCCATGGATTCCATTCCAGCCATCCTTGCCATCACCACCGACCCATTCATCGTCTACAGTTCCAACGTCTGTGCCATTTTGGGATTGCGCTCCCTCTATTTTGCTTTAGCAGGCATCATGGGAATATTCCGCTACCTCCATTACGGCCTCTCCATCATTCTGATGTTCGTCGGTGTCAAGATGATCATTGCCGATTATATCAAGATTCCCATCGTCATCGCCTTGTCAGTGGTAGCTGGCGTGCTGGTAATATCGATTCTGGCCTCGGTGCTCATCCCCAAAGCCCCCAGTTCGACCTTAAAATAGTTGCTTCATCAATGCACCCTTTTATAGTAGATGATGGGATGAATAGGAGTTAATCTCGTCTCAACGGGCCTTCTTTTAGGAGATCCATTCCTGCGGCAGAATGGTTAAAAAAACGTTAGGACGAATTGACATTCCGGTTTCACCAAACAAAAAAAAGAGGAGTAGCTCCGAAAACAAGAGGACGCTCTTTTGGGAAAAATCTGCTGATGGTAAATAAAAAGGGAGGCGGTAAACCTCCCTTTTGCACCTAAAGTTCTTTGTTACAAAGATGAGATTCGAGATGGCCTTTGCTTTCACCAAGCAGAGGTCATTGGTCTTATTTGATTTCGATTTCACGCGGCTTGGCTTGCTCGGATTTCGGCAAGGTGATGCGTAAGATGCCATCTTTAAAGATCGCTTGAATCTTGTTGGCATCGACGACAGCCGGCAGAGTAAAGGTACGACAGAAGGTACCATAGACACGCTCAATCCGATGATAGGTCTCATCCTTTTGCTGTTCCTCCTGCCGTTTTTCGCCGCTGATCTGCAGCATGTTATCTTGGATCGTCACCTTCACATCCGATTTGGTCAGTCCGGGCAGCTCAGCGGTGATGATCACCTCATTGGAGGTTTCCTTGATATCCACTTCCGGCCGCCAGCTGCTGCGATAATCCTCCTCAGCCTCGCCACGGAAAAATGATTCGAATAACCGGTTCATCTCCCTCTGCATAGTGGTTAGTTCAGGAAAAGGACGCCAACGCATAATAGCCATAAAAGTCACCTCCTTAGATTATATTTTCTTTTTCATTTCACCCTATTATTTTACAAAAAATGTGCCAAAAGATACCCGTAATCGTTAATATATTATTTTTCAATAGTTTATATCTTTTCTCCTAAAATTATTAATTTCTCGCCATCTGTCATTTTGGCAGTGTGTGTCAATTCTATCTGTCTTTTTGTCAGTGCTTCGCAGCCTATCACCCGTCCGAAAACTTTTTCTTTTGCAACTTGACTTTTATCCATAAAAACAGTATGTTGAATATCAGAAAAGTCTTCTAATTAAGGATACGCATAGGTATGGCATGTGAGGGTATATTACATCTTAGATTCTGAGTCACCTCTGCTTGCGGATTGAACCAACTTACTGTATAAGGAAAAGTTGGGTCAAAATGATAAACATAATTCTGATTAACTCTCTGTAAGAGTTCAGAAATCCCACTCTAAGTTAAGTAAACTTGGTTTAAGTTGATGCTTACCCCTGAATCTTGGGACAAATAACACAAAATCCGAGTACCTATTTAAGATGTATTTTCTTAAAACTAATGTTTTGATAATGGTAACTTTTAGCAAAGTCTCGAGGTGAAAGTGGCGACTCTATTCAACAACGTTTATAGCAAAAGCGAGCTTTTACGGCGTGTCGGCGACATGTCGCAATTGGCCTATGTGCGGCCAGTGGAATTGGTCAATGGCCATGAACGTGGCGTGCGCGCACTGGTCTTTCATACCGGCAGTGGCTTGCAATTCACGGTGTTGCTGGATCGCGCCATGGATATTTACGATGCCTCATTTCAAGGCTGTTCCCTCTGCTGGCATTCGCCGGCGGGGGTGGTAGCGCCTGCTTTCCATGACCCGCATGATATCGGCTGGCTCTACTCCATGCCGGGGGGATTGCTGATCAGCTGTGGGCTCACTCATGTGGGAAACGCCGAGATCGATGAAGAGGTAGATGAAGAGCTGGGGATGCATGGCCGTATTGCCAACATCCCTGCTAAAAACGTCGCCTTTGGTGCCGAATGGGAAGAAGATGAGTATATCCTCTGGGCCTCTGGCGAAATCCGCGAGACCAGCCTCTTTGGCGCCAATTTGTTGTTGCGTCGTAGCATCCATGCCAAGCTCGGGCAATCTCGAATTTGGATCAAAGACGAGGTCATGAACCAAGGGTTCACCGCTGCGCCGCTGATGTTATTGTACCACTGCAACGCCGGCTTTCCGCTATTCGATGACGAAGCCGAACTATTGGCCGTGATCAACAACCTTGAACCGCACGACAAAGAGTCGGAAAAAGGCATCGAACGCTTTGAGTATTTCGATGCGCCGACCCCTGAATTTCGCGAACACTGCTTCTTTATCGACCATGATACCGATAACAAGAATATTGTCAATGTTGCTTTGGTCAATCGCCGTTGTCGTCAAAATCGTGGGCTTGGGCTGTATTTAGCCTATCCGAAATCGGAACTGCCCTATTTCACCGTCTGGAAAATGATCGGCGAGGGCACCTATTTTGGGGTATTAGCGCCGGGAAACTGCCTGCCCGAAGGTCGCGCAGCTGCTCGCAAACGTGGGCGCCTCACGCTGTTGCCGCCGCAACAAAGTTGTGCCTTTCATCTCGAACTCGGTGTATTGGCCGATAACGATGAAATCCGATCTTTCGAACAACGGCTGCGAGGCCAAGGCTGGCAAGAGACCGAAGCTAAGAGCCCAACAAGCTATGAGGGATGAGAAAGATCAGCAGCGTGATAACCGCTGCTGCCAACACCCACGGCCGTAATGGACGTTGGCGCACTAAAGCCCAAATGGCCGACAGCCAAGCGATCAATGCGATCAAGGTCTTATTATCCGTCAGGTCGATGCCGAAGGGAACGCCTGACCAATAGACGCCAAAAGCATATTTCTGCACCAAGGCACCGAACAAGAAGCCACCGATGAAAATCAACGCGGTTGACCACAGAGTATAGGCCTTGAGATGTTTCGATCGTGCCAAGGCGGCCAGGCCAGCCCGCGCCGACACGAGCATGGCCAAGAACATGAAGAGAATATGGAGGAGGAGAATCGGCCGCGGCACCTGGCCGGTGAAGCGGATGCGCACATCCTCCGCCTCAGGCACTCGGATCGTCTCCCCTGCCCGACGGAGTTCGACGTGATAATGCAACTTGCCCGCAGGCGGTTGGTGCGGTAAATAGGCCTTCAAGCCGCCAGACTCGTACGACATCGGCACCGTACGATAGGGCTCATCACTCTTATAAGGCCGATAAAACAAGTTACCGATTATAGAAGTATCTTTTGTTGCGACATAAACCAAACAGTCGCCGACATCGTGGCTGCGGTAAAATTTGTAGGCAATTTCTTCTCCTTGCAAAACCACTCTGCCACGTACGGGATAGGTGGGTCCGGTTAGGCGCTGGAATACCGCCGATGCTATCGTGACGAACAATGCGATGAGCCAAAATAAAATACTTCGTACCATGGTCTTGGCCTCCTATCATATAACTTGCAAATGGAACTATGATCTGAAAAGGTACGTAAAACAAAACAACGATCTAATTTAATACTTTTTATATCTCGATACAAAAAAATATGAATAAAATACGGAAATATCCTGTATTTTTCGGTGTTTAATAATAATGGTTGATTCTGGTCCGTTGATAACTATAACCGAGCGTCGGCGCTTATTAGGATTTGTCACCCCAGAGGACTTTTTTAGTGTATACAGAACCCAAATTCTTGAAAAACCGGGCGGCTTTTTGAATGAAATTTGTTTTTTTCGCATCATAACCTTAAGTGTTTTGATAGATTTGAACGTAATGAACATATTTAGATAAACTTGGGAGTTTTTTATGAAGCGGGAAATTTTTGTGGTGTGTTTTCTTATTTTCGTAATTTTGGGATTGAGTCTCCACGCTCAAGATTTCGGCAAAAACAAGGTGCAATACACCCAATTCAATTGGCATTATCTGCAGACCGAGCATTTTGATATCTATTTCACCGATGGTGGCAAAGATTTAGCAGTGTTTACAGCCAAGGTGGCTGAGACCAGTTACCGCTCTTTGCAAAAATCATTTCGCTATTCACTCACCGACCGACTCAAGGTCATTGTACACAACAGTCATAATGATTTCCAACAGACGAATGTAGATCTCTCCGAGCCGGAAGAATCGGTGGGCGGGTTTACAGAATTTTTCAAGAATCGAGTAGTGGTTCCGTATGAAGGGGAGTGGGAAAAATTTCGCCATGTGATTCACCATGAGGTGACTCATGCGGTGATGCTCCAGATGGTTTACGGTTCGGGGGTGCAATCCATCATCACCGGCATGACGCAGATGCAACTGCCGCTATGGCTGATTGAAGGGCTGGCGGAATATCAGAGTCGGGGTTGGGATATCGATTCGGATATGTACATGCGCGATGCCACGGTGAACGGTTATGTCCCGCCTATTCCCTATTTATCGGCTTTCCTGGCCTACAAAGGCGGTCAATCGGTTTTGCGTTATTTATCGGAGCGATACGGCGAAGAAAAAGTGGGTGAGTTGTTAGGAAAGGTGAAAATCCATAAGAATTTTGATCAAGGCCTCAAGCAATCCATTGGCATCGATACCGAGGAATTGACCAAGCGCTGGCATCGTTACTTGAAGCGGCAATACTGGCCGGATGTGCAGGATCGCCAGGAGCCTGAGGAATTTTCCAAGCGGCTCACCGATCACCGTAAAGATGGCAGCTTTATCAACAACAGTCCGGCGGTGAGCCATCGTGGCGACAAGTTGGCGTTTAAATCGGACAAATCCAATTATTTCGACATTTACCTCATGAGCACCATCGATGGTCGGGTGATGAAGCGGCTGGTAAAGGGTCAGCGAGCCGGAAATCTGGAAGAGCTGCAGTGGTTGCGTGGACCGGGCATCAGTTGGAGCCCAGATGATCGCCACATTGCCTTCACCGCCAAAGCGGGCGCCCAAGATGCGCTTTATATTGTCGATGTAAAAAAAGGCAAAATCAATCAAAGTCATCAATTTGATCTGGACGGTGTCTATAATCCCAGCTGGAGCCCCAAGGGCGACGAAATAGCCTTCTGTGGGCTGAAGCACGGCAGAAGCGACATCTATGTTTTTCATCTCAAAACCAAACAGTTGCGCAAAATCACCGATGACGTGTACAGCGATGTTGAACCCAACTGGTCGCCAGATGGCAGCAAATTGGTCTTTGTCAGCGACCGCTGCAATTTTGCCGAAGGCATGAATCCGGTCGACCTGACGCCTACCCTTTATAACATGAAAAACATGGATCTTTATGAGATCAACAGCGATGGCAGTGATTTGCGACCAGTGGTACAAAGCGAGTTCATCGAACGTTCGCCTTCCTATTCAAAAGATGGCCGATACCTGGTGTTTTCCAGTGAACGAGCCGGCATCAGCAATATCTATCTGAAAGACCTGCAGGAAGGAATCGAATGGCCCATCACCAACGTCCTCACCGGCGCCTTTCAGCCGTCATGGGGCGGTAATAACGATCGCCTGGTGTATACCTCCTTCTTCTATGCCGGTTACGATCTCTATCAACTGAAAAATCCGTTGGACATCAAACCAGGAGCTGTGGAGATCAAAGAGACGGTATTTGTTCGCGAGCTACGTGAGGGCAAGAAAAATTGGGCCGAGGAGGAGACGCTGGCCGAAAAAATCGAAAACAAAAAATCTGATACGGATTTAAAATTACAACAATATCGTGATTTTGTTTTCGATGAAAATTTTGCCGCGGGAAGAATTCAAGAGGATGCAAGACGAAAAAAAATCGCATTGGATTCCTCCGAATTCATCACGCCAACGGGCGAGTATAAAATTTTTACATACAAAGCAAAATTGACCGCCGATCTCATCTATGGCTCGGTTGGCTATAGTCAGTTTTTCGGCACCCAGGGCATGACCAATATTCTGCTCTCGGACGTATTGGGCAATCATCGCCTCAGCATAGGGTTAAACGTGTTCGGCGATTTTCGCAATGCCGATTATGCCCTCACCTATTTCTATCTCCCGAAGCGCTTGGATATCGGCACGGGCTTTTTTCACAATGCTTACTATTTTTATTCCAATTTCGGCTGGGTTCGCGACCGCAACTATGGCGTCAGCCTATATCTGAGCAATCCCTTCAATAAATTCGAACGCGTCAGTTATGGCATGACTGCCATGGGCATTAACCGCTCCTATCTGGAATGGCCCGACGACATTGTGGACATTTATATCGACCGTGGTTACTTACCCCCGCGAGATCGATTCTTCATGCTCAACACCCTTGCTTATACTCTGGATACCAGCATCTGGGGATGGACGGGCCCCATTAACGGCAACCGCATGGAGGCTGGCATCACCTATAGCCCCGGTTTGGGCAAAAACGGCATTGATTTTATCACCTTGCGCGGCGATTGGCGTAAATATTATCGACTCTTCAGAGACTATACTTTTGGGGTCCGTTTTGCCGGCGGTATGAGCGAAGGAAAAAACAAGCAAAAATTTTTCCTCGGCGGCGTGCCTAACTGGCTCAATCAGGATTTCTATGAAAGATTGGACATCGAGAACATCGAAGACATCTATTTTGCCTCTTTCGAGATGCCATTGCGCGGCGCCAGCTATTGGCAGTTGGGTGGCAATCGTTTCTTGATGTCGAATCTCGAATTTCGCTTTCCATTAGTCCGGCGAATGTCTGTGGGTTTTCCGTTGCCATTAGAATTCGGAAACATCGGCGGTGCCCTATTCACCGATATGGGAATGGCGTGGGACAAAGGCGAAGCTGTGAAACCTTTTGTAAAAAGTCCTAACGGCCTCATCCGCACGCGGGATATTTTTGCCAGTATCGGTATGGGCGCACGGATGAATTTAGGCTTTTTACTCCTGCGGGTGGATTGGGCCTGGCCAACCGATCTATACAAAACGGCCAAATCACCGCAGATCATCTGGTCACTGGGTGCGGATTTCTGATGACTTTTGCTGCTCTATAAAAGCAAAATGGCAAGGGCTCTTCTGGCGCTCATTTTTTAGTCGCTTTTTGCAGAGATTGGGAATAATCGTAGATAGTTATCGAATATAGCTGTTAGGATCGGCTGCAAAATGGACCGATGGTTTCTCCCTCGCCGCAGCATCATCAGCCGTATATAGGCGTGTTCGTTAGCGCCGAGGACAGCGAACGCCCGCCATCAGCAGATCCGATTAATTAGCCGAGAGGGTGCGCTTCTTGGCAAACACTTATTTCATAGCAGAGAATAAGGCTTTAAGGGCGCGCCATACGTTGAGACGTATGGGATTATTGTCAAGCAAGAAATTGTAACGTAGATACCTATCTTTGAGGGATAGTTGATCAACAAGGAGTTTTCGTGCCGAGGCAAAGTTTTCTCGATCGTCTGAAACATGCTATCCTTGTATGTGATGGCGCCATGGGCACCATGCTTTATGCCCGCGGCATCTATTTTAACCGTTGTTTCGATGAACTCAACCTCACCCAGCCGCAATTGGTGACGGCCATCCATCGGGAGTATCTGGCCGCACATGCGGATATCCTGGAAACCAATACCTTTGGTGCCAATGATTTCAAACTAAAGCCCCATGGTTTGGAAGATCAGGTACATGCCATCAACCGTCGTGGCGCCGAATTAGCGCGTCAGGCTGCTGGAGATGAAATTTATGTAGCCGGCGCCATTGGCCCCCTCAACATACAAGTGGAACCCTTGGGTACCATCAAAAGACAAGAGGCGCTGCTGGCTTTCCAACAACAGGTGAAGGGTCTATTGGAAGGGGGCGTAGATTTGTTCATACTCGAGACGTTTAGCGATCCGACAGAAATCTGCTTAGCCATAGAAGCGGTGCGTTCGCTTTCAGATCTGCCCATCGTGGCGCAGATGACGTTTGATGCAGAGGGGAAAACGCCAATGGGCGTTGAACCGGAAACGGTCGTGCGAATCCTGCAAGATCAAGGGGCTGATGTGATTGGCGCAAATTGTTCGGTGGGGCCGCAGCCGATGCTGGAAGTGATCGAGCGCATGGCAAAAGCGGGTGCCCAGTGGCTATCGGCCCAACCCAATGCCGGTAATCCACGATTAGTGGATGGACGGTTGTTGTATCTTTCGACTCCTGAATACCATGCGGAGTTTGCCCGCCGCTTTATTGTTGCTGGAGCCCATATCGTCGGCGGTTGTTGTGGCACCACCCCCCAGCATATTCGTGCCATCGCCAATGCGGTACGTGCCATGCAGCCGCGCAAGAGTAGCGTAACGGTGCTGGCGGCAACCGCAACGCCTGCGGAAGTAAAAGTTGTGCCGCGCGAGCGCAAGTCAGCACTGGCTGCAAGGTTGGGGAGAAAATTTGTCGTCTCGGTGGAGGTTTTGCCGCCCCGCGGTCTCGACGTCTCGCCAGTGCTGGAAGGCGTACGCCAATTGGTGGGATTCGGTATTGATGCCGTCAATATCCCTGATGGGCCGCGGGCATCTTCCCGCATGGCGCCGATGGCGCTGGCGCAGATCATCGAGCGCTCGCTGCCGGTGGAAACGATTCTGCATTATTGCTGCCGCGATCGCAATCTGTTAGGCATGCAGTCGGATTTGCTCGGTCAACACGCGCTGGGACTGCGCAATATCTTGGTCATCACCGGCGATCCACCCAAATTGGGAGATTATCCGGATGCCACCGGCGTTTTCGACGTCGACTCCATTGGCCTGACGCGCATCATCCATGGCCTCAATCACGGTTACGACGTGGCTGGCAATGCCATCGGCCAGCCCACCGCCTGGCACATCGGGGTCGGCGCCAATCCAGCCGCTATCGACCTACAGCTGGAAGTGGATCGATTGCAACAAAAAATAGAAGCCGGAGCCGAGTATGTGCTCACCCAACCGGTATTCGACCACAAACAATTAGAGCTGTTTTTCGATAAAATCCATCATCTGGATATACCGATCATGGTCGGTATTATGCCGCTGGTAAATTATCGCACCGTCGAATTTCTCAACAACGAAGTGCCAGGTGTACATGTGCCGTCAAAGGTGGCCAAGCAGTTGGCACAAGCAGAAAATTCCGAGCATGCCAAACAAATCGGTATTCACATCGCCCAGCAAACCATCTTAGCGGTCCGCAAAATGGAGCCAGTCAAAGGCATCTATTTAATGCCGCCGTTCACCAAAGACAAATATGAAATGGCCATTCAAGTACTGCAGGTGGTTTAATGTAACAGCGGAGTGATTCCATATCTGGGGAGAATGATGCACTCGAGAGAACACCACGGACTGCCAAAAAGACCGTTGAATCTCCGCAAAACTTGTTTCGGTTCCAGCCAAAAGAAATTGCTGAACAGGGTGAAGACGCGAGGCTGCTCCGGATGGGTTTTGGTTTGACGATCAGTTAAAAATGAGAAATAATTGCAAGAATCAATCGTATTCTTAAGATGAGATGAGAGCACTATGAAAAAGTATTTTTTATTTACTCTGTTTTTATGCTTCATGCAAATAACGGCTATGGCACAGCTGCAAAATACCCAGCCCACCCTTATGACCCCACGGGAGCATTTCGGCAAGGAATTACAAATTCTCATTGATGACATGATCGAAACGATGCGTGCGGAGCCAGGGGTCGGCTTGGCAGCCCCGCAAGTAGCGGTTCCCCTGCGTTTGATTGTGGTGGAATACGGAGACGATGAAAACCCTGAGACGCCTCCAAAGCTATATGTCATGGCAAACCCACAGATTATCCGCGCCTCTGCCGAAACAGAACGCGGCATCGAAGGATGTTTGTCTATTCCAGGCTTTTTAGGTGAGGTGGAACGGTCACTGGAAATCGTCGTGCGGGGACAGAACCGACAAGGCAAGCCGATGAAAGTCAAAGCCAAAGGCTGGCTGGCGCGTATTTTTCAACATGAAATTGACCATCTGAACGGGGTCCTCTTTATCGATCGGGCGGAAAAAGTCTGGAGAGCTGAAGAAGAAGAACATGCCCAAGTAACGGCTGTTGACTAGAAAAGGGCGAGGGTGCATGAAATCGCCTGAAGGGTTTTTCCTTGCCAAACAAATCTCGCCAGCAATACAATACTCGCCAAGGTTTTAAGCCATGCTAAAACATCTCTCTTTGACCAATTTTCGCAATTATGCGCGCTTAGAGATGGAATTCCCATCTGGCTTGCTTTTATTGGCTGGCGCAAACGCGCAGGGGAAGACCAACTTAATTGAGGCGTTGTATTACTTAGCGACTTTTTTGTCCTTTCAGGCTGAAAGCGATCGCCAGTTGATCAACTTCACAGCGGCGCGGCAGCCGCTGGCAGTGGCGAGAATGGTTGCCGATTATCAACGCGGTCTTTCCGATCATCGCCTTGAGGTGCGCCTGATCCTTGAGCAGGAAAATCGAAACGGGGCATCCAGAATCCGCAAGGAAGTTTTGCTGGACGGCGTTAAACAAAAACTTGCTGCCACGGTTGGTCATTTTAGTGCCGTGGTCTTTTTGCCTCAATCGATTCAAATCATCGAAGGTACGCCTGAAGAAAGACGTCGTTTCTTGAACTTGGCAATTGGACAGGTCAACCCCGCTTATACCGAAGCGCTTGCAGACTACAACCGTGCCCTTCAGCAGCGCAATGCATTGCTGAAGCTCTTGGCTGAAAGGGGAGGCGATGAATCGCAATTGGAGTATTGGGATGCCGAGATTAGCCGCTTGGGTGGGCTTTTGATTTACTCCCGTATTCAGGCACTGCATGAACTCGAAGCTTTGGCTGCACCGATTCATCGGGAGCTAACACGCGGCAAAGAAGGATTGGCGTTCTTATACCAACCTTCTTATGACCCGCTTCTTGAGCAAACTTCGCAGTACCGCTTGGC
>FWWM01014881.1_pt1 | contig 12070 bp, 13 predicted proteins | sample 2228351 | NCBI WGS metagenome assembly FWWM01 (sample SAMEA103939774, study PRJEB20133) | metagenome | reverse complement strand
GGCCAGGGCGGTGAACGAAAAGATCAAGCCAAAGAAACTGGCGATCCCGATGCATTATGGGTCAATAGTCGGTAGCGATCAGGACGCGACAAAGTTTAAACAACTTGTTACTGCATGCCCTGTCCAAATCATGAACCTGGAATGATTACTTCGACCAACAGGCAGGCGAACTAGCAGCTTTATCTTTAAGTAGTTACATACTAAATGTATGCCAGATCCAACTGTTATTCCCCCTGCTATTGTTCCTATCATCACTGGGGCGATAACGGCTACTATTGGAATAATGTTTGAGAAGCATTGTTGGCAGGTACACCATATTAGTTAATGGGCTTTCATTTATCTTGATATTGGCTACCATTCCGCCGACCTCAGTGAATTTTTGGATAGCAAGTTCACTTTTCCTTGTAGGATTGATAGCAATAATTGCTGATGTACTAAAGAAAACCAGAAAAAGATGGGTTGCATTTTCTCTTGGTTCGAAGACCTTGGGTGCCCTGTCGATTTACGTTGCCTCCGGTGAGCTTGGATGGATTCAGAATTTTGGCTCAATAGTTAGAAGTATGAAAACAGCCGATGCAATCGTTTCCAGTACAGAAGCCCATGTTGCAGGCTTTTTATTGATATTTGGAACAGTATACATCTTGGGTTTGATTGCTTGGTTCATCAGTAAATTAGGGCAGAAGGGCTATATTAGCCGCGATCTATTCTTTGGACATAATAGCTGACGTTATGTTAACGAACGCCTGACAGAACTACGTCTTATGGTTAATACGATTAGGTTTCTTTTACACAAGAGCTTCAAGCCGTAACGATAAGGAGATCGAGTAGACAAAAGTAACAAACCTTTTATTTTGCATAGATGCCCTCTTATTTGCGACATATTTAAGAATATACTTGGTATTTGCATACCTGTGGTAATAGTAGAAAATCGTCCATGGGGCCACTTTGAGAGATTTACGTTGAACGAAGCCTGTACGGTAAAACTGATTTACCTTGATGCAAATAAGCGGCTTAGTCTCCAATACCACAGTAATCGCTCCGAATTCTGGAAAATAGTGAAGGGTCCAGTCAAGGTGCAGATTGGCAACGATACTAGAATACTGCAAACAGGAGAAACAATAACGATACCAAGGAAGGCTATCCACAGGCTGTCAGCGGAAAGAGTAGATGCCATTGTATTGGAAATAGCAACAGGTTCATTTGACGAAAGTGATATTGTAAGGTTAGAAGATGATTATAAACGCGAGTAGAGGATCTTGGATGTGGACAAGCCGGCAACATGATAACTGTAGATATGGTTTCTATAATGTGGAAGATTATTAATACAGGGTCTAAACACTCGTTCATATGAATAAAGTGCATGATTTGCAGCACAAACTTGTTGATAGTCAAAATTATTCGAAGACATCAAAACAAATTGAACGCTTTATCTCAGATTATGTTTTGAGAGCATCTGCTAAGGGAATAGTTATTGGTCTCAGCGGCGGCCTTGACTCTTCTGCTGTTCTAAAATTGAGCGCGAATGCACTTGGATCACAATACGTTTTTGGACTTATAATGCCGATTTCAGTGACACCGCAAGAGGATATCAGACATGCAATAGAACTCGCCGAAGCTCTAAGGGTAGAGTACAAGATCATTGACCTCGATCCGATTATTGAAGAATATCGAAAAGTATTGCCAGATGACAAAAGGGCAAAAGGAAACCTTGCGGCGAGGGTGCGCATGAGCATTTTGTATTACCATGCATTTCTAAGAGGATATCTCGTAGCAGGTACTGGAGACAAAAGCGAATACTATATCGGTTACTTTACTAAACATGGTGACGGCGGTGCTGACATCATGCCAATTGCACATCTTTACAAGACTCAGGTTAGGGCGCTTGCTCGATATCTTGGAGTATCTGATGCAATAGTTCAAAAGAAGAGTAGCCCGCGGTTATGGGCAAACCATTTGGCAGAAGAAGAAATAGGAATGAACTATGAGGTAGTCGATTCTATCCTTCATTTGATGGTCGATAGGAAAGAGAAACCTGCAGAGATTGCGAAAAGATTGCAGATACCGCGCGAACAAGTTGACAAAATTAAAGATATGGTAGACAAAAGTGCCCATAAGCGTATGTTGGCCAAGAATCTATGTTTCTAATACTGAGAGCAACATAAGATGAAAGTTTTCTAACAGTAGGCGACGCTTTAATTGACTCTATACTTCAGACATATATAGATATAGTACAGATCTTGATATTGTATCATTGTCAAATTATGGCCAAATACTGCGATGGTTGTCGTCCGATGAGTCTCTGTCTACACGAGACAGATTGATGTTGATTCTAGTTAAAGTACACTGGATAGTTAAAAAGGTCTACTACCGATCGACAAATCAATATCAGAGATACTATAATCAAAATCTGAGGCTTCGAAAACCCCTCATAATCAGGTCTCGATGGGGACTGTTGGCAAAAGTGGATGATACGTTCAAGCTGCGTTCATTCACTGGTCCATACGAGAAACACATGATCGATAGTATTAGATTATCCGAGGATAGTAATTTCATTGATGTAGGTGCAAATGTTGGTGTTTACACGCTCTATGCAGCGACTATAATCCGAAAGGGTAAGATCATTGCTATTGAGGCAGCCAAAGCTCATTATGAAAATGCTTTACTTCCAAACATTCAGCTGAATAGCCTACAGAATGTAGTCTGCCTAAATGCCGCGGTATGGGACACAGACAATGAAGAAATCAAGTTGTACGATGATATCATTAGCGGTTACAATCCTACATGTTTTGGTGGTGCGGGCGTGAAGTATAATATAGTTGGGACAAGAACTCTCGACAGCATAGTAGCGGAATATGGTCTTGATAATATTGATTATATCAAAATGGACATAGAAGGTGCAGAAGCTAAAGCGTTACAGGGTGCCAAACGGACTTTAGAGATTACAAAAAATGTGATCGTTGAGGTTCACGGAAAAGATAAAGGGGAACAGTGTGAGAAAATACTCAGTGACAGTGGGTTCAAAATGAATATAGTCAAAAAACATAACGAGAATTACTATTGGATATTCGCTTCAAAATCTGAAAAATGAAGCGAGAGGAAAATCAAGTTTTGATATGAGGATAGAATAGAAGATTATTGTTCCTGAAACTATTTATAATTCAATGTAAAAGAAATTACACTGTGGCTCTTAACTATAAGATTTTGGTTAAAGAAAGCAATAGGAGAAAAGAAGTAATTTGAATTGGTCTAGAAAGAAGGTTATTGTTACAGGTGGTGCTGGTTTTATCGGCAGCAAGACTGCAGAAATGTTGCTGGAAAGAGGTGCAGAGGTTACTATTGTTGATAAGCTTCAATTGCCAAGCAAGTCGTGGGTTTGGGAAGCAAAGCTGAGAAGATTGAATAATATATTTGGAAAGCACGGCATCAAGGAAATTCCATTGCAAATACTTGATCTCTTAACAGAGAGAGACAGATTTAAGCTCCTTGCAGAAAAGCATGACATTGTCTTCCATCTAAGTGCTGTCTTTGGTGGCAGAGAATTTGTCGACATCCATCAAGCAGAAACAGCAAAGATCTTGGCAATTGATCATAATGTCATTAGTGCGTCATATGAAGCTGGCATCGATCGACTGCATTATTCATCTAGTGCGTGCGTTTACCCTCCATCACTCAACAGACATGATTATCTGCTAAAGGAAGATGATATTCTAACTACCGGTGAAGGCTGGCAAAGCAGTGACAATCTCTATGGATTTGCGAAACTAATGGGCGAAATGCAGTTAGCCGCATTTCATAGGGAGCACGGTTTCAAGTCCTCCGTTTGCAGATATCTGACAGTCTATGGTGAAGGAGAGTTCAGCGATAGCCATGCAATAGCAGCCCTGACAGAAAGGGCGCTTGATAAAGAAAGTCCATATATTGTATGGGGTTCTGGCAACCAAGAGAGAGGATTTACTTATGTTGATGATATTGTCAATGGGTCAATATTGGCTACAGAGAAAGTCACTGATGCAACTCCGATTAATTTAGGATGGGACAAAAGATACAAGATCCGTGATGTTGCCAGCATGATCCTCAAGGTAACAAATCACAAACCAGAGAAGATGGTCTTTGACATAAGTAAACCAGAAGGTCCATTTAGCAGGGCTCTTGATATAACTAGGGCTAAGGATATGCTTGGCTGGGAGCCAAAGGTTCACCTAGAAGAAGGACTGCGACGCACTGCTGAATGGCATAAACTGCTCAGGGAGCAACGAATAGCAGTAAAGAGCAATTGAGCGAAAACAATATGGAAAAATGACGAACAGTGCACATGGCTTTCGTCCCTAGAGTTCAAATTATATGTTAAATCAAAAGACATTCGGTGGCTTTTTGATAGCTCTGGGAGTGGCCATTGCAACAGCATTTTTTGTACTTCTTGTATTGTATCCGACATGGGCCATAATCATCACTACTTCTGCATTAGTAGTTGTGGTGAGTGGAGTGCTTTTTTGGCTTGGAGTCAGGGTTCTAAAATCCACAGCCCCCAAAGAGAGTGATAGACCTGAGAAACTTTAGCATTGTGGTACCTAGCAGGGAAGTTGACTGGCCTCATATCAAAAATAATTTGCACACTTACCTGACAGTCGGAGCCGAAGAGATGATTTTATGCATCGACGATGATAGCAGCCAGGAATTTATTGCAAATGTGTATTCCCTTTATGATAGAATCAAAAAGAGATATCCTGATGCATCTCTGCTCAAGGTTCTCAAGGTAGAAAAGAGAACTGATTATTCATTTCATCAAGCATGGGTGAGGCGTAAGGGTTTCTTGGAGTCAAAGAATGATGTTATACTAACAGGCGATATTGATCTTCATATCAACAAGTGTGTATTAAATGCTGTAGAACTAGTGGGCAAAGATAATATAGGCTTGGTGTCAGTCCAGAAATTTCCACTGCAATCCAATCTCAGAAGTTCCCTTTCAACGATATGGCGACTAGCTGGACAGGTGATGATCCGAAAATTGTATCATAGTGTGTTTACTGGTCTATATGCCTTTTACCGGCCATACTGGATAGAAACAGAAGATTCGCGTATCAAAGAGCTTCGGAATCCGAAACATGCAGGATTCTATAGTTCAGTAATTGGAGAAGACGTGTACCTTAGAGATTGCATGCAGAAAAAGTATCAGTGCATTTATCTAAAGTGCGTTGGAGCAGTAGACTATGGGATATCATTACATGATAGCCCTGTAATACAGTTTACTATGGGCAGATACTACTTTCATCAAGGAAAATCACTCTGGCAAGTATTATTGGCAGCATTTTTGTACTTTCATCCTGACAGCATAGCTGGATACTTTTACGAAAAAGAAAGGGTGAAAAAAGGTTTGGCAAAGTTAGGTGATGTAGTCTGAAAAATTCCGGCCTACGGCGAGAATTGATGTCCCTCTATATCTTTCACTTGTTTATACTCAGGAATAAGATGATCCTTTTTCTGACGCTTTAGTATTCCTTCAAAAAATACCCTTACCTTCTCCTTTTCTTCTAGCGTTGCTGTACCTTCGATCATCTTCATTATTACAAGAGATATCCACGCATTCTGCCAATTCTCTCTGTTCATCGCCTCAACTTCTACAGAGTATTGGTTTCTCCTATGCCAATAACCGAAAACTATTGCAGTAGGTATGTAAATGACGGTAAATGCAAGTATGAACGCCAATATGTTGTTAAATATGCCACTTAGAAAAGTCTCCTTGATTGCAAAATTATACGTTATGAGAATAAAATTGGCAAAACTCATGATGAAAGCCAAGTATATGCTGTGGCCATTTCTAAAGTCCATCCATCTCCTTTTGAAAAAACCCGAATCTACTTCCACTTGCCTGTTCTAGGTCTATTTCTAGTGTTTGTCTTATAAAACTTTGTTTACATTTGCGCATTCTGTATATGTTGTTTATGAGGCAAGTATTGCTGGCATATTAGAAACAGACAATCTAGATTGTTACCAGAAACGTAGACTGGCGTAGAGCTTTAACAAATGTATTAATCTGTTTAACATCCCAATTTGCGGTGCGAACCGCATCTAAAGATCACTTAACATTACCTAAAAGATAGTCATAGAGTTCATAATCGAACTTTTGAAGATGACTCCATCCAAATAATTACCCTGTATCTATGCGTTTGGGATAGGAACTTATGGTGTACTGCAAAAACAGCCAAGGTTAGAAAAAGTGTAAAGCTGTAACAGTTCTATAATCGGTAGCCCTTACAGTCAAGGGGTTAGAAGGTTATGGCCGATCCTCTCTCATCTCTGTACTTTGCTAAACAGGGTAGGGGAACTTATTTTAATTACCTTTAGTGGATTTAATTCCAGATGTCAAAGAGCCTGCGGCAAAAACTTGTTTGGATAGCGTCACCAGAGATTCATGGGATGGACAGGCTGCGCGTCATACTAAAAAAACTCACTTGGTTGGTCTCTAACAGCAAGCCTAGGCCTCAGTTCACCCTTTCATATCCGCTAGTAATGAAAACGCCTTATGGACTGAAAGTAAAGATCAATGACGCTTTCATGTATGGGATGTTCACAGGCGGCTACGAGCCTGAGATTACTACAATTCTCAATAAAATGCAGGATGATGATGTTTTTATCGATGTAGGGGCAAATCTGGGTGTTTATTCCATGATGGCAGCAGCTAAGGCCCGGCATGGGCAGGTGATTTCAATAGAGGCCAACAAGCGCTTTTACGACTACCTGTCAGAAAATATCAGGCGAAACAACCTCAAAAATATAACAGCTCTACATTATGCTATCTGGAACACAAACGATGAAGAGCTGACTATTTATCAGACGCAGGATAACATATCGAAGCAGTATAACGCGACGCTCTTTGGATCAGAACAGGGTAATGTTGTAAACGCATCCAAAGTAAGAACGAGAACGCTTGACAGCATTATCGAGGAATTTGGCTGCAAGCGAGTGGACTGGTTAAAAATAGATATAGAGGGCGCAGAGGGCAGAGCGCTTCAAGGTGCCGTAAAGACTCTCGAAAAAACAGGAAATGTCTTGATAGAAATCCACTCGGAGCAGAATGGCCACGACTGTGAGAGGATGTTGAAAGAGAAAGGCTTTGCTACGCGCATCCTAGGTCGAGCCCGCCCTGATTATTACCAGATCTACGGAAGTAAGAAATAAACATCTTGGAAAAGTTCTTATCCATTCGGGACAAAAACAAATAAGGACATATAATGTCGAAGGAATGCGTCTTTTGTGGTGGCATCATGTATGACGACAAGAATGGCACTAGCTGTTGCATAAACTGTTGTTTCAGGGGGCGCGAGAACGAAGCTGTGCTTATCCACAAGAACGACTGCTTCCTTATCGCAAGGGTGGGCCATGAACTAGAAAACATGGTGAAGGAATATGGCAAGGAAAAGGTAAGGGCAGTGTTTCAGCCATCAAAAGATGATGTCGTAGTGGACGTGGGCGCTCATCTCGGGGAATATGCCATACCCGCGGCTTTAAAATGCAGGCAGGTGATAGCCTTCGAGCCTAATGCCGAGGTCTTTGCGCTACTGGACAGGGCTATTGCCATCAACGGCCTGACCAATATCACGCTTGTCAACGCAGCGCTTGGCAGTCAGGAAGCTGAGAGTAAGTTATACGTGCCCGGCAGCCATACTGGTATGTCAAGCATGCTGTATGAAGATGGTAACGCACAGAGCGTCAAGATGATCACATTGGATGCCTATCTTGATAGGTCGCAAAAGAAGGTAGATTGGCTCAAGGTGGATGTCGAAGGCTACGAGTTTCATGTTCTGCAAGGCGCAATAAGGACATTAGAACGCAACAGAGACAGCATCAACATCATAGTAGAGTGCCACACGCCAAAGTCGAAGGAGCAAGTGCAGCAATTCCTTGAGGGGATAGGGCTGCAATGTGAAATGCTGGACAGGATCCACCTCTATGCATCGTCTGGAGCAAAAACCTCCAGCTGACTTGATTGAAATTTACTGCGTTGATACTTACGGCCATCCCAGTCTTTATTTCCATTATCTCGATGCAGCAGGTCAATGCGCCTTCTGGAGATAAGATGAAGCCTACAGATGCCGTATTGTCATAACCTTATTAATCTAGAAAGATAATTATCTGAGGTTTGGGCATAATTCCTGCTTCACATTTTTGACAATGGCAATTGATGAACGAGTATAAAGCTAACCTTTGGAAGGTTAGTTTTGTTGAGAGAGACATCCGTCCAAAGATTAGCTGTCAGAAAATACGAGTCGATCCTTTTTAGTATTTTGCATCTGATTGCTCTGTTGCATAACTGACCAATCCCTGCATGTCTAATCGACTCCTGGCTACAATTTTATCCCGACAAACATGTTGTTGTACAGCGACGCTTTCTTCAGAAACATCTCCTTTACCATGTTCTGGTAGCTCCTTGCCATTACATATTCACCAAACATCCTCTTCTTCATGGCAGAAAACACAGATTCTGCAATCCACCGGTGCCCATAGCTTATGCTATATCCTTCCATCTGCCAAAATCAGACAACAACTGCTACTGCAGTACTGCCAGTTTCCTTGGATAACAGCCACGAGCCTTGTGGGACGAATTCTTCTTTACCCTGATTGCAGGTTCGATGCCGTGGTCAGCAAGGTACCCCGAAAGTTCTCCTTGCTGTCGTACGCGCACTCCGTCTACCAGTATGCGGCTACCACAGGGCGGCGGCTGTTGTGCTGCTGTCGGTTTTGCTGTACCAGCTGATGGTCTACCACAACTGCAAGGCCGGCGTTGACAATCCGTCGTCTGTCAAGTACACGATTGGGAGCTACTGATGACAGGAACAGGGGATGGAGGAGAACGGTGTTGAATTATGCCCAAGCCTCAGTTATTTATCTTCCAACTGCAACACTATTTGCAGAATCGGATCTGAAAATCTAATGGTTCGAAAGAAACTTTAATCTTGTCTCCAAGCAAAGATGTGAACTGTCTCGTCTGAGGTAAATGCTATCCATCGTGTATTGTAGCCTCTCTCTTTAAACCAGTTTTCCAGATCATCCATGCGTTCGATTGTGTGGAGCTCTATTATCCATCTTTGTACTTTGTTTACTATTGCTTCAGCACCTTCCAAGACGCTCCATTCGTCTCCTTTCGCATCTACTTTTATTAGATCTATTCTTTCAACATCTTTAAAATATGATGAAAGAGAAACTTGTTCAACATTTGCTTTCTCCGCGAGAACACTTTCAATTCCTTTCATAGGGGTAGGACCGAGCACAAATTGTTCTCCTGCCACAAAACCATGATATTTGTCATATTTCGTGATAAACAAATTTGTTGTCCCATCTGAATTTGATACTGCTTTATTTATAACCTCAATATTGGAGGCTTTAAATGATTGAATGTTTGCCATCAATTCTTCACAGACATGCTTGTTTGGTTCAAACGAAATTATTTTCTTGAAGTTCTTGCGAAGTAGAAGGCTATAATAGCCCCGGTTCGCACCAATATCGACAAAGAGATCACCTTTGATCCTCTTTGCTATAATGCTAACGGGGAACTCATGTCTACATAATTTGAGAATCTTTTCTAACGACATATTGTCGGTACGTTCCAGATCAAGCCCATGCTTGAATATGCCCGGCAACATTGTATCCCTTCGCTGTTTACCCAAAATCAGCCGCAGCGTAACCCTAACAGTTACATATACAGAAAATTGTAACACTGACTTTATTACATATCTAGTTGCTCCAAATTTGCCATATGCCTCACTTATATTGTTGAAGTAGCTCCGAAAAACATATGGTCTCATACTGGCTACAGAGTGGCGCAGAACCGCAACTGGAGTTCTTCCTTCTGCAGCGAATTTTGCGCCTATCTTTATCTGAAGGTCTTTTCTCTCTTCAAGGCCGCCCTTGAATTCTTCAGAGCCTATATCAGGCAAATAGGTAACTTTGTATTTCTTTACCATCCAGTCTCTGAGGTGCGTATCTTCCCCCTTGTAGCCCCCCCATGAATCGACTATCAGGGGTGCATAGTATGGATTTATCATATGCTTTAGACTCTCCTCGTTCTCAGAATCTAACCAGTAAGGTCGGTATAGTGCATACAAACCTGTGAAATACGCAGGAGCCTTTCCTTTCAGCAACTTGGCATAATATTTTGACTGTCTTTCAACCAAGTATCTAAGCTGACCCATAAAGCTCTGTCTGTATCTTATTTTTGATAGTGACACCAACCCGACTCCATCCTTACCGACCAATTCTACAGCCTTTTGACAGATAGGGTACACAACCAGATCTATGTCTCCAGTAAGTATGATGTCATGTTTCGCAGCTCTAAAGCCGCTCCTCCTTACCCATGCTTGATGGAACTTATAATCTGGATTTTTTTCAACCTGCAGTATCCTTACTCTGCCTTCGGCGTGATCATTTTTTACAATTTCCATTATTGTATTCACCAATTCCTTCGGTGCAGGGTTATCTGTGCAAATGATAATATCATCCGAGCCCAGCGATATCCAAGAGGGTAGCGTCTTTGGTAAAAGGCGCAAGTCCTTGGCCGAAACTGGTACCACTATTGAAAATTCACGCAAAAATGTATCGCCTAAACTCGTCATGATATCTTGCCAAATAATTTGGCTTTTCTATTTCTATTAGGTCCAATTCCAGATCTCATCCTCCTACGCCTATCTGGATCAGCTTTACCTTCGAATCATTAGAGAATGATTTCAGTATTCTCCAACAATCGATTACTACAGACCCTTCCATCCTCTTGAAATCGTTCTCGTTCAGTACTTTGTACTCTTCCCACGGCGTAGCAACTATGCAAACATCCGATCCTTCAAGACATTCTGCGACAGATCGTGTACACTGGAAAGTATTACCATATTGTTTCTGGATATTGGCTGTTGCAACAGGATCATGTATAGAGACCTTGATCCCAGTGGACGCGACATGCTTTGCAATCTCGATCGCAGGCGATGCTTCGATGACATCGGTGTTTGGCTTGTAGCTTCCACCAAGTATTGCCATTTTTCCATTGCCGTTGCAGTAAGACATGGCCATATTTGCAATGAATTCAATATGCTTTTTGTTAACCCTGTCGGTTGTTGCGGGGAGATCAAGTTCGCACCCGTGCATCTTGGCAGATAAGAAAAATGCCCTGTTATCTCTAGGAAAACATGGGCCCCCAAAACTCATTGCACCCTTCAGGTATTTTTTTCCAATTCGTGTATCCATACCAAGACTTTCAGTGATTGCATCTACATTTGCACCCGGTATCATGCTGCACATCTCGGCCAGCAGGTTTGCAAAGCTGATTTTCATTGTAATGTAGGAGTTTAGCGCAATCTTTGTTATCTCGGCGTTCTCGTACGTCATCCGACGGATCTTCGGATCTTTGATAAGTTTCATGTATATGGCACTGAGCATATCGCCGGCTTTCTTGTCCGACTCGCCAATCAAGATAAAATCTGGGTTTAGAAAGTCATGTATTACGCTCCCAAGAGCAATGAATTCGGGATTGTAGCAGAGACCAAAATCTTTGCCGACCTGCTTTCCTGACGTAGATTCTAATGTTGGCAATACTGCATTTCTTGTGGCCCCTGGCATTATGGTGCAAGTTACTGAAATCAAATGATATGTATCCTTCTTTTGAAGCGCAGCCCCTATTTGTTTGCATGCTGGAACAAGTTGCTCTACTGAAAAAGCACCAGTTGAATCGCTTGGAGTATTGACTACGATAAATGTGGCATCAGTATTACGGATAGCCTCATCATAGCTGTCGGTTATCGTAATGTTGCTACGGTATTTGTTCAGAAACTCACTGAGATTGGGCTCATAATGAAATGTTTTCCCCTGCTTCAACAGCTCTGCTCTAGTCTTATCTATTTCGACTCCGATAACCTTGAAATCTTTTGAAGCAAAACTTACCATCATACAAGCGCCCAATTTGCCAAGTCCGATAACCGAGATACTGTTCATAATTTCTAGTTAAGATTGATTCGTATTTATATTATTGTATGATCTTCGAATAGAAACTAAGCTTATTTTAACAAAAAGTCGGATAGAGAGGTAGCGA
>FWWM01014880.1_pt1 | contig 12073 bp, 10 predicted proteins | sample 2228351 | NCBI WGS metagenome assembly FWWM01 (sample SAMEA103939774, study PRJEB20133) | metagenome | reverse complement strand
GAGCCGGGCACGATGCGCCGCCCACCGCGCAAACCGAGCGAGGGCATCTTCAACGGCCTGATGATCCAGCAGGTGGTGCTGTCGGGGGCGACGATCGGCTTATTGGCGTTCGGCACGTGGTACTGGCTGCAAGCAGCCGGGTACGACCAGGTGTATGCGCGCAACCTGTTGCTGCTGTTGATGGTGCTGTTCGAGAATTACCATGCCTTCAATTGCCGATCCGAGTACGAATCGGTCTTCCGGGTGCCGTTGCGCCGCAATCCCATTCTGGTCATAGGCGTATTCGTCGCGCTGGGGTTGCACTTGCTGATGATGTGGGTGCCCTTCCTGCAACCGATCCTGCAAACTGCGCCCGTGGCCCCTGGCGACTTCCTGCTGTTGCTGTTGCTGGCCGCGAGCGTGATCGTGGTCATGGAGGCCTTCAAGTGGGTGCGCGCGCGCGTCCGGCCAGACGAGATCCAGCGCTCGCGCGTGCGCACCGCATAGCAGAACACCGCTGTGCTCACGCGCCCATCAGATCAATGGGGCGGAACAGCATGATCGGCACGACCGTGTTGTCCAGCACCCCGGCCGCTACACTGCCCAGCAGCATGCGGGCGAGGCCGGTGTAGCCATGCGTGGACATGGCGATCATGGCACCGGGCGCGCGTGCAGCATAGTCGAGGATGGCCTGGCTGACGTTGTCATTCTCGATGAGGCAGATCTGTGCGCGCACGCCGCGACCGCGCAGCATCGCGGCGGTCGTCTCCAGGTAGCTGCGCGCCTGATCGGCCCCCTCGCGCGATGGCGCGACCACACGGATCAGATGCAGTTCGGCATCCAGCAGGCTCTGCATCGTGATGGCATGATCGAGAACTTCCGCGGCGATCCGCGAGCCGTCCAGAGGGACGACGATCCACCGTATCGCGGCCAGCGTCTCCGGGTCGGGCGCGCGGCCGGTGAAACGCCACAGCAAAACCGGGACCGGACACCAGCGGATCATTCGCTCCGATACGCTGCCCAGCCACATGCGCACCAGGCTGGCGCGGCCCAACCGCGCCATGACCACCAGGTCCGCCCGGCTATCGCACGCGAACTGGAAGAGGGTGCTGGCCACGTCGAGCCTGGGTTCGAATCGCTCATCGTCCACAATGGTCGCCGTCGCCTGGATGTGCCAGCGTTCGGCCAACCGCTGGGCGAGGCCTGCGAGGTAGGCGTCACGCCGCAGCGAAGCGGCTTCCAGTCTGTCGCCGACGTGAACCAGGTCGAGCTGCGCGCCGGCGCGACTGGCCAGCTCGCCGGCGATGTCGAGCACGCACTCCCCCTTCTCCGAGCCATCCAGCGGCACGAGGATCTTTCGATACATGTCCTTGCTCCTTTTCAAAAACAGTGTGTTGCAGCGCGTGTGCTCAGTATGCCTGCCCGTTGTTAGATGATCCTGTACGGGGCACCGCCGATCTTGTAGCGCTCTAACCAAGGTGCGCTACGTTGAACAGGCGACCGTGTTCGCGTGGAGGTGTGCTGTGCACGATTTATCCGTCGCCATCCCATGTCGAGCTGCGACTATCGCCGGCGATCTGCGCGTGCCGCCTAACGCCCAACTTTTGGTGATCTTTGCCCATGGCAGCGGCAGCAGCAGGCATAGCCCGCGCAACCGCGCGGTCGCGCGCGTCCTGAACGATGGACGGATCGCGACCCTGCTGCTCGATCTGCTCACGCCCGAAGAAGACGCCACAGACGCTGTGACAGCGCAGCATCGCTTCGACATCCCCCTGCTGGCCGAGCGGTTGCTGGCGGCGATCGCCTGGGCCGGGAAATCGCCGGAGGTGCGACACCTGCCGATCGGCCTGTTTGGTGCGAGTACCGGCGCTGCAGCCGCGCTGATTGCTGCAGCGCGCAGCGCAGATGAGGTATGCGCGGTCGTCTCGCGCGGCGGTCGGCCGGACCTGGCCGATGATGCCTTGCCACACGTGAAAGCGCCCACCTTGCTGATCGTCGGTTCGCACGACCGGATCGTGCTCGACCTGAACCGACGGGCGCTGGCTCGGCTCCGCTGTCCCAGCCGGCTCGAAGTCGTGCCTGGCGCGACGCACCTGTTCGAGGAACCTGGCGCGCTCGATCGAGTCGCGCATCTCGCGCGCGAGTGGTTCAATTGCTGGGCTGCGCCGGCGCCCGCTGAGCACGCCGGCCATGCCTAGCCGATTCGCGATACACGGCGCCTGCAACGGCATGGCGCGTGTGATACGGGAGGAAATCATGCAGCTGACCACGGTCAAAATAGACAAACCCGAGGGAGTGAACTTCATCCTCGGCCAGTCCCACTTCATCAAGACGGTCGAGGACATCCACGAAGCGATGGTGACCGCCGTGCCCGGCATCCGCTTCGGGCTGGCGTTCTGCGAGGCTTCGGGCGCATGCCTGATCCGCTGCACCGGCACGGACGAAGCGATGGTTGCCCTGGCGGTGCGCAATGCGCAGGCTATCGCCGCCGGCCACACGTTCCTCGTCTTCCTGGCAGAGGGCTTCTATCCGATCAACGTGCTGAACGCGGTCAAGATGGTGCCGGAGGTTTGTCGCATCTATTGCGCGACGGCCAATCCGACCGAGGTGATCGTGGCGGAGAGCGATCAGGGTCGAGGCGTGCTGGGCGTGATTGACGGTTACAGTCCCAAGGGCGTCGAAGCAGAGCCGGATATCGCCTGGCGAAAGGACCTGCTGCGCCGGATCGGTTATAAGCTGTGAGGGCGCGCTTGCTGGCGCGTTGACAAACTGCACGCACGGTTCTACCGTTGCGATATGAAGATCACTGCTCTCCACACCCTGTGCCTGAGCCGGATGCATGAGCCGGAGCGGCAATGGTTCACCTCGAGCTTTCGCGTCGTCAAGGCCGACTGCGCCATCGTCGTCGTCGAGACCGACGAAGGCATCACCGGCATCGCCGAAGCCTGCGCATATGGCGGGCCGTTGCAGATTCGGCGCTGGGTCGAGCGTTACGCGCCGCTGCTCGTTGGTCGCGACCCGCTCGATCCCGGCACGCCCCCGACTCCCCACTTCAGGTCGCGAAGCCACGATTGCGCTGTGGCCGGCATTGACTGCGCGTTGTGGGATATCCGCGGCAAAGCCGCCGGCCAGACGGTCAGCCAGTTGCTCGTGACGAGCGGCGCCAGTCCGCGGACCGAGCCACCCATCAACCCCGTGCGCCTGTATGCCTCCTCGGGATGTCGCTACGATTGGGGCACCGATCCACATCAGCTCATCGAAGAGGCGCTCGGCTACATCGCCCAGGGCTACACCGCGATGAAGCTCCGCATCGGCACCGACTGGTCGTGGCACGGCGTGAACGTAGACCGGTTCCTGGGGTTGATGCGTGATCTGACGCAGGCCGTGCAGGCGACCGGCGTGCCCTTCGACCTGGCCGTGGATGGCAACCAGCGCCTGACCGAGGAACAGGCGCTGCCCATCGCCCGCGAGCTGGAGCGGCTGGGGTTCGCCTGGTTCGAGGAGCCGATCCCGCAGGCCGACGTGGATGGCTACGCGCGCCTGGCGGCCGCTGTCGAGATTCCCATCACCGGCGGCGAGCAGTTCACCACCGTCGAACAGTTCATGCCCTACTTCGAGCGGAGAGCCTACGACATCGTGCAGCCCGACATGGGCTGGTGCGGCCTGACGGAGGGCATGCGCATCGTCCGGATGGCCGAGCGTTACGGCGTGAAGGTGGTCCCGCATAACTGGCACAACGGGTTGATGACCATGGCCAACGCGCACTTCGTCGCGGCGCTGCCGCATCCCTTGTGGTGCGAGCTGTGCATGATCCAGGGACCGTTGCAATGGGCGATCCTGAAGGCGCCGCCGCGCATCGAAGCCGGTGCGCTGCACCTGCCGGATGCGCCCGGCCTGGGCGTCGCCCTGGCCGATGACCTGGAGGCTACCTTTCCGTACATCACCGGCGATTGGGCGTTGCCCGTGCGCTACGAGGACCTGGCCGTAAGGTGATGACGCGGTCGGCAGCAGTCGGCGAACCCTCAACCGGCGATTTGCCGCCTGCTGCCGAATGACGGGCAGTCGTCCGGCAGACAGAACGGGGCTGCATGTTACACTGCTGCCACATGCCGCTTGGATCGCGTGCCCGGCAGCGCGGCTCGGCCGTCATTGCGACGGCAGCCTTCGTCTCACTTTTCTGTGCAGCATGTTCTGGCGACTCAGCAGCGAGCGCCTCGGCGCCCGCCGTGACACAACCGCAAATCCGGCCGACCATCTACGCCACACGGTCGCCGACGCCGGCCCCCTCTCCGACACCTGAGCCGACGCCGGATGTCGCAGTGCTGAGCGCGCACGCACACGCCGCCGCCTTCCTCGGCGATTATCCGCGCGCCATCGAACTGGGCCGGCAGGCCATTGCAGCGCTCGGCGGCGAGGCGAGCGAGGCCACCTTGCCCATGCGTCTGAACATTGGTCGCTGGCAGATGGAGGCCGGCGACGCTGCGTCTGCCATCGCGTCGCTGTCGCCGGTCGTTGCCGAGCTGAGCGCGCGCGGCGCCGATTCCAACCCGGAGCTGCCGGGCGCACATGCCCTGCTCGGTCGCGCATACGCACTGGCCGGCGACGCCATCAGCGCGTTCACGCACTACTCCGCCGCGCTCTCGGCGAATGCCGTGATCTCGCCCTGGCTGCACGTATGGCTTGGCGATGCGCACCTCGACGCGCGCCGGCCGGGCGAAGCCATCGCCCACTACCGGGCCAGCCTGGATGCCGTGCCAAATACGGCGCAGGAGTTTGCCCGTCGCGAGAAGCTCGCTCTGGCCAGCCAGCTATCCGGCGACTACCAGGCTGCGATCGAACAGTACGAAGTCATCCTCCGCCGCGCACAACTGGCCGCCTACCGAGCGCGCATCTCGTGGGAACTGGCCCAGGCGTTACAGGCAGCCGGCCAGGCCGAGGCGGCGTATCGGCAGATGAACGACCTGGTCGCGAACTATCCGAAGACGCCCCAGGCCTTTCGAGCGCTGCAGGTGCTCATCAACGCCGGTCAACCGGTGGACGAACTGCAGCGCGGCATCATCGGCTATCACAACGGCTCGCATGTGGCTGCGCGCGAAGCGTTCCGCCGGGCGATCGCCCTCTATCCCGATCGCGCGAACGAGGTGCGCTATTGGGCCGCGCTGAACTACCTCAAGCTCGGCAGCGTGGCCGACGCCTTCCGCAACCTCGATCAGACCATTGCCAGCAACCCGGACGGTTCGCCCGGCGCAGTGCTGGCGTTGGGTGAGAAGGCCAAGATCTACGCGAACGCCGGCGATGCGGCGAACGCGCGCGAGACCTTTGCGCGATTGGTTGCCAGCGCCCCGGCCAGACCGACGAGCGCGAACGTGATGTTCGATGTGGCGCAGACTTTTGCCCGCAACAACGAACTCGCTGCGGAGGCTGCGCGCGCCTACGAGGCGGCCCACGCCCTGCACGCCGACGCCGAGCGCGGGTCGGAAGCGCTGGTGCGCGCCGCTGCGCTGCGCTATCGCCTGGGACAGTACGCCGAAGCGATGACTGCCACACAGACGCTCCTAAGCCAGTACGGCCAGGCGCCATATGCATTGCTCGGCCGATTGTGGATGGGCAAAGCGCAACTGGCGTTGGGTGACCTGGTGGGTGGGATGGAAACCCTCCAGGCGTTGGCGCAGCAAGCGCCTGATACATACGAAGGCGCGCGGGCGGCAGAGTTGGTGAACGATCCTGCCGGGCCGCCGCTCTCCCAGTCGCCGCCATCGGCGTTGCCCAGTGTTGCGGACGAGGATGAGCGTGCCTCGGTCGGGCAAGCCGAAGCCGAGGCATGGCTGCGTAGCTGGCTCGGCCTGGATTCCTCGGCGGACGTGCGCAGCGTGCGCGACGACCTGCGCAGCGACTCGCGTTTCATCCGTGGCAGCGAGCTGTGGCGGCTGGGGTTCAAACTGGAGGCGCGCGAGGAATTCGAAGGGCTGCGCGCTGCCTTTGCGCGCGACGCGCTAGCCCAGTATCAACTCGCGCTGTTCTTCCGCGACATTGGGCTATATCGCTCGTCCATCGGCGCGGCCGACACGCTGATGCGATTGTCGCCGGCCAGGGCGCCCTCGCAGTTGCCCACCTTCCTCGCCCGGCTGGTCTATCCAACCTACTACGCCGACCTGGTACAGCGGCACGCGCAGGAATTCGGCCTGGATCCGTTGCTGATCTTCTCGCTCATCCGACAGGAGAGCTTGTTCGAGCCGTTCGCGGTGTCCGGCGCAGCGGCGAACGGCCTGATGCAGGTCATCCCGAGCACCGGACGGGAGATCCAGAGCGACCTGAACTGGCCACCGAGTTACACCACGGCCGATTTGCAGAAGCCGTATGTGAGCGTGCGCTTCGGAAGCCACTACCTGGCCAAGCAGCGCCGCTTCTTCGGCGGCGACCTATATGCGGCGATCGCCGCCTACAACGGCGGTCCGGGCAATGCGCTGCGCTGGCGAGAGCGCAGTGGTGGCGATCCGGATGCCTTCTTCATGGCCATCACCTTCGACGAGACCCAACGCTACGTGCGTGCGCTCGCCGCGAACTACGCCATCTACCACCGGCTCTACGCGCGGTGAGCTGGCAGGTGCGTCACAGGCGGGCGATCACCGCCTGGCCCATCGCGCGTGTGCCGAGCACGGTCGTTCCGGGCTGCTTGATGTCGCCACAACGCAGGCCGTCGTTCAGCACTTTGTCCACGGCTTGTTCGATGCGATCTGCTTCGCGATGCAGCCCGAACGACCAGCGTAACATCATGGCTGCGCTCAGGATCATGGCCAGTGGATTGGCGACGCCCTGGCCGGCGATGTCGTGCGCCGCGCCGTGGATCGGCTCGTACAGGCCGCGGCGGTAGCCGTGGCGGTTCAGCGCGTCGCCTAGGGATGCGCTGGGCAGCATGCCCAGCGAGCCGGTCAGCATCGAAGCTTCATCGCTCAGGATGTCGCCGAACAGGTTCTCGGTGGCAATGATGTCGAAGGCGCGTGGGTTGCGCAGCAGGTGCATGGCGCACGCGTCGGCGAACAAGTCCTCGTATTCGACGTCGGGATACTCTTCGCGGATCTCGTGTGCCACCTGTCGCCACAGCCGGCCGGTCGCCATCACGTTGGCTTTGTCGGCCTGAGTGACCTTCTTCTTGCGCCCACGGGCCAGCTCGAAGGCCATGATCATCAGCCGTCGCACTTCCTCTTCGGTATAGAAGGTGGTGTCCACGGCCTGGCGGTTGGGTGCCTCTCCGGATTGGCCCTGTGGCTTGCCGAAGTACGTCCCGCCGGTCAACTCGCGCAAGATGATCAAATCCACCCCGCGCACCACGTCCGGCTTCAAGGTGGAGGCGTCGAGCAGCGCGTCGTAGGCCTTCACCGGTCGCAGATTGGCAAACAGCCCCAACCCCTTGCGCAGGCCGAGGATGGCCTGTTCGGGGCGGACCTTGGCCGTGGGGTCCTTATCGAATTTCGCCATGCCGACTGCGCCGAACAGCACAGCATCGGCATCCTGCGCTGCTTTCAGCGCTTCGTCGGGTAGTGCGGTGCCTTGAGCCTCGATCGCGCAACCGCCGACGAGAGCCGTGTTCAGCTCAAGGTCAAGCCCAAGCGCCTGGAGCACGGCGATGGCTTCGGCGCACACTTCTGGCCCAATGCCATCGCCCGGGAGGACAGCGATTCGTAGCTTCATGGGATGCCTATTAAACCGCGAAGCGCCAATTTGAAACAGCCGATCCACCTGCGCGGCCTGTTCGAGAAGCAGCCCGGGCCGGTCGTGAACCCGGCGAGGACCGGTCGGTGTAACATTACCGGGCCACATGTTCAAGAAGATACTGATCGCCAATCGCGGGGAGATAGCCGTGCGCATCATCCGTGCCTGCCACGAGCTGGGCATCAACACCGTCGCCGTCTACTCCGATGTGGACCGCAACGCGTTGCACGTGCGCTTCGCCGATGAGGCTTACCATATCGGCCCGCCTCCTGCGCGCGACTCGTATCTGCGCATCGACAAGATCCTAGAGGTGGCGAAGAAAGCCGAGGCCGATGCGATTCACCCCGGATACGGCTTCCTGGCCGAGCGCGAAGATTTTGCCCAGGCGTGTGCCGACGAGGGTATCATCTTCATCGGGCCCTCGCCGACTGCCATCGCCAAGATGGGCGACAAGGCTGTGGCGCGGGCAACGGTGCAGCGCGCAGGCGTAGCCGTCATTCCGGGGACCGAGGGCGAGGCCGACCTGAGCGACGAGGAGTTGCTGAACGTGGCCCCCAAGATCGGCTTTCCCTTGTTGATCAAGGCCAGCGCCGGTGGTGGTGGGAAGGGCCAGCGCGAGGTACGCAACCTGGAAGAGATGCCGGCTCTGCTGGCCAGCGCGCGCCGCGAGGCCGAATCAGCTTTTGGCGATGGGTCGGTTTACCTCGAGAAGCTGGTCGAAGGCGCCCGACACATCGAGTTCCAGTTGCTGGGCGATCGTCATGGCAACATCATCCACCTGGGCGAGCGTGAATGCAGCTTGCAACGCCGACGCCAGAAGTTGGTGGAAGAGTGTCCGTCCCCTGCCATGACTCCAGAGTTGCGGGTCAGGATGGGGGAGATGGCCGTGCGCGCAGCACAGGCGGTGAACTACGTCAACGCCGGGACGATCGAGTGCCTGCTCGACAAGCACGGCAACTTCTATTTCATGGAGATGAACACGCGTCTGCAGGTGGAGCATCCGATCACCGAGCGCGTGACAGGTGTGGACATCGTCAAGGAACAAATCCGCATCGCGCGTGGGCGCCCCCTGCGCTACAAGCAGAAGAACATCAAGATGAATGGTTGGGCCATCGAGTGCCGCATCAACGCCGAAGATCCTTTCGCCAATTTCATGCCCAGCACCGGCCTGGTGAAACGCATCAACTTCCCCACCGGCCCCGGCGTGCGTGTGGAGAGCGGCGTGTATGAGGGCTACGAGATCACGCCGTACTACGATTCGATGATCGCCAAACTGATCTGCTGGGGCGATACGCGCGCAGAAGCAATCCTGCGCATGAAGCGCGCGTTGAACGAGTTCCGCATCATGGGGGTGAAGACCAATGTGCCGTTCCACCAGCAGCTCTTCCGCTCGACGCGCTTCCAGGCCGGCCAGTTCGACACGCGTTTCGTCGAGGATCGCTTCGAGATCGAGGAGCAGTCGCAGGCGCATAGCGACGTGGCTGCCATTGCCGCTACGCTGATCGCCCACCGGCAGGGGCGCGAAGCCGCCGAGCGCATCGAGCGCACCGATCACGGTCGCGCCTCTCATTGGCGCTGGAGCCTGCGCAAGATGTGGGAGTAGGCATGGCGCGTTGAGAATTGGGAACATAGCAAACGCGTAGGATGCGCGTGCATTTTGCGGTTCTCGATTCCGTATCCTCGGCACTGTGAATCGTTCTCCCGAACGGACGGCGTGGACGGTCTTGTTCGCGTCCCTGTTTACGTGCTGCGCGCTGGCCATCGGCCTGCCTACGGCGGTGCTTGCCTTCTACAACACCGCTACGATCGAGGCGACCATTAACGCCAGGCTGCAAGCCGGCCAGATGAGCGTTTGGCGGCCGACGCAGACCGACCGCGATCCGCCGAGCGTTGTGTCGTTGGATGGGTACGACATCGGCGAGGGCAGCCTGGTGGCGTTGAGCCCCGACTCGGCCGGTTTGCTCACCCTGCTGGACGGCAACTCGTCCCCGCCCCGCTCTTTGCTCACCGTGCAGTTGTATCCAAACGCGCGGCTGCGCGTCGAACGGGCGCGCCAACCGCGCTTCGGAGCAAGCGCCCTGAGCGATGAATACGCCTTCAGGTTGATCGGCGGCCGGATCCAGTTCACCGTGCCCGAATCGAATCGAAAGTTCAATCTGCGCGTCTCGAGCGAGCACGGCAACGCCGTGATTGCCACGCCCGGCGTATATGTGTTCGAGCAAACCGGCGACTCACTCTGGCTGAAAGTGGTGAACGGCAATGCCGCAGTCACCACGCGCAGCGGCACGATGTCGCTGAATTTGCTATCTGGCCAGCGCACTACTGTGACGGCGACGAACGTCGGGGGGGTGTTGCCGTCGCCGCGCAACCTCGTTCGCAACGGCCGATTCAAGGCAGCGCTAGACCCGGTCTGGCAGGTAGAAGTGCTCACTGCCGAACAGGGGGCGCCGGCAGGCGTGGCCCGGATCGTCGAGGACGGTGAAACCCGGTCGCTCATCCTCGAACGGGTAGGCCAGGGACTGGGTTGGGGGCGCACCGGCGTCGTGCAGGCGCTCGATGCGCGGGTGGATGGCGGACGCGACCTGCGTCTGGTGTTGGACTTCGCGATCCTGTTCCAGGAGTTGCCGGTGTGTGCGAGCGTCGGCAGCGAATGCCCGCTCTTCGTCTCCATCACCTGGCGCGATACGAAGGAAGGCGTTCGTGAGTGGATCCAGGGTTTTTACGCCAGCGGCACGCCGCAGATTGACCCGGCGGGGACGATCCTGCCGGATTCCATTCTGACGAACCCACAGCGCAAGCACGTCAAGATGCCGCTGGGTCAGCGTGTGCACTGGGAGACCGAGAACCTGTTCCCCTATCTGCCCAACGTGCAAACGATCGAGTCCATCAAGATCTATGCCGAAGGGCACGCGGTGCGTACGCAGATCAACGCGGTAGAGCTGTTGCTGTCGGATTGAGCCGAAGGGGCAGCGTGATCAGGAACCGCCGATCCATCTGACGTCCACGGGCAGTTCCGGCAGAAGCTCGATTTGACCGCGGTATTCGGCCAGCTCGCCTTCCACGCGAACGCGATCGTCTACGCTCAACGTCGTCGAGAAAGGCAGAGTTCGCCACATCGCGTCGAACATCACGACCGTGATCGAGGCGCCCGAGGCATCGGTCACGTCGACGCGCATGCCTTGCTTGAACGGTCGGAGGTCGCTCACCACGCCTTCGATGCCGACCCACCGGCCGAGCTGGCGACGGTCGAGTTCGGCGATGGGGTGAATGCGCGGCGTTTCTGCATCCGCGCCGAGGATGCGCACGTGCGATGAGAGCACCTGCTTTTCGCCGCGATACTCGCCCACAGCGCCGGTGACGCTGATCCACTGGCCGGCTGCGAGCTGAGGCGCGGCGTCGAACGTCGGCAGGTCGAGAGGGATCAGCACGTCGCAGGTCGCATCGCCATCGCGGACGGAGACAATCTTCAACCTGTCGCCCACGCTGCGAACGCGGCGCACCCGGCCGGCTGCCTGGACCCGCTCACCGATTTCCGTCCCATTCAGGTCGGCGAGGCCGATGATCGTCGCCGGCGGCGTTTCGACCGTCAGCGCCTCGGCCGCATTCAGGATGAGTGATGGCTCATCGTCGCGGATGCGCAGCGTGCCTTCCACGCTCACGCGATCGCCGGGCATCGGGATGCGGCGTTCGGCCAGCAGGCGTTCGACGACGGCGCGGTAGGCCGTGACGCGCAGCTCGCCGCTCGCGTCCCACACGCGAAACGAGAGAAACTTGTCTTTCTCCGAAAGGCTGGGGTAAGCCGTCACCCGGCCCTCGACGCGTACGTAGCCGAAGTTCATGGCCGGCTGTACGGCAGCGATGGCAGTCAGAGGGCGTGGCGTTGCGCGCGAAGCGAGGAGAAGTGCGATGACGCTGCTCGTGGCCAGGAGGACGGTTAGAACTCTGAGCAAGCGCATGGCGGCGAGCGCAGATGGCTGACCTGTGGCTTGTCGGCGCCCTCAGTCGGCCGGGGGTGGAATGGGCAAGTCCTCCGGTTTGACGTTCATCCACTTCTCCCCTTCCTCGATCAACATGATAGGGATGCCGTCTTTGATCGGATACTTGCGGCCGTAGACTGGTTCGATCAACCAGCAATCTTTGTAGAGGATGAGCCGGCCGGGATCTTCGCCAGGCTGGCGGGTGGATGTGCTGACGCAATACGGACAGCGCAGGATCTCCAGAAGTTCTGGGTTGATCGGTGATGCCATGCCCGTGATTTTATCGCGCCCGGACTGTTTGCCATGGGTCTGGCTGCGCGCATAAAATGGCAGCGTGCGCATCCTCGATCTGCCGACGACCCATCGGCTTTTGCCCTACTCCGAGCTAGCCGGTGAGCTGCGCTTGG
>FWWM01014876.1_pt1 | contig 12076 bp, 10 predicted proteins | sample 2228351 | NCBI WGS metagenome assembly FWWM01 (sample SAMEA103939774, study PRJEB20133) | metagenome | reverse complement strand
CGAGACCCTAGTCGAAGGGAAGCAATCTCCAATAAATAACAGGGGATTGCTTCGGCGGAAGAACGCCGCCTCGCAATGACAGTCAAATTGGCTGCGGCTTGCCGCGCTATGGTATAACCGACCAAAGGTCGGCGGTACATTTGGTTGCGGCTTGCCGCGCTATCGCTTGGAGAGAATCTATGCTCGAACTCCCTGGTCTCATAGACGTTCATGTCCACGTGCGTGAACCCGGTCAAACTCATAAGGAAGACTGGGACACTGCCACGCAAGCAGCGCTAGCCGGTGGCATGACCATGATATTAGCCATGCCCAACACCAGCCCCCCCATCTTCGATGCCGCCACGTTTGCCTCAGCGTTGCAGGCGGCTGAGGAAAAGGCGCGCTGCGACTATGCCCAGTTTCTGGGCGCGGGGCCGCACAACCCTCAAGCGGTTGCATCCCTGGCTCCTCGAGCCGCCGGCTTGAAAATGTATCTCGATTCCACCTTTGGGGAGCTACGCCTGGACGATATGACGTTGTGGATGGCGCATTTCCAAAACTTTCCTGCGGCCTACCCCATTGTTTTGCACTCCGAATCGAGGAGTATGGCAGCAGGTATTTTGTTTGCCGCCTTGTTCGGCCGCCCGCTCCATATTGCTCACGTTTCCTTGCGGGAAGAAATTCTGCTCATCAAAGCCGCCAAGGAACGCGGCTTGCCAATCACCTGTGAAGTCTGCCCTCATCATCTCTTTTTGAGTAAAGATGACTTGCCAGCCATTTCACAAGGTCGCCCCGGACGCGGCGAGGTGCGGCCCAGGCTGGCCAGCCGGGAGGATGTGGCTGCGCTGTGGGCAAATCTGGACATGATCGATTGCTTTGCCACCGATCACGCGCCTCACACCGTTGCCGAAAAGGACTCGGACAATCCTCCGCCTGGCTTTCCGGGTTTGGAAACGATCTTGCCTCTGCTCTTGACGGCGGTGAGCGAGGGACGGTTGCGGCTGGAACAAATTATAGAGAAAATGTATACCAACCCGCGTCGTATCTTTCATCTCCGAGACCAACCCGAAACGTGGGTCGAGGTAGATGAAAACGCTAACTGGGAGATCAAGGCTGCCGAGCAATTCACCCGCTGTGGCTGGACGCCATTCGAAGGCTGGAAGGTCAAGGGCAAGGTCCGCCGCGTAGTGCTGCGTGGTCAGGATGCTTTCGTAGATGGCCGAGTGCTGGCAGCCAGAGGTTTCGGTCAGAATGTAAGACAAGAAGATTAACGCTATAATATTCTTGTGAACACTTTTCTCCTCTACGGTTCCTATGGCTACACGGGTCAGTTGGTTGCCAATTGGGCGGTCGAAAAAGGACTACGCCCCGTCCTGGCCGGCCGGGACGAGAAACGCCTGCGCGCCCAAAGTGCCGCGCTGGAGTTGGACTATCGCGCCTTTTCATTGGACGATAGACGCGCCTTGTATGCCGCGCTGGAAGAGACGACCGCCGTGCTGCACTGCGCCGGGCCGTTCGTCCATACCTTTCGACAAATGGCGGAGGCTTGTCTGGTAACTCGCCGTCACTATGTAGACATCAGCGGCGAGATTCCCGGTTTCGAGGCCCTCGCCAGAATGGACGAAGACGCCAAACGGGTGGGCGTTATGTTGCTGCCTGGCGCAGGCTTCGACGTGGTGCCGACCGACTGCCTGGCGGCGCATCTGAAGAAACGGCTGCTCTCGGCCACCCACTTGCGCTTGTATATTCGCGGGGTACGCAGCAGTGTGTCGCGTGGAACAGCGCGCTCGGCCATCGAGAACATGCACCGTCAGGGGATGATCCGCTGCGAGGGACAATTAGCGCAAGTGCCGCCGGCCTGGAAAGTACGCCAGGTGGACTTTGGACGGGGTGCGGTGGAGACGGTCTCTATCGGCTGGGGCGACGTGTCCACGGCCTACTACAGCACTGGCATCCCCAATATCGAAACCTACATGGCTTTTCCGTCCCTGGCCTTGCAGGCGCTGCGCCTGATGCGGGTCATCGGGCCGCTGTTGTACACGCGCCCGGCTCGGGGGGCGCTGAGGCAGGCTCTTCGTCTGGCGCGAAGCGGACCGACAGAGCAACAACGCCGCGAGGGCTTCAGTCTCATCGTCGGCGAGGTCTCCAATCCCAGCGGGCAAAGCGTCTGCTCGCGGCTGCGGACGCCGGAAGGATATACGTTCACGGCGTTGGCGACGGTGGAAGTGATGCGGCGCATCCTGGCCTCGGACTTGAAGCCCGGCTTCCAAACCCCATCCTTGCTCTATGGCCCGGACTTTGTGTTGGGCTTTCCGGGCGTGGAGCGCACCGATTTGTGAGGAGGTATATATGAACCTACGCTTTCTCGTGGCTCTGTGCGCCAGTCTTGCGCTGGTCACAGCCTGTGGTTCTGCGGAGACGCCCGTCCCAACGGAAGCACCTGTCACACAAGCGGCCATCCAACCCAACCTGCCGCCGGCCCCCACCGCTCTACCCACGCTTGCGCCGACGGAAGTTCCTCCCATTCCTACGGAGGTGCCTATGCCTTTCGAGTTGATCAGCACGGCTTTCAAGCAAGGAGAGCCTATTCCCTCGCGTTATTCCTGCAAAGGAGAGAATATTTCACCCTCTCTGGCATGGGGCGACCCGCCTGAGGGGACGCAGAGTTTTGTGCTTATCATGGACGACCCGGACGCGCCTGGCGGCACCTGGATTCATTGGATCGTGTTCAACATCCCGCCGGAGGTGCGTGAATTGCCAGAAAACATGCCGGCCGGTATGAAGTTCGACGATGTGGCGGCCTTGTTTGGCGCCAACTCCTGGGGCCGCGCAGAATATGGCGGTCCCTGCCCGCCCTCTGGCACACATCGCTATTTCTTCAAATTATATGCGCTGGATACCACCCTGGCGTTAGAAGCCGGCGCACGCAGCAAGGTACTGGAGGCAGTAAAAGAACACAGCCTGGCAAAGGCCGAGTTGATGGGCACGTTCAGCCGGTAAAAGATTACACCTCGAGGGTCGCCTTGCCTTTCATCGGTGAAATCGCAGCCTTATTGACCTCCCTGGCCTGGACAGGCACCTCGGTCTTGTTTACGAAGGCCACCCGGCAGTCTGGCGCTATGGTCGTCAACCGCATTCGTGTTGTGCTGGCTTTGGGATTCCTGATGAGTGCGAATTTGCTCTTTTACGGCTCGCCATTGCCATTCGATGCGGGAGCAGACCGCTGGCTGTGGCTGATGCTCTCGGGAGCCATCGGGTATGCCTTGGGCGATGCTTTCTTGTTTCAGAGTTTCCTGTGCATTGGCCCACAGCGTGGTATGCTGATGCTGAGCCTGGCGCCGTTGATGAGCGCCGGCCTGGCCTGGCTGGCCTTTGGCGAAACGCTGAACGGAATGCAGGTGCTGGGCGTGCTCGTCACGCTGACGGGTATTGCTGGGGTCATTTTGCAGCAAAGAGAAAATGGCGGCCTGGGTGCCTGCCGGCCCGTGCAAGGGGCCCTGTTTGGGCTGGGCGCGGCCATCGGCCAGGCGGTAGGATATGTCCTTTCCAAACAAGGGCTGACGGCTGGCTTCTCGCCGATAGCGGGAAATTCCATTCGCATGTTGGCAGCGGTCATCGCCTTGTGGACGCTGGCAAGCGTGCAGGGGCAGGCCGGGGAAACCCTCCGCGCTATGCGGGAAAAACCCAAAGTTCTGGGCTGGTTGACACTGGCGGCTTTCACTGGTCCGGTCATAGGCGCTACCTTGTCTTTGTTTGCGCTGCAACATACCGAGGTAGGCATTGCCAGTACCTTGATTGCCCTGCCGCCGGTTTTCCTGCTGCCGGTGGAGTGGTTGTTTTTTCGGGAAAAATTCTATATACGCGCGGTGATGGGTACGCTGGTTGCCTTGGGCGGCGTGGCGCTGTTATTCCTGGCCTAGCGCCGCAAAGTTGAAGTAATCTTGTAAGACTTTGCGCTGTGATGCGGCACAAGTCAAGTATGGAGGCTGAAGGTTTTTCTTCTCATGGTTGAGACGGCAAGCGGACCATGCTGATTTCTGCGGCGCTTGCCTGTTCGAGGGAAAGGAGCCCCTATGGATGAACAAAGAACGGGCGTTCCGCCATCCATTGCCACCAATGTCTATCTCATCATCAACCGGCAGATCGTTCCTTTAGAAAAAACGATTACCCGTTTGGGCCGCCAACTGGACAACGACATCGTCTTCCAGGAAGAGTCTGTCTCGCGCCATCATGCCGAGATTCGCTACGAGGAGGGAAGGTATGTCATTTATGACAGGCAATCCACGGTTGGGACGTATGTCAACAGCAAGCGCATCGAACGCTGTGTGTTGAATTCCGGCGACTTGATTACGCTGGCCACGGTACAAATCATGTTCGTCAACAACAACGCCCGGCTGGCCGATCTCTCGCGTGGCACTACACGCAGTTTGAGTCGTGACAGGTAAACGTGGGGGGAAACGGTATGACCGAAAATGCAACCATCCTCGTCGTGGACGATGACCCATCCTTATTGCTGGGGCTGGCGGCTGTCATTCGACGGGGCGGCTACCAGGTGGTGACCGCCGAAAGCGGCCACGACGCTTTGCAACTGGCTAAGGCAGTCTCGCCCGACCTGATTCTGTCGGATGTCATGATGCCGCCTCCAGACGGATTCGAGTTGCGACGCTTGATGAGCCTCGACCCCCAGTTGTGTTCCATCCCTTTCATTTTCCTGACGGCGCGCTCGGACACGCAGGGCAAGATCGAAGGCCTGAAAGGCGGGGCAGACGATTACATCACCAAGCCCTTCGAGACCGAGGAACTTCTGGCCAGAATCGAAGCCGTCTTGCGACGGGTACAGACGGAACAAGCGCGTGGACGCGAACAGGCCAAAGTCATTGCCGAACTGGATATGGAAAAACTGCGCCGCGAAATTTTACAGAACCTGCATCATGAACTGCGCACGCCGCTGGCTAACATCCTCATGCCGCTGGAACTGGTGGTTAACAATAAATTCACCGATCCCGAAGAACAAAGCAAATTCATCCGCATTGCACTTTCCAACGCCGACCGCCTCGAATCGCTCGTCACCGACCTCATCCTGCTCAGCAACATCGATCACGGCGACTTGAACTTCATCCGCCAACCCATCTACCTGGACCGTGACATCCGCGCTCCAATTTATAAGCGGTTGGAAAGGTATAAACAGAAAGACTTGCAGTTCGTTTTCGATGTTCCCGCCGAGGGACAGATCACCGCCCCGCGCCGCGAATTCCTGCACGCTCTGGTGCATCTGGTGGACAATGCGTTCAAGTTCAGCCCTCCAAACGGACGAGTGACCTTCACGCTCACGCCCGAAAGGATAGATGGGGCCACCATAGATGTCCAGGATACTGGCCCCGGCATTCCCCCACATTTGCGGGAGAAGGTCTTCGAGCGTTATTACCAGATCAGCCAGGGCGATACCCGTGAACACGAGGGGATGGGGGTCGGTCTGACGATTGCGCGAGCGGTGTTCGACGGCCTGGGCGGAGAAGTCAGGATTCTGGATGCGCCGCTTGGCTGTCACGTGCGCGCCTATTTGCCAGACCGGCAACCGCGGGACACGATCTATGGATGACAAGACCATCCCTATCCAACGCATAGGTTCCATTTCCTCACCAGCGCCCCCTAAAGCGCGCCTGGGGGAGGTCAATCTAAATTACCGCGCCTTGTTCGATCAAACGGCTGACTGCGTGTTCATCATTGGCCTGGACCTGCGTTACCTGGCGGCTAACCAACAGGCTTTGGATTTGCTGGGTTATACAGAGCAGGAATTGATTGGAATGCCCGTAGAGGCGGTGATGTCGCAGGATGAGCGCCTGGGTCAGCAAAACATCCTGCACGAAGCCCGTGAGATGCAAGAGCGCATCCTGAAGCGCAAGGACGGCAGCACCGTGCCAGTAGAGATCAGCGCCTCCATTGTCTATGATGAAAACCAGAGGCCGGCTTATATCCAGAGCATTGCGCGTGACATTTCCGAGCACAAGGCCTCCGAACAGGCGCTCAAGCGATATGCCCGCATCCTGTCGGTCATCAACGATGCCACAGCCCGCCTGTTGCGCTCGTCGAACCTGGAAGCCAGGCTGCCCAAAGTGCTGGAGGCGCTTGGTCAGGCTATGGAGGTACGCTGCTGTGCGGTATTCGAGGTCAACACCTTTACCGAGAAACCGCAAGTGGAAATTGGCACCTGGTGGAAGCAACCGGCCACCCCGCCGGTGGATATTTCTGCCATCGTTTATGCCCATCTGGCCTCCCTGCTCGACTTGGAAGGTCATCGCGCCTTCAGCGGCCAAGACCAGGCCTCCGGCCTGGAATTCTTGATTCTCTCTATCCACAGCACGGTAGGAGAATGGGGCTTTTTGGGATTGTTTGGGGATGCGCGCCTGCGTGCCTGGTCGGATGCTGAGCGCAACGCCGCCCAAATGGCTGCTAACTTGATTGGCGCCGCTTTGCAGCGAACCCATTACGAAGAGACTATCCGACTGAACGAAGAACGCAACCGCATCATTCTCTCGGCCTTCCCGGACTTACTGATTCGCCTGGATACGAATGGCCTCATCCTGGATTACAGCGCCAACCCCGACCATCCCCTCTATATCCATCGTGACATGATTAGGGGAAAGAACCTGGCTGAAATCTGGCCCCCAGAAACCGTGCAGGCCATCTTGGGTAAAGATGCCGCCCAAGGTTTTGGCGATAGCCATCAGGTGCCTGAATTCAAACTACCCATCAGCGCCAGCACATACGAATCGCGCTTGTTGCCTATCAACAAGAAAGAGGCCCTGGTAGTCATTCGGGATGTAACCGACCAGGTGCGTCTCGACCGCATGAAAACGGATTTCATCAACCGTGCTTCCCATGAATTGCGCACGCCCCTCACATCTGCCATCCTGATGACCGAATTGATTCAGGAGGGCGGCACCCCCGAAGAACTGGGGCAATACTGGAACACGCTGAAAAGCGAATTGAACCGCCAGAAAATTCTCATTGACCGTCTGCTGATGGCTGGCCGCCTGGAAAGCGGCATGATGAAACTCGAACATCAGCCGCTTGCTTTGCTCCCTATCCTGGAAGAATCCATCTCTGCCGTCAAGCCAATCGCCAACAAACGCAAAGTGGTCATTCACTTGAGCACCAACCGAACAGACATTTGCATCCTGGGCGACAAAAGCGGACTGCAACAGGTCTTCATCAACCTCATCAACAATGCTGTCAAATTCTCGCCCCAGGCTGGAACCGTGGAGGTGGATGTCTCGATGAGGAAAGAACGCGCCATCGTCTCCATCGTGGACCATGGGTTGGGCATCCCAACCGATGCTCTGCCGCATCTCTTCGAGCGCTTCTATCGAGCGCGCAATATCACCATTGCGGAGATTCCCGGCAGCGGCATCGGCCTATACATCGTCAAATCCATTGTGGATGAATTGGGAGGCAGCATCGAAGTCCAAAGTGCAGAAAACCAGGGAACGACCTTTACAGTTACCTTGCCCGTTGCGAAGCCCTGAAAACATAAGACTCAACAGATTGGTTCCTTAACGAAGCACTAGCCCTGACACCATCCTTTGTGAATACCCACCTCTAACATCACAGCGCTGTTCCAAGATGGATAATCACCACACAGTGTGCGCGCAATGTTGTCAGCAAAAGCACAGATTTCGCAGATGGGCGCAGAAATCACAGAAAAATCTGTGGAAATCTGCGCCATCTGTGGATTTCTCTAATCGCCATTGACAATTTGTGCATGCACCCCACCGCACACTCCAGATGCCAGAAATCCAAAAACAAGATATAATTGAACGATGAGTCCCGTAGATTTCCCTTTGCCTGCCATAGAGGTCTTGGACCTGCACAAATTCTTCCATGAGACGAAGGCTGTACAAGGCGTCAGTTTCACCGTACAGCGCGGCGAGATCTTCAGCCTGTTAGGGCCGAATGGGGCCGGCAAGACCACCACCATCTCGATGCTATGCTGTCTGTTGCGACCTGACCAGGGTGAGGCGCGCGTGCTGGGGCATTCCATCCTGACCGACTCGATGGGCGTTAAGTCGGCGCTGGGCGTGGTGCCGCAAGATATTGCTTTGTACGAAGACCTGACGGCGCGCGAGAACTTGACCTTTTGGGGGAAAATGTACGGCTTGCGCGGAGCGACCCTGAAGTCGCGGGTGAACGAGGTGTTGGAGTTGATTGGGCTGAGCGAGCGTGCCGGTCAGCGTGTGGGCAAATATTCGGGTGGCATGAAGCGGCGCGTCAACATCGGAGTGGCGTTGTTACACAAGCCGCAAGTCATCTATATGGACGAGCCGACCGTCGGTATCGATCCGCAATCGCGGCGCAACATTCTGGACAGCGTGATAGCCCTCAAAGAGCAAGGGATGACTGTGCTGTATACCACGCACTACATGGAAGAGGCTCAGGAACTTTCTGACCATATTGGCATCATGGATCATGGCAAGATGATTGCCTGCGGTACACACGATGAACTGGTCAAACTGGTAGGCCAACAGACGCGCATCGAACTGACTGTAAGTGCTCAGCCCGAAAAGGTGATGGCCGCCTGGCGCAGCCTGGAAGGGGTGGTGCATGTTTCGGCCAACGAGGCAGAGCCGCAGCGCATCAGCGTATTGGCAGAAGACAGCAACCTGGTATTGCCGCGCTTGTTCGAGGTAACCACCAGCCTTTCTTCCCGCATCACTTCGGTGGAAATCCACGAGCCAAACCTGGAAGCCGTCTTCCTGCACCTGACCGGACGCGCTCTGCGCGATTAACTAAGGTATAACATAGCGCGGCAAGCCGCAACCAAATGTACCGCCGACCTTTGGTCGGCCTTGCCATACCACTTCGTGGCACTTGGCACAGCCTGGCGGTACGACGAGCACGTTACAGAATCTTCGCGGTTGTGAATGTCCTGGCGAATGTCCAGGACGGATTTTGCCCAACAATACTATAGCGCGGCGAGCCGCAACCAAATGTACCGCCGACCTTTGGTCGGTTAGACCATGCCACTTTGTAGCACTTGGCACAGCCTGGCGGTACGACAAGCACGTTACAGAATCTTCGCGGTTGTGAATGTCCTGGCGAATGTCCAGGATAGATTTCGCAGAGAAATACGATAGACACGTACATGATGTTTACAGGTCACTTATCCACTTCTTCGCTTGTCTACGAGCATACCCATGAAAGCGCTTGACATCGCCCTCAAAGACCTGACCCGTTCCTTCCGTAGTTTATTTGCTCTCGTCTTCATGTTCGTCATCCCTTTGCTGGTGACGGGCATGTTCTACTTGATGTTCGGCAGCGCCGTCCGAAACGGTGGTTTCGATCTGCCCAAGACCAAAGTCATTGTGGCAAACCTGGACGAAGGCGGGCCAAAATTTCGCTTCAAGCCCAAAGATTTACCCCATGCGCGCGACGCCAGGACGATGGGCGAACTCGTCGTGCAAATTCTGGAAAGCGAGGAACTGGAAGAGTTGGTAGAACTCTCGTTTGCGCCAAATGCTGCTTCTGCCCGCGCGGCAGTGGACAACCAGGCTGCTCAGGTGGCCCTCATCATCCCGCCGGATTTTTCGCATCAGTTTGCCGACCAGGATGGGGACGCGGTCATCGAATTCTACCAGGACCCCACGTTGACCCTCGGCCCGGCCATCATGCGTTCATTCCTCAACCGCTTTACCGATGGCATGTCGGGCGTCAAAATTGCCGTGAATATTTTGCAAGATGAGGCCGAGCCGTCACAATACGCCCTGGCCGGACAGGTAGTGGACCGCTACCTGGAAATTTCGCTGGCCCTGAGCGATGACCTGGAAAGTGACCTGCTGGTCGTGCGCGCTCCCTTCCACGCCCCCCAAGAGCAAACGGATCAAGACCAGGTTTTCCTGTTGACCATCATCAGCCGCATCATGGGTGGCATGATGATTTTCTATGCCTTCTTCACCGGTACTTCGGCGGCCGAGAGCATTCTCAAAGAAGACGAAGAACGCACCCTCCCGCGCTTGTTCACCACGCCCACCTCACAAGCAACTATCCTGAGCGGCAAACTCCTGGCGGTTTTCCTGACGGTCAGCGTCCAAGTTGTCGTCCTGCTGATTGCCGCGCAACTGATCTTTAGAATTCAATGGGGCGCCTGGCTACCCGTAAGCGTGATGGCGCTGGGTATCGTCTTGAGTGCCGCCTCGTTTGGTATTTTCATCAACTCGTTCCTCAAGACCACCAAACAGGGCGGCGTCATCTTTGGCGGCGTATTGACCGTGACCGGTATGCTGGGCCTCATTAGCGTCTTCACCGCCAATTCACCCCTCACCGAGCGCATGGGCGAGACAGTCTCCCTGCTCGTACCGCAAGGCTGGGCCCTGCGCGGCCTGCTATTTTCCATGAACGACCAGCCACTCTCCAGCGTGCTGGCGAATACTCTCGTCCTGCTAGGCTGGAGTGCGCTGTTCTTTGTCGTCGGCGTCATGCGGTTCAGCCGACGGTATGCCTGACCTCGTCGGCCGAGGAGTAAGGAAGATGCTCGTATCTATTCAGGCTGACGCGAAATTGCGCCCTTTTTCCTCATACCCCTTCGGGGCACTTTCCTTGCCCTCTCCCGAGGGGAGAAGGGGTCAGAATTGGGTGATTTCAAGAGTCCCCTTGGGGGAGGGCGGAGGGTGAGGGCCGAACAATTACTATCAGACAAGAGACTCCTCGACGATTAGACTACCATGATCCGCATCTTCGACATCGCTTTGAAAGACTTGCAGCAACTAACGCGCGACTTCAAGGTCTTCCTGTTCTTCTTGCTCATGCCCATCATCTTCACCTTCTTGTTTGGCTACGCATCGGGTGGGTTCGGCGGCGGCTCGGATGGACGCATCCCGGTCGGCTACCTGGATCAGGATGACACCTGGATCAGCCGTGCCCTGCACGATTTACTGGCCGATTCGCGCCTCCTGTGGTTGGATGAGAATCCCCTACGCTCTGCGACCGACCTCGAACGGATGGTTGCAGACGGCGACTTGCCGGCCGCCATCATCGTCCCGCCAGGCTATGGCCGGGCTGTGCGGCAAGACAAAACGGCTCGTCTCGACCTTCTGGCTGATCCTGACCATGCGGCCTGGACCACCATCCGGGCCGAAGTGCTGACTGCTGCCAGTCGCCTGGAAAGCGCCGCCAGCACGGCTCTCATCCTGGACGAGATCGACCCTGACCGTATGCCTTTCAAGTACATCTTCCGGCAGGCGCTGGTTGCCTGGCAATCGCCTCCTATCGCCATCCAGGAAACGACCAGTACAGCCATTCAAAAGGCCAGCAATGAACGCATGGCTCTTTCGCACACTTCACCGGGCATGATGCTACAATTTGCCATCGCCGGCCTGCTGACCGCTGCGCAAATCATCGTTGCCGAACGCAAATCGCGCACCCTCCAGCGCCTGCTCACTACCGCCGCGCGCCGTATTCACGTTTTGCTCGGCCACTACCTGGCCATCTTTGGCCTCATCTTCGCTCAGTTCCTGCTGCTGATTGTCTTTGGGCAATTTGTCTTTGGCGTGGCCTACCTGCGGGTGCCGGCTGCCACCTTGTTGGTGGCTGTCACTGCTGCGTTGTGTATCGCCGGCTTGGGGGTGTTGATCGGCGTGCTTGCCCGCAGCGAGGAGCAGGCTATCAGTTTCTCGCTTATCCCCATGTTCGTGCTTGCCGGCCTGGGCGGAGCCTGGATGCCTTTGGAATACACCGGCAAGGCTTTTCAGACCCTTGGCCATCTCTCCCCCGTGGCGTGGGGCATGGATGGCTTCAAGAATATCTGCGTGCGCGGTTTGGGATTCGAGTCCGTGTTGCTGCCTTCTGTTGTGCTGACAGGATATGCTCTCCTGTTCTTCGCCCTGGCGGCCTGGAGGTTGTACACGGCAGAGGAAAAATAGCCTTTTCGTGTAACTGCCTACTCGTAAAGCATTCTCAAGAGCTATCTATTACCCACAAGTAGGGCAAATTGGGAATTTGCCGTAACTGCCTACACATCACAATCAACGATTCTCAATTTGGCTAGAAACCGTCCCGAAGGTATTCGTAAATTACGTCCATTGCGCCCTCGAAACCTTCGGGA
>FWWM01014874.1_pt1 | contig 12077 bp, 10 predicted proteins | sample 2228351 | NCBI WGS metagenome assembly FWWM01 (sample SAMEA103939774, study PRJEB20133) | metagenome | reverse complement strand
GTCATTGGCGCCCCTACGTTCGGCCCGCCGATCCAGGTCGTCGACATCACGCACCGCGTCCGCCGCCACGACGTCCGCCAGGGTGCTTATCTCCTCCTCGCGGCCTGCTCTGCCTTCCCTCCCGGGACCGTCCACGTGGCCGTGGTGGATCCCGGGGTCGGCACCGACCGCCGGGCGATCGCGGTCCGGTCCGGCGGCATGGTGTTCGTGGGGCCTGATAACGGCCTCCTGATCCCCGCTGCCCGGTCTGTTGGAACTCCAGAGATCCGGCAGATCCTGCACCCTGACCTACGGCGGCTCCAGGTCTCCCCCACCTTCCACGGCCGGGACCTCTTCGCGCCCGCGGCCCGCTGGCTCGCCCTGGGGTTCCCCTTTGACGCGGTGGGGCCGCCCGTGGACGATCCCGTCGACCTCTCCTTCGGCACCCCGACCCGCTCGGCAGGCGTCCTGTGCGGCGAGGTGGTGGCCGTAGACCCCTTCGGGAACCTCGCCACGAACCTGCCCGGGACCTGGATCGAGGACCTCCCCGGGGCCGTGGAGGTGGAGGTGGCCGGCCGGAGGGACCGGGCGAGGCGGGTGCGGACGTACGGGGAGGCAGAGAAAAATGCGCTCGTGGTGCTGGTAGGGAGCGACGGGTTCGTGGAGATCGCCGTACGGGAGGGAAACGCCCAGAGAAGGCTTCAGGCAAAACCCGGGGACCCGGTCACCCTCGCGCCCACACAGGAGGGTCGTCCACGAGATCGTGACGTTCCCCGGGTTCCTGAATAGGCAGGAGGTCCCCCAGGGAGGAGCGGGCATGGGAGCGAGCAGAACCTGTAGGGCCCTCATCGGGCTCCTCGTGGCCACGGCGGTGGTGCTGGCGGGAATCCCCACGGCCTCACCCGCCCGGGCCGCGGAGGCCTCCGTGGTCTTCGCGGCCCTGGACGTCCTCGTCCGGCGGCACGTCGACGAACCGGACCCCGTAAGGCTTCTGGCCGCGGCGCTGGAGGGGTTGCGGGAGGCCTTGCGGAAGGCCGGAGTCCCCGCGGATCTCGAGGACCTCGGGACCACGGACCCGGTTCGGGCCCGCCAGGAGTTCCAGCAGCGGTTCGACGAGGCCGTCCTCCGGGCGGCCGGCCGGATTTCGGAGGAGGAACTGCAGTACGCCGCGGCCCGGGCCATGGCCTCAAGCCTCGGGGACTCCCACACGGGCTTCATCTCCCCCGAGGAACTCGCGGAGCGCCGGCGGCGGCAGCAGAACGAGGCGGGGTACACGGGGATCGGCATCCTCCTATTGAGGAAAGCCGGGCGGTTCTACATCAAGCACGTCTTCCCCGAGAGCCCCGCGGAGCGGGCAGGGCTACAGGACCTCGACCGGATCGTGGCCATCGACGGCCAACCCACGGAAGGCATGCAGACGGAGGAGGTCTCGAACCGGATCCGGGGACCGGCGGGAAGCTCGGTGACGCTCACGGTGCGGCGGCCGGGCTTCCCGGAGCCCCTCACCTTCACCGTCGTGCGGGCGCCCATCGTGGTCCCCACCGTGGTCTACCGGATGCTGCCCGGCCAGATCGGGTACCTCCGGTTCAGCCAGTTCACGCAGACGAGCAGCATCCACGTGCGCCAGGCCCTCACGAACCTCCTGCAGCAGGGCATGCGGGGGCTTTTGCTCGACCTCCGCGGCAATCCCGGAGGGTTTGTGGTGGAGCTGAACCGCGTGGCGGACTACCTGTTGGGCCCCGGGCTCCCCATCTACACCTCGGAGTCCCGCGGAGAAGGCCGATCCACCCAGGTCACCCGGGGCCCCCGGGTGCTCCCTCCGGACGTACCGCTCGTGGTGCTGGTGGACGAGGACACCGCCTCCGCCGCGGAGCTGCTGAGCGCGGCCCTGCGGGAGCACGGCCGGGGGATCCTCGTGGGCACCCGAACCGCGGGAGCGGTCCTCATCAGCATCACGGTCCCGCTGCCGGGCGGTGCGGGCCTGAGCGTGGCCGTCGCGCGGCTGTACACACCAAGCGGGGCGGTCTTGGAGAAGAACGGGTTACAGCCGGACGTCCCCGTGGACCTCACCGTAGAGGACCTCGACCGCGGGGTCGACACCCAGTTCGTCCGGGCTCAGGACGAGCTGGTCCGGCGGGTTGCAGTGGGGCCGGTCCGCTGACGGAGGATTCCAAAACCTTCCCGTCGAATCCCCCCGAAAAGCCCGGAGGTGGGGGATGACGGACGTCACGCGGGTAGTGCTTCCTCCGAGCGAGATCCCGCAGGCGTGGTACAACATCGTGCCGGACCTTGCTGAGCCCCCTCCGCCGGTGCTGCACCCGGCCACCAAGCAACCCGTGGGGCCCGCGGACCTGGAGCCCATCTTCCCCATCGACATCCTCCTCCAGGAGGTGAGCACGGAGCGGTGGGTGGAGATCCCGCAACCCGTGCGGGACCTCTACGCCCTCTACCGGCCCACGCCCCTCTACCGGGCACGTCGCCTGGAGCAGGCCCTCCAAACGCCGGCCCGCATCTACTACAAGTACGAGGGCGTCAGCCCGCCGGGCAGCCACAAGCCCAACACCGCCATCGCCCAGGCCTACTACGCGAAGCGCAACGGCGTCCGCCGGCTCACCACGGAGACGGGTGCCGGGCAGTGGGGCTCGGCCCTGGCCTGGGCCTGCCGGATGTTCGGGGTGGAGTGCACGGTGTACATGGTGCGGGTGAGCTACGAGCAGAAGCCGTACCGCCGGGTGCTCATGGAGACGTGGGGCGCAGAGGTCATCCCCAGCCCCAGCCCCCGCACCCGGGCGGGCCGCGACGTCTTAGACCGGGACCCGCAGTCACCCGGTAGCCTCGGCATCGCCATCAGCGAGGCGGTGGAGGACGCGGCCACCCACGAGGACACGAAGTACGCCCTGGGGAGCGTGCTGAACCACGTGCTCATGCACCAGACGGTGATCGGGCTCGAGGCCAAGCGCCAGATGGAGCTCCTGGGCGAGTACCCGGACGTGGTGGTGGGGTGCATCGGCGGCGGTAGCAACTTCGCGGGGCTTTCGTTCCCCTTCCTGGCGGACAAGCTCCGGGGCCGGCCCGTGCGGATCGTGGCGGTCGAGCCCACCGCCTGCCCCACCCTCACCAAAGGGAAGTACCTGTACGACTTCGGGGACACGGCCCGCACCACACCGCTTTTGAAGATGTACACCCTGGGCCACACCTTCATCCCCGCGCCCATCCACGCAGGTGGGCTCAGGTATCACGGGGACGCGCCCCTCGTGTGCCTGCTGTACCACCGGGGCCTCATCGAGGCCTACGCCTACCCGCAGAACCCCGTGTTTGAGGCCGCGGTGCTGTTCGCGCGGACCGAGGGGATTGTGCCCGGGCCGGAACCCGCGCACGCGATCCGGCACGTCATCCAGGAGGCCATCCGGTGCCGGGAGGCGGGAGAGTCGAAGGTGATCTTGTTCAACCTCAGCGGCCACGGATACTTCGACCTCGCCGCGTACGAGCAGTACCTCGCCGGAAAGCTCCCGGACTTCGAGTACCCGGAGGAGGAAATCGAGCGGGCCATCGCGGAGCTCGCGCCCCTCCAGCCGTAAGCCCCTACCCTCCTGTGGTATCGTTGCCGTGGAGGGGAGGGATGACCATCCACGACATCGGCAAGACCGAGCGGATGGAGATGTACCTCAAGGCGGTGTTCTCCATCCAGCAGACCACCCCGCCCGCCACGGTCTCGAAGGTGGCGGAGTTCATGGGCGTCTCGGTCCCCTCGGCCAGCGAGATGCTCAAGCGGCTGGAGCAGCAGGGGTACGTGCGTGCCACCGAGGACGGCGTCGCCCTCACCGGGGAGGGGTGGGAGGTGGCGGTTCGGGTGGTGCGGCGGCTGCGGCTCGCGGAGCGGCTCCTCACGGACATCCTGGGCCTGGAGCTCCCGCGGGTCTACGAGGAAGCCTGCAAGATGGAGCACGTCATCAGCCAGGAGGTGGAGGCCCGGCTGGAGAAGGTGCTCAACTACCCCACCCACTGCCCCCACGGACAGCCCATCCCCAAACCGGACGGAACCCTCGAGGCCCTCCCCTCCACCACCCTGAACAACCTGCGGCCTGGGGAGTGGGCGGAGGTGGCCGCCATTCCTGAGGAGGACGCCCAGCTCGTCCAGTACCTCTCCTCCCTCGGGCTCGTCCCGGGCTCCCGCATCCTGGTGGACGAGATCGCCCCCTACAACGGCCCGATCTTCTTCCGGGTGGACGGCGACCGGAAAGCCATCGGCCCCCTCGCGGCCTCTCGGGTCAGGGTCCGCCTGATTTCAGCTCCCCAACCCTCCTGATCGAGGGTTGACAATCTCAAACTGTAAGGTTAGCCTAAAACCGATCTTGACCAAATTGATCAACTTTTGGAGGTGCACCGTGCGGCGTGTGGTCCTCGCGGCGTGCTCGCTTCTCCTCGCCCTCGTGGTAGGTGTCCCAGCGCAACCTCTGGCCCTCACGGTGTACACCGGACGGGGACAGGCGTTCGTGGAGCCGGCGGTCCGGGAGTTCGAGCGGGAGACGGGGGTTCAGGTTCGGGTCCGGTTCGGCCGGGACGCGGAGCTCCTGGCCGCCCTACAGGAGGAGGGTGCCCGGAGCCCCGCGGACGTCTACTGGGCGAACACCTCCGGGGCGCTGGGCGCCGCGGTCCAGGCCGGGTTGCTCGCTCCCCTTCCGGAGAATCTCGTCCGCAGGCCTGTGGCCTTCGTCCCCCGGCACCGGCGTTGGGTTCCCCTCACGGTGCGGCTCCGGGTCCTCGCGTACAGCCCAGCCCGGGTGAAGCCGGAGGACCTCCCTACGAGCGTGATGCAGCTCCCTCAGAACCCTCGGTGGCGGGGCCGGATCGGCTGGACCCCTCCGTACTCCAGTTTCCAGGACTTCATCACCGCCATGCGGGTGATGCATGGGGAGGCCAGGACGCGGGCGTGGCTTGAGGCCATGAAGGCCCTGGAACCCAAGGCGTACACCTCAAACCCGCCCATGATCGAGGCCATCCGGGCTGGGGAGCTCGACCTTGCCCTCACCAACCACTACTACGTGGCCCGCTTCGTGCGCCTCGGCTATCCCGTAGCCGCCTACCACTTCGCGCCCCAAGACGTCGGAAGCCTCGCGCTCGTGACCGGGGCCGGGGTGTTGCGGACCAGCCGGAACCCCGCAGCCGCCGTGCGGTTTTTGGACTTCCTCCTCGGGCAGAAGGTCCAGCAGTTCTGGGCCAACGAGCACCTGGAGTACCCCGTCGTGCGGGGCGTGATCCTCTCCCCTGCCCTCCTGCCCTTCGACCAGGCGATCCGCCGGAGCCCCCGCCTCGACTTCGAGGCGCTGCGGGACCTCGAGGGAACCTTGAGGCTGCTGCGGGAGGTGGGGGCGCTGTAGGCGGGGATGCAGGCCGCCTCGCACGGACGTTCCGCTCGCGGTGGCCTCCCGTGGGTGCTTCCCGCGCCGGCCGTCCTGGTCGGCGCGGGGATCCTCATCCCCATCGGCTACCTGGTCCTGCGGGCCCTCGAGGCGGATCCCGAAACCCTCCGGGAGGTGGTCCTATCCCCGCGCAACGCCCTCCTCCTCCGGAACACCCTCCTCCTCGCCGGGGGGACCGTGGTGGGTACCCTCCTCTTGGCCTTCCCCCTCGCCCTCCTCGACGTCCGATCAGACCTCCCCCCTCTCCTCACCGCCCTCGTGGGAACCCTTCCCCTCGCCGTCCCGGAGTACGTGGGCGCCTATGCGTTCCTCGCGGCCACAGGACCCGGGGGAACCCTCGATGCCCTGATCGGCGTCCCGGTGCCTCGGCCGTCCGGATACTGGGGGGCGGTGGCGGTGCTCTCCGTGTTCCTCTCCCCCTACGCCTTCCTGAACCTCCGCACCGCCCTCAGGGGGGTGGATCCGGGGCTCGAGGAGTCTGCCCGGAGCCTCGGGTACGGTCCCTGGGTGGCGTTCGCACGGTCAGTACTTCCCCAGCTCAGGCCCGCCCTCTCGGCGGCCGCACTCCTCGTGAGCATCCACGCACTCGCGGACTTCGCCGCGGTCGGACTCCTGCGATACGAGACCTTCAGCTACGCCATCTACCTCCAGTACAGCGCGGCCTTCGACCGCACGTACGCGGCCTGGCTGGCCCTCCTGCTGATCGCCCTCGTGGCCGGCCTCCTGTGGGCCGAAGCGCGCCTGGTGCGGGGACTGCGGTTGGCCCGAACGGGGACCGGGGCGCCCAGGGCCCAGCGCCGGGTCTCCCTCGGACCTTGGCGGTGGGCCGCGTACGGATACGTGCTCGCCTTTGGGGCCGCGGGGATCGGGGTCCCTGTGGTGGTGCTGGTCCACTGGATGGCACGGGGCGGGATCCCCTGGACGGAGCTGAGGCATGCCCTCGCGGGAACCGTCGGGCTATCCGGTCCCGCGGCCGCCCTCGCCCTGACCCTTGCCCTGCCCATCGCCTACTGGAGCGTGCGGTATCCGTCCTCCGTGAGCGCCGCCGCGGAGCGCGTCGCCTACTTCGGGTACGCCACCCCACCCCTCGCCTTCGCCCTCGCGGCGATTTTCTTCACCCTGAGGGTCATCCCCGACCTGTACCAGACCCTGCCCCTCCTCGTCACAGCGGCAGGGCTCCACTTCCTCAGCGAGGCCATCGGACCCGTCCGGGCAGGTCTCTATCAGGCCCCGCCGAGGCTGGAGGAAGCCGCCCGGGCCATGGGATACGGCCCCCTCTCCGCCTTCCTCAGGGTGACCTTTCCCCTCCTCCGCCCCGGGCTCCTTGCGGGGTACGCCCTGGTGTTCCTCTCCGTCTCGAAGGACCTCGCCCTCACCTCCCTCCTCTCCCCGCCCGGGTATACGACCTTGGCGACGCGGGTGTGGGGGTATGCGGGCGATGCCCTGTTCGAGCGGGCGGCACCCCACGGCCTCGCCATGGTAGCCCTCGGGATCATCGGGGTGATGGTCATCATGCGGGCCGAGCGGACGCGATGAGGGATTCCACTCCGGAGTTCCTAGGATTGACAGGCAATTGTGCTTAGACTACCCTAAAATTCGCGTCAGAACACGCGAGGGGCCTATGCAGACGGACGCGCGCGCGAAGGACTGGACCGTCGCCATCCGGCTACGAGGTGTGGCAAAGCGCTACGGCTCGGTGGAAGCGGTTCGGGACCTCACGCTGGAGGTGTTTGAGGGGGAGCTGTTTGTCCTGTTAGGCCCCAGCGGGTGCGGCAAGACCACCACGCTTCGGCTCGTGGCGGGGCTCGAGCGGCCGGACTTCGGGGAGATCGAGCTGTTCGGGCGGGCGGTCGCAGGGTCCCGGTGGGTCCCCCCGGAGGCCCGGGGGGTCGGGATGGTCTTCCAGGACTACGCCCTCTTCCCGCACCTCCGGGTGGCGGAGAACGTGGCGTTCGGGCTGCGGGGATGGAGCCGGAAGCAGGCCGCAGAACGCGTGGAGGAAGTCCTGTCCTTCGTCGGGCTTTCGGGATACGCGGATCGGTATCCCCATGAGCTTTCGGGCGGCGAGCAGCAGCGGGTGGCCCTCGCCCGGGCCCTCGCGCCCCGTCCGCGCATCCTGCTCCTCGACGAACCCCTCAGCAACCTCGACGCGGAGCTGCGCAAGCACATGCGTGCAGAGCTCCGCCGGATCCTGAAGGAGGCCCGGATCACAACCCTCCTGGTCACCCATGACCAGCAGGAGGCGTTCGCCCTCGCGGACCGCATCGGGATCCTCAGCCGGGGACGGCTTTGGCAGGTGGGCTCTCCGGAGGAGATCTACCACGCGCCCGCCTGCCGGTTCGTGGCGGATTTCATCGGCGAGGCCACGTTCCTCCCGGGTCGGGTGGAGGCGCATGCCATCGTCACGGAGCTGGGTCGGTTCCCCGGGAACGGCCTCCCCGAGGGAGCCAAGGTGGAGCTGATGCTGCGGCCCGCGGACCTGCGGGTCGTTGCGGACCCCCAGGGGCCCGGCGTGGTGGTGGACCGGCACTTCCGCGGATCCGAGAACCTGTACGACGTGCGGCTGCCGTCCGGAACCCTGGTACGGGCGAGCGGGCCGGGTCCTGAGGCGTTCCCGGCAGGCACCCGGGTGCGGCTCGAGCCCACCTCCCACCGGGCCGTGGTCTTCCCGGTAGAATGAGGCCGTGACGCACGCCAAGATACGGCTCACCGCCGCACCGTCGACCGGCCCGATGGGCCTGCAAAGGGGCTTCGGGAGACCGACGTCGTGCACGGGGAGGAGGTCCTGTCGGGCTTCCGGGTCCCGGTCGCGGCCCTGGTGTCCTGATGCGTCCCACCGCCTGGCGGGTTGACCTTCCGGGGCTCGCGGACTACGCCTCCACCTGGGCCCTGCAGCAGGATCTCGTGGCCCGCCGCCAGCGGGACGAGGTCCCGGACGTATTGCTCCTGGTGGAGCACCCGCCCGTCATCACCTGCGGCCGTGCCACAAAACCGGAACACCTGCCGGTCCCCCGCGAGCATCTGGAGCGCATGGGCTTCGGCGTGTTCGACATCGAGCGGGGCGGGAGCGTCACCTACCACGGCCCCGGACAGCTCGTGGGCTACCCCATCCTGGACCTGCGGACATACGGGGAGAGCGTTGTGGGGTACGTGCGGATGTTGGAGGAGTCCGTGATCCGGACCCTACGCGGCTACGGAATTGAGGCCACCCGGCGCCCGGGCTTTCCTGGCGTGTGGGTGGGAGCGGAGAAGGTGGCGGCCGTGGGCGTGGCGGTGAAGCGACGGGTGACGATGCACGGGTTCGCCCTGAACGTGAACACAAACCTCGACCACTTCCGGGTCATCAACCCCTGCGGCATCGGCTACACCCCGACCTCCCTGGAGAAGCTCCTGGGACGGCCGGTCCCCCTTCAAGAGGTGCGGGACGCGTACGCGCAAAGCTTTGAAGAAGTGTTCGGCGTGACCCTCAAGCGGATCCACCCCTCACGGCTCCCGCAGACGGCCTCGGCCCCCACCCTGTAACGGCATGGGGACCGAGGCAAGCCCTCCGGTTTGCACCTCTCTCCCGCCCGGCGCTCACCCTAGCGGCGGACCTACGAGCTCGATGCCGAACCGCCGCGCGGTCTGCGCGAGGACGGCCGCGGCTTCAGGCGAGGGCGGCCCGCCGGACGGCGGAAGCTCCGGACGCGGGGCGGCGCGGGCCATGGCCCGGACGAAGTCCTCGAAGTCGCGTCCGGTGGTGACCGTAAGCCAGCGGGCCACGCTCGAGGTGACCCGGTAGGTGTGCGGCACCCCCTTCGGAGCCAGCACGGTGTCGCCGGAGGTCACGAAGTACTCCTCGCCTCCCACGCGCAGCTGCAGGGTGCCTTCGATCACGTGGAAGACCTCGTCCTCCGTGTGGTGGACGTGCAGGGGCGGGGAGTCTCCCTGGGGCGCCAGGTGCTCCAGGACCGAGATGCCGTCCGCGCTGGTCGCATAGGACGCACGGACCCGGACCAGGGTGTCGAGGAACCACAGAAGCTCGGCCATCTGCGTGTCCCTCACCGGACGACCACCACACCCTTCATGCCTAAGAGGGCGTGGATCGGACACCAGTACGTGTAGGTGCCCCGTTGGGTGAACCGGAGGCTGTAGGTGTGCGGCCCCGGAGCCCCCACCGGGTGCAGGATCCCGGAGTTGACGTACCCGCTTCCTCCGTACGTCTTGTGCGGGGTCGGAGCAGCCACCCGGGGGTTCAGCAGGAGCTTAGGTGGGCCGGACGGCTGCGGCTGCGGGATCACAAACGCCGGCACCTTCTCATTCCCCACGAAGGTCACCGTGTGGATCTCAAACGGGTCCCGCATCTCCCAGGTCACCGTCGTCCCACGACGGATCACGAGCGGCGTGCGCGTGTACCGCATCAACGAGTAGCCACGCTGCGCATCCCCCACCAGGTTGACCCGGACCTCCCCGTTTGCCCGCACCTCAGGCCGAAGCCGAGCAAGCGCCCGCTCCCCGGCCTGCAGGGTGGCCCGCTGCTCCTGCCGAGCTTGCCGGACTACGGCGGCCGGATCCCGAGGTAGCCTCGTCCCCTGGGGGTGGACCCGCACCACACCCGACATCGCCGGACCGTGCACGATGCAGCTGTACAGGTAGGTCCCGGGCTTGGTAAAGCGCAGGCGGTACCGGAAGCGGGGCCACGCCTTCAGATCCTCCGGGGGCACGCCGGAGTTCCGGTAGCCCTGCCCGTCGTACTCCGCGGGGCCCGCGGGGAAGGCCACCGGTGGGTTCAGGTAGGCGGCCTTCCCTTCCATGACCACGAGGGGCGGGAGCTGTCCTCCGCCCGCGAAGGCCACGTTGTGGAAGCCCGCGAACTGCCACTCCACCACGTCACCGACCGTGATGTCCACTACCCGGGGATAGAAGGCGTTGGACCACACGCTGCCGTCTTGGGTCATCCCGCCCACGATCACCGTCCACGTGCGGCCCTGGGCCCCTGCCTGCGGCCTTGCCACGAGCACCAGGGCCGCCACGGCCACTCCTGCGAGCACACGGTGCCATCGCATCATCTCGAACCCCTCCTCCAGATGTTTGTGGGAACGCCCACGGAGGACACGATAGCCGGCCGAAAGGGGCCTGCCATCCGTGAAAAGGCGGATATCCCCTCCCTCGGTCTCGGATGGAGCTCAGGATCTTCCGCGATATTCAGCTTGCGGGGCTACCGGATCTTCAAGGCAGAGAAGACCTGATCCGCGCTCAGGCTCAGCTCGGGGACGACGTCACTCAGATCCACCCTGTCGTCCCCTCGGACGACCTGCGGAGGTTGCCCGGGACGGAACACCAGGATGGACTCATCCTCCGGGTCCGCCAGGAGGGCCACCCGCACGCCGTTCGCGACATACCACAGACAGCGCCGGATCAGGGCATTCGGGGCCTGTTCCGGGGAAACGATCTCCACGGCGAGATCCGGTGGCTCCCGGAAGTCGTCCGCAAGCTTCCCCTGATCGTCTACCGGGATGCGATCCCACCGGTACACGGCGACGTCCGGGACGTAGGAGCGGCCGCCGAAGGTCGTCCGCAGCTCCGGGAACGCCATGGCCAGCTGGTGGGGCTCGGTGAACCGGTTCAAGAGTTCGGCCAGTCTGTACTGGATCCGACTGTGCCTACCCCTCGGCGACACCTTCTGCGTGACCACCCCGTTCTCGTATTCCAGCGCCGGCTCCTCCTCTGGACGCCGCAAGAACTCCTCCAGCGAAAGCCCCTTCCCTACGACGGCCACGGCCCTCCCTCCTGACCGCTCCCTCCCCATCGTACACGGCGTCCGCGGAGGTGGCGATTCCATGCTCCACGGCCCAGGCGGCGATCTGGGCCCGGGAGCGGAAGCCGAGTTTGTTGAGGATGTGCAGCACGTGGCTATCGACCGTGCGCTCGGAGACCCCGAGCGCTGCGGCGATCTCGCGGTTTGTGAGGCCCCGGGTGAGCCCCCTCGCCACCTCCTGTTCCCGCGGCGAGAGGTGCGCCTTCTGCTCGTTCGCGAGGATCTCCCGAACCACCGCCACGAGCGGCAGGGCGCCTCCCTTGAGGCGCTCCGCCTCGAACCCGGAGGCCCCCAGGGCCGCGCGGGTCCGGCGGGCAGCGGCCTCGATGGCCGCGCGTTGGAAGATCGGAGGCGGAGCCCCCACCTGGCTTCGCAGGGCTTCCGCCGCCCCCAGCCACCGGGCGACAGTCCGAGGGTCCGCCGCGAGCGCGGCAAGCCCCTCTAAGCACTCCGCGATCCCCCGCCGGGATGCCAGGTCCCACCGCAGGGCGAGGCTCCTGCGGTACTGCTGTGCGGCTTCCGCCGGACGGTTCATCGCCCGGGCGGTGGCCCCGAGATCCGCGAGGGTGAGGGCGATCCCGAGTTTGTCCTGGAGGTCCTGGAACCGCACGAGCCCCTGCTCGAGGAGGTTGCGGGCCTCCTCGTGGCGGCCCTCCTGGTACACGAGCTGGCCCATCTCTTGCAGGCAGACCGCCACGCCCCACGGATCCCCGCACTCCCGGTACCGGCGGAGGCCCTCCCTCAGGGAAGAAGCCGCGCGGCGGTAGTTCCCCCGGGCCCGGGCCACGTGGGCGAGGTTGTCGTGCTCGGCCTCCAGCTGGTCCAGGGTCTCGGCCTGCACGGGGCCGGCCAGCTGCGCGTCCGCGCGTTCCGCGAGCCGG
>FWWM01014864.1_pt1 | contig 12084 bp, 11 predicted proteins | sample 2228351 | NCBI WGS metagenome assembly FWWM01 (sample SAMEA103939774, study PRJEB20133) | metagenome | reverse complement strand
TCGGCGCCCACCGCCACGACATCGTCATCGCCACCAAGTTCGGCTACGACCTCTCCGTCCCCCCACGCCCCAACCAGCAGGAACGCCCGCACGATTGGTCGCCCGCCCACATGCGCAGCTCCCTCGAGGCCTCCCTCCGCCGCCTCCGCACCGACTACATCGACTACTACCAGCTTCACAACCCCCGCCTCGATGCCATCCAGCGCGATGACCTCATCGCTGCCCTCGAAGACGTCCGCCGCCAGGGCCTGATCCGCGCCTACGGCGTCGCCCTCGGTCCCGCCTTCGATATGCGCCAGGCCGAGGAAGGCGTCGCCGCCGTCCGCCGCGGCATGCCCGCGCAAATCATCTACAACATCCTCGAGCAGGAGCTCGGCGAGGCCATCTTCCCCATCGCCCGCGCCTGCGGCATCGGCACCCTCGCGCGCGTCCCCCACGCCTCCGGCCTGCTCGATGGCACCGCCACCCGCGCCACCGAGTTCCCCCCCGGCGACCACCGCCGCTGGCGCATCGATACCCCGGAAAAACGCGCCCTCTGGGAGGAGGGCATCCGCCGCGCCGAGCGCCTCGCCTTTCTCGCCCGCGATGGCCGCACCCTCGGCCAGGCCGCCATCCAGTTCATCCTCCGCGAACCATCCATGGGCGCCGTCATCCCCAACATCTACGACGAAGCCGGCCTGCGCGAGTTCGCCGCCGCCTGCGAGGCCCCGGCCCTCGCCGATGAGGAGGTCCAGGCCGTCCAGGCCCTCCGCGCCGCCGGCTACCCCGAACCCGAAGGAGCCACCGCATGACCACCGAACCCTCCACCACGCCCGCCCGCCCACGCGGCCCCATGGTCGAGCTCGACCCCTCCGGCCGCGTCAACCCCAAGGAGCCGGACCGTGCCCGCCGTCAGTTTCTGAACTACGCCTTCTTCCGCCTTGACCCCGCCTTCCGCCGCCTCCCCCGCGAGGAGCGCCTGGCCCTCCACCGCGAATACGTCGAAACCCTCGAACGCTGGGCCGCCCGCGACGACCTCATCCTCCGCACCTACACCCTCGAAGGCCTCCGCGCCGACTGCGACTTCATGCTCTGGCGCATCGCCCACGACGTCCGCTGCTTCAACGAAATGCAGCGCGACCTCAATGCCACCCGCCTCGCCGGCTGGCTCACCCCCGCCTACAGCTTCCTCTCCCTCCAGAAGCGCTCCCAGTACGTCAACCGCATCGAGGGCTCCGGCCACGGCGTCGAGCTCCTTCCCGGCCAGGGCACCTACCTCTTCGTTTACCCCTTCGTGAAGACACGCGCCTGGTACGCCCTCAGCCCGCACGCCCGCCAGGGCATGATGGATGAGCACATCCACGTTTCCGCGCCCTTCAAGGGCGTCCGCCTCAACACCAGCTACAGCTACGGCATCGACGACCAGGAGTTCGTCGTCGCCTTCGATTCCGACTACCCCCAGGAGTTCGTCGACCTCGTCGGCCGCCTCCGCTTCACCGAAGCCTCCCTCTACACCCAGCGCGATACCCCCATGTTCACCTGCCTGCGCACCACCCCGGACGGCATCTTCCAGCCCTAGCCCCGGCCTCTCGACGTTGCCCTGGACTCCACGTGCCACAATGAACCCCATGCCGAACCACTCCGGCCACGCCTTCCTCGTCGGCGCCGGTCCCGGCGACCCCGGCCTCCTGACCCTCGCCGCCCGGGAGGCGCTCCAGCACGCCGAGGTCGTCCTCTACGACGCCCTCATCGGCCCCGGCATCCTCGACTTCGCACCCCCGGGCGCCGAGCTCATCCCCGTCGGGAAGCGCGCCGGCGCCCACTCCCTCCCCCAGGAAGAGATCAATCGCCTCCTCGTCGCCCACACCGCCGCCGGCAGGCGCGTCGTCCGCCTCAAGGGCGGCGACCCCTTCGTCTTCGGCCGGGGCGGCGAAGAAGCCCTCGCCCTCCGCCAAGCGGGCCTCCCATTCACCGTCATCCCCGGCGTCACTTCCGCCGTTGCGGTCCCTGCCGCGGCCGGCATCCCAGTGACCCATCGCGGGCTCGCCACCCGCTTCACGGTGCTCACCGGCTCCGAGCAGACCGGCGAGGCCCCGGCATCCCTGCCGGGCCCCGCGGAGGCGGGCACGCTGGTCATCCTGATGGGCGCGGCTGCCCTCTCCGCGCTCGTGGAGCAGCTCCTCGCCGTCGGCTGGCTGCCATCCACGCCCGCGGCCTCCATCGCCAACGGCACCCTCCCCACCCAGGTCAGCGTGAGCGCTCCCCTCGCCGAGATCGCGCGCGCAGCGGCCGGGCTCCCCACCCCGTTACTCACGGTCGTCGGGCCCGTCGCCGCCCTTGCGGAGCAGCTCGGCCCGGGCCGCAGCGGCCCACTCGCCGGCCGCAGCGTCGTCGTGACCCGCTCCCGCACCCAGGCCTCCACCCTCGCTGATGCCCTTCGCCACCTCGGCGCCCGCGTCGTCGAGGCTCCTGCCATCCGCATCGACCTCCACCCGGAGCGCATCATCGCCGATGACCGCTGCGCCACCCGCTGGGATTGGGTCATCTTCACCAGCCAGAATGCGGTGGCGGCCGTCTTCGCCGCGCTCGATGCCGCCGGCCGCGATGCCCGCGCCTTCGGCACCACCCGCATCGCCGCCGTCGGCGATGCCACCGCCGCAGCGCTCCGCACCCATGGCGTCCGCGCCGACTTCCTCCCCTCCCGCGCCACCTCGGCCGCCCTGGCAGTCGAACTCCCACGTGTCGCCGGCGCCCGGGTCTTCCTTCCCACCTCCTCACTCGCCGGCCCCGAGCTTGAGGATGGGCTCCGCGCCCGCGGCGCCCACATTGAGCGCGTCGACGCCTACGATACCCTGCCCCAGCCGCTCGACCCGGCCGTCATCACCGCCGTCCAGGCGGCCGATGCGGTCACCTTCACCAGCGCCTCCACCGCCCGCTTCCTGCGCGTCGCGCTCGGCGAGGCCGCCCTTCCGCCATCAGTCCGCCTCGTCAGCATCGGGCCCGCCACGTCTGCGGCGGTTCGCCAGCACTTCGGCCGCGTCGATGCCGAAGCCGCCGAGCCCACCATCCCTTCCCTCGTCGCCGCCGTCCTGGAGGTCCTCACGTGAGCATCATGGTCGAACTTCTCCCCGCCGCAGGCCCCATCCTCCTCGTCGGTGGCGGCAGCGTCGCCGCCCGCAAGGCCCGCACCTTCACCGAGGGCGGCTTCGCTGTTACCGTGGTGGCGCCCGCCATCGCACCGGAGCTCGCCAATCTCCCGGGCGTCGCTCTTCATCGGCGACCCTTCGAACCGGCCGATATCGAGGCCCACCCCTGGGCGCTCGTCGCCGCCTGCACCGACCGCCGCGACGTGAACCGGCTCGTCGGCGAGCTCGCCCGCTCCCGCGGCCTGCTCACACTCGTCGCCGATGCCCGCGCCGAAAGCACCGCCGCCCTCCCTGCGCACCACCGCGATGGCGACCTGGTTGTCGGGGTCTCCACCTCCGGTGCCGACCCCGCCCTCGCCGCCCGCCTGCGCGATACCATCGCCCGCGCGCTCGGCCCCGGCCGCGCCGACGAGATCGCCTCCGCCCGCCGGGCCCGCGCCAGCCGCCGGGGGGTGGCCCCATGACCCACCTGATCCTCGTCGGCCATGGGTCACACCTCAACCCCGACTCCAGCGAGCCCACGCACGCCCTCGTCGCGGCGCTCCGTGCCACCGGCGAATTCGACCGCGTGACCGCCGCCTTCTGGAAGGAGGAGCCCTCGCTCGCTCGCGCCCTCGATGCCGTCACCGATCCCGACGTCGTCATCGTCCCCGTCTTCATCTCCACCGGGTACTTCACCCGCACGGTCATCCCGCGCGAGATGCGCCTCAAGGGCCCGCTCACCATCCGCGATGGCCAGCGCATCACGTATACCGCGCCCGTCGGCACCCACCCGGCGCTCGCCGAGGTCATCATCGAACGCGCCAGCGAGGCCGGCGCGGGTCCGGCTGATGCCGTCGTCGTCCTCGGCCACGGCACCCGCCGCGATTCCGAGTCCGAGAAGAACGTCCTCTTCATGGCCGACCTCGTCGCCGCCCGCCGCCGCTTCGCCGAGGTCTCCGTCGCCTTCATTGACCAGGAGCCGGGCATGCTCACCATGCTCGAACGCGTGAGCGCCCCGCGCGTCTTCGTCGTTCCCCTCTTCATCGCCGAAGGCTGGCACGTCGGCGAGACCATCCCCGCCGACCTCGCCCTCGACGGCCCCGAGACCCGCCGCGATGGCCGCGTCGTGCACTACACCCCGCCCGTCGGCACCCACCCCTCCCTCGCTCGGGTCGTCAGCGAACTCGCCCGCCCTGCGCTCCAGGCTCGCGCCACCGAGCGCCCAGCGTCGACCCCCCAGCTCCAGCTTCCCGGCTCCCTTGGCGAGCTGCGCATCGAGGCGGACCGTGTCTGCGGGCCCGGCACGCCGACCGTCGAACTCCCGCCCGACCCCGACGCCATCCGCCGTCACGTTCGCTTCGACGGCGCCGGCCGCTACCGCCCGCTCCCCGGCGCCCGTGGCCTGCGCAGCGGCTGGTACGTGCGGGCCACCGCCGCCTGCACCGCCGCCGACATCGTCGAGGTCGTCTATCCTCTCGCCCTGGTCCACCGCCAGCAGGCCGCCGCCGGCAGTCTCCGCGTCGTCCCGCTCGATGCCGTCCTTGCTCGCCAGTCCGGCCGCTACGAGTCGGCCGCCGCGCTCAGCCCCCGCGGCCGCGAGCTCGTCCGCGAGATCCTCTGTGGCCAGTGCGTCCGCACCCCCGCCTGGCCACTCACCTCCCCCACCTCCGGTCTCCCAACTCCCAACTCCGGTCTCCCAACTCCCAACTCCGGACTCCCAACTCCCAACTCCGGACTCCCAACTCCCAACTCCGAACTCCCAACTCCCAACTCCGAACTCCCCTGCCCCGAGCCCTGCAGCGTCTTCGTCGCACTCGCGCGCGAGGCGGCAGCCTGGGAGGCCGACCCGCCCGCACCCGCTCCCCCCGACCCGGCCGTGCCCGCCGCCGCATTCGAAACCCCCGGCTGCCCGCTCCGCGAACGGCTCCTCACCAGTATCCTCGAATCCTCCACCGTCGCCAGCGAGGCCCGGCCATGAACAACCAGTCCCTCCGCCAGGCCGCCGCCGCGCTCTTCCCCGGCGGCGTCAACAGCCCCGTGCGCTCCTATCGCTCCGTTGGCGGCGACCCCGTGCCCGTCGCACGCGGCCAGGGGGCCATCGTCGAAGACCTTGATGGCCGCCGCTACATCGACTACGTCGGTGGCTTCGGCCCCGCCATCCTCGGCCACGCCCACCCGGCCGTCACGGCTGCCATCGCCGAAGCCGCCGCCGAGGGGCTCACCTTCGGCGCCCTCGGCCCCCGCGAGGTCGCCCTCGCCGATGCCATCCGCGCCGCCACCGGCCTCGAGCGCCTCCGTTTCCTCAACTCTGGCACCGAAGCCACCATGACAGCCATCCGCATCGCCCGCGCAGCAACCGGCCGCGAGCTGGTGGTCAAGTTCGATGGCTGCTACCACGGCCACAGCGATGGTCTCCTCGTCCGCGCCGGCAGCGGCGTCGCCACCCTCGGCATGAGCGATTCCGCCGGCGTGCCCCAGGCCATCGCCGGGCTCACCGCCGTCCTCCCCTACAACGATTCCGACGCCCTCGCTGCCTGGTTCGCTGCCCACCCGGCCGATACCGCCGCCGTCATCGTCGAAAGCGTCCCCGCCAACGTCGGCATCCTGCGGCCCGACCCGGCCTTCCTCGCTGCCCTCCAGTCGCTCCCCCGTCAGCACGGCGCCCTGCTCATCGCCGACGAGATAATCACCGGCTTCCGCCTCACCCGCGGCCTCAGCGGCATGCTCCCCGCCGCCGACCTCGTCACCCTTGGCAAGATCATCGGCGGCGGCCTGCCCATCGGCGCCATCGGCGGCCCCGCAGCGCTGCTCGGTCTCCTCGCGCCCGAGGGGCCGGTCTACCAGGCCGGCACCTTCTCCGCCAACCCGGCCGTCATGGCTGCCGGGCTCGCCACTCTCCAGCAGCTCACCCCCGAAGCCTACACCCGCCTCGAAACCATCGCCCGCCACCTCGAAAACGGCCTCCAGGTCGCCATCAAGCGGACCGGCGCCGCCGCAACCGTCGTCCGCCTCGGCTCCATGCTCAGCCTCTTCTTCCTGCCGGCCCCCCCGCGCGACTACACCGATGCCCGCCGCGCCGATACCGCCGCCTTCGCTCGCTTCCACCGCGCGATGCGCGACCGCGGCATCCTCATCCCGCCGTCCCAGTTCGAAACCTGGTTCGTCTCCCTCGCCCACAACGAGTCCGAAATCGACGCCACCGTCCGCGCGGCCGCCGAGGCGCTCACCGAGGCCCTCCCCGCATGACCACGCTCCGTCTCGGCACCCGCGCCAGCCAGCTCGCACTCGCCCAGGCCCGCCTCGTCGCCGGCCGCCTCGAAGCCGCCGCACCTGGCCTGCGCGTCGAGCTCGTCACCATCACCACCGCCGGCGACCGCGACCAGGCCACGCCCCTCGCCGAGGGCGAACAACCCGGCTGGTTCACCACCGCCATCCAGGAGGCCCTCCAGCGCGGCGACGTCGACATCGCCGTCCACAGCCTCAAGGACCTCCCCACCCGCCGCCCGGATGGGCTCGTCATCGCTGCCGTCCCGTTTCGCGAGGACCCCCGCGACGCGCTCGTCAGCAGCGACGGACGCCCGCTTCGCGACCTGCCCCCGGGCGCCATCGTCGGCACGAGCTCACCCCGGCGCGCCGCCCAGCTCGCCGAAATCCGCCCCGACCTCGACGTTCACCCCATCCGTGGCAACGTCGAGACCCGCATCCGCCGCGTCCGCGAAGGCGACTACGCCGCTGCCGTCCTCGCACTCGCTGGCCTCCGCCGCCTCGGCCTCGAACGCGAAGCCGCCCAGGTCTTCGGCATCGAAGAGATGCTCCCGGCCCCCGGCCAGGGCGCCCTCGCCGTCGAATGCCGCGCCGACGATGCCCCAACCCGCCAACTCCTCTCCAGCATCGACGACCCCGCGATCCGCCTCGCCGTCACCGCCGAGCGCGCCTTCCTCGCCGCTACCGAGGGCGGCTGCAGCTTCCCCGCCGCCGCCTACGCCGAGCACTTCGGCTCGACACTCAAGCTCCACGCGCTCATCGCCCTCGACGGGCGTATCATTCGCTCGAAGATGGGCGGCCCCGCGGAGACCGCGGCCGGCCTCGGCCGCCAGCTCGCCGAGGATCTCCTCCAGCGGGGCGCCCGGGGGTGACCCCGTGGCCACCAGCGCCGCCGAACGCGAATTCTTCCGCTTCCTCAACGCCTTCGTCGAACCCGCCGTCCGTGCCGGCCTCGCCGGCCCCTGCCTCATCCCCCTCGGACTCGTCGTCCTCGAAACCGCCGGGCGCCGCACCGGCACCCTGCACCGCACCCCGCTCCTCGCCTCCCTCGTCGAGGACGCCATCGTCGTCGGCACCGTCCGCCGCGCCTCCCACTGGGTGCGCAACGCCCGGGCCAATCCCGGCGTCGCCGTCTGGGTGAACGGTCACCGCCGCGAGGGCACGGCCGCCGTCCTCCTCCCGGGTGAGCCGGCCGCGCTCCCGGCCGGCGCAGGCCAGCTCATCCGCTCCCTCGCCGAGCACGTCCTGGCCCGCTATACCGCCCTCGGCTGGTCGTTCGCCATCATCCTCCCCAGGGACGCAGCCGATGCCCCGCCCCCGGGCCCCAGTGCGCCCGATCCGGCACACTGATTCCATGTCTACCGACCGCCGCGACCTCCACGAGCTCAATCGCCACGCCTGGAACGAGGCCACCCGCGCCCACAACTCCCACAAGGGCGACCAGGCCCGCTTCCTCCGCGAAGGTGGCAGCACCCTCTTCCCCGAAGAACTCGACCTCCTCGGCGACCTCCGCGGCCGCCGCCTCGTCCACCTCCAGTGCAACAGCGGGCAGGATTCCCTCTCCCTCGCACGCCTCGGCGCCGAGGTCACCGGCGTCGACATCAGCGACGAGGCCATCGCTACCGCCGAGCGTCTCTCCGCCGATGCCGGCATCCCCGCCCGCTTCATCCGCGCCGACATCTACGACTGGTTCGATGCCGCCATCGCCGCCGGCGAGCGCTTCGACCTCGCCTTCAGCTCCTACGGCGCCGTCTGCTGGCTCTCCGACCTTCCCGCCTGGGCCCGCGGCATCGCCGCCATCCTCGAACCCGCTGGCGCCTTCGTGCTGGTCGACTTCCACCCCATTGCCGGCATGTTCGATGAGCACCTCGTCATCCGCTGGCCCTACCGCGATCCCGAGCCCTTCCTCGGTCCCGGTGTCGGCGATTACGTTGCCGCCTCGCGCGAGGGGCTCGTCCCCTGGGGCTACGAGGAGGGCGTCGTCGGCTTCCAGAACCCCCACCAGGGCGCCGAATTCGCGCACGGCCTCGCCGATGTCATCACCGCGCTCCTCCAGGCCGGCCTGCACCTCGAAGTCTTCCGCGAGTACGACTACGCCAACGGCTGCCGCTTCTTCGAAGGAGCCGTCGAACTCCCGGGCCGCCGCTTCGCACTACCCCCCGGCACCCCCACCTTCCCGCAGATGTACGGCCTCCGCGTTCGCAAGCCCGCGACCTGAGCCCCCCTTCGCGCACCCTCAGGCGCGCCCGCCATGCCCGCGCGCCCACGCCACGAGCTCATCCGCCGTCCACGTATTCACGATGCGCTCCGCCGCCACACCGCACTCCTCCGCCCGCACCGTCCCATTCGACACCCAGTCGAGCTGTCCCGGCGCGTGGGCATCCGAATCGACCGCAAACAGGCACCCCATCTCGTTCGCCAGCCGAAGCATTCGCCGCGGCGGGTCCAGCCGCTCCACCCGCGAATTGATCTCCACCGCCTTGCCGAGTCGGGCACACGCCGCGAACACCACCTCAGCGTCGAACGCCGACTCCGGCCGCTGCTTGCCTGCCACGTACCGCCCCGTACAGTGCCCCAGGATGTCCATGTGCGGGTTCTCAATCGCCCGCAGCATCCGGGCGGTCATCTCCTCTGCCGGCATCCTCAGCTTGCTGTGCACACTCGCCACCACCACGTCCAGGTCGCCCAGCAGCTCCTCGGTCTGGTCCAGCGTTCCGTCCTCCAGGATGTCCACCTCGATCCCGCTCAGCACCCGGAAGGGCGCCAGCTCGCGATGCAGCTCCGCCAGCACCCCGAGCTGCTCCCGCAGCCGCTCGGCGCTCAGCCCATTCGCCACCCGCAGCCGCGGCGAATGGTCCGTCAGCACGATGTAGGCGAGCCCCAGTTCGCGCGCCGTCTCCGCCATCTCCCGGATCGGGCTCCCCCCATCCGACCAGTCCGAATGCACGTGGCAGTCGCCTCGCAATAGCTGCCGCAGCGCCCCGCCGTGGCCCGGCCCCCAGGCACCAGCGGCCTGCTCCGCCTCCAACCGCGCAAGGTACCCCGGCACCTCCCCCCGGCAAGCCTCCTCGATGACCCGCGCGGTTGCCTCTCCCACCCCCGGAATCTGCCGCAACGTTCCCTCGGCGGCCCGCCGCGCCGTCTCCTCCGCGCCGAGCTCCTCCACCGCAGCCGCCGCGCGCCGAAACGCCCGCACCCGGTAGGTCTCCGCGTCCGCCCGCTCCAAGAGGAACGCAATCCGCCGCAACGCCCGTACGGGGTCCACCCCCCGAGCTTACGGCCCGTGTAGACTCCGGGCCCACCGGTACGGCACACTTCGGCTTCCATGCACCCACCCGAGGTCTCCGAGCGCGACCCCGAGTCCCTCGCGCGCTACCTGCTCTCCTTCCGATGGCCCTTCCGCAACGAAGAGGTCCATCACATCCTCGTCCAGGGCGGTCTCCCGCTCTGGCGCCAGTTCCTCCGCTTCGTCCCGAACCCCAAAGCGCGCGGCCGCGCACTCGAACTCGGCAGCCCGCCCTTCCACATCACGCTCCTCCTCCAGCGCTTCCGCAACTACGACCTCTCCCTCACCGGCTACGCCGCCGATGGCCGCCCCGAGATGCGCCAGGTCCTCGAAAGCCCCGAATTCGGCGAACGCCACGAATTCGTCTGCACCTGCTTCAACGCCGAGGCCGACCCCTTCCCCTACCCCGACGACACCTTCGATCTCGTCACCTGGTCCGAGGTCATCGAGCACCTCACCGAAAACCCGGTCCACACCCTCGCCGAGATCCACCGCGTCCTCAAGCCTGGCGGCCGCCTCGTCATCTCCACGCCCAACGCCTCCCGCGCCGATTCCATCGCCAACTTCCTCGTCGGCCGCAACATCTACGACCCCTACCACCTCGGCGCCCCCCTGAAGGGCTCCCGCCACAGCCGCGAGTACACCCTCGCCGAACTCACCGCCCTCCTCGAAGGGTGCGGCTACACCATCGAGCGCGCCGCCGATATCGACATCTACCCGCCCGCCAGCCGCAACCGCCGCGCCTTCCGCTGGCTCCTCAACAACGTCGTCGCGCGGTTCACCGGCCGTCACTACCGTTACCACCTCTTCGTCCGCGCCCGCAAAACCGAGGCCCCCTTCCGCTGGTACTTCCCAGCCGCCCTCTTCGACCAGGGCCACCTCGCCTTCTACCTCGCCCCCCGCGATGACGCCGTCACCTTCGGCCGCAACGAGATTCCCCACATCGCCATGGGCTGGAGCGACCTTCGCACCGGCCCCGGTGGCGTCCCCTACCGCCGCTCCGCGCAGGTCGGCGATATCTACCTCCTCGCCCGCGAACCCAGGAGCAGCGCCACCGTCACCCTTGCCGGCGGCCGCGGCGAGGCCCAGGCCTGGCACGATAACGGCGGCAACCTCGTCCTCCTCGGCTCCGTCCGCTTCGATGCCCCCGAGGGCGCCTGGACCGACGTCACCATCCCCCTCTCCGCCGATTTCGAACCGGGCAACCCGCTCCACATCCGCCTGGACACCGAGAACGGCGTCGACGTCTGCCGCGTCACGACGACATAAGCCCCAACAGCAGAGTTAACACCCCGCAATTGCTGGCCCTTCCGTGCCTTTGCTACGATCCCCCAAAGGCAGGCCCGGAGACGCCGCGTGGGTGTAGATGGCATAGCCGTCCTGGTCCTGAACCAGAACTACGAGCCGCTCAACGTCTGCTCCGTGCGGCGCGCCATCGTCCTCGTGCTCCGCGGCAAGGCCGAAGTCATCGAATCCGCCCGCGCCGTCCTCCACACCGCACGGGCCACCCTCGCCCTCCCCTCCGTCATCCGCCTCATCCACATGGTCCGCCGCCCGCGGCCCCGCGTCCGCCTCACCCGCCGCGAAATCTTCCAGCGCGATGGCTGGCAGTGCGTCTACTGCGGCCGCCAGACCCGCGACCTCACCCTCGACCACGTCATCCCGCGGCACCGCGGCGGCCCCCACACCTGGGAGAACCTCGTCGCAGCCTGCCGCTCCTGCAACCACCGCAAAGCAGGCCGCACCCCACAGGAAGCCCGCATGACCCTCCTCCGCGAGCCCGCGGCCCCCCGCGTGAGCATCTACCACACCTTCTTCCCCTACCTCGAGAGCGAGGAAGCCTGGCGCAAGTTCATCCCCGGATGGGACGACGCCATCCTCGCCGCCGCCGGCTGAATCGCAGCCCCCACACCTCCCCGTCCTGTATCATCCTCCCCTATCCCTGCTATCCAGGAGAACCACACCATGACGTCGACCATGGCCGACTGGCGCTCCCGCCTCGGCGCCCGCCTCGTCTCCCCGGAAGAAGCCGTCGCCGTCGTCAACGATGGCGACTGGGTCTGGACAGGCGGCTGGACCTCCGTCCCGCCCCAGCTCTGCGCGGCCCTCGCCGCACGCGCGAACGAACTCAACGACGTCACCATCGTCAACTTCCTCTCCCCCTTCAACTGGGACCGGCCAGAAGTCCTCGCCCGCTGGAAGGTCATCACCGGCTACTGCAGCCCCTTCGACCGCAAGGCCAGCCGCGAGGGCCGCATCGAATACGTCCCCGTCTCCCAGTTCCGCGAAGGGCGCATGCCCCCGGGCCTCGACCACCTCGATGTCGCCCTCATCCCCATCTCCCCACCCGATGAGGAGGGCTGGTGCTCCTTCGGCTCCGGCGTCTTCTTCGGCCCCACCGTCTCCAGCATCGCCACCACCCTAGTC
>FWWM01004083.1_pt1 | contig 12084 bp, 12 predicted proteins | sample 2228351 | NCBI WGS metagenome assembly FWWM01 (sample SAMEA103939774, study PRJEB20133) | metagenome | reverse complement strand
TTGGTGGACTTTGACTTGCGCCGCCCCCAGGTGCACGAGTGTTTGAAGGTGCCCAACGAAAAGGGATTGGCAAATCTCCTCACAGGCATAGCCCAGTTGGACGAAGTCCTTCAACCAACCCCGCTGCGGAACCTGCAGGTGATTACCTCCGGTCCGCTGCCCCCTAACCCGATTGAGTTGCTGGACAGCGAGCGCATCGCACAGGTGTTGAACGAGTTAAAGGAGCGCGCCGATATCGTTGTCTTGGACACTCCACCTATTCTGGCTGTTGCTGACACGGCTTTACTCGTTCCCCTCGTTGACGGTGTGCTGGCAGTAGTTGTCCCCGGCGAGACTTTACGACCCATGTTGCGGCAACTCAAGGAGCAGGTGAGCGTGGCACAAGGGCACCTACTTGGCGCCGTCCTCAACAAAGTCACTCCTTCCCGCGGTGGTTACTACTATCGCTACTACCATCGCTACTACAGCGAACCTGAGTGAGCAGCATTTTGACTCAAGGTCAGCCGTTGCTGTGAGGACGCAACTGTGCTGCTGTTTCTGTAAATGCCACTACTTGTGGCACTGTTGTCACGACATTCACTTGAGCGCACCAACGAACATCTTCCCCCAAGCCCAACGCCAGCAACTCCTGTCCGTGCAAACTCCGCTCAAAAACGCGTTGCAACTCACCTGATGGGCGCTTTGGGGCGTTAACGACAGGGAAGCCAATGTGGTCAGCAATCACCCACGCAGCAGCGATGTCTTCTTCCGCCCACTCCACTCCTTTCCCGTAAACGCCTGCAGCGGCAATGACAATGGGGCGTTGGTGCTCTTGCGCCAGCGCTTTCGCTGCTTTCGCCACCATACCGGCATTCACGCAACTGCCCACTAACACAGCCGTGGCTTGTCGGCAGGCTAAAATCCGCTTCGCTCCCGTTGTGGAAGTGAAGACAGCGCGCCGCTCATGCAAAGCATTGCTCTGGAAAATCTCTGTGGGGCTATTGCTAAGGTCAAACCCGGGCACTTTGACGCTGTTTCGCTCTCCCACCAGCAATGCGTCGGGCATAGTTTCTTTTAACTGCCACGCTTCCGAGACCTCGGCGACAACCCAAACTTCTTGAACACCTCGTTCCAACAAGGCTGCCAAAGAAGCGCTGGCGCGCAAGGCGTCCACGATAACGGTAACCGCTCTTAGTTCGTTCGCTAGTTGGCATCCTTGTTCGCCAAAGCCGATGAAGACCTGCATCGCTCATCCCCCAGTGCAAAAGTTGACACTTGGCTTACCAAAGTTGCTTTTGCTCCTCACCAATCACCGACAGCACCGTCTTCGTAACGAACGAGTGGCGTCTCGCGGAAGCGGTGAGGAAGTGTGGCGATTCTCTGCTCGTCAGGTTCCGCACACAACCCGACCCCTTCGGGCACTGCCACATAGCCGTTCACCTGTTCAAAAGGCTGCTTGAGGAAGCCCTCTCCCAAAGTGATGTGCTCTTGGATGACGAAGTTGGGGATGGTGGCTGCCAATTGAAGAGCGGCTGCGGTGTTGATGGGACCGTAAGGGTTGTGGGGAGCAATGCCCACATAGTAGGTTTCTGCCATAGCCGCGATCTTGCGCAGTTCACCGATGCCCCCGCACACGCACGGGTCGGGTTGCAGCACCGCTGCCGCACGCTTTTCCAACACTTCGCGGAACTGCCAACGGGTGCATAAGCGTTCGCCCGTCGCGACAGGCACAGGTGAACGATGCGCAACCTCTGCCAAAGCGTCCACATTCAGCGGTTGGCACGGCTCCTCTATCCAAAACGGCTTGAAGGGAGCGACTTCTTCTGCCAGCAAGAGAGCGACAGCGGGTGTTGTTCGCCCATGTAAATCCAACAGCACATCGTTTTCCTCTCCCAAAACTTCACGCACTGCTTTCACCCGTTCGGCGGCTTTCCGCACAATGGTTGCTCCTTCCAACGGTCGGGAAGGATCAATAGGGCAAAACTTGACAGCGGTGAACCCCTGCTGCAACCGCCGTTCAGCGTTGCGCTTTAACTCATCTACGGTCTCGCCACCGATGTGGGCATAAAGGCGGATGCGGTCGCGCACCTTGCCGCCCAACAACTCGTAAACGGGCACGCCCAACGCTTTCCCTTTGATGTCCCACAGCGCCATCTCAATAGCACTGATGGCGGAACAGTGGACAAATCCGCCTTTCCAGAAAAAGCCACGAAACAGCGTTTGCCACAGGTGCTCAATTTGGAACGGGTCTTGACCGATGAGGAAGCGTCGGCTCTCCTCCAAGAAGGCGCTGAGAGAGCGAGCGTGTTCAGGCAACCCTTCACCCCAACCAATGAGTCCTTCATCCGTGCTCACTTTGACCAGCAGATAGCCACCAGCAGGCACAGCCGTTACATCGGTGATGCGCATCGTTGCCACCTCTTTCACTATGCGGGCGATAGAAGTTCCGCCTCAGTATTCCAGAACCTCTTTCAGAGCGGCAACAAATCGCTCCACTGTTTCAGGCGTGCCCACATCCACTCGCAGGTGAGTGGGCAACCCGAAGGGCTCACAAGGGCGAACAATGATGCCCTTGCGCAGCAACGCATCAGCAACCTCACGGGCAGGACGCTGCACATCAATCAGGACGAAGTTGGCTTCCGTCGGCACATAGCGCAACCCCAACTTCTCCAGCATCCGATACATCAGCCGCTTGCTGGTCCACACGGTTTGGTGGACGCGTTCCAAAAACTCGCGGTCGTCCAAAGCGGCTTCCGCTGCCGCTGCGGCGATACTGCTGACATTGAACGGCTCGCGCACCTTGAACAGGTGCTGCGTAAACTCCGGGCGAGCGAAACCGTAACCGACCCGCAACCCTGCTAACCCATAGGCTTTGGAGAAAGTCCGCAGCACGATGACGGGATAACCTTCGCGCACAAACTCCAACGACTGAGGATAATCTTTCGCCTCAACGAACTCGGCGTAGGCTTCATCCAAGACGACGATGACGCCCTCTGGCAATTCATCTAACAGTGCTCGCACAGCGCGCTCCCGCAGAATAGTGCCTGTCGGGTTGTTGGGGTTATCCACAAACACCAGTTTGGTGCGCTCCGTGATGGCAGCCAGCAAGCCGGCAACATCGTGGATGTAATCGCGCAGGGGCACCTTCACGCTTTGCCCGTCCATCAGCGTGGTCAGGATGTCATACATCACGAAAGAAGGGGTGCTGAAAACCACCTCGTCGCCGGGCTCAACAAAGGTTTGGACAATGTGGAGCAAAATTTCATCGGAACCGCGCCCCAGCAGGACCCACTCAGGAGGGACATTGTAAACCGCTGCGATTTTGTGGCGCAGGCGGTAATAAGAGTCGTCAGGGTAGCGGTGGGCTTCAGCCAGTGCTCGCATGGCTGCCTCTACGCCTTTCGGGGACGGTCCCAACGGGTTCTCGTTGGACGCCAGTTTCACCACTTCCGTCAAGCCCAACTCCCGCTGCACTTCTTCAACGGGCTTGCCTGGGACATAGGGTTTGAGTCGGTGCACCGCCTTCCGAACGCGCGTCGCCCAATCCATAACCTTCGCTCCTTTCACCCTCCATCCTTGGTAAACGAAAATCCAGAGCCAGCAAAGCCGGGATTTCTCTCAGGTGCGTAAATTGTAGCAACGAAGTGCCCTACAGGGAGAGCGCAAGAGGCATTCTAATGCAAGCGGGGTTAGCGGTTGAAAGGCATTCCAGCGCAATCGGGGCAACCGTTAGGGAAAGTTCACTATGGGGTGCATGGGCGGTTTGGATCACAGCAAGGGCGCCCATCCTCTTCAGAGCAAAAACGCCCCTCTCCCCAAACAATAAATGGACAACTTTCTCCTGTTAGGGGATTGAAGCATTCAAGGGGTATCCGCAAACAAGGTCCCCACTGACCGTTAGGCTGAGCAGGGTTTAATGTGCAACCCTGGTCTGGACGGCAACATAGAAATTCTCGGTAATAAGCTGCCACTTGGCAGGTGTTATAACCTTTAGCAGCCGCAACATATAGTTCATCAGGGCAATACCCATCAACAGGCAAATTCAACTGGCACTGACCACCTCGCGGGCAACCACCAAAGCAAGGGTCCCGATGGGGTGGTAGGTAAGAACAAAACATGCAAGGTCTTGCCCCGGGGCATGAATACGGATTACCTCCCTGTGATAAGAGGAGGTTGATGACGGTTGTGACTGTGGCAACTGTCCCAAGAATTGTCCACAATTTTAACCGCATTTGTGCCTCCCCTTTGCTATCTATCATTGCACTAACTCCCATCCAATCGGATAATCTATACGCCTACCAAAGCTCAAGTCGTCATATGCCTTGATGATCTCTGGAGGGACATAGCACCGTCCTACCCTTCCGGAAAAGTCTACCCCAAGATTGTGGGAAAGCCGTCTCCCTGTCGGAATTCCTATTAAACCACAACAAGCCAAAGTAGCGTTGGGAGGCGGTGCCTCTGGAATCCGACGAACTCTGCCCTTCTTGACTTGATGGCCCCAAAAGAGGTTGGGGAAGTGATAAGTGCCCGGAGGGATAGTGTGCGGGTCGTCGCAAGAAAACCATACTTCCCATACTTCACCGGCTTTCACAGTAGGGCAGACGAAACAAGTCTTAGCATAACGCCACCATGGTCCTGTGTAGAACTTGCGATTAGGATATTGCTTTCGTATAGGATGGTTGGGATGAATACCAAAGAGTTCCCATGTAGTTTCGGGCATCTTCCCCTCGTCTTGCTCAACCATCTTCACGATCAGGTAAATCTGCCGAAGGTTGTTCATGCATTCCGCTTCTCTGGCTCGTTCTTTAGCAAGGATATAGACGCTATAGGCGATGGACGAGAGAGCGATCAGGATAGCCATGACAAGTAAGAGTTCTATTAGCGTCAACCCACTCTGCCTCATTTTCTTTGCACCCCCTTCAGCAGTTTTTTGAACCCTGTTCTCCATTGCTCTTGCTTCCAGACCAACCGACTGTCTTCAAAAGCGTAAGCACGAGGTGTGAAGAAAGCGTTCAACTTTTTAGCGATTTCGCCTTTCGGGTCACTGACAAGTTCGGCTTCTATTCGCCAACGGTCAAGGACTCGTTGGGCATCCTCAATTTTGTCGCCCGTTACCAAAATTAGCGAGGGCAACTGGGCTTCTTTGGCTGCTTCCGCCCAATCCTTTAGGGTTTGCGCTACGCAATCGGTGCAGCGTTCCACCACGACAACCAAGCGTCGCCCCCTAAGCCCTTTGAGTTCGGTCACTTCTGCCCCTAAGGGAGGGTCGTTTTTGAGCCGCTCCCGCCATATCTCTTCCATCACTGCCTCAGCGAAGGGCTTGGGACGAGGCGCCCCTGGAAGCCCCAACTGCTGCCCCAATACCCACAGGTTTGCCAGCAGCAGGACAACGATGGTGCCCGTTAGCAGAGCGCTTTGCATCTGCTCTTTCACCATGCTCCCTCACCCACTATAAAGGACTCCCGCGGAGGGCAAAAGGTTAACCTCATTGCCATGCCTTTTTGAAGGCACGCTTCGCCTTGTTGAGGAGCACCTTGACGCTTTTCACCTTGCAGCCCAACCGCTCTGCTATTTCTCTGTGAGACAAACCTTCCACAAACTGCCAGACTAAGACCTTTCGGTAAGTCGGCGAAAGGTGCTCCAAGATTTCCCGAACTCTCAAAGCGCGCTGCCGTTGTTCCAACCACTTGTCTTCCAGAAGGTCTGTGGGGTCAAATTCTTCCTCGGTCGCCAATTGGGAGAAGGGGATGGGGGCTGTCTTAAGGTTTTTCAGCATGTCCCTACAGACACTGGTGGCGACTTTCCGAAGCCGCGACTTGGGGGGTCTTTTAAACCGCTGCTGATACAGGCAGCAGCGCAGGCAGACCTCTTGAAGGGCATCCGCCACTTCCTCAGGTGGCAGAGGCATCTGCCGCATCCACTTTTCCACCTCCCGACAACACCCAAAGGATGCCATTCCCCTGCCCTCCCGGCGCCATTGAGGCGCTCCTGTCAGGGTTTCGTTCAAAGAGCCTTAGTTTCGCCGCCCGAGTGGTGAAAGTTCCCTCAGAACTGGTCGGGGCTCACATTGGAGAGGTTTTCAAACAGGGCGTAGCGGGGGATGAAGGCAACTTCTACGGTGGTGACGGGTCCGTTGCGGTTTTTGGCGATGATGACTTCCGTGGTGAAGAACTCAGGGCGGCGGCTATCATCAACAAGGCTGTCAAGGGTTGGTTCAGAAGCAAGCGGTTTCTTTCGCCCCCGTTCGTAATAGTCTTCGCGGTAGAGGAAGCAAACGACATCTGCTTCGGCTTCTATCGCACCGCTGTCGCGCAAGTCAGCCAAGACGGGACGCTTGTTTTCGCGGTGTTCCACGGAACGAGAGAGTTGGGAAAGAACCACAACGGGGACATTCAGTTCGCGAGCAAGACTTTTGAGCGAACGAACCACTTCCGTGACTTCTTGCACGCGGTTTTCCATGCGGCGGGGAGGGCGGATGAGTTGCAGGTAGTCAATAAAAATGCACCCTAACCCTTCACTGGCTTTCAAGCGGCGAGCCTTCGCGCGGATTTCAAAAGGCGAGAGGTCGGGCGTGTCGTCAATGTAAAGGGGTGCGTTGTAGAGTTCGTGAGCGGCCTGGGTGAACCGAACGAAGTCTTGCTCCCGCAAATAGCCTGTGCGCAGCCGATGCAAGTTGACACGGGCGCGGGCGCAAAGGAGGCGTTGCACCAACTGCTGTTTGCTCATTTCCAGGCTGAAAATGGCAACGGGAAGGCGTTGCTCGGTGGCGATGTTTAGAGCCATAGAGAGGGCGAAAGAGGTTTTGCCCATAGAAGGTCTTCCAGCGATGATGATCAAGTCGGAAGGGTGAAGCCCTCCTAACACCTCGTCCAGTTCAGTAAAGCCTGTTGGAATGCCCAAAAGGGCGCCTGGTTGGCGTGACCGCTGCTCCAAGAAGTCATAAGTTTGGCGAATCAGTTCCGTCAAGGGTTGAAATTGCGCCCCAACGCGCCTTTGCCCCACCCGAAAGAGAGCGGCTTCGGCGCGGTCAATCAGACTTTCCAAATCGCCATCGTGGTGATACGCCCAGTTGACGATTTGGGTTGCCACTTGAATGAGTTGCCGCAAGATGGCTTTTTCTTCTACGATGCGGCAGTAGTCGGCAATGTTGGTAGCGGATGGCACTAACTCCATCAACCGCATCAAGTAAGGCTGCCCCCCACACTCTTCCAAGCGCCCCTTCCGTTTCAACTCTTCAGCAACAGTAAGGGTGTCAATAGGCTCCCCTCGGTTGAAGAGGGTGAGGATGGCTTCGTAAATGTGGCGGTGGGGTTCGTAGTAGAAGTCGTCCAGTTGCAAAATCTCGGCGGCAGTGGTGACCGCATCACGGTCAAGGAGCATTGCTCCCAAGACGGCTTGTTCTGCCTCAATGCTTTGTGGAGTTGGATAAGCCAAAGGAAGAGAAGAAGGCACCCGCGCTGCCTCCATAAAGACCCCAGCCTCCTTTCCCCTAAGCGGGGGCAGCCACAATATTGACTTTCAAAGACACTCTCACTTGTCGGTGTAGCCGCACGGGAACGGTGTGAACGCCCAAACTGCGCAGCGGCTCTTCCAGCAACACTTGGTCGCGATCCAATTCAACGCCATGCTGCGCTTTCAAGTGGTGGACAATTTCGTGGGCGGAGACAGCGTGGTAAAGGCGTCCTCCCTCGCCAGCAGGGACTGCAATTTCCACCACAATGTCTGCCAACTTCTGGGCTAATGCACGCGCCTTTTCCAACTCTCTCTGCTCCTTTTGCTGGAGTTGCTGCCGCCGCCTTTCTACCTCTTTCAGCAAAGCAGGTGTTGCCGGTTGGGCTAAGCCATGCGGAATCAAGTAGTTGCGGGCATAACCGTCTGAAACCTCTACGACTTGGAACTTTGTGCCCAGTTTCGGGACATCTTGCATCAACACGACTTTCACCGGAAGTCACCTCCGTCCAACTTCTGCTCCGATGCTAAAGGTTCGACTGCGTCCCAAGTCTTCTACACCAAGGCGCAGAAAGAGAGACGGCGTTATTTGCCACCGCAGCCAGGAATTGACCTGCCATCGGTCGGGGTCAAAGGCTTCTACATCCAGCCTCAATCGTCCTGTTTCCCATCCGAGACCGATGCCAAGTTTAGAACGCATCGCCCCGAAACGCCAGAGGGTTTTTTCTGCCAATTTCCCGTGAATTTGCAGGTTTATGCGGGTTCCCTCCCGTCCCGTGTAAGTTCCCACCAGAAGGTCCATCGGGCTGAGGGGGGACCGCAAAAGCCCCCAAGTTTCTCCCCGCACTTCGTCCCTTTCAGATGCCCACCATAAAGCAGTGCTCCAACGGGTTGTCCAATCGGTCGCTTTTTCCAAACGCTCCAAAACCTTCCTCCCTCGTTCCGCTGCCTGCCGAAGCGAGGTAATGGTGGGACCAATCTCTTGCAACCCTTGTTGGAGGCTGGTCTTGGCTTTCTCATCGGTCAGCAACTCTCGGACGCTCTTGGTGGCTTCCTTGAGGTTTTCGGAGGTTGCCCGCAAGTTTTCCCCAACCTGTTTGAGGTTTTCCTTCAGCCCTCCTTCCGTCATCAGCCACTTAACTGCATCTAAAGTCTCGTCCAAGTCTTGGGTGATACCTCGCAAATGCTCCGCCACTTTTGCCAGGTCGTCTTGGGTTTCTTCTACGAACTGGCGCAATTGTTTGAGGGTGGCTTCCAGTTCTGCCAGCGTGTCGTGACCTCGCCCCGTCAACTCTGCTAAGTTACGGGCAGTGGTTTTCAACGCTGTTTTCACTTCTGGGTCGTCCATCACTTCTCGGGCAGCGCTCACCACTTTTTGGGCTTCTGCTAACACGCGCTTCAACTCACCACCTGCCCCCTCTTCGGAGAGCAAGCGCTTCAAGGCTTCGCTGCTTTCCTTCAGGTTTGCCACCAAAGTCTTGAGGTTCTGTTGCACTTCTTCGTCAGAGAGGAGTCGTCGCAGCCCCTGCGCTGCCCTTTCGGCTTCCGCAACGGTTTGCGGTAAGCCATGCCGCAACCGAGGGTCAGAAAGGATGGCAGCCAATTGCCGTGTTGCCGTTTCTATGTGTCCGATGGTAGCGTCTAAACGCTTGTCTGCTGCTAAGGTGTTTAGCCGTTCGCTCAATTGTCGGGCATTTACAGCAATTTGTTTCACTTCCGTTGCAGGCACACTTTCCAAAAGTGTCCGCAAGGAGCGAGAGGCGACAGCGAGGTCGGCAATAGCGGAGCGAAGGTTTTGTTGGAATTGCGGGTCGCCCAACAAACGATTGATGTTGCCGGCTAACTCTCGTGCCTGAGGGACCAACTCCTCCCACGAGACGGGGTCTACCCCGCGCACCGTGTCTCCCTTCTCAATCACCCTGCCAACCCGATGGTTGACGATGTCTATGTAAGGCTGCCCGATGAGGGTGCCGATGCGAATGGTGATTTCGGAGTCAGGGGGATAGTAGACGGGCACGGGCTTTTCCAAGCGCACGAGCACCCGAACGGTGTTTGGGGGCTTCAGTTCTACTGACTCTACGGTGCCCACCTGAATGCCGTGCACCAAAACATTGGAACCTGGTCCCAGTTCCATCGCTTTGCGGAACTCCACCACAAACCAATAGCCTGCTCGCCACCGCAGGAAGGAACGCAGCCAGAACATACCGCCAATGAGAACCGCCAATCCTGCAAGGACGAAGACGCCAGACCAAAAGGCGCTTTGCGGGCGCACTTGCATTGTGCGTCACCTCCGTCAGAGGCGGTCCACTGCTTCCGTCAACGGTCCGACAGCCTCTCCCCGCACAAACTGCTGCACAACAGGATTGGGAAGGCGCACGAACTCTTCCGGCGGCGCTTCAGCAATGATTTTCCCCTCGTGAAGCATAGCGATGCGGTCGGCAAACCGCACTGCGCTGGCGAGGTCGTGGGTGACCACGATTTCCGTCACCCCAAAGCGGTCACGCATTTGCCGAATGAGGTCGTTGATGATGCCACTGATGACAGGGTCTAACCCACTGGTTGGTTCGTCGTAGAGCACCAACTCTGGCTCACCGATAAGGGCGCGGGCAATTGCCACTCGTTTGCGCATCCCGCCCGATAATTGTTCTGGCAACAGGTGTTCTGTGCCTTCCATCCCCACTGCATCCAGCAACTGTCGCACCCGTTCCATAATCTCCCTCTCGCTTTTTGTCTCATCCCGCACCCGCAAGGGGAAAGCCACATTGTCGGCAACGGTCATCCAGTCAAACAGAGCGCCCCCTTGGAACACAAATCCAATGCGCTGGCGGACACGGTTGAGCATCTCTTCTGAGCACTGACTCAACTCGCAGTCAAAAATGCGCACACTCCCTTTTTGCACTGGCACTAAGCCAGCGATGACTTTCAGCAGAGTGCTCTTGCCTGTGCCGGAAACGCCGACAACCGCCACAATCTCGCCTTTCCGAACGGTCAGGTCAACGCCCCGCAGCACCTCTTTGTCTTGCAAGCGGCAATGGACATCCCGCAAAGTGACAGCAATTTCATCCATCGCTTGCACAGCCCTCACTCCAACACAATCCACAGTCCGTCATAGCCTGCTATGATGTTGTCCTTCTGCAAAGCGGGCGCTAACAAGTGATGTGGCGGCGTCCAGTGAGGCGAGAAATGGGTTGCCACGAACTTGCCGTTCTCTTTCAAAATCCCCTCACAAAGCAACCGCTCCCGCAACTGGCGAACTTGCGCCAAATCCATGTGCTCTTCAGTGGCAGGGGCGAGACCGAAGGTGGCGTCAACGACCACCAAATCCAGCGAAAACTGCCGCAAGTAATCAAAAGTTTCGTCGGGCAACCAACCCGTGTCGGTAGCGTAAAGGATGGCGAATTCGTCTCGTTCCAACACGAACAAAAGAGCATCTTCGTCTTTGCAGTGTCCCGCCCGAACAGGGTGGGCTTTCGTGCGCTCGTCCAAGCGGACAGGCTCAAAAGGTTTGAGTTTCTGCACCTCCAACCGCAATTCATACTTTCCCCCAACCTCTTTCAGGAAAGCCCGACATCGCTCCACCACTTTTGCGTTTCCGTAAACGGTCAAGGGCTGCAACTCGGGCAAGGGCAGCAAGTCAGGGTGGGGCGTTCGGTGTGCCCATTGCACGGAGCGTCGTAGCAGTAGCGGGTCGGTGCTGAAGTGGTCGTGGTGCGAATGGGTGATGAGCAAGTGACGGACTTTGTAAAGTTCCACCCGAGCCTTTAACGCCGAATGGGGCAAATCGGGTGGGCAATCTATCAGCACATCGGGATAAAGTAGCGCGCACGAAAAGTGCCGCCACAAGCCCTCATCCCCTTCGCGGGCATGGGCACAGTAATCGCAACCGCACCAGGGTGACGGATACAGGTCGGCAGAACCCGTGCCCAACAGAACAAATCGCAGCATTGGGCTTTCCCCTTTCCTGCAACTGAAGCGCACTTCGCAATTCTAACGCTTCCGCCCTCCGTTGCTTTTGCAGGGAGCGCCAAGCAAAATTTTGATGCGGTGAGCAAAGATGCGAAGGGCTTGTCGGTTGTTTTTCGCTTTAGCGACCATCGCTGCTATCGCAGTTGCGATTTGGTCAGCCCCACCTGAACCGTCTGTGGCTGAGTGGCAGAGTTGGGGTGCTGAAACGGATTGGGAACTGTCCGCCATCGCTCACCTCCTTTTGCAAGGGGAACCGAGGGCGCAACTGTTCAGGGATGTCGTCGTGCTACCCTTGCGGGAAGCCAACGCTTTTGTCAACCCCGACGGTTGGTTACTGGTGACAGAAGGGTTGCTGGAACGATTGGACGGGCGGGACGAAATTGCCTTCGTATTGGCGCATGAACTCGCCCATCTCATCAAAGGACACCCCCGCAACTTGGAAACTAACCCCACCCGCTTGGAACGAATTCGCACCGAAGTGGAGCGAGGGTTGGGAACTTCCGTCGTGGGAACGGGTTTGCAAGTGTTGGTTAACGCAATTGCTAGTTATTACAGCCGAGAACGAGAGCGGGAAGCCGATGAAGAAGCCATTCGTTTGATGGCAAAAGCGGGGTTTGACCTAACAGCCGCAGAGCGAGCCCTCAAGCGCTTGAGCGATGAGAGGGGTTTCCTCAGTTGGTTCCGCTCTCA